>Ga0209323_10002167_pt1 | contig 13005 bp, 12 predicted proteins | sample Rifsed19ft2_FD_184014 | JGI IMG/M metagenome (GOLD analysis project Ga0209323, IMG submission 184014) | Soil microbial communities from Rifle, Colorado, USA - sediment 19ft 2 (version 2) | ecosystem: Environmental > Terrestrial > Deep subsurface > Rock core/Sediment | place: Rifle, Colorado...
AGAGGGCTTTTTTCATCCCTCGACACCAAGTGTCGCAGGGTTGACATTTTTTATAAAATATGCATAATTTGCATCAGATTCTTTTCAAACACAAAACACAAACAATCTAAATTCCATACCAAATGAAAGCAATTCTTATCTGTTTAACCGCTGTGTTCACAGCTCTTTTTGCAAAGTCACAAACAATTGACCTTGCCAAAGAAAACGATTTTTTTGGTGACGCTAAAACCGCAGCGCTTGCCGGCAGTATCGGGGCGTTTGGCGGCACTTTTGCTTCCGCGATGCAAAATCCAGCCGGCCTGGCTCTTTGCTTCAAAAACGAGTTTACAATAAACCCGTTTGTAAAAGCAAAACGAGTTGAATCAATGATGCACAAAAATGCCGTCACTGATGAACGCTGGAAAAACGGCATCGGTAGCATCGGGCTTGTTTACGGCCTCGATAAAATTTCGAAAAACAAAATTGCGATGAAGCGAAAGAAAGGTCAGTGGTCGAATTTGAATCTTGGCGTGGGCTTTGTCCGCACCGCTGATTTTAATGAACGACTGCTGGCTGAAGGAATCAATGGCAAAAACTCATTACTCGACGCTTTCCTCGAAAAAGTAAATTTTGGGGAAGGAATACAACCGCAAAATTTGGATCCGATGGGCGCCGGTTTGGCTTTCCAAGCCATGCTCATCGATACCATACCGCGTCAATTTCCATACGACTCGGTAAAATATTTTTCGGTTATCCCGAATGGCGGGGAAATGCAGAGTTTTAGTCGGGAGCGAAGCGGCTCCGCGAAATCGTTTGTGGTAAATTTTGCCGCCACTTATGGCAAGAAACTCTCACTTGGTGTCGCTCTGACGAGATCAAGTGTTAATTTCAACGAACACGTTGTTTACCGCGAAGCCGACCTTGCGGCTGATTTAATTCCGTATTTAAACTCCTTCACTTATGAGCGTGATGTTTTGGCAGTGGGCCGCGGCTTTGGCCTCAAAGGCGGGGCAATTTTCCAGGCGACAAATTGGTTAAATCTCGGGCTTTCTGGCCAGACCCCTATGTTTATGAACATAGTGGAGGTAAGAACGGCTCGTTTTAAATCCGATATTATTGACCGGAATCTTGAAGCACAGTCCCCCGAAGAAGTTGTTGCTTACCAGATTGCCACTCCTTCCAAAGCAATTGCCAGCTTCGGTTTCTCGAATGCCGCCAAAAGTTTTACGCTTAATCTTGACTACGAAGCGATTGATTACCAATCGCTCCGGGTGAGGACCCCCGATGTCGCCTTTGACCAAAATCGCGACATCAGAACAACTCTTAAGCCGACCGCCAACCTCCGGGTTGGATTGGAAGGTAAAATTAAGAAGGTTGTCTTGCGGGGCGGCGTAGCGGCGGCCGGTAATCCTTTGGTGGGGAATCCATTCATCCAAATGAAATGGGACCCGGATAATCTTGCTGCGAATTTTTCTGACAACTTAAAAGCATTTGAACGAACGACTCTGGCTTTTGGTTTTGGTTTGAACGAAGTGTTCAAATCAAAGAAAGCCGGGTTCAGTCAGAAAAAAATTGAATATTATGTTGATTGTAGTTTTGCAGTGACCAAAAACAACAACCCGCCGCTTTGGCTGTATAAGCTGGAGAAGGGCGACGCCCCAGTGGTTGTCGGCGCCTCAATCGAACGAAGAGCGGTTCTTACGCTCGGCGTGCGATTTTAGAGGCGAGTAAAAGCGGGCAAATTTACCCCTTCTTGTGAAAACAAGGAGGGGTTTTTTCTTTACCAGCACCAAATCTTTTCCAGCCGCGGAAAACTTATCTGCCTCACCTGGACGACCAAACTTTTCGGATGGGCTTTCTTTACCGTTCCCTATTGGCTGTCCAGGTGAAGAAAGCCTATCCGAAAAGTTCAGGAACGGTTCGGCAAATAAGTTTCCCGCGGCAGGAGGTTGAATTCAGGTAAGGTGACCTTGACAAACCTCTTGTTTTATGATAATTTGGACACAGAAAATAAACCCGGAAATCTAAACCTTTTAATACCGAAACACAATGAAAAACTTGATCTTTGTCATCTCATTTTTACTGGCTCAAATCGCTTGGGCCGAACAGGGTAACGGTTCTTTTTTTCAAAATGATAACATCACCCAGGAAGAACTGCTGTCAGCTCTTAATGGGGAATCAGAACTTTATACCGAAGGGGTCACCCCGGAAATTCACGCCCAGGCTTTTGCTAGCTTGTGGAACGGCAGTTATCTGGCCGGCGGCCGGAAACTTGATTTTGATGAAGAAGGAATAGCAACGATCAAAGACCGATTGCAAAAAGCAAACACGCTGACTTTGCCAGCCAATACCAAAATCACCGAAGCTTATTGGAAAAACGGAAATATTAAGCGGCGCGACAGATTATCTTTGGCGGATGAGAAATTTTTGGTTTCTCCCAACAAAGGTAAAGTGCTCGCTTCACTCCGCTGTGGTAATCCGGTTTACTGCGCGAAAACCTTTGGCGATGAGCCAGAACCAGTTGCCGCACTTGCCCCAGAAGTTCCCATTGTGCCGGCCCCGCCGATAGCGCAAAAACCGGAAACGGTTTATGTTGACCGGCCTGTGGCAACACAACAACCCGTCCAACAACAGCAAGTCCTGCAGCCGCAAATTCTCCAAGTTTACTGGCCTGTTCCGACTTACCCGGCCTCTTATTATGTGCCAGCATCGTATCCCTCCTGCGGTTATAGTAGTTATTATGGTTCGCCAGGAATTTCATTTGGAATTCGAATAGGGACTAATAATTACGGGGGTTATGGTTATGGTTATAACAATGGTTATAGTCGCAACAACAATTATTACCAACAGCCAACCTGTAATCCACCTTCGCCAAAACCGGCGACTTGCCAACCAGCGAATATGACTTACCAATATCACCGGCGCTGAAAAATTGAGATTAGCTACAAAGCGCCGTGCACCTTTTATTAAGGTACACGGCGCTTTTTTCTTTACCTGCGACACAGGAGTGTTGCAGAAATACCGGTCATACTGTTCCTGAACCGTTCCATATTGGTTTGTCCAGGTGAGGGAACAGTATGACCGGTATTATCTTTCTAATTATTTTACAAAGTTAATAAATATAGGGGTTAGTCAAGGGGGCCTTGACGAAATTTGACCTATATGCTAAAGTATTGAAGTAAAAGATTATTGTAAATTAAGCCTTTTTAAGGCATTTTTTGTCCCCAATCGGCTTAAAAATAAAAAGATTATGAAAAATATTACAAAAAATTTAATCGTTTCGACCCTTGTTTTAGGGGCTTTTGCGTTTGCGCAACCCGGTCTTGCTAACGCGGCCACTATGACTTACACCGTTTTTAATACTGACAACAAACCGACCGCCGGAGTCGCGCTTGGTACCCAAAGCGTAACCAACAGCAACTGGTCTTCTTCGGTAACGGCCGAAGCTGGCGACACCGTTACTCTTAAGATTCGTTATAAGAATACGGGTAACTGGGATGCGACAAATACAAAAATCTCGATTGCTAAATCAGATGTTGTAAATGACACCCAAAAGACCGCCACTTACAACGTAAAAATTTGGGCTGATAACACCTCTTATCCAGCGGCTGGTTCCGTGACTCTTAAATATCCAGGAACGGAAACGGTGAGCTACGTCGCTAATTCTTTAAAGTGGTATCCAAATCAATCAACTGTTTCCGCTGGTCTTCCTTTTAACCAAATCGGCGATGAAGCTTTCACCAGCGGCTTGAATATTGGCGTCATCAAATCTAAATTCGCCTGTCCGACTGCTAATCCTGATTGTCGCGAAGGTTTCGTCCTTCTTGAATTAAAGGTTAGTGGTACCGCCCCAACCATCTATCAGTGTAACGACGGAAAGGACAACGATGATGACAAACTTATCGATATGAATGATCCCGGTTGTTTGTCTTCAACTGACAATGATGAATACGATGCGCCAAACACCACCTTCACTATTTCTTCAGTGGCGGCCTCAAACATCAATCAAACCAGCGCAAAATTAAATGCTTCCTTCGCTAATGCGGCGGGCGGCTCGGCTCAAGTCTGGTTTCAATACGGCACTTCTACCGCTTTTGGCCAAAACACTTCTCTCGTTACGGTGAATACTTCAAGTGGCAATGCTTCTGTTAATGTAACAGGCCTTACGGCTGACACCACTTACTACTTCCGGGCAGTGGTTAAAGATAGCAACGCCATTAAAAATGCTTCAAATACTTTAAACTTTACCACAACTGATACGCCAAATTCTGGCAATCTGCCGCCAACTGTTAACGCTCAAAGCCCGACCAATGTTACGGAAACAAGCGCGACTTTCCGCGGCAAAGTTAATCCAAATGGCGTCTCAACAACTGTTTGGTTCGAATATGGCACGAATGAATCTGATTTGGTTAAAACTGTTGGTACGCAAAATATCGGCAATGATTCTAATTTGATCAGTATTTCGGTCCCGGTTTCTAACCTTTTGGCTAATACCACCTACTTCTATCGGGCCGTTGCTTCAAATAGTTACGGCACGGTTCTTGGCGGCATTGTTTCTTTCAAAACCGAAAGCACAGTGATCACCAATGCGCTTAAAGCGTTCACCAGCTTGGCTACTTCGGTTGGCGGAACTTCGGCTAAACTCAACGGGTTGGCGGTTATCGACGTCGCCACTTCTACCAAAGTTTACTTCGAATATGGTAAAACCATCGATTTAGGCAAAACCACCACGGCTGAAGTTATCGGCTCGATTGGCCAACTTAGCTTCAATCAAGTGGTTTCTGGTCTTGTCCCAAACACCGTTTACTTCTATCGAGCAGTTGCTGAAAATTCTCTTGGCGTATCCCGTGGCGATGTCATTGTCTTTAAAACGGTTTCAAGTGGTACTTCAAACGGCAACAGTGGCAGTAATACGACTGGCCTAGTTTCCCTCAAAGTTGCTTCTAAATTCTCAGAAGTCGTTCCGGGTGACATTATTGATTTCACTGTCTCTTACAAAGCGCTTGTGAAAATTGAAGACGCGATTCTCCGTCTTGGTTTGCCAGAAGGCATGAAGTTTAAAAAGACCACAGCTGGTGTCTACTCTAAACAAGACCGTGCTTTGATTGTCGAACTTGGCACCTTGGAAAAGGACAAAGCTGGTGAAGTTGTTGTCCAAGTCGAAATTACGAATCAAGCTAAAAATGAAGATCTTCTCGCCTTGACTGCGCTGCTTACCTTCAACACCACCTCTGGTAGCGCCGAAGATGCCATTGCTTATGGTGTTCTTAAGGTCACGAAAAAAGAAGGCAGTCTCTTGGGTGCCGCGGCGATCTTTGGTCAAAATTCCTTCTTACCCGATACCCTTATTGAATGGATTATTCTGATTGCGGCGCTTGCAGCTCTCATTTTGCTCGGTCGGGAAATTTATTTCCGCGGTAGCAAGTCAGGTGGCGAAAAAGTTTCAGAAGAACCATTGGCTCCTGCCAATCTGCCGACTGGTAGAGAGGCCCTGCCTCAAATTCCAGTCTCAAGGTATTCTAATCGTTAAAAGTAAAACTAATTTCAAAGCCAAAACCCCCGAAAGGGGGTTTTGGCTTATGTTAGGATATATACACATGTTTGCGACTAAAAAAGCCGCCGCTTCCTTTATCCGCTTCCTTTCGGTTCTGGCGCCTAAAAAGGCTCTAGTTGTCGGTCTTTACGGCGATTTAGGAGTTGGCAAAACAACTTTTACTCAAGAAGCGGCGAGGCTTCTTGGCATCAAGGAGCAAATCATAAGCCCGACATTTGTCATTCTGCGGATTTATGAGATCAGCAAAAATAAATTTCCTTTCAAGCGCTTGATTCATATTGATGCTTACCGTTTGGACAAACCGAAAGAATTATCCGCTCTTGGTTTCAAAGACCTTTTGAAAGATAAAAAAAATCTGATTCTTGTCGAATGGGCGAATAAAGTCCTGCCGGTTTTGCCGAAAGACCACCGTAAAATAATTTTTGAATTCGCCGGGAAGAAAAATCGCAAAATTTCATATGACAAAAAAACTTAAAAAAATCATTTTACTCGACGCCCACGCCATTATTCACCGGGCTTATCATGCCTTACCCGAGCTGACTTCACCGGCCGGTGAGCCGGTTGGGGCGCTCTATGGTCTTGCCGCCATGCTTCTAAAAATTATCAAAGACCTTGACCCGGATTTTTTGATTGCTTGTTATGATTTGCCGGAAAAAACTTTTCGTCACGAAGCCTATGCCGGGTACAAAGCGACTCGCAAGGAAGTACCGGCCGACCTAATCGTTCAACTTCAAAGGTCCCGAGATATTTTTCACGCTTTTAGTGTGCCAATTTATGACAAGGCCGGGTTTGAAGCCGACGACATTCTGGGAACAATTGCCGAAAAATTAAATAAACAAAAAGATCTTGATATTATCATCGCCTCCGGCGACATGGACACGCTCCAACTCGTTGGTGAAGGTGTCCGGGTTTACACCTTAAAAAAAGGTCTCAGTGACACAATCCTTTACGATGAAAAAGCCGTTAAAGAACGCTTTGGTTTTGGTCCTAAACTTTTGCCGGACTATAAAGGTCTTCGCGGCGACCCGTCGGATAATATTATCGGCGTTTCCGGCATCGGTGAAAAAACAGCGACTCTGCTTATCAGCAAATTCGGCACGATTGAAGAAATTTATGAAAGATTGAAAAAAAACGAGCAATCCTTTGTTGCCGCTGGTGTTAAACCGAAAACAATCGAAAAATTAAAAGCCGAAGAAGAAGAAGCCTTGTTTTCCAAGACGCTTGCCCAAATTAAGACCGATGTCCCGATTGATTTTTTTCTGCCGGCCCAGAGTTGGAAAGAGGGTATTAATTTGGAAAAAATAGAAAAGCTTTTTCAAACCCTCGGTTTCCGCAGCCTTGTTGCCCGCTTAGGCGAGTCGTTTTCGGTTCAAACGGGAAAGCCGGTCGCGCCGGCATCCGTTCCGGAAACTGAAATCAAAAAAATCGCCATCGGCCTCTGGCTTCTCAATTCAGCCATCACGAATCCTGGCCTTCCCGACATTCTGGTTTACGGCGGCTCTGATTTTGAAACAGCGAGAAAAAGAATTTTGGAGGAAATTAAGAAAAATAATCTTGAATTTGTTTATAACAAAATTGAATTACCACTTTTGCCGATTATCAAAAAAATGGAAGCAAGAGGCGTTTTATTTGACCTTGGTTGTAATCAGCGCCTGAAAGAAGAATATCAAACAAAACTACGAAAAATTGAGGAAAAAATCTGGGCTCTGGCCGGGGTCAATTTTAATATCAATTCGCCGAAACAACTCACGGAAATCCTTTTCGAAAAACTGAAGCTTTCCGCAAAGGGCATTAGGAAAACCACAACCAAGGCCCGATCGACCAGCATGAGTGAACTCAATAAACTAAAAAGCACTCATCCAATTATCGCGGATATTATTAACTACCGCGAAACAAGTAAAATTCTTTTCACTTATCTTCTACCCCTGCCCAATCTGGTCGATAAAGAAAACCGGATTCACGCCCGGTTTATTCAAACTGGCACAACGACCGGCCGTTTTTCCTCAGTCGAACCAAATCTTCAAAATATTCCCATTCGCAATGAAGGCAAGGAGGTTAGACGGTCTTTTATCGCGGCGCCCGGCTACAAACTTGTCGCTTTTGATTATTCCCAAATCGAGCTTCGGATCGCCGCTCTTCTTTCGCAAGATAAAAATTTTATTGAAATTTTTAAAAGCGGCAAAGATGTTCACAATGAAGTGGCCGCCCGCGTTTTTGGTGTTCCGGAAGACAAAGTGACGCCGGATATGCGCCGCCAGGCCAAAGTCATTAACTTCGGGATTCTTTATGGCATGGGCATTACCGCCCTGAAGACAAATCTCGGCACGAGTGAAGTAGAGGCAAAAAAATTCCATGAGGAATATTTGGCCGCTTTTCCCGGACTGGCCGCTTTCCTCGATGAAGTCAAAGCCAAAGCGTTTACAACCGGCTTTACTGAAACGCTTTTTGGACGGCGACGCTATTTTCCAGAATTAAAGTCAAAAATTCCTTATATCAGGAGCGAGGCCGAGCGGATGGCGGTCAATGCCCCGATTCAAGGGACAGCCACCGCGGATATCATCAAGCTTGCCATGAAGGAAACCGATAAAGTTCTGGCTGATTTCGATGCCCATTTAATCCTCCAAGTCCATGACGAACTTATTTTTGAAGTGGCGGAAACAAAGGTCGAAAAACTTACCCCGATTATTAAAAAGATCATGGAAAACATCATTCCCAAGGAGTTTCTGGGAAGCAAAGAAGCGGTGCCGCTTGTTGTCGGGGTGAAAAAGGGCAATAATTGGGGCGAGTTTGAATAAGCGCTTTGACTTATTAATTTTTCTTGATTAATATTTGGAATATATATGAAAGAACACACTAAAGAAGGGGCAGTGTCTCATATTGCTTCTTATCCGCCCTTGCTTTCTCTCAGCGCAATTATTTTTGGTCTTCTTCTTGACCGCATCGTTTCCTATCGTCTCGATTTTCCTTTGGCCGAATCTATAGGCACTACTTTTCTAGTGCTCGCACCACTCTTTATCTTCTGGGCCCAATACTCCAGTTGGCGCGTTTTTAAAACAAAAAAAATTATTGAAGTGGAAACTCAAGATTTTCACCAAGGGCCGTATCACTTTCTTCGCCACCCGACCTACCTCGGCCTTTTTTGCCTGGTGTTTGGCTTCGCCTTTTTTGCTCATTCGCTTTCGATTGTGATTTTGAACGTAGTTGCCTTTACCATCACTCATTTTTACGTTCTTCCTCACGAAGAAAAAATTCTTGAAACTAAGTATGGCGAAAAATATATCAACTACAAAAAGCAAGTCAGGCCTTGGCTTTAATCATGCTTTATCTTTTCTACGGCCCAGGACCAAAACAGGACAAAGTCAAAAAATTTCTCGGTAACATTCCCGGTGAAGTTTTAAAAATTACCGATCTTGATTTTGACCAAGTTCGCCTTGAGGAGCTCATCAGCGCTCAAGGTCTTTTTACCGATCGTTTAACGGTCTTACTTGACAATGTGATTACGAGCGAAGAAATAGAAAAAAATATAGAAAATTTTTTAGAAGATTTAGCGGAAAGCAAAAACACGTTTATTTTCATCCAAAATGAAATTTCGCCCGACCTTCTTCTTGGCTTCAAGGAGAAGGGCGAAGTTTATTCCACTCTTGTTAAAAAAGATACCCGCTCCGATTTCAGCATCTTTAATTTGACCGATTCTTTCGGCCGAAAAGACAAAAAGAAGGCCTGGCTTTTTTTTCTTGAGGCGATTAGTGAATTGCCGCCAGAAGAAATTGCCCAGATGATTTTTTGGCAAATTAAAACAATGACTTTAGTGAAAAGCGCGAAAAACGGATCCAGTCTCGGTTTAAATCCTTATGTTGCAAAAAAAGCCGCTCTAACGAGCCAAAATTTCTCAAGTGAAGAGCTTAAAAATTTATCCCGCAAGATTATTGCTGTTTTCCACGAAAACCGTCGCACCGACCGAGATCTCGCCATTGATCTGGAGAAATTTATTCTGCAGTCGCTTTGAATACAAAGGAAATGTGAAGACATAAGGCAAAGGAAAGAAAAAAGCCCCACTAGAGGTGGGGCTTATAAGGTGAGAAAATATTTTTTTAATTAAGGAGAATTATTTCCTTTTTGAAGAACAATCAAATGAAAGAACACAATTTTGAACTTTAATTTTAAAAACTTTTTATTTAAGGCATTTGTCCCGGCCTTTCGGGTAAGTTAGTTTTCAAGTTCGTCTGCTTATATTTTAGATTAAACAAAGAAATTTCGCTGTGGAAAACTTTACGGGCTTTTTATCCGCCCACTAGGATTCGAACCTAGGACCCTCTCCTTAAAAGGGAGTTGCTCTACCAACTGAGCTATGGGCGGTTTCTGTGGAAGTTTAACTTCTACAGGAGTAAAATATCATAATATGCCCGAATCAGCAATTGTTATTCATAATATCCGGAGCGTCGAAAATACGGCAGCAATTTTTCGAACTGCCGCGGCAGCTGGCGTTACGAAAATTTATTTGATTGGGTTTACCCCGGCGCCGCTTGACCGCTTTGGACGGAAGAGAAAAGATTTCGCCAAGATCTCTTTAGGCAGTGAAGAAATGGTGAATTGGGAATCGGTTCCCTCCTTTAGCTCGGTTTTAAAAAAACTTAAAAAAGAAAAATATTTTATTATTGCCCTTGAACAATCCCCAAAATCAGAGGATTACAAAAAAATAAAACCGCGAGGGAAAGTCGCCATTGTGGTGGGGAATGAAGTCAAAGGGCTTCCTTCGGTTGTTCTCAAAAAGTGTGACGCTTCGGCGGAAATCAAAATGCCAGGCAAAAAAGAATCGCTCAATGTTGCAATAGCGCTTGCCGTTGCTTTGTTTCGAATTTTAAATATTTAATCTTGAGTGGCCCCTTCGGTAACCACTGGTGGAGGCGGGGGTTCTTCAAAAGGCCCCGGCTTTAGCTTTTTGTAGCGTTCTGGTCCGCCGGTGACAAACCAAACAACAAAAAGAAAAACCAAAGCCCAAAGAATCCATTTAAGCATTCCTTCCGCTCCTTCACCCGGTTCAAAAATTGACATAGCTATATTTTATACAACTTTTGGCACTTCGGGCAAAAATGAGCCGAACGCCCGCCGATCTTTATTCTTTTGATAATTGTGCCACAACGTTGGCACGGCTCACTCTCGCGTTGGTAAACATAACGTTTGGTGTGATAAGCGCCAAGGCGTCCTTCCGCATCGCGGTAATCGTCGATCGAACTGCCGCGAAGACGGAGAGCCTTCTTCAGAATTTTTTTAGTTGCTTCGTATAAAGTTTTAAGATCTTTGCTTTTGAGTTTATCGACGGGAGCCAAAGGGTGTATTTTAGAAAGCCAGAGAATTTCGTCAGCATAAATATTACCAATGCCAACCAAAAAATTCTGATCCATAAGGACCTGTTTTATTTTTCCTCTTTTGTTATCAAATAATTTTTTCCACTCGCCAAAACTGATTTCAAGCGGTTCCGGGCCAAGCAGGGCAAGATCAGGGAGAGCGATAATTTCTTGCTCGGGGCCGCATAAAATTTTAGCGAAGCGGCGAAGATCGGACAGAGCAAGCATCTTGCCGCTATCAAGAAAAAAAATAATCCGGATGAAACGATTCATCGGATCGGTCAGAGGTCCTTGAGGATGGTCAGGGATCCATTTTTGGTCGGACCAACTCTTGTCAAGCCCGCCTTTATTTGTAGAAAAACGAACTGCTTCGTTTTTCTTCCAGCGGCCAATAAGCAAATGTCCGCTCATTTTTTGGTGAACGAGAAGAAGGTGATCATCAGAAAGATGGATTAAAATGTTTTTTCCGCGCCGTCGAAACTCAAGAATTTTCTTGCCAATGACATGTTTGCGAAAGATTTTTTCACCGCCAATTTGTTTGAAATACTTCGGCCAGTCATGCCAAAGATCCACGATTTTTTGGTTTCTTGCTTTTTTATTAAGGCCACCAACGATCGTCTCTACTTCAGGCAGTTCCGGCATAATTAATTCGAAAGCATTTTTAACGCTTCTTTCACTTTTGCTTCAGTTGATTCCGCTTTTACTTTTTTGAGCGCCTCCCGGGCTTCTTCTTTGCTGTAGCCGAGTGTGGCCAATGCTTCTAGGGCATCTATTTCCGTTTTGAGTGCCGGTCCTTCTTTTAGCGCGCCAAGTTTGTCGCGAAGCTCCAAGACAATCTTAGCCGCTGTCTTTTTACCGATCCCTGAAACCTTGTTCAAATAAGTGGTGTCGCCGGAACCGATTGCCTTTTTGAGCGTTTCGATTGAAGCAATACCAATAACGCCGAGAGCGGTTTTTGGGCCGACACCAGAGACACTGATAAGAATTTCGAAAAATTGAAGTTCTCCCTTTGATAAAAAGCCGAAAAGTAAAAGCGCGTCCTCACGGACAGCGAGATGCGTCCAAAGGGCGGCGGCCTGCCTTTCGCCGATTTTAGTTAAAGTATCAGCGGAAACATTTATTTTATAACCAATACCGCCAGCAGTGAGCAAAGTAAGCGATTTTTGGTCTTTGGCAATAATTTTGCCTTCAAGATAGGCAATCATGTTTTTATATTAGCAAAATTTGTCAATTGAGACGAGTTCTGCTAAGATAGGCGGCATATGCCAATTACAAAAGCCGCAGAAAAAGCCCTTCGGGTTTCTGCCAGAAAAAAAATTTTTAATGATCGCCGGGTTAAGGCGATGAAAATTGCTGTTAAAAAGGTAGAGAAGCTTGCTCATGAAAAGAAAGCCAAAGAATCAAAAGAAGCGCTTCGTGTTGCTTATAAAATGATTGACAAAGCCGCCGCGCAAGGAGTCATCAAAAAAAACAATGCCGCGCGAAAAAAGGCGCGCTTGGCTCGTCTTACGAAAGGGGTCTAAAATCGCCCTCGTCGTTCAACGGATAGGACGCGGGATTGCGGATCCCGTAATAGAGGTTCGATTCCTCTCGAGGGCAAAAACTATCACTTCCCGCGAAGCTGAGACAAAAACGTCTTTCGAAAAGCAAAGTTGGGCCACTAGAAACCGAGTAGCTCGAGCAGGCGGTTGGTGAAAGGTTCCTGCATTTCTTCCTCCTTTAAATATTTTTTTAAATACTCCCTGATTTCATCAGCGGAAGTTTTTTCATCAAAGTGAAGCGTTATGATCGGCATGATGAGCCGGTTCGAATGAAGAAGCAATTTTCCTTCCTCGACAAAAAAAGATTTCAAGTTCTTGTGAGGATAGAGGAGATCATCAACCCGGACCCCTTTTTCATTTACCTCGACTTCAATTTCTTGAGGCTTTCTTAAAGCCAAAAAAGCAAGCAAAAATAGGCCTAGTAAAATCAAGATTGCAAAAAAATAATTTTTGTAAATTATCGCGGCCACACTGGCGGAAATAGCAATAATACCCAAAGCCCAGAACCAATCGGCAGTACGATCTTTGTGTTCGTATTCAAAAATGCGCCAAGTGATTTTTTTAGGGGGCATTAGCTGTATTTTAG
>Ga0209323_10002173_pt1 | contig 12993 bp, 11 predicted proteins | sample Rifsed19ft2_FD_184014 | JGI IMG/M metagenome (GOLD analysis project Ga0209323, IMG submission 184014) | Soil microbial communities from Rifle, Colorado, USA - sediment 19ft 2 (version 2) | ecosystem: Environmental > Terrestrial > Deep subsurface > Rock core/Sediment | place: Rifle, Colorado...
GGGCGCCGGCTTTCGCAGGAAATTGATGGTGAGGTTCGTGGTCACCGCCAATGGCTGCCATCCGATCGACGCCAGCACCGCGATGTACATGGCCACGTCGGCGAGCATCATCAGCGCGGCGCCGGAGATGGTGCCGCCCGGCCGCAGCGTCCCCGGCTGGAAACCCAGGCGCACGCGGCAGCCGCCGTGCCACGCTTCGAGCACGGCAAGCCCGCTTTCGGGATGAAAGGCCTCGGGGAATTCCGCCGCCAGCCGGCGCTGCAGTTCCCCCGCGGACAACAGCGCTGGACGCATGGCTTCTCCTCTCGCGACCCTCGCAACGCGGCGCGGATCGGCTAGAATGCGGCGGTTGCAGTGAAGGAAGTTCGAGCGCCATGCAAGCCCCCTCGCCGGCTGCGAGGAGCGCGCGGCGAGGCGGTGATGCTCGCGGGCAGGATCGCCGGTAAATCGGCGGCGGCCATCAAACTCGGCAAGCTGGCGTTCTATCGCCAACTGGACATGTTGCTAGCCGATGCCTACCGTTACACGAGCCAGGTGATGGTCGACAACATGATGACCCAGGATGCGGCCGAAGGCATCGCTGCCTTCCTCGCCAAGAGGGCCCCGAAATGGCGACACCGATGACCACCGCAGCCCGATTTCAGCCACTCTTGGTAGAGCTTTGCGCCGATCCGCGCGCGCTGCGCCGGGCGCTCATGGCAGGCGCCGGATGGGGCGTGCTGTTCGCGGCGGCCTTCACCGCGCTCAGGGCCTGGCAATGCGGCAGCATCTGCCTCGAAGAGACGCTGACGCTCACCGCGATCTCTGTCGCCGCCGGCATCCTCACCATGGGACCGCTCGCGGCACTCGGCCGCGCGCGCCGCTGACGGCCCATCTTCCCGATGAACCACGATCGCTACGACGACAGCTACATTCGCGGCATCCTCAACACCGTGAAGACGATCGCCATGGTCGGGGTGTCGGCGAACGCCAGCCGGCCGAGCTATTTCGCGTTCAAGTATCTGCTCGAACGCGGCTACCACATGATCCCGGTCAATCCGGCGCTCGCCGGCAGCGCGCTGCTTGGGCAGCGGGTCTATGCCAGGCTGGCCGACATTCCGGAACCGGTCGAGATGGTCGACATTTTTCGCGCGGCGCCATACGTGGTCGGCATCGTCGAGGAGGCGCTGGCCATGAAGCCGCGCCCGCGCGTGATCTGGATGCAGCTCGGCATCCGCAACGAGGAGGCGGCGCAGCTTGCGGAGGCCAACGGCCTCACGGTGGTGATGAACCGCTGCCCCAAGATCGAGTACGGCCGCCTGTCCTCCGAGATCGCGTGGATGGGCGTGAACACCCGCACCCTGACGTCCAGGCGCGCCAAGCGCCTTGCCGGCGGCGTCCAGCGCATGGCGCTCGACCGCGTCACCATGCCCGGCGCAGCGACGCCGGCGGCCGAGCGCGCCGAGCAAGGATAGCGCAGCAACCGTGCGTCCGGGCGCGCAGGCTGCGCGTACCCGACGCTCGCTACCGCGCGGGCGCAACCGTTGCCCCGGTGCGCCTTGACGCAAAAGCGCGCTTCGATAAACCGAGCCGCAACCGACCCGGCCTGCAAGCGCCTCCCACAAGGATCGATCATGACCGAACGCATCCCGGGCTTTGCGACGCTGGCGGTGCACGCCGGCGCCCAGCCCGATCCGACGACGGGCGCGCGCGCCACGCCGATCTACCAGACGACCTCGTTCGTATTCGAGGATGTCGATCACGCCGCTTCGCTGTTCGGCCTGCAGACTTTTGGCCACATCTACTCGCGCATCGGCAACCCCACCAATGCGGTGCTGGAGGAGCGCGTGGCCGCGCTCGAAGGCGGCACCGCCGGGGTCGCGGTCGCCTCGGGCCACGCCGCGCAGGTCGTCGCCTTCCACGTGCTGATGCGGCCGGGCGACGAGTTCGTCGCCGCGCGCAAGCTCTATGGCGGATCGATCAACCAGTTCAACCACTCGTTCAAGAACTTCGGCTGGAACGTGGTGTGGGCGGAGCCCGATGACATCGGCAGCTTCGAGCGCGCCGTCGGCCCCAAGACCAAGGCGATCTTCGTCGAATCGATCGCCAATCCCGGCGGCGTCATCACCGACCTTGAAGCGGTCGCACAGATCGCCCGGCGCGCCGGCGTGCCGCTCATCGTCGACAACACGCTGGCGACGCCGTACCTGTGCAAGCCGATCGAATACGGCGCCGACATCATCGTGCATTCGCTCACGAAATTCCTCGGCGGCCATGGCAATTCGATCGGCGGGCTGATCGTCGACGCCGGCACGTTCAACTGGTCGCGGGACAACCGCTATCCCATGCTGTCGGAGCCGCGGCCGGAGTACCACGGCGTCGTGCTGCACGAGACTTTCGGCAACTTCGCCTTTGCGGTGGCCTGCCGCATGCTCAGCATGCGCGATCTCGGGCCGGCACTCTCGCCGTTTAACGCGTTTCTGATTCTCACCGGCATTGAGACGCTGCCGCTGCGCATGCAGCGGCACTGCGACAACGCGCTCGCCGTCGCCACCTGGCTCTCGTGCCACCCGCAGGTTGCGTGGGTGAGCTATCCGGGCCTGCCCGGCGACCGCTACCACAACCTCGCCACGAAGTACGCGCCGAAGGGCGCGGGCGCGGTATTCACCTTCGGCCTCAGGGGCGGCTACGATGCAGGCGTCAAACTTGTGTCGAACGTGCGACTGTTTTCGCATCTCGCCAACATCGGCGACACCCGCTCGCTCATCATCCATCCCGCCTCCACCACCCACAAGCAGCTCACCGATGCGCAGAAGATTGAGGCCGGCGCCGGTCCGGACGTGGTGCGGCTGTCGATCGGCATCGAGGATCACGACGACCTCATCGCCGACCTGGATCAGGCCCTGTCAGCGTGCTGACAGCGCGTACTCGGCAGCGCCGCGCCGCAGCGGCCACCGGCGCTCCACATGCGCAACCGCGATCGCCAGCACGATCATGGCCATGGCCTGATGGATGAGCGCAAGCTCGATCGGCGCGCGCTGGAGCAGCGTGACAATGCCCACCGCCACTTGCGCTGTCATGGCTGCGGCGAGCACAAGCGCAAGCACGCCCCCTGCCCTCGCGCCCACCGCGTCGGCGGCGTGCACGATTGCGAGCACGAACAGCACATAGGCCATCATGCGGTGATCGAACTGCGCGGTCAGGGTGTTCTCAAAGAAATTGCGCCATAGCGGCACTTCAAAGAACAACCGCCGCGCCTCTGGGATGTAGGCGCCGTCGATCAACGGCCACGTGGTGTAGATATAGCCCGCCCGCAGACCGGCAACGATCGCGCCGAGATAGATCTGCGCCAGCACGAGCGCAAGCAGCACCGCCGCTCCCGCGCGCACGCGCGGCGGCCCCGCCATCCGGGGACCGGGCGCCAGCCGTTGGGCGGTCCACACCAGCGCCGCGAAAATGAGGCTTGCGAGCAGGAGATGCACCGCCAGTCGATATTGCGAGACTTCGACGCGCTCGCTCAGGCCCGAGGCGACCATCCACCAGCCGATCGCGCCTTGCAGCGCGCCGAGGCCGAAGATGAGCCACAGCCGCCCGCGCAGGCCCGGCACGATCCAGCCGCGCCATAGAAACCACAGGAACGGCACCAGAAACGCCACACCGACGAAGCGACCGAGCAGGCGATGCGCCCATTCCCACCAGTAGATCGTCTTGAATTCGTCCAGGGTCATGCCGGTGTTGCGCAGGAACTGCGGAATCTTCTGGTATTTCTCGAACTCGCCCTGCCAGGCATCGTGGCTCAGCGGCGGCAGCACGCCGGTCACCGGCCGCCATTCGACGATCGAGAGCCCGGACTCGGTCAGCCGCGTGGCGCCGCCGACCACCACCAGCGCGAACACAATCGCCGCGACCGCCCACAGCCACAGGCGGATCACGCGCTGGCGGACTTGGGATAGCTGCAGATCGTTCATATGCTTGCACGGGCGCGCCGAGACCATATAGAGCAAGAAGCGGCGGCGCAATCGCGGCCAAGGCACGCTATAGCGGGATGAAATCGTGTCGAGTCGTTCGCGGTCATTACGAGGCGGGCGCAGCCCGCCGAAGCAATCCACACGACAAGGGGATCGCCACGCCCCCTGCGCCGTCTCGCGATGACGGCGTTTGGAATGCTGTGAGCCTGCCTGAAATCATCCCGCTATTGCGAGGGTGCGATGACGGTCCGTGTCCGCAAATTGATTGGCACAGTGGCTCTGCTGACGCTCGTGGTGGTGTGGATGCTGCTGGCGATGGCGCTTGCGCAGGCGCTGGCGTTTTCCGGCAACCGGCTCCTCGAAATCGCCTACTACGTCGCAGCCGGCCTCGGCTGGGTGCTGCCGGCGATGCCGCTGATCAGCTGGATGTCGCGGCCCAGCCCGCCCCGCGTCAGGTCGCCTGAATGCGGCTGAACCGGTTCCACAGCGCGGTGGCCGCGCCGGAAACGAGGACCCGCAGGTAGCGCAGTCGCTGGAATTCGCCGTTGACCGAAACGCGCGGCAGCGCGCACAGGTGGTTCCGGTGCTGCGCAAACAAGACGCCCGGGCGCGTGGTCACCGCCGTCTTGAACCCCAGCTCCTCGGCGATGCGGAACTCGCGCGGCCCCACCGTACCCGCCTGGCCGAACGGATAGGCCAGATGTTCGATCTTTTTTCCCAGCCTGCCTTCCAGGATCGTCCGGCTCGCCTCAAGCTCGGCCCTAGCCTGCGGCTCCGGCAGCATGGAAAGAATGAAATGGTTGACCGAGTGGCTGCCGATCGTCACCAGCGGGTCGGCCGCCATCGCTGCGATCTCGTCCCAGGTCATGCAACTGTCGGCGCAGATCGCGGCGATATCGACGCCGTAGCGCGCCGCCAGATCGTGCGTCGCCGCACGGATGTCCTCGTTGGATGGGCGCGTGCGCAACCACCAGTAGAGCGTCTCGAAGGTGCGGTACTTGGCCGCCGCGCCGGCGCAGTTGAAGCGGCGTTCAGCGCCATCCATCAGCACCGTTAGGCGGTCGGTCTTGGCGATCACCGTCTCGAGCACGACCCACCACAATTCGCCGCGCCGGTCCGGAAAGCTCGTGGGCACGAAGACAGCGAACGGCGCCCCGTGCCTCTTGAAGATCGGGTGCACGTGTTCGCGATGATCGTTGTAGGCGTCGTCGAATGTGAAGCAGGCAAAACGGCGTCGGAAATCGCCTTCGACCAGGCGGCGATGCAGCTCGTCGAGCGAAATGATGTCGATGTTCCAGCGCCGTAGCTGAACGATGACGGCCTCAAGGAACTTGGGGGTGACCTCAAGCAGGTGATTGGGCTGAAAGCTGTCATGGCGCGGCGGGCACACGTGGTGCAGGGTCAGCGCCGCGCCCACCCCCCCGCACAGCGGACGCAGAAGCTCATGCGCGCCGGTAAAATACAGCGCCTCCAATCCAGCACGAATGATTGCCTTCTTGAGCCGAGCCACGCAGCTATTTCCGGAGTTGGACTTGGCAGCGAACCATTTATTGATCTTTATTTGCAATTGTGCTGTCAACTTTTGGTTAATACCTCAATCGAGCGGCAGTCCCAATGGGCGTCGCGCTTCGCGATCACTCTGCCGGCGATGCACCATCGCGTGCACCGCGCTCGCTTCTGCTCGACCGCGTCGTGGTATACGAGGACTTCGCGGCCGCCGAGCCGGCGTGGCGGCGCCTCGAAAGCGCCCACGCGCACGCGACGCCCTACCAGCGCTACGAATGGGCGAAGCTGTGGCACGAGCACGTGAGCCGGCACGAATCCGCGACGCCGCTGATCGTGGTGGGCCTCGACGGCTACGCTTCGCCGCTGTTTCTGTGGCCGTTCGTGCGTGATCGCATGGGCTCGATCACGACCGCGCGCTATCTCGGGCGCCAGCATTCGAATCTTAACGCGGGCATCTGGCGCCGCGACATCGCAAAGCAGCTTTCTGCCGAGGATCTCCGGCGCGTCTTCGGCACGGTCGCGTGCGCGCACGGCATCGATCTGTTCGTGCTGTGCAATCAGCCGATGCAGGTGGGCGCGATCGACAACCCCTTGGCGCTGCTGCCCCATCAGCGCTCGCCGGACGACGTCCACAGCAGGAATTTCGGCGGCCGCACCGGCGAGCAGGCGCTCAAGCAGTGCCTCAACGCGGCGATGCGCGGCCGCTTGCGCACAAAGGAGCGCAAGTTCAGTCAGCTCGCCGACTACCGCTATGCGCGCGCGGCGACCGCCGCCGAGGCCGACCGGTTCTTCGATGCCTTCCTCGCGCAGAAGGGCGCACACCTCTCAGGGCAGGGAATCGATAATGTGTTCGCCGACTCCAACCTCCGATCGTTCCTGCGCGCGGCCTGTCACGAGGGGCTGGCGGCGGGCCGCCCGGTGATCGAGTTGCACGCGCTTGAAGGCGGCGGCGAAGTGATTGCCGTGTTCGGTGGCGTCAATGACGGGCGACGCGTGTCCTGCATGTTCAATTCCTACACGCTCGGCGACAACAAGCGCTGGAGCCCCGGACTGATCCTGCTGACCCACCTCGTGCGCTATTGCGCCGACAACCACGTCGCCACCCTCGACCTCGGCATCGGCCACGCGCGCTACAAGACGTTCTTCTGCAACAGGCCCGAGCGCCTGTTCGATACCCTGCTGGCATTTTCGCCGCGCGGACGCCTGGCCGCGCTTCTCCTGCGCGTCAAGCAGACGCTCAAGCGGTGGATCAAGGCGACTCCGCCGCTGTGGAACGCATTCCAGGCCACGCGCCGCCGCCTCCGCGGCTAGCCGCCCTACGCGGCGAGCTTGGCGTCGCCCTCGGCCGGCACCAGCATGATGTCCGCAAAGCGCGCCAGGCGCTCGCGCGCCAGGTGCATTTCACGCCGGTCCTGCGGGGCGACGAGCATTGCCCGCGGCGCAAACGCGGCGATGTCGGCCGGCTCCGCCACGGCGCTGGCGTCGATGATGACGTGCTGGTAGCTGCGCGCGAGCGCTTCCATCGCGATGCGCAAGGCCGGCGCGGCGACCGCGGCGGCGTCCACCGGGGATGATCCGGCGCCCACCACGTGCAGCCGCGACAGCTTGTCGCGCCCGATGACATCGCGGAAGGAGGCCGCGCCGCGCGCCACATCGCTGATGCCGGGCGCGCCCAGCTCGCTCGAACACCCAACGAGGGCGGCGCTCGCAGGGGTGAGGTCGACCAGCACGGTGCGCGCCTCGCCGGCGAGCGCGCGCGCCAGCGTGAGCGCGGCAAGCGAGGCGCCGGGCGGCCGCGTGCGATCGAAGACCGCGACGCATCGCCCCAGATCGGAGGACGCGCGCAGCTTGTGCGCCGCCTCGCTCACCACGCCGATCGGCACGCCGAGCGCGGGGTGGCTCGATTCGGCGCGCGCCGACCGACCCACCGGCGCAACCGGCGGCGCCTCGCCCGCCTCCGCGCCCAGCAACTCGCCGGTCAGGACGAGCCCGCTCGCCAGCGCGAGCACAGTCAGCGTCGCGATGAGCACGATCGGCATCTTCTTGGGGAAGTAGGGCGTGTTCGACACGATGGCGCGCGAGATGATGCGGGCATCGGCCGGCGGCGCACTGCCGATGGTCTCGCGCGCGGTGGCCTCGCGATACTTGGCCAGGTACGATTCCAGCAGGTCGCGTTGCGACTTTGCTTCGCGTTCGAGCGCGCGCAACTGCACGTCCTGCTCGTTGGTCGAGGCCGCCTGCCTTTTCGATGCTTCGAGGTTGGCGGTCAGCGTCTCGACCCGGGCGCCGGCGATCTTGGCGTCGTTTTCAAGCGTTCGCACGACTTTTTCCGCCTCGGCACGGATCTGACCGTCGAGGTCGTTGATCTGCGCCTTGAGCTCCTTGATGCGAGGGTGCCCGCCGAGCAGCGTGGAGGACTGCTCTGCGAGCTGCGCGCGCAGGGTGACACGCTGCTCGGACAGGCGGCGGATCAACTCGGAGTTCATGATGTCGGCGGCCTCGATCGGCTCGCCCCTGCGCAGCATGTCGCGGATCAGCCGCGCCCTCGTCTCGGCGTCGGCCCTCTGCGCGCGCGCCGAATTGAGCTGGGAATTGAATTCGCCGAGCTGCTGGTTCGACAGCATTGTGTTGTTGGTGCCGACGAACAGGTTGGTCCTGGCGCGAAAGATTTCCACTTTCGCCTCCGCGTCGGCCACTCTGGCGCGCAGCTTCTCGATCTCGCGCGCCAGCCACTCGCCCGCGCCGCGCGTCTGCTCCTGCTTGGCCGCCTGCTGGCGGGCGATGTAGCTTTCCGCGACCGCGTTCGCCGCGCGCGCGGCCAGTTCGGTGTCGGCCGACTGGAACTCGATCACGACCACGCGCGACTTGTCGATCGAGAACGCGCTCAGCCGGTCATAATAGGCCTGCAGCACGCGCTCCTCGGGGGTCATGAGGAACGGATTGCGCGCAAGCCCGAAGAAGATCAGCAGATATCGCAGCGGCGAAATCCCGTCGAGCAGCGGATCGAACTCGGGACGCTCGGCGAGCTTGATCTGTGAGATGACGTCCAGGGCCACCTGGCGCGAGAGCACGACCTGGACCTGATTGGCGATCGCCTCCTGATCGCCGATGACCTGATCGCTAGTGGTCTTGTCGGCCTCGGGGCGCAGAAAGACGTTCTCGCGACCCTCGTACAGCACGCGCGCTTCCGACTTGTAGCGCGGCGCCACGATGTTGACGCCGATGGTGGCGAGCACGAGCACGGCCGCGCTCGGAGCCACAATCCACCGCCGCCGGCGCCACAGGACCCGTCCGATCGACCGCACGTCGATCCCGCCGTCCACAACCTCGCCTGCCGCGGCAACCGCCATTACTGGAACTCCATAGCGCGCGCCCGCTCGCTGGGCCCGATCACAGACGATTATGGTTGCCAGCGCGTTAATGCGGTCACCGGTGCGGCGATTTTGAGGCTTTGTTTACCCGCCGCGATAATACTTTGTTCACCAACGGGGGCATGAATCTCGACCATGACGGCCCCGCCGCTGCGCATCATCCACCTGTTTCGCGCTCCGGTGGGCGGGCTTTTTCGCCATGTCGCCGACCTCCTCGGCGAGCAGTCGCGCGCGGGACACGCGGTCGGGATCGTTTGCGACTCCTCGACCGGCGGCGAATTCGAGGCGCGCGCGCTGGCAGCGCTTGCTGACAGGCTGGCGCTCGGCCTCATTCGATTGCCGATGCGCCGCCAGATCGGGCCTGCTGACCTCCTGGCGTCCCAACGGGTCCTCGCTCGCCTCAGAATCATCGCACCCGACGTGATCCACGGCCACGGCGCCAAGGGCGGCGCCTATGCGCGGCCGATCGCGACCTGGCTCGGCCGCCGCCGGCCGATTGCCCGCATCTACACGCCCCATGGCGGCAGCCTGCACTACGATCCGAAATCGCTGCGCGGGCGCATCTACTTCGCCGCCGAACGGCTGCTCGAGCGGATGACCGACGCCATCATCCATGTCAGCGCATTCGAAGCGGAGACCTATCGCGCCAAGGTGCAGCCGCCGCGCTGCCGGATGCAGGTCATCTTCAACGGGCTGCGCGCCGAGGAGTTCGAGCCGGTGACCGGGCGCCCCGGCGCGCGCGACTTCCTGTTCTTGGGCGAATTCCGTCCTCTCAAGGGCGTTGACGTCCTGCTGGAGGCGATCGCCAGGCTGGCCCGCGAAAGCGTGCGAGCGAGCGCAATTCTTATTGGTCCACAAGAGGGCCGCGACGCCTACCGCGCGCTGGCCGCCCGGCTCGGAATCTCCGAGCTCGTTGCCTTCAATGGCCCGATGCCGGCGCGCGATGCGTTCGCCACCGCCCGCGCGATCGTCGTGCCCTCGCGCGCGGAATCCCTGCCCTATGTCGTGCTCGAGGCGATCGCAGCCGGCGTGCCGATCATCGCCACCCGCGTCGGCGGCATACCGGAGATTTTCGGTCCGCACGCCGACAAGCTTATCCCCGCGGGTGACGCCGGGGCGCTGTCGGCTGCGCTCAAAGCCTTTCTCGCTGATCCCGCCCGTGCCCGCGCGGATGCCCAAGCCTGCCGGGCATGGCTGCAACCGCGCTTCGACATCAAGACGATGCAGCACGAGGTGTGCGCGCTCTACCGGGAGGTCCTGGCGCGCAAGCCGCCACCCAAGGACTGACCGCAGGCGGCCGGGTTTACCTCGCCTTTACATTTTCGAGAGGAATTGCCGGCAGATATCAACAGGAATAGATTGCATCTAGGACTTGATCTCCGGCCCAGACAAAGCCTTGCCTGAGGGCGCAATGAGCACGGACCACGCGATCACGGCGGAAGGCGTCGATGCCGCGCGCTCCGTTTTGGCGCAGCCGCAAAGACTCGCGCGCGAGCTCGGCCCGCTGGCGAGCGCGATTGCCGCCGAGCCGGTCGCCCAGGCGATCTCGCCGGTGGTGCTCAGCGGCGTTCTCCGACTCATCGAGTTCGTCGTCGTCCTGGCGATCGGGGCGGCGCTCTATGTGGTGCATGTGCATCACACCGACCACATGGCGGCGCAGTACCTGTCGGCCGACGTCGCCATCGCGATCGCCGCCATCGGCGTATTCCAGATTTTCGACCTCTACAGCATTCCCGCCGTTCGCACCCACGTTTACCAGTTGACCCGTCTGGCCGCGGCCTGGACCATCGTGTTCTTGCTCGCATTGACGGTTGCGTTCTTCGTCAAGTTCGACTCCACCTATTCCCGCATCTGGACCGGCGGGTTCTACCTCTTCGGGCTTATGGCTCTGTTGGCTGGCCGCCTCGTCCTCACTACGCTGGTTCGTCGCTGGGCGCGCGCCGGCCGCCTGGTGCGCCGCGTCATCATCGTCGGCGGCGGCCGCGCTGGCGAATCGCTGATTCAGGCGCTCAGGTCGGAGGCCGATTCCGACCTGCGGATCTGCGGCGTGTTCGACGATCGCGGCGACGACCGTTCGCCGCTCGTCGTCGAGGGCGTCCCCAAGCTTGGCACGGTGGACGACCTCGTCGAGTTCACCCGCCGCACCCGCGTCGACCTCATTCTGGTGTCGCTGCCGCTTACCGCCGAAGAGCGCGTGCTGCAGATGGTGCGCAAGCTCTGGGTGCTGCCCGTCGATGTGCGGCTCGCCGCGCACATGAACAAGCTGCGCTTCCGGCCGCGCGCCTATTCCTACATCGGCAACGTTCCCGTTCTCGACATTTTCGATAAGCCGATCGCCGATTGGAACTTGGTGGTAAAGGCCGTGTTCGACCGGGTGGTCGGCGGCCTCGTTCTCCTGCTCGCGCTCCCGCTCATGGCTGTCATCGCCGCCGCGATCAAGCTCGACAGCCCGGGACCGGTGTTGTTCCGCCAGCGCCGCTATGGCTTCAACAACGAGATCATCGACATATTCAAGTTCCGCTCGCTCCATCATGAGCATGCCGACGACAGCGCGCGGCTCATGGTCACCCGCGACGATCCGCGCGTCACCCGCATCGGCCGCATCATCCGCAAGACGAGCCTTGACGAGCTGCCGCAGCTCTTCAACGTCGTGGTCACCGGCAATCTGTCGCTGGTGGGGCCGCGCCCGCACGCGCTTAACGCCAAGGCCGAGCATCGCTTCTACGAGGAGGCGGTCGACGGCTACTTCGCGCGCCACCGCGTCAAGCCCGGCATCACCGGGTGGGCGCAGATCAACGGCTGGCGCGGCGAGACCGACACGCAGGAAAAGATCCAGCGACGCATCGAGCACGACCTCTATTACATCGAGAACTGGTCGCTCATGTTCGACCTCTACATCGTGCTGCGCACGCCGTTCGCCCTGCTGAAGACGGAGAACGCCTATTGACGGCGCTGGCGCTCGACGGCGCCGCCGGCCGCGCCAGCGTGAGCGCCGCCGAACGCGTTCGCCTTGCCTTGCTGTGGCTCAGCGGCTTCTCGGGCGGATTCGTGTTCGTCGAGCCCTCGCCCTACGAGTTCGTCATTGTGCTGACGATCTTCGTGTTCGCCATGTCCGGCCTCAGGTTGCGCGCGGCGCACCTGCCGTTGGTGATCCTGCTAATCCTCTATTGCGTCGGCTTCGGCACCGCCGTCATTCCCGTGGTCGGGGTGGGCGAGAGCCTGATGTGGACGCTCGTCTCCTCCTTCCTGGCGCTGACGACGCTGTTCTTTGCGGCGGCGATGGCGGAGGACGCTCAGCGCCGGCTCAACGCGCTGCTCGCCGGCTACATTGCAAGCGCCATCGTGGTATCGATCATCGTGATCGTGGCCTACTTCCGGCTCGTGCCGGGGACGGACCTGTTCTTGATCAGCGGCCGCGCGCGCGCGACGTTCAAGGATCCGAACGTGCTTGGGCCATTCCTGGTGCTGCCGGCAATGGTCGTGATCATCCGGCTGCTGTTCGGCCAGGTGCGCAGCGTGGCCATTAGCATCGCGACGCTGCTGGTGATACTCGCGGCTGAGCTCCTCACGTTCTCGCGCGGCGCCTGGGGGCACTTCCTCACCTCGCTTGTGCTGCTGATCGTATTCAGCCTCATCACCAGCCGGCGCGGCGCCGAGCGCAGGCGTGTTGCGGCCGTCGCCGTCGTCGGCCTTATCGCGGCGGGCCTGTTCGTGGCGGCGCTGCTCTCAATTGGCCAGGTCAGCGAGCTGTTCCAGGAGCGCGCGAGCCTCGTGCAGTCGCATGATACCGGCGCCTTCGGCCGCTTCGGGCGGCACGCGGCCGGTGCGCTGCTCGTCCTCGATTACCCGCTCGGCATTGGTCCGCTGCAATTCACCCGCTATTTCCCCGAGGACCCCCACAACTCGTTCCTCAATGCGTTCATGGCCGGCGGATGGCTGGGCGGGCTGACCTATCTGACGCTGACGGTGGTGACGCTGGCGTTCGGACTGAGGCTGATCTTCGTCGCGGCGCCCTGGCATCGCGCCGCGATTGCGGCCTATTCGACCTTCGTGGCGGTGACGGTGGAAAGCTACCTCATCGACGTCGAGCACTGGCGCCACTACTACCTGATCATCGGGGTGTTGTGGGGCTTGCTGGTGGCTTCACGCCAAACGTCCCCGCCGGAGCT
>Ga0209323_10002180_pt1 | contig 12971 bp, 14 predicted proteins | sample Rifsed19ft2_FD_184014 | JGI IMG/M metagenome (GOLD analysis project Ga0209323, IMG submission 184014) | Soil microbial communities from Rifle, Colorado, USA - sediment 19ft 2 (version 2) | ecosystem: Environmental > Terrestrial > Deep subsurface > Rock core/Sediment | place: Rifle, Colorado...
TTTCAATGGTAAGAAAGGCAGGACATAGTATCTTCGCTCATTCTCGTCCCGATAAGATCGGGACTCTCTATGAGTCGTAGACCGAGGCTTTTGCCTCTTTATATTAGAAATATTCTCATTGGAATATCAGTCTACGACCCGTAGGGCAAAAAAATCCGCTCAAATACTATGCCCTGCCTTTCTTATTTGAAACGGATAGCGAGCGCATTCTCCGCACTTGCTGCGGGGTTAGCGAGCGAATATGATAAAGAACAATTCCTTACGTTAAGATACCCTGCGGTCTTGCCGCAGGGTTCTTCATTTTATGAATAAGGTATAATTACTTATGAAACGATTTCTTTTAATATTAATCATCACATCCCTTTTTGGTTGTGCCCATGTTGTCTCAAAAGAATTAAGAGAAAAGGCCTATGGAGAGCCTTTGCCATCCGTTCTTTTAAAAGACCCTGATTCATTCAGGGGGAGGATCGTTATCCTTGGAGGAGTAATTGTAAGCTCTTCTAATACAGAGGAAGGGACTTATATAGAAGTCCTTCAGAAACCTCTGGACTATCAGGGTAGACCAGAGGATACGGATGTCTCTTCTGGACGTTTCATCATATTTTATGAAGGGTATCTCGATACTGCTGTCTATTCTCAGGGTCGTGAAGTAACAGTGGCTGGCGAGGTCATGGGCAAAAAGGTTCGACCTCTCGGTGAGATTCAATACCCCTACCTGCTTATAAAGAGTAAAGAGACCTATCTATTTGAGCCACGTTACTATATGCCGGTGCACTTTGGAATAGGAATAGGTGTATGGCATGCCTTCTAATTTAAAGAATAGCTATTAGCTCTCAGCCATCAGCCCTTAACTCCCTGCTCTATGCTCTATGTTCTTTGCTATTAAATTTTCCCTCTTGACAAAGTACATATGTTTAGTGTACATATGTATATATGAAAGAGCTGACCCGGAAACAGAGAAAGGTACTGGAATTCCTCACGTCATACACCAAAAAATATGGTTATCCCCCTACTATCAGGGAGATAGGTGAACATTTCGGTTTTTTCTGGACTGCTGCGAGAGGATTTCTCCAATCCCTTGCAAGAAAAGGTTTTATAAAAATAAACCCCACAAAGTCAAGGGGGATAGATATCATTGGATTAAAATTAGCAGAAGGTCTGAAAATTCCCCTTATAGGGAAAATAAGGGCAGGAAAGCCAATCCTGGCAACGGAAGACATCGAGGCACACATCCTTATTGACAAATCACTATTCCCGGCAGAAAACGCCTTTGCCTTGAAGGTAACAGGAGACAGCATGATAGAGGCAGGGATACAGGAAGGAGATTTTGTGGTAGTAAAGCCACAGAAGGTCATCGAAAATGGAGAGATAGGGGTCGTCCTCATAGGAGATGAAGCAACGGTGAAGAGGGTCTTCAAATGGAAGGAAAAGATTACACTCAGACCTGCAAATAAAAATATGAAACCTGAAACTTACAATCCTGATGAAGTAACCATCATCGGAAAGGTAATAGGAGTCATAAGGAAAATATAAATGTATGTTGGTGAAACAATAAACGTCATCGCATCCTTTGGTCTTCCTTATAAGATAAGACCTGTAAGGTTCAACTGGTCCGGAAGACTCTTTGATGTAAAGGAAATTACCTACACGTGGAAAACAAAAGAAGGGAGAAAAAATATTTATCACTTCTCTGTAACCGACGGGAAGTCTTTATACGAATTGATTTTCGACACAGATTCCCTAACTTGGAAACTCGAAAACCTTGAGGTTTAAAAATAAATCATAAATTATGACGGAGGGAAGAGATAGTATTTGAGCGGATTTTTTTGCTGATATTCAAATAAAATATCTAAAAAGATCAAGAGGCAAAAGCCTCGGAGTTCCGACTTTGTCGGAACGAGAATGAGCGAGAATACTGTCTCTTCCCTCCTTAGTAAATAAAGCAGGTTTGACATGTCAAAGATAATCCTTTGTGCAGATATGGATGCGTTTTTTGCCTCTGTGGAGCAGCAGGCAAATCCACGCCTGAGAGGTAAACCCATAGGGGTCATCGGCTCAGGAGGAAGAACAGTCATAACCACTGCCTCATATGAAGCAAGGAAATTTGGTGTAAAAACAGGTATGAACATCTATGAGGCAAAGAAGGTATTCCCTTCTTTAATTCTCGTCATAGGAGATAATGAAAAATACACCCACACCTGCAAAAAGCTCGAAAAGATATACAATCAGTTTACCCCTGATGTAGAGATCTATTCCATTGATGAAGCATTCCTTGATATAACAACAACCCATCACCTTTTTGGGGGTCCTGAGGCAATAGGCAGAACCATTAAAAAAACGATAAAAGAAAAATTTGGTATCAACTGCACTATAGGCATGGGTCCAAACATACTCATCGCAAAACTTGCCAGTGACCTTGCTAAACCTGATGGCCTCAGATGGATAAAATCTGAAGAAGTGGAAGATGTGCTGAAAGACCTGCCGGTAAAGGAATTATGGGGAATAGGCTCAAAGACATCAGAGAGGCTTTCCGCTCTCGGGATAAGGACATGCGGCGAGCTCGGCAGGACACCTGCAAGCCTTCTCAGGAACAAATTCGGTATCTATGGCGAAACATTCATGGGGATATGTAACAGGGCTATCCAGATAAAACCTGAAGATGCCAAATCTGTTGGACACAGCATGACCCTTCCTGAAGATATATGGGAGAGAGAAAAAACAGAGGCATACTTACTCATGCTCAGTGAGATGGTCGGAAGGAGGACAAGGAAATATGGATACATGGGTAGAACAGTCTCTCTCGTCATCAGACACACAGACTTTGAGACTTTTGTAAAACAGACTACCCTTTCGGGTTTTACAAACGATACGCATGTTATATATCAGGGGGCTTTAAAGATAATCGATAGAATAAAACTAAAGGATAGAATAAGACTCCTTGGCGTATCCCTTTCAAGTCTCATTAAAGACCTAAACCAGATACCATTGATTGAAGAAGAAAGAAAACGGAAGTACATTCTCCAGGTTATCGATTATATTAATGATAAATATGGAGATTTCAAAATCACATGGGGCTCCTACATGATACAGAAAAGAAATTCCGGTGTAATCTCCCCTGCATGGAGACCATCAGGGATTAAGAATGTCTCTGTTAAATAAAATGATTTTTAAGGAATCAGGGATGATAAGCGTCAGGAGGAATGTACACTATAAAAGTTTGTAGACTCCCATTTAGTCAAACCACATAACTGTGTGTTACACTAAAACAAATTATGAAACCAACCATCTTTACCCGCATGGTTATTGGCTATCTCGCCATATTTGTTCCTGTCATAGCAGTTAATGCATATGCCATTTCGCAGCTTAACCTTTTTAACAGGCTCACCGGATACATTCTGGAGATTGACAATCGCATGAGGGACTTTGAAAAAAAACTTACCGATTCCCTTTTGTCACAAATGCGCTATGAAAGGAAATATATCATTACAAAAGATAAAGAACTCCTTAATCAGTTTATAATCTCTGGAAAGGAATTCAGTCAATACATCAACGAGGCGGCTTCCGTTGCAGATACTGCACATAAACAGGAAGCATTAGTCAGGATAAAGGATTACTATGAACTTTATAAGTCTCTGTTCAATGAAGAAGTAGATTTATTAAATACAGGTAAAACCTATTCCCAGGATTTGTACAGAGATAAAAAGGAAAAAGCAGTGGATGGAACAACAGGAGAGTTGAGAAACTTAAAGCTCTACATTGAGCAGGACACCTATGAAAAGATAAGAAACCTGGGAAAGTCCGGTGCAAGGGCACAGTGGATAACCATGGTAATGGCTGCAATATCTATCCTTTCGGGGATTATTATTTCCATTTTCATCACGAGGAGTATCACTAAACCCCTTTTTTTTATGAAGAAAAAAACCAGGGAAATTGCCAGAGGTGATTTTGAGGATAATTTAGATCTATCATCTCCGCCAGAAATAGGAGATCTGGCTCAGGCCTTTAATCTAATGTGTAATAAACTGAAGGAAACGGATAAAATGAAGTCTGACTTCTTCTCATTGATGGCCCATGAACTACGCACACCTCTTACCTCTATTAAAGAAGGGACAAACCTCTTATTAGAGGGTATAGGAGGAGAAGTATCTGATAAACAAAAAAAGCTTTTTAGAATTATAGCCGAGGAGAGTAATCGTTTGATTGACCTGGCCAATTCCCTGCTGGATCTATCAAAAATGGAGGCTGGGATGACGGCCTTCAACTTTATTGATTCAGACATTAAATACTTGATAAATAAAACTGTTTCTGAGATGGAACCTCTGGCCATGGCTAAAAATGTGAGCATCAAAGTGGAAATGCATCAGGATTTGCCTCATGTCAAAATGGATGGAGATAGGATTCTTCAGGTGCTCAGGAACCTGATAGGCAATGCCATAAAATTTACACCAGGAGGCGGTCATGTAACAATATCCGCACAATCTGATGGAAAAGGGGTGAGTGTATCTGTAGCGGATACAGGACCAGGCATTCCGAAAGAAGATTTAAATGCAATCTTTGATAAATTTAAGCAGGCTTCCATTACGGGTTATAATAAAATTAAAGGAACAGGTCTGGGTCTGGCTATTGCCAAATATATAATAAACGCCCATGGAGGTAAGATTTGGGTAGAAAGCGAACCGGAGCATGGAAGTATATTTATATTTGTATTACCAGCATAATATTTATATCCTTTAGCGGTTGTGCCGCCCTGAAAGAAATGAAAGCGGAAAGGGATGCCGGAGAACATCTCATTGTGGCACAAAAATTCCTTGCCCAGGGAGATTACGAGGGGTCTCTGAAAGAAAACCAGAAGGTCCTGTCATTATTTGAGAATACCCCTCCTGGAGATGAAGCCCTCTTTAATATGGGACTCATTTACGCCCATCATGAATATCCAAAAAGGGACTATAAAAAGTCCCTTGATCTCTTCAAAAAGCTGGTCAAGGTATATCCACAGAGCCCCTTTGTTGTACAGGCTAAAATATGGATAGGGATACTTCAGGAGAATGAAAGATTAAACAATGAGATTGAGGAATTAAACAAGGCTATAAAGAAAACAAAAGAAGTGGATATCGAGATAGAAGAAAAAAAGAAGGAACTTTCAAAATAAAAACATGTCCAAAGAAAAGCTATTAGTTGTGGATGATGATAGCAACCTATTAGAGCTAATAAAGATGAGGCTTGAATCAGCAGGTTATGAGGTGGCCACAGCCTTGAATGAAGAAGAAGCGATAACAGTTGTTAAGGAAGAGGCCATTCCCCTTTCCATTGTTGACCTCAAGCTTGTTCGCAAAGATGGCATATCATTGATGGAGGAATTGCATTCTATAAACCCCAATATGCCTGTTATCCTCCTTACTGCTCATGGGAGTATTGAGAGTGCTGTGGAGGCAATGAAAAAAGGAGCCTTTGACTATCTCACCAAACCCTTTAATCCCCAGGAACTTCTCGTCCAGGTTGAAAGGGCACTGGAGAAGCGCAGGCTAACCACTGAAATTGAAAGGCTAAAAGGGCTTTTGAAAGAAAAATATGATTTTCAAAACATTGTTGCTAAGAGTGAAAAGATGCAGCATGTGCTGGAACTGGTGTCTCATATCGCAAAAACTGATTCCACTGTTTATATTTATGGCGAGAGCGGCACAGGCAAAGAGCTAATTGCAAAGGCCCTCTATCTTGCCAGTGAAAGAAAAGATAAACCCTTTGTGGCTATAAACTGTGCTGCTATCCCCGAAACGCTGCTGGAAAGCGAGCTTTTTGGTTTTGAAAAAGGCGCATTTACCGGCGCTATCAGAGACTCTAAAGGTTTATTTGCCCATGCCCATCAAGGAACTATTTTTCTGGATGAGATTGGGGATATGCCTCTTTCTATTCAGGCAAAGCTATTGAGGGTGCTTCAGGAGCAGCAGTTCTATCCTGTTGGTAGCGAAAAACCGATAAATGTCGATGTCAGGATTATTGTGGCTACTAACAAAGATCTGGAGGCTGAGGTTAAAAATGGCTCTTTCCGTGAAGACCTTTATTACAGGATCCATGTTATTCCTATAAAATTACCTTCCTTGAGGGAGAGGAAAGAAGATATACCTATTCTGGTAGAAGATTTTTTAAAAAAATTCAACCAGAAGATTAAAAAAAATATAAAAGGCATCACCTCCTCAGCAATAAAAAAACTTATGCTCTATGACTGGCCAGGAAATGTGAGGGAGTTAGAGAATACAATTGAGTACGCAGTTGCCTTAACCCAACAGGATGTCATAAATGAAGATATGATTCTTCCTGCAAAGGATTTACCTGCAGAGCCGTTAAAACCCCTTAAAGAAGCAAGGGAAGACTTTGAAAAGGCATACCTTATTCGTCTTCTCGAGTTCACAGGAGGCAATGTGAGCAGGGCTGCAGAGTTGTCAGGAAAATATCGGGCCGATTTCTATAACCTCATTAAAAAATATAACCTCAAAATAGAAGATTTTAAAAACCTCTATAAAGTCTCATAAAATTGTTGTATGAGATTCCATACATAATTATAAGTATCTGAATTTTTGTTAAAATTTTACGCTTTCACCTGAAATCCCCTCAATTCTAACTATCTACAATGTATAATAATCCATACAGAATGCATCCCCTTTAAAGAGGATCCGCAGGGCCAATAATTAATATTTTTCTTTAAATATCAAATAGTTAATAAGATTTAACTGCCTCTGGCACATCATTTGCCTTTTGAGCCCTATCTACCTTTTCTCCTTTTCTCGCCCCAATAAGCTGCTGCCTGCCCCCGGCAGCAGCACCTTTAAAGAAAGGAGGTACGAACATACTCTATAAAAAGAGTAAGGGAGGTGTCAGAAATAACTTAACGAAAGGAGGTGAAATTATGATTACTAAAAGGCTACTCATCTTATTGGTGGCTATAGTGTTTACCCTTAGTGTTGCGGGCCTAAGCTTTTCAGCACAAGAGGTAAAGGGAATTGTCACCAAGATTGAAGGTAGTAAATTGACTATTATGGACAACGTGGGTAAGGAAAAAATAGTACAAGTTAAAGATCAGGAGAGCTTAAAGGAGATTACGCTTGGAGACAGGGTTTCGGTAAAGGACGGTATGTTGACAAAAGAGACTGTCGAATCACCCAAACCCTACCATAGCCCCAAGTAATTTTACCCCTGAAGTCTGCGGGATGAAGTTTTTAACTTCATCCCGCAGCAAGATACGAGAAACAGGAAACAGGTTATGACTGTTATGATAATCAGCGGTATTAAAAGATTCATGAAAATGAGCCGAATCCTTGAGAATGCGGGGATAACAAACATCTTTTTTTATAACTCAACCATTAGGCGGGTATTGGGAGAGCCGATATTTCACGTTGTAAAATTTATGGATTTTCTGATTCTTGGCAGAGATGCAAATTCTCTTCCCTATTTAAAGGAGATATTAGACGAGGCGAGACAGAGAAATATACCTGTAATTTCAGAAGACCGTATCTTGTAGTCGATAAGTTGAATAAAGGGACATCTCTATAATCACATACTCAGAGCCTTTTCTAAATCTCTCTAAATTTCTTGATAGAGGCTGAGTTAAATGGTATATTGATCAGTCTTGAAAATTTACTAAAAGCACAAATCTTGAATCTCAGGAGAAAGTAATATAGAACTAAAATGTTTCTAAAAGTCGGGCATAGGGGGGCAAGGGCATATGAAATTGAAAATACCCTGGAGAGTTTTCAGAAGGCAATTGAATTAGGGGTAAATGCCATTGAACTGGATGTAAGGAAATCAAAGGATGGAAAACTTGTTATTTTTCACGATGATAATTTGAAAAAAGTATTTGGTAAAGATATTCCGGTAAACCATGCAACATTAAAAGAATTAAAACAATCAACAGAAAATAAAATTCCAACTCTTGAGGAGGCTTTAAAAACTATAGGCAGAAAAGTTGAAAAAATCCTGATCGAATTAAAAGAGGTCGGTTATGAAAAGAAGGTTTTAGAGATCGTCAAAAAAGAAAAATTAAAAGACAGGGTAATTATCATTTCTTTTCATGAACAGGCGCTTTCAAATGTGAGGAAATTGGATAAAGAAATTGAAGCCGGCTTGATTTATTCAAAATATCAGAATCCAGTTGATGCTGCTTTACAGCTCAACGCCCAGTATCTCGTTCCTATCTATAGATTTACCCATACCAGAGATGTTGAAAAGGCTCACAAAAATAATCTCAAGGTCATTGTCTGGACAATCAATACAAAACAGGAAATTAAAGAATATATAGCCAAAGGCGTTGACGGTATTGCCACTGATAAACCGGATATTTTTTAATTTGTCCTGATATCACACTCTTTCTCAAAAATAGTATAATTTCCAAATACAGTTTTATTGCGGGGTACATTGCCTTTACGAAAATTTATAGAAAGTACAAACAATGCTATTGAAGGCATCATCCATACCGCAAAGACCCAGCGGCATTTAAGATACCATCTCCTTGCTGCTGCCTTTGTTCTATTGCTTACCTATATTTTCGGCTTAGAAAGAACAGATTTTCTGATCATCTCTCTCGTTGTCATCCTTGTCCTGCTCTCGGAAATGATTAATACTGCTATTGAATATGTGGTGGATATGCTCTCACCGGAATACAGTGAAAAGGCAAGGATTGCAAAAGATGTGGCAGCAGGCGCAGTTTTCATCACTGCCTTTGGTGCTGTAGTTGTGGGATATATTGTGCTTTTCCCGTATGTTAAAACAATATTCGACACTGGCATCTCCATATCAAAACACTCTAAGGAAGAGATTGCATTAATCTCGACTATACTTGTCTTAATTTCGATCGTGGCCCTCAAAGCTCGTTTTGGAAAGGGACGCCCTCTGCACGGAGGTATGCCGAGCGGTCATGCTGCAATAGCCTTCTCTTTCTGGGTAGCTATCACCTATATAACAGAAAGTTTTACAGCTTCATTATTCTGCTTTGTCCTCGCTGTCCTTATTTCCCAAAGCAGGGTTGCTGTTAAGGCACACAGCCCTCTTGAGGTAGTAATCGGCGCAATTATAGGAGCAGTAATTACCTTCCTATTATTTGTGGTTTTTTATTAATAAAAAGCGTATAAGCAAATTCATCTGTTGTCCTTCATTCTTTAATTGACCACTGCTATGTTATCATACGGTTTTATTGAGGCTTGTATCACGAATGTATGTGAGAGATTACAGTTAATCAAAATGAAGACCGTTTTTTCTTTAGTGCTAATAGCGTTCATTTTGTTTGCGAATGTTAATCTTGCAGAATCTGGTGATACCATTGAAAAAGCAGGTGATATTGGATTGTTTGTGTTATCAGGTTCCGCCATAATCATGTTATTCGCCCACAAAGATTCAGCAGGTGCTTTACAATTCGCAGAATCATTTGCCACTTCAACGGCAGTAACATATGGGCTTAAATACACGATACATGAAACACGCCCAAATGGAGGGAAACATTCATTTCCTTCTGTTTATGCCTCTTCCGCATTTTCTTGTGCATCTTTTATTCAACAGCGTTATGGTTGGGCATATGGTATTCCAGCATATCTTGCGGCTTCATTTATAGGATATAGCCGTATTGAATCCAAGAATCACCATTTTGGCGATGTCGTTGCAGGAGCCGCAATAGGAGTTATACCTAATTTAATTTTTACAAAACCCTACAAAGACATAACAGTAACCCCTTCTGTTGGACGCAATTTTGTCGGGATCACAATAAGCAAGAATTTTTAAGAGAATGAAAATAAATATTTGTTAATTTAAATCTTGCCGTAATAGGAATCTTTTACCTTTTTTTAGATGGCAATGAAGATACCCTGCTGCAAGACCGCAGGGTATCTTAACGTAAGGAATTGTTCTTTATTATATTCGCTCGCTACCTGTTTCACTCAGTTAAGATATCTATCAAATCGACATGGTCGCCAGTTGCAACATCAACTGTCCTTATATTGCCGATATCCTTAGCGTAAAACTTGTATTCCAAGGCATCGGGTTCGAGTGGAGTAAATTCCTTGGTTTTAAGACAGTTGGTAAAGTGGGTTGAAGAACCATAGGGAACAGTTACAGATGCATTCAATCTGAGAACTTTGGCCATGTCCTCAGCCACATCAAGGGAAAATTCCTGTCGGTATAAGTCACCTACTTGCGGGTTTGCTTTCATTATAATTCCGGGCTTTGCTCTGTCCACACCGGCTATCCACGAACCCTCAAGACTGACAATTAACCCGTCTTCAAATTCCCTGGAATTTTCTCCAAAGTACCAGACATTTCCTTCTTTATCCTGGGCATACCAATCAAGAGTGTCTTCCAATAATGCGCCATCAACAGTGACTGTGTCCCTTACCTCAATGCAGGTTACGCCAAGGATCTTTTTCGTATTGTGAGTAACATTTACTTCAATGTGCTCTTTACCTTTTTCTGTTGTACCTTCATAGATGAAGGTAGTGCCGGGCTTTAGAGGGAAAAACTGATTATTGATTACATCTACAAAATCAGCAGGTTTGATAATAGGGTTGTATGCCTTCTCACCAAGACCATCGCAAATTTCCAGCCGCACCTCAAACTGGTCTTGACATTCTTGGGTCATGGATGTCAAGTCCTCCTCAGCGTTCGATTTGCAGGTACTTCTTTTCTCAGCATTAGGAATGTTATTACACTTGGCAATGGCAAGCCAGTAGTCATCCTGTGCCCCGAATTTGCAGGAATCGAGCATGTTTTTTGATGATTCTGTGCAGAAACCGAGCCATTCACCCGCTTCAGAATTGCTAACTATACAAAACGTGACTACTATCATTGTTGTCAGACAGAATGTCGAAAAGAATTTCATCTTATTTACCTCCTTTTTGATGAATGCATAGTTGATGCATTCATTATTTAATTGTGTTACAAATTGCTTACCGCTAAGTTAAAGCCTACTTTTATATTATAATCATCCTGTTGATTTTTATTTGTAATGTTGTATTTTTGACCAAATTTAGGAATAAAGACTTAAGAAGAAGTTATCGCTGAGCGGGCAGTAACCACTGTTGGAATTCTCAGGATCAAGTAGTGTCTCTGTGATATAATTCCTGATGGTAATTCCTATGGACACAATTGAAAAGCTTAAAGTTTTGTCAGAAGATTCACAGTACGATCTGGCCTGTGCGTGTGGCACCAATAAAGACGATCGCCGCAAGAGAGGACAGGACAACAAATGGCTTTATCCGGTTACACTTCCGCAGGGAGGATATTCCGTCCTTTTGAAAACCCTTCTCTCCAATGCTTGCACGAATGACTGCAAGTACTGCCCACTGCGATCTGAAACAAACGTGCGTCGCTGTTCCCTCAGACCTGAAGAAGTCGCCAACATATTTATGGAATATCTGAAAAAGAAAATGGTCTTTGGCCTGTTCCTGAGTTCTGCAGTCATCAAAAACCCGGACTATACTATGGAGAAGATCAATACAGTAGCCCGTCTTCTCAGATACAGACATAATTTCAAGGGTTATATACATCTTAAAATTATCCCTGGCGCATCTGATGCAGCAATCGAGAATACCCTTTCACTGGCCAGTGCTGTATCCCTCAATATTGAGACACCCGGTAAAAAGCGCTTTGATCTGCTTTCGAATAAAAAAGATTATTTGAGAGATATTATTCGTCCCATAAAGCTTATGGCTAAGCTCACAGCCCGGGGCAATAGATCCTCGAGGGTCAAGTGCACCACACAGTTTATTGTCGGAGCCTCTGATGAGACAGATTCAGAAATCATAGAATACATGTTTGCCTTGTATAACCGTTTGAATTTTAAGAGGGTATATTTTTCTGCTTACCAGAAAGGACTGGGGCATCCGGATATTCCCGGTGAAAGGCAGTTACTATCAAATATAGAAACACCCTTTATGCGGGAACACCGTTTATATCAGGTAGATTTTCTTATCCGAAGATATGGTTTCACCAAAAAGGACATCATCCCTGACGAATGCGGCAATCTGAGATTGGATAAGGACCCCAAAGAAGTTTGGGCAGACAATCATCCTGAATATTATCCTGTCAGGATCAACACATCGGACAAAGAGGCTTTATTGAGAGTGCCCGGTCTTGGACCGGAAACTGTCAGCAGAATACTAAAGGTGCGGCAGGACAGAAAGATTACCCGTCTCGAGGATTTAGGTATAAAAGGGAAGAGACTCGAAAGGATAAAGAGCTATGCAATCTTTGAATGATGTCCTGGTAATTAAAAAGGAGAATCATGAAATCTAAGTTCGTAAAAATACTCATCGTAATAATTTCTTTATCTCTTTTCATAATCTCCTGTGAGAAAAAGACCTCAAAGGTTACAGGAGGAAAAACTCTCAATGTTGTAACGACCCTTTTCCCTCTCTATGATTTTGCAAAAAATATCGGAAAGAAAAAAGCAGATGTTACCCTCCTTCTTCCACCAGGTGTAGAGTCCCATAGCTTTGACCCTAAACCAGGAGACATATTGAGGATACATGAGGCTGACATTTTTGTTTATACAGGAAAGTTCATGGAGCCATGGGTTGAAGATGTCTTGAAGGGCATTGGAGACAAAGGACCTCTCATAATAGATTCAAGCAGAAGTGTCATACTGACGGAGGATACTACTGAAACTGAGCATAATCCTAAACGCTTTAAAATGGATCCCCATATCTGGCTTGATTTCTCAAAGGCACGGAAAATGGTCGATCACATACTTGAAGGTTTTCTAAAAAGGGATCCTGAAAACAGTAATTTCTATCAAGAAAATGCAATGAAGTATAAAATCAAGCTCGATAAACTTGATAAAAGATTCAAAGACTCTCTTTCATCATGTAAGAAAGATGTTCTCATACATGGCGGACACTTTGCCTTTGGCTATTTAGCAAAGAGATATAATATAAAATACCTTTCAGCATACAGGGGATTTGCTCCTGATGCAGAACCTACTCCGGGGAATTTGA
>Ga0209323_10002182_pt1 | contig 12963 bp, 10 predicted proteins | sample Rifsed19ft2_FD_184014 | JGI IMG/M metagenome (GOLD analysis project Ga0209323, IMG submission 184014) | Soil microbial communities from Rifle, Colorado, USA - sediment 19ft 2 (version 2) | ecosystem: Environmental > Terrestrial > Deep subsurface > Rock core/Sediment | place: Rifle, Colorado...
ATATAAAATCGCCCCATGTAAGTTATTCGCTCAAGTTTCTTGAACTGGAATATTACCAATTGAAAAAGAATTATGCAAAAGCCCGCAGCGTGTGCACAGAGTGGCTCGATATTGTGATGGACAACAAATCGGTTTACCGCAGGCAGCGTTTGGGCGTGGTGTATGATAATCTTTCGCGCTGCGAGTTTTATTTACAAGATTATACGCAGGCGGCTAAGGATGCCCGCGAAGCGCAAAAGTATTTCAATGCCGGCTCAGAAAACTACTGCATCGCCCTTGAGCAGGAGTTTTACGCCCTGTTTGCCATGGAGCAATACAACGAGGCAATTGACATGGCAGAGAAAATGATTTCTTCCGCCACCCGCAAAGAACTGGGCGAGTTTCGCGATGCAAAATACCATTACCTGCTTGCCAACGCGCTTTTCAAAAAGGAACGATTCCGTGAGGCGCTCAACCTTCTTTCGCAGGAAAGAGAACTATCACAAGACAAAGCCGGCTGGGAAATAGGCAGACGCACACTTAAAATAATGACGCTGGTTGAAAAGAATCAATTAGATGAAGCGGGCTTGACGGTGCATAGTTTAAAACAGTTTTTCTCCCGCACAGAAACAGAAACTCCCATCAGCCCCCGTGATAAAATAATACTCAAGCTGCTGTTGATGGCAGAAAGAAAAGGATTTGCTTTCAATACCCTCACTGGCGGCACGGATAAATACATGAGCAAACTAAAAGCCCCACCCCAACCCTCCCCATTAGGGAGGGAGAATATTTCCTCCCCTGATGGGGGAGAGCCTGCCCTGAGCCTGTCGAAGGGTCAGGAGGGGGCTTTGGCTTGGCAGCCCTTCACGCACGAGGTTTTCCCTTTTCATGAATGGTTTGCAGGTAAGCTGAAAATCAATCTCAACAAAGTTACCGCCAGCAGCGAGAAGCTGAAAGTAATGGTGATGAAATAAATGCGGGCAGTAACAAACCCGCTTCCTTCCTCAATAGTTTTTCTAAATTTGCCATCCGAAAAATAAAACTTGTATTCATTCGTACATTCGTACAGATTCGTTTTTCGTAGATTACGGAGAGGTGTCAGAGTGGTCTATCGAGCACGCTTGCCCGTCCCGCAAATAGCGGGACGAGGTCTCGTCCCGACAAAGTCGGGACGGAGAAAGCGGCTAAACATTAATGGATGGAATGGAAAGTATATATATTATGGAGCGATAAAAAAAGAACGTATACCGGTTGTGCTCAGGATGAAATTATCAGGTTGCAAAGACATAATAATGGAGAGGTTAAGGCAACAAAGAATCACCGCCCATGGGAAATAGTATATGTTGAACAAGTCGGAGATTATCAATCAGCAAGAAAAAGAGAGAAGTATTATAAAAGTAGTGCCGGAAGAAGAAAGATCAAGACAATATTAAAAGACAGCAAGAAAACAGAATAATTTTCGGAGAGGTGTCAGAGTGGTCTATCGAGCACGCTTGGAAAGCGTGTGTACCGCAAGGGTACCGTGGGTTCGAATCCCACTCTCTCCGCAAGTAGGGACTGCCCCCATAAAAAGGGGGGAGTCCCTTTTTTGTTGCCCCGGTTTGAGGCTCAAACCCATGTTTGATTATAAATTTTCATAATCTAATTTGGTTAAATATCTTTGACTTCGGCACCTATGGAAGTTCCTGAAAAAGCTTCCGCATAACCTTCTGAAACAAATTTTTTATGTAGGTTTGTTCGTTAATTATTTCATGAAAAAGTTTTTCTTTTTATTTCTAGTTGTCTTTACTCTCCTCCCTTGGGCAGGAGTTGGAGGTGGGCTTCTTCTCGCTCAAAGAAACAATTTCCAAAACTATTCCCTCGAACAAGGTCTTCCGCAGGCAACCATTTACTGCATCATACAAGATAACCGCGGTTACTTATGGCTCGGAACCGATGGAGGGGGGCTTTGCCGTTTTGACGGGAATAATTTCAAAACGTATACTAAGAAAGACGGCTTTACCGGAGACAACATCCGTTCGCTTTTACAGGATAGCAAAGGAAGAATCTGGGCAGGAACAAAAGACGAAGGCATCATCCTGTATGATGGATTAAAATTCACAACCATTGGAAAAAATAACGGACTTGCGGGCGATGCAGTGCTTTGCATGTTCGAAGATGAAAATGGCGCTGTGTGGGCGGGCACTGATAACGGAGGAGTGAATAAAATTACTGTTGAGAAAGATTCTTTTCGCATTCAAGTGATTGACGAAAGTAAAGGCATCAGCAATAATTCTGTTTTTGATATTCATAAAGATAAAGACGGGCACCTCTGGCTGGCAACTTTTGGCGGAGTGAATGTTCTTACGTTTGAAAAAGATTCTTTCCATATTGACCAGTTGAGAGGAGGCAGAGAAATTCCCAGTGATCAGATTACCTCCATCGCAGAAGATACGAAGGGGGCATTATGGTTTGGCACGTATGATGGAGGTGTTTTCCGCATTGCTCCGAAAAATTCTCCGCAGAACGCATCACCGGCAAATCAGAATTTTAAACTCGATATTCTTTCCCGAAAGGTTTCTGCTTTTGATCCCTCCAACGGATTCAACGCAAAAACCATCTGGAAAATTTTCAATACAAGCGGAAATGAATTGTGGTTTGCCTCTGTCGAAGATGGAATTATCCGCTACAGAACAATAACAACGGCAGGAGATTCATCCCTCAACCTTTTTGAAAAGTTTACAGACAAGGAAGGATTGCCCGGTAATCAAATGCTCTGTGTGTATGAAGACAAGGAAAAAAATATCTGGATTGGAACTAACGGTGGCGGGCTCTGCAAATTCATGGGAGATATTTTTTCGCACTACTCTGAAAAAGACGGATTGCCCGGCAACAGTGTTCAGGGAATAGATATGGATTCGCTTGGGAATATCTGGTTTGGAACAAGCGGAGGAGGATTGGTGCAGATGGATTTGAAATCAGGAAACCCTGTTTGTAAAAATTATTCTATCAAAGACGGGCTTCCCGGCAATACAATTCTTTCCGTTTCGGCAGGAAAAGCAGCCCGCAATCCACATCTTTGGATGGCGGTTTCAAATGCGGGAGCTGCAAAATATAACGGCAAACAGTTTTTTAATTACTCAGAAGGAAACGGGCTTCTTGATAACAGTGTGTACAGCATTTTGGTGGATAAAAACGGAATTGTTTGGATTGGAAGCAAAGAAGGAATCAGCCGTTTTGATGGAGTAAAGTTTTTGAATATGGATATGGAAACCATGCAAATCAAGGATAAAGATGTGAACGCAATTATTCAGGATAAGAATGAAAATCTTTGGTTTGGAACAGGAGGCGGACTGGCAAAGTACAGCGGTGCAGGAGACATTACTACGTATGACGAAGTAGAAGGATTAATGCACAAAGAAATAAAATGTCTCGCAGAAGATCCCTTCGGAAACATCTGGATAGGAACAAACAATGGCGGGCTGTATCGTTTCAATGTTTTCACCGATGATAAAAAGAAAATTCAATTGATTGCGAACGATAGTTTACTGAGTTCAAATTCTGTGCGCGCGATAATTTTTCTCGATGAAAAAACAACGGGCAATAAAGGAAAAGAAATGGTGGTAGGAACTGACAAAGGAATTGACAAAATAACGTTTGACGACAAAGGAAAAATTCTGAAAATCAGAAATTACAATGCTACGGACGGATTTATAGGTGTGGAGTGCAACGATAACGCCATGTACCGCGATGCGGATGGCAACATCTGGATAGGAACAGTAAAAGGGTTAACCCGCTTTAATCCTTCCGCGGAAATTCAAAACCAGAATGTGCCAATGATTCATATTACCAACATTAAACTTTTTTTCAAAGAGGTGGACTGGAGCACAAGAGCAGATTCCATTCTTCCCTGGTTCAATCTTCCTCAGTCATTACAACTATCTTATTCTGATAACCACCTCACGTTCCAGTATGCTGCCATTTCGCTCGGCAATCCGCAGAAAATAAAATACCGTTACATGCTCGAAGGCGCTGACGAAGAATGGTCGCCCGAAAGGAATGAAACTTCGGTTACTTTTTCAGGACTTTCCCCCGGAACCTACCTGTTCAAAATAATTGCCGCTGGCGCCAATGGATTGTGGAACACGGAGCCCGCGGTTTTTAAGTTTACGATTAATCCGCCATGGTATCGGCATACGTTTGCATACATCATCTACGTCATTGTGTTGGTGGGAGGTACTTATTCTTTTGTAAAGTATCGGGAGCGGGCGCTCATCCGTGAGAAAAAAATCCTGGAGGACAAAGTAGTGGAGCGCACTGCCGAAGTGGTGAAACAAAAAGAAGAGCTCGTACACCAAAACGAAATCATCGAAGAAAAAAACAAAGACATTACAGACAGCATCAACTACGCAGAAAAAATCCAGCGCGCCATCCTCCCTGATCCTGAAAAAATAAAAAAGGCATTGCCCGAATCATTCATCCTCTTTCAGCCGCGCGATATTGTGAGCGGAGATTTTTTCTGGTACGCGGAAATACACAAACAGCAGGTTATCGGTAATCAGTCATCAGTAATCGGTAAACAAACACCGATGCCGATTGCACGGGTCACGGAGTGCCGGGCGCATTCATGAGCATGATAAATACTTCGCTGCTCAACGAAGCCGTGAATGAAAAAAGAATTCATCAGCCGAATGAAATTCTGAACGAAGCAAGAAAAGGTATTATCCGAGCATTGAAACAAAAAGGAGAAAGCGGAGAACAAAAAGACGGAATGGATGTTGGAATCATTTCGCTGGAGATGAATAACGAAACTTGCAAACTTCAATATGCCGGTGCAAACAACTCCCTGTATATAATAAGGAAGCCTGTCCCGAACGGAGCTTCGGGAAGCGAACCCGTACTTGAAGAAATTGACCCCGACCCGATGCCTGTTTCGATTAGTGACCGCACCGGGGATTTCACCAATCATATCATCCAACTTCAAAAAGGCGACTCCATTTATATTTTCACAGATGGTTATGCCGACCAGTTTGGCGGACCAAAAGGAAAAAAATTCAAGTACGCACAGTTCAAGCAACTGCTTCTCAGCATTCAGAATAAAACAATGGACGAACAAAAAGAAATGCTTGACAAAACCATGTCTGATTGGAAAGGAACGCTCGAGCAGATTGACGACATATTAGTAATAGGCGTCAGGATATAGCACGGAAAAAATGTATTAGCAGAAACGGTATAGGAAATCCCGATGCGCATGTCCCGATTTTTATCGGGAGCGACTAGCGGGATTGACGACATACTAGTAATTGGCGTGAGAGTATAGCGCAGAGCGCTTCGGTGAAATAACAAGAATAGAAAAATTATTCTCTGCAGTGTTGCCGGATTCACAAAATCTGGTCGTTTAAAACCACACGTTAAACGAAGATTTTCGCAAACTCGTCTAAAAGTTACGATTTCTATTGGCAAATCAAAATATATTGCTGTGCTTCGTATTGTCATTCCTTAAAAATCAATCATCATGAAAAAATTATTCCTCTCCGCATTATTTATTTCCATCGCCAGCATAACTACCTTCTCGCAAGGTTTATGGCAAAGCGGCACCAGCAACGATGTGGTTTACACGCTTCGAAAAGTAGGCATCAACACATCTTTGCCCCAATATAATTTAGATGTGGCGGGAAGTTCCCATGCGTTTAATTCATACACCGATTCCCTTTCGCAGGCACTAAGCATGAAAGCGAAAACGGCACAGTTTGATTTTATGCTTGCTCTCACCGCCAACATTGATAATCTCTCAGTGAGTTTAGACGCAACCATCAAAGGAAAACTTTTCACAAACAATATTTATGCGCAAGACATCATCGCAAAATCCATTGATGCTGAAAAATATCTTCTGAAAGGCAACCCATTTCCGGTCAGCCCCTGGAAAACCGAGCCGGACGGCAGCATTTCTTTCAACGGGCAGGTGCTGGTAAAGCGTTTAGATGCTTCTGAGGGAATAAGTATTGGAAATTTTAAATTCAAAAATGGCGGTTCAGTCCTGCCTCCTGCACCTATTAAAGACACCATCTCATCTTCTTACGAGATTGTGCTTCGCAGCGATGCAGAGTTGTTGCAGTTGGCAGCCAATCAGGTAAGGGTGCAGCAGCAGTTAGGAGTTGGAAAAATTCCGGGAGCAGGAGTGGCATTGGATATTGTGGGAGATGTAAAAAGCACCGGAAGCATTGGCTGCACCAGTTTATCAAGCAGTAGCGTAACCACCAACAATGCATATGTGAACGGAAATCTGCGTTTGTCAAATTTATCGGGGTCAGGTGACAGGGTTCTTTTCATTGACCCCAACGGAAATCTGAAAACTGTTCCTTCAACTCAGGCAGCTGGTCCGTTCTGGGAAACAGTCGGTAATTCGGGTGTCGACCCCGCTGTTAATTTTCTTGGAACAACCGATGCACAGGATTTGGTTTTCAAAACAGATGCAAACGGTGCGGGCGGAGAGCGTATGCGCATAATGGCTAACGGAGATGTACGTTTTATTACAGGTGGAGGAGCGGGAGGAGGAAATGTTATTGTAAAAACAGATGTTGATAATGGAAACATTGAAGCCAAAATAGGAATTGGTACTGAGAATCCTGTACGCGCTTTACATATATATACCGAACATATTGTTAGTTTGCCGCCTTGCCCTACTTGTGTAGATAGTCATAACGGAATGCGGTTGGAGGATTTATCGGGAAGCGGTCAGCCCATCAGAACAATTTGGGATATTATGCCTGTGACCGGACCTGTAAACGGAAGTTTAATATTCAGCAAAGGAGACCCGAATGATGACCACGCTGTTGATGCAAAGATGATGATTGCAGGAAACGGCAATGTTGGCATTGGAACATCAGATCCGATTCAAACGCTGGATGTAAATGGCAAAATAAATTTATCAGGCGGAGTTATTCAAAAAGGAGGTTCTTTTCCTATTATCAGCACTGGTGACTTGGGATTGTATTCTCTTGATATGGGCAACTATATGCGTTTTGTAACGAATAATGCTCCCATTCGTTTTTTCTCAAATGGAGGAACAAATCCCACCGGAACGAATTCTTCCGGCAATGACGATGAGGCTTTAATTTCAATTGAACCCAACGGCAATGTGGGGATTGGAACAACCAATCCGCAATCCACTTTGCATCTTTTCGGAGATGACGCCTCTACAGAATGTCCTGTAGGCATACGTCTTCAATACCAGTTTAACGGACCTGCAATAAACGGCTGTAGCATCTCTTCCACATGGGATATTAAAAACTCTGGAAGCGGAACTTTAGATTTCTCTACTCCTGCAATTTCCACGCCTGTAATGACAATGGTAAATAGTGGAGGAACAGGCAACGTGGGCATCGGAACAACAATTCCATCTGCAAAATTGCATATAGGCGGCACTGCTGGTATTGATGGTATTCGTTTCCCTGACGGAACCCTGCAAACTTCGGCTGCTGTTTTTCAATGGACAAGCGCTGGCAATGATATTTATTATGATCCTGCAGGAGGCGGCAAAGTATTCATTGCCACCGACCCAAGTCAAATAATTGGTCCATCCTATGAATTAAATGTTTGCGGAACAATTCACGCAAAAGAAGTTATTATTGAAGCCACTATTTGGTGCGACTTTAAACTCAAGCCCGGTTACAAGCGAATGACATGGCAGGAAAAACTTGCTCACATAGAAACATTCGGATACTTGCCCGAAATGGATTCAGGTTTGGAGATTGAAACCAAGGGATTAAAATTGGCAAAAAATCTTCGTGGCATGATTTGGAATATTGAAGACAATACAATGGACATTATTGATTTGAAAAAAGAAAATGTATCCTTAAAGAAAGAACTTGCTGAGTTGAAAAAAGAAGTTGAACAATTGAAAGAGAAAAAGTAATTTTGATGTTTCTGTTTAAAAAACAAAAAACATTTAAAATCAAACAAACATGAAAAAGGCAATCGTTTTTATTTGTGTAATTGCTGTAGCAATAACCATAAACTCCTGCAAGCCAATGATGTATTATCCTTGTTGTGATACAGGTCATGCACATTGGGAAGGTAATAAGTACGATAGCAAAGATTCAGCGGCAATTTCCGCACGCGATCATGATAACCTTATTCATAGCGGTGTCACAACCGCAGGAATATGTAATACTCGTTAGTACCTAAACAAAAAAACAGACAATCGAAATGATTTCCATAAAACATAGTTTTTACTTGTTACTGCTGCTGATAATTCCAATTTCAGTACCTGCCCAATATTCTTTTCAGAAAGAAAAAGATAAATACTGGATTTATCGTGAGCGGTTGAAGAATTTTATGGTGAGTTCTAATGGAACTGTATGCAAGGGATGTGATATTCCCAGTGATTCTCGTGGCGATGGTAAAAAACAAAAAACATTTATAACCAAACAAACATGAAAAAGGCAATCATTTTTATTTGTGTAATTGCCGTAGCAATAACTATTAGTTCCTGCAGGAAACGCGTGTACTATTACTACGCTTATTGCGAAACGGGTCACTCACCACCGTGGGAAGGCACTAAGCGTGAGTACCCCGCAAATGGAACAGGAGCAGACTCCCAAAAATTGGCAGCTCGTGTGGAAGCAGAAGATCATGATAGAAATATTCATGGCGGATGCTGCTTCGCAGAAGTACGTAGCGGGATGTATTATAAGTAACCATGAAGACAAAATAAAAATATAATCATGAGAAAATTCATCCTATACATATTGTTCGCTCTTGTTTCATTTTCTTCTTTCGGGCAATACTCTTTTGATAAAGAAAAAAATAAATACTGGATTTATCGTGAGCGGCTGAAAACTTTTATGGTGAGCGGCAATTGTAAGGGATGTGATATTCCAAGTACTTCTCGTAGCGTTGTTAAAAGACAAAAAACATTTAAAATCAAACAAACATGAAAAAGGCAATCGTTTTTATTTGTGTAATTGCTGCAGCAATAACTTTAAACTCCTGCAAAAAAACAATGTATTATGCTTGTTGCGATACAGGTCATGCACATTGGGAAGGCGCTAAGACCGAAAAAAAGTCGGACGCTACAAGGGGTGCAAGCGATCATGATTTATATGTTCATCCTGGTCCTGGACAAACCGCAACAGTATGTATATCGGAGTAATTAAAAAGCAACAATGAACAGATAATAAAAATACAATCATGAGAAAATTCATCGCATACATATTGTTCGCTGTTGTTTCATTGTCTTCTTTCGGGCAATACTCTTTTGATAAAGAAAAAAATAAATACTGGATATATCGTGAGCGGCTGAAAACTCTTATGGTGAGCGGTAATTGCAAGGGATGTGATATTCCTGCTGGTTCTCGTAGCAATGATGATGGTATACTTTCCTGGGCAGATTCTCCCTGGATGATTGGTTACTGGATTGGCACGTTGGCTATGGAATATAAACTGCTGACAGATGCGGGATTAAGCAGCGCAAGCCCTGAAGTGATGAAAACAAAAGAAGACCTTTACAATGCCATTCAATCCATCAACCGGCTGGACTGGGAAGCGGAACAATCTTGGGGATGTTCCCATTGTGGTAATAATTCGGTTGGTCCATGCCCGGGAAATATAAACGGTTTTCTTTTAAATGATGATGCGCCCTCCGACTTTTCACAGGTGCTATCCATCATTGACGGGTTGAATGAGGGCTTAGTTCCTCCACCGGATGGTTGCAGAGATAAATGTATTTCTTCAGCATACACTGAGTATTTAACTCCGGGTCGTGAGGCAAGTTTAGACCATCTGATTGGTTTATATATCGGGCTTTCCTTGGTTAAAAAATGTATTCCTGAGTATGAAACATGGAACACTCCCTTTATAAATGGGTCGTCCGAAGCATCCAATTCCTCATTTGTTGCAGAAGTTAAGATTATTTCACAGAGAATCATCAACTACCTGTCTTCTTCAGGATGGACATATATGAATCCATGTGCCAACCGATGTGTGTTAGGAGACATTAATCCTATCAATCCCAATGCATGTAATCAGCCGGGTCCTCCAAAAACATGTTTGTCATCAAGCGTTCCTACACCTGATTGTTGTGCAAAAGGTGGTGCGCTTGCCCAGCCGGAAGCAATCGGATTTGCAGCGGCAAATCAATTTATTCAAGGAAACCCAGACCCGATCTTCATCAGTTTGGTTATGAATCCTCTTTATTGGGCAGCGTGGAATGCAGCGCTTAATAACGCTATGAATCCCAGTAACAATAACCGTTTACCCCTTACACTGGCAGCGATTGGAAATATATGGAAGGTCGGATTTGGCTTTGTGAATGTTGTGGTAGGTCACGTTTGCGTGCCACCTGTTGATCTTCTTCCTACTTGGGTTTGTGGTGGTGCATGTTGGTGTACGCAATGCTGTTTGGTAGATCAGGATGTTATTGTTCCTGTTCCGGTTATTTTCAGCAGCACAACTGCACAGGTTTCAAGTCATCTTGTTAATGCAGGCAAAAATAATAATTGGGAGCATCTTTATCTTCTGCATAAATTATTACACACTGACGGTGGGAATACTACTAATATTATTAGCAACCCTTACTACGAATGTCTGCTGAATGCCGCACCCTGCAGGGGATTTGATGGACAAAGCAATGGTTCAGCGCAAAATATAGAATGGGGTCACTCAGACAGATTGGATGGTGGCAGGGCGACTGGACCGAGTGAACCTGCCTATGGAGGTTGGGGTGGCGGTGGCAATAACGGCACCGGCTATATGTTTTACTTTAATCTTTATAATTTAAATAATCCCCAGTCGGGTTATCCTTACGCCCCAATTCCAATAAAACAATTAGCCCCGGATAATGTGGTAAAACCGGGTGCGTATATAAATACAACTTTACAACCTTACCAAGAGTGGGATAAAAAAAATATTATAGCAGCCCAAACCATTACTGCACATGACTATGAGGTAACTGTTTCACAGTTTCAAGAACAAGGGCGTGTAACTTTTGCCGCAGGTCAAAAAATTACACTTGGCGATGGGTTCAAGGTAACCAACGGAGGATATTTTCATGGCTATATTGACCCTGCTATTGGCGCAATGAATTGTTCTGACCCGCCATCTCAAACGGATTGTTCCGGAGAATATAAATTAACTGGTCCTGCCGAACCCGATACTATTACTGATTTGGATTCAGTTATTGTAATGCTTGCACCAGATACATTAACTAACACTCTTCCCTGTCCTGTTGATACTCTATATCCACATGCTAAATATCTTGATAGCGCTGCTACAAGTTTTTATTGGGATTTTGGAAATGGGCAAACATCATCTTTAGAAAATCCCTCTATTTACTATTCATCTTCCGGAAATTATTTACTTACTTTAATCACTACCAGTCCTTCAAATACAGATACAAATTCTGTGTTAATAATTGTACCTGATTGTAATAATTTACGAACTAATAATCAAAATAAACAACCATCTGCAAATCCTACAAAAGAACTTGAAAAAAGAATAAAGATTATTCCTAACCCATCTTCCGGCATTTTCACATTGCAATTATCAGAAAACACACCAAGCCAAGTTTTCATTTACAACCCCCTCGGTCAGGTTGTATTTAAATCCTTAATCCTTAATCCTCAATCCTTAATTAACCTCTCCTCTCATCCCAGCGGCATCTACTTCATAAAAGTGCAAACCGCAGATAAAATTTATACCGAGAAAATAATTTTGCAATAAAAAAAAAGCCCCGCACATCAGGGGCTGTTCAACTTTTAACTTTCAACTTTCAACTCGTAACTTATTCCCTCTCCATCTCCCCATCCGCATCCGTAACCTTCCCATCCGCAATCACCACCGTAATCTCCAGTTTTTTGTAACCCGTTTTTTCAAACGTAACCACATATTTCCCCGCCTTCAACTTCCTCATTTCATAATTCCCCTCCGCGTTAGTCAGCGTGGTCATCGTTCGCGTGGCGCTTCTCGCATTCACTCTTGCTTTGTGAAGCGGAGCGTTAATGCTTACCAGCACGCCCTCAAGCCCTGCGCCCGTAAGTTTATCCTTCATCGTTCCCTTCACCCCATTTCCACCCTTGCCGCTGTCCACAATTATGCGCGCATTTTTGTATGTTTTAAAAAAGTCAGGTTGGGTTTGTTGTAACGTTTCCATCAATCCATCCATTATTTTAAGCGGCTCATCAACTTCCCGGAACAATCGGTCAAGCGCCTCGGTAGCGTTCTTCCGTATGTTCACAGCCACTCTCGGCTTCGGTATCATCACCTCGTATGCCCCAATTGCTGCGCTCAGCACATTCACTTCCGTGGCTGTTACATTATAAGGTACCAGCAAACCAATAGTAGCATTCGCTTCATCCCGCACAATCTTCAACTGGTCAAGCAAAATAGTATCCCTTGCCTTCCCCATAGGAGCACGCGTATAATCAATCTTTTTCAGCAAACTGTTGTTCCCGGTCGCACGTGCAAATGCTTTTAATCCTCCAATCACAACCAATGCCGCCTCAATCGCATCCCCTTTCTTCTCTTCCTTATCAATGGGTATGCCGCGCAAATCCTGTTCCTGCATGCCACGCACGCCTTGAATCTCCGCGCGCTTGCTTCCTAACCTGCTCACAGCAGTCACCATCGCGCCAATCCCGTTCCACAAACCACTGTTGTCGTTCATCACTTGCTCTGTGGCAAGTATCATGTTCAACTTGTCTTCTAAATGATCTTTCATTGTTTTTGTTTTTTAGTTAATATTTTTTTGTTTACTTTCTTTATTAATCTGTTCCTTTTCTTTTTACCGATTACTGATTACCGATTACCTCCTTCACACTTCCAATATCGTGCCACTCCACACTTTTCCCCTATAAAAGTGTGTTAAATTATGTTAACACAATTACCTCAATTACTCTTGAACTTTTCGGAAACCCGCCTGCCTTTGGTATATGTCTCATCCGCACAACCCTCCGCCTCGTCCGCACAACCCTCCGCCTCGTCCGCACAACCCTCCGCCTCATCCGC
>Ga0209323_10002186_pt1 | contig 12955 bp, 11 predicted proteins | sample Rifsed19ft2_FD_184014 | JGI IMG/M metagenome (GOLD analysis project Ga0209323, IMG submission 184014) | Soil microbial communities from Rifle, Colorado, USA - sediment 19ft 2 (version 2) | ecosystem: Environmental > Terrestrial > Deep subsurface > Rock core/Sediment | place: Rifle, Colorado...
CCACAGAGGTCTATTACAGGACGGAAGTCTTCGGTATTCTGGATGAGCTGGTAGAAAAAGGGAAAATTCTAAATTATGGTGTTAGCGTTGAGAAAGTAGAGGAAGCATTAAGGGCAATTGAATATCCTAATATGGCTACTGTCCAGATTATATACAATATGTTCAGGCACAAACCAGCCGAAAAATTCTTCGATCTAGCGAAAAGTAGAAATGTTGGAATTATCGCAAGAGTCCCGCTTGCAAGCGGTATGTTGACCGGAAAATTTAAAAAGGATACAGTATTTTCAAAAGGAGATCACAGATTCTTTAACCGCGAGGGCCAGGTTTTTGATAAGGGAGAGACATTTTCAGGAGTTCCTTATGAAATAGGTCTTGAAGTGGTGGAAGAACTAAGGAAGATATTTCCCGAAGGCAAACTTGCTGAATATGCTCTGCGCTGGATTCTTATGAATGATAATGTGAGTTGTATTATACCAGGTGCGAGCAGAGCGTCACAGGTTGAAGATAATATTAAAGCTTCCGACCTCCCACCTCTTACCGATGATCAAATGGAAGGGATAAAAGAGATTTACCAGAAATATATCAAAAAATATGTAAATGATTTGTGGTAAAAAAAATTTTACTTAAGAAAATCATAATGTTAATATAAAGTAGTTTCTATCTAAATATTAGAAATTAGTATTAAGTCACAAATGCTACAGGAGAAATAAATCTTTGGGGTTTAGATTATAAGATAAGGGGGTAATAAACAGTGAAGCAATTCAGTAGCTTTATGGATCTTGTAGAAACAAGAAGAAGTATAAGGTCTTACAAGCCCAGGGAAGTTGAAGAGGAAAAATTAGATTATATTCTGCAAACTTTCAGAAAAGCTCCGTCAGCTAAAAACCTTCAGCCGTGGAAGCTGATTGTGGTAAAAGACAAGAAAAAAATAAGAGATCTTTCCATTGCATGTAATAATCAAACTTTTCTGGCGGAGGCTCCGATATTGATTGTGGCCTGTGCCAAAGAGGATGACGCTTATGGTGTAATGGGGGGGTATATGAATAGTTATCCTATAGACATAGGCCTGGCTCTGGAGCATTTAATTCTGGCTGCAACTGAGAAAGGGCTCGGTACTTGCTGGATTGGAGCGTTCAAGGAAAAACTGGTAAAAGATCTGCTTGATGTTCCGGACAACATAAGAGTAGTGGCTATAACTCCATTGGGGTATCCGGCTGTGGAAGGTAGAACCAGGGAGAGGAAACCCCTTTCTGAAATAGTCTGCTATGATAAGTACATAGAATAAATAAGGGCTTATACGCCAAAAATTTATGGAAATAATTATAACCCATCTAAGTTCTGACTTCGACTCCTTCGCGGGGATGGTAGCGGCCAGCAAAATATATACGCAGGCTCAAATTATATTACCCACTGCCATAAATCAAAATGTAAGGAAATTTATTACTCTATATGAAGATGAGCTTCCGCCGCTTATGGATTCAAAAGGAATTAATTTTTCGAAGGTAAAAAGAGTTATCGTAATAGATACCAGATATACCTCAAGGCTTGGTCCGGCCAGAGAAGCACTGGATAATAAAAATGTTGAAGTTATAGTCTACGACCATCATCACAGGTCATCGGAAGATCTGAAAGCAACTTATGATTATTCCAGGGAAGTTGGAGCTACCACAACCATACTGGTAGATATCATAAAAGGTAAAAAAATTTTTATTTCTCCCCTGGAGGCTACCCTATTTACCCTTGGAATTTATGAGGATACCGGATCATTTACTTATCCCGGTACCACTCCTAAAGATCTGGAAGCAGCCTCTTTTCTTATGAAGAAAGAATCTAACCTGTTTGTTGTATTAAAATTTTTAAATCTTTCTCTTTCGGAAGACCAGCACAGACTTTTGGAGAAGCTGATAATGAATTATAAAAAGATAAAGATTAATGAAATAGAAATTTTGCTTTCGCAGGCCGAAATGCCAAACTTTATTGAAGGACTATCGGTACTGACAAGAAAGCTATCCCAGATTGAAGATGTAAGCATAGTGATATGCTGGGCCAAAATGAAGGAGAAAATTTACCTGGTTGCCAGAAGTGACGATAAAGATGTAGATGTGTCTGAAATACTTAAAATTGTTGGAGGCGGCGGTCATCCCCAGGCAGCTTCAGCCGTTATAACCGGTATGAGCTTTGAAGATATAGAAAGTAAGCTAATCCATTCTCTCAAGAAAAATATAAAAAAACCGATACTGGCAAAGGATGTAATGTCTTACCCGGTACAGGTAGTAAAAGAGAATTCAAGCATATCCCAGGTTAATGAAATCTTAAAAAAATACGGTCATTCGGGAATACCAATTGTGGATAAAAATAACGATCTGGTAGGAATAATAACCAGAAAAGATATAGATAAGGCTGTAGGACATGGCTTATCTCATGCTCCGGTTAAAGGTTTTAAATCCCGAAGTATTGTTAAAGCCGGTCCTAATACAAGTATTGGTGAAATACAGAATTTAATGATAGAAAACGGGATTGGCAGGATACCTATTATAGATAAGAAAAAAATCATAGGTATAGTTACCAGAAAAGATATTTTAAGATTTTTGCACGGCCGCAGTTATGAAAATTTATGGGGATTTTTCCCGGCCAAAGTTAAGAAAATATCAAAGGTAATTTCCGGTGTTGCCAGAGGTTTAAAATATAATACTTATCTTGTAGGGGGCATAGTAAGAGACGCACTGCTAAGGATACAGAATTTCGACATCGATATTGTAGTAGAGGGCGACGGGATAAGATTTGGCAGGGAACTTTCCACAAGATTTAACTGCAGGTTCGAATCCCATCAAAAATTCGGAACTTCCGTTCTTGTACTTGAGGATAGTCAGCATATAGACATAGCCACGGCAAGAGTGGAATATTATAAGAGTCCAGCCGCCCTTCCCACAGTAGAATCGGGAAATATAAGACAGGATCTTTCAAGGAGGGATTTTACTATAAATACCATAGCTGTTTCTTTAAATAAGAAAAACTTTGGTGAAATTCTTGATTTCTTTGGGGGCAGGGAAGATTTAAAAAATAAAAAGATCAAAGTTCTGCATAAAATGAGTTTTATAGAAGATCCCACCAGGATTTTCAGGGCAGTCAGATTTGAGAAGAGACTGGAATTCAAGATGGACAGTCAGACCGAAAAATTAGCCAGAACTACCATTGATATGAATATAGTTTCAAGGCTTAATGGAGTAAGAATAAGAGATGAGCTAATCTATATCTTTAATGAAGTCAACTCCCTTGAAGCGATAAAGAGATTGGATGAATTGGGTGCTTTGAAAAAAATAGGAATAAAGGTGAAGGTAAATAAGGAATTTATAAGGCAGGTAAGAAAGATTTTAAATTATTACGGGAAACTAAAAGATTTTTACGGGAAAGGTGATAAAGAAGTAAAAAAATGGAGACTGCTTTTCACTATTTTGCTGCGGGGCATCAAACCTGATGGAATTAAAAGATGGTGCTCTGAAATGAAGGTTAAAAAGAAGGATATGGATATTATATTAGAAACAAATAATAGATGGAATGAGGTTAAAAAAAATCTTAAAAGTACCGTCAGGAGAAACTCCACTCTTTACCATATGGTAAGAGGGATTCCTCCGGAGCTCCAGATTATCGCCTGCAGCTGGGGCAATATATATTATAAGAATATTAAAAAATATCTGACCGGTCTTTCCAGACTGCATCTGGAGATCAGCGGTGAGACATTGAAGGATATGGGCTACCGGCCGTCCGAGAAATTCCGGGATGTTCTGGCAAAACTCTTTGAAATGAAGCTGGACGGCAAAATCTCTAGCAGGGAAGATGAGATTTGCAACTTAAAGAAATTAATGAAGGCTTTGAGCAAAAAAAATCCATTAAATACAAGTATATGTAAATAAGGATTAAAACCTAAAAAATCTCCAAAAGTCTGCAACTGAACAATTTGACTTTTCGTTCAATCGGAACCGAGTTCTAATATTACTCAGATACGAAGTGGGGATTCGAACTTGTTGCTATCTCTATTGGTTCTGAATTTTCTCAGCCAGAAAGAACGATAATAAAGATTCAGCACCCAGAGTGACACCGAATGACGGCGCATAACTCCCAATCTCCTCCAAATAGAGGGTAGGCCATAGAACTCGTGCCAAGCCCAGTCACGCCCCTTTTGCAGAATCTCCCGTGACATTAGCTTTGGCTCAAATACAATGCTAGACTCATACTGTGACCAGTCTTTGGTGATTATTCGTCCAGCCTTATCCAAAGATTCGCATAGGACGGTGCCCGGATATGGCACAAGCCAGGCAAATTGAACGCTCTCCAGCCGCATTTTCTGGGCAAAGCGGACGGTGCGTTCGAAAACATCTTCATCGTCTTCGTCAAAGCCAAGGACAAAGAAGCCGTGAATGGCGATGCCGTAGGAGTGGATCTTTCTGATCACCATTTCATATTCATTCACCGCATTCACCCTCTTGCCCACCGCCGACAGATTGGCCGGTGACAATGTCTCAAAACCGATGAGCAGATTCACACAGCCGCTCGCGGCTGCCAGTTTGAGCAATTCGTCATTTCTCGTTATGGTGACTGAGGCCTGGGCAATCCACTTGAGTTTGTAGGGAATAAGGGCGCGAAAGAGCTCTTTAGCGAACTTGGGGTTGCCGGCGATATTATCATCAACGAAGCAGATGAGTTTCTTATGGTTCAATGTTTCAATCTCTTTGAGGATTTCTTCTACCGGGCGGCAGCGATAAGTATGGCCGAAGAATGAAGTAACTGAGCAAAAGGAGCAGGCATAGGGGCAGCCTCTAGTAGTTGAGATCGTGTTCTGGAAGTAGTACGCTCCATCGGTGAACAAGTCTCGCCGGGGGATAGGTAAGTTGAGTAAGCTGGGCTGCTCACGTTGGCTGTATATACTTTGTAGTTTGTTTGCCTTAAAATCCTCGATCACATTTGCCCAAATTCCTTCGGCTTCCCCGATCACTACGGAATCGGCGTGCTGGCTTGCCTCTTTGGGTAGAGCGCTAGGGTGGCTACCTCCTAAGATAACCTTCACTCCTATAGCTCTGAAAGTATCAGCGATTTCGTAGGCTCGTTTCGCCGTAATAGTTATTACCGTGATCCCCACTAAGTCAGTTTCCTTTTGGAAATCAATAACTGTGACATTCTCATCAGTTAAGGAGACTTCGACCTCTGGTGGGGTTAGGGCGGCAACCATCGCTAGACCCAGGTGTGGGCACGGTGCCTTCTTCCGATTTTGGAGATTCTCTTGCGTAGCCGGTACAATTAGCTCTAGTTTCATAAGAACCCATCCTCTCGATATAGTATGTAGAATTATATAGCGGGTCAACCTTTCGTTGCAATAGAGAACTTGGAAGCAGGTTGCTTTCCAAAGTTAGTTTTTTGGACCACCAGAAAAATAACTTATAAGAACTTGCTTTTAGTGTCTTCAAGTATAAAGCATAAAGCAGATAACTATCCAGATTTTAGAATCATAGCTTTTTTGAAATGAAGCCGGACCGTAAAATCTTATGTCGGGAGGATGAGATTAGCAATTTAAAGAAATTAATGAATGTTCTGGGCCAGATATGCCGCTCCCAGCGCTCCGGTTATCTGAGGTTCATCGGGAATGTTTATTTTAACCCCTAATTTTTCTTCCAGCGCTTTTACCATACCCATATTTTTAGCTACTCCCCCGGTCATACAAACCGGTTCCTCAAGACCCAATCTTTCAATCATCGATGTTATTCTATCCGCAATGGAATAAATAAGACCCTTTATAATTTTATTTTTATCCACACCCTGTCCGATTAGCGATACGATTTCGGATTCGGCAAACACAGTGCAGGTGGAGGTTATATCCACCTTATCGGTGGTTTTGATAAAAATAGGGGCAAACTCTTCCAGATTTATTTCCATCGCCCTTGCCATAACCTCCAGGAACCGGCCGGTTCCTGCTGCGCATTTATCATTCATTAGAAAGTCAATTGGATTTCCGCCTTCAAGTTTTATGACCTTGCTGTCCTGGCCCCCGATATCTATTACCGTTTTTAAATCAGGAAATAAAGAAATAGCCCCGCGGGCATGACAGCTTATTTCGGTTATATTTTTATCCGCAAAGGGAATATTTATTCTGCCGTAACCGGTTGCTACGATAGCTTTAACATCGTTATCTGTGAGACCCGCCTGCTTCAAAGAACTGTCGAAGGCTTCTCTTGCAGCATTTTTACTGTCAGAGCCAGTGGGAGCTATTACATAAGATGCGATCTTATTATATTTACTATCCAGTATTACTACCTCGGTTGAAACCGAACCTACGTCAATACCACAGGTATACATTTGTTTCCTTTCTTCTATTTTGGCTCTGAATTTAAAATTTCTATAAATCCCTGCAGTCTGGTTTTTACCTGACCTTGTGAGGAATTGTTTTGATCCACACAATCACCGTCAAGAACCAGTGTAGGAATATTTAGTTTCTTCAAGCTATCTTTTATAATTCTTGCTCCGCCGTTACTCTGTCTGCATCCCCAGTGAGAAAATAAAATGGCTCCGTCAGCCCTATAATCCCTGGCTGCCTTAAGAATTACATTGATACGGTTATCAATACTGCCCACCAGAAAATGAGAGAGCATTTTTTTGGCCAGACTTTCAAAAGGCTTTTCATAGTCAAGTTCGGGCCAGTAAACATGATTTATTTCTTCAAATACTACCCTGCAATTTTCCCTGTCCAGTATATCAAATATTTCATTTCTATAGTAAGGTTTCAGGTGCAGCCAGAGAATTCTTTTAACCTGCTTGTTCTTATTGGAATTTTCTTTCTTTTCTTTGCTTGAATATTTTTTTAACTCTTTATATATCTGTTTATAAAGAATGACAGCTTCTCTGGTCCCTGCAAGCCCATGAAAAGGCAGGATAAAATTCAGGCCATTATAATAAGGGGGATAGTTTGCAAGGGTCTTTCTTAAAATGCTGACTTCGATTGCCCATTTTCTGAATTCATTTGAAAGGTCGATGACTTCTTTGAACATGGAGATATCAAATTTTTTACCAGTTTTAGAACATATATCCATGCAAATGTTTTTTATCTGTGCGGTCAGATACCGGATTGATTCCTTTGAATAACGGTAAGGGACATCTATTAGATAAAAGTTTTTTTCAATATCATATTTTACCGAGTGTATATAGAATGATTTTTGTGCGGCATCACAGGCCAGATTGGTGGTGATAATAAAATCCGGCCTGGGAAATACATCAAGCTCCGATGCACCGGATGCGCTTCTGTGGAAGGTGCACAGGTCCTGTGAGTACCAGTTTGATGAAGCTTCTTTAAGCGTCTGTGGCGCCAATCCCAATCCTGCTGTAAATCCTGCCATAACTTCCGGCAAGAATGGTGTAATTCCCAGCGCATGAAACATTTCATATGGTAAAAACAGAGATCCATAACCTACTGGATGGCTATTGTCTGAATAGGCCTTTTTAAGACTTTCTATGGTGAAAATATTAAGGTATTTATCGGATATAGTGGGAAATGTGCTTCCATAAGCGTAAAGCACCGGTTTTGTTGCAATAATACCCAGCAACCTTTTAATATATTTCTGATTTAAATTTTTCTGTATACCTGTTTTTAATCTGTTTTTTATACCCATTTTTTTGAGTTACATATTTATAGCATTTCCAGAAAAGCCTGCACCCTTGTTTTTAACTGGCCTTCCGAAAAATTATTACATTCTATCTCCAGATAAAGAACCGGAACTCCCATCTCATTTAATTTCTGTTTCAGCAGGGGAAAGGAATAGAGCATATTATCACAGAATTTTAAGCTTATAAATATTACTCCTCTTATATTATTTTTAACTATATTATTTTCAATCTCGGCTAATTTCGATCCCATATCAGCCATTCTCATACATTGAGGCTTATTTAAATACCTTTCAGCTATTGATTCCAGCAAATCCGTATTGTTATCAGGTTCTACCTGTTTTTCAAAATATCTGTTTGAAATACAGAGATCGTCGGAAGCTAGTTTGAAATTCATTGTCGAAAGCATTTCCCATAGCTTTTCTTCAGCGATAAAGTTACCAATAATCATAATAGCTGGAGAGTCCTTGTAATTTGATTGCGAGCTGATTTCATTTTCGGTGCTGACTTCTCCGATAAACTTTAAATATTTTTCCAGATCATCTATGAAGATTCCGGGTTCGGAGACCATGGACAGCTCCATAACCTTGTAGTATGTGGAAATGTATATGAGGTGGGATAATTTACTAAAAATCCGGCTGTATTCTTTTAAAACCCTTCTTTTCTTATTGATAAGTTTTACTGCATTTTCTATTTCTTCTTCATTTATTTTTTTTCCGTTTAGTTTTTCAATAAATATTTTCATATCACTTATATTACTGGCAAAGAAATCTACAGAATCTTTACTTTTTAAATGGGGGACATCCAGCAGATAAGAAGGAATATTATCAAGGTATCTACTTGCGATATCAAAAAATCTTCTCATACCATCGCAGGAATTTGTAAATATCAATGCCTTAAAGTTACCGGTATTGGCCAGCAGGCTTTCCCAGCTTGATTTAATATAAGGACAGAAATTTATAGGAAAGTAACTTTCGGATTTAATTATTTTTTTTCTTCCCAATATTCTTACCGGAATAAAACCCCCCGCGGTTATGAGTTCTTCCGGAGTATAGGTGCAGAACCATCCAACCGCAGCTCTGTTATTTGCGGAAGACAGGGTATTTATAAAAAAGTCTTCAGTGGTGTTGATTTTACTCTTTATTGTATTGGTGATTTCCTGTTCTTTTAACATTCCGTGTAATCTTAATACTGCTAATACTGAGGTTATGAACTCTTTATAATAGTTTCATTTCTTGTAAATTCTTCATAAATGCCTACGTGCCCCCAGAAGTCTTCTAAATAAAGCCCATCTATTTGGCCACTATCTTTACCCTCTATGGTTATTTTTACCTTATCTATTTCTTCGAACCCGGTTAATGTATTAACAATAGAGAAAATAGCAAGGACTTCTGTAGTAGAACTGTGAGGTATTTCCTCAAAGTTGGTGATAATTTCTTTACTGAAGTCTACAGTAGCAGTACTGTCGGATATTTTTACTGAATTAACTTTAACATTAGAGGGGACTACCGGGTAAAGCTCGCTACTCTCCGGGCCTTTTATCAATTCTTCCAGCACACTTTTGTAAAATTCCTTACTTACTGAAATTTCTCTAGTTTCTTTTACCAGGTAAGCTTCTGTATCTGTATAGGCAGCAAAGTATAAAGAAACACTACGGGTACAGGAGGTTAGTGACATTGTAAGAAATACACTTAATATTAATATTACGCTAATAAAGAAAAATCTATTTAATTTGTTTTTTTTCATTTTTTATTCCTGAAGTCTTTATTTTTTTAATATTGGTTCTGCTCTCATTCATTCTATAGAGAGGCAGATAAAAAAACAATATAAAAATTCTGCTTATACAAAACATTACAAAATTTGTCTCTCAGATGGTATTATTATATCGGTACTTGCTATTGAAAAATATCAACTGTAAATCATAAAATAATTATTACAGAGAATTATTTTTAAAATTTAAGCGGGTGGCAATATGACTGGTGATAAAGCCTTACTTATAATAGATATGCTGAATGATTTTGTATTGGATGGGGCGCCACTTAAGGTTCCAAAAATTAAAAAGATTATTGAACCTATAAAGAGAGAAATTGAGAAAGCCAGGAGTGAAGGTTATCCGATAATATACTTATGCGATAGTCATGAAAAAGATGATAAAGAATTTAAAATGTTTCCTCCTCATGCTGTGAGAAATACGGAAGGATCAAAAATAATCAAAGAACTAAAACCCCAGGGTAATGATATCATAGTAAGAAAAAGTACCTTCTCCGGTTTTTTTAATACGGATCTGGATAAGATATTAAGAAAGTTGTCGGTAAAGAAATTAATAATCACCGGCGATGTTACCAATATTTGTATTCTTTACACCGCAGCCGATGCAGTACTGAGGGGTTATGAGGTTGATGTGGTTAAGAATGCCGTAATTGGCTTAAGTAGAAGAGATCATAAATTTGCACTGGATCAGATGCGGAAAATACTAAAGGTAAATATAGTCTGAGAGGTACGCAATGTTTCATATGGCGGATGCCGATGACATAAAAAATGGCAGATTGACCGACATATATTTTAAGAGGACAGAAGAGATATTAAAAAGTGCCGGTAAAAATCCTGTAGTTAAAGCTGAAATATTTTTAAAAGGTTTTCCCGATGGTTACCGGTGGGGGATTCTGGCCGGAGTAGAAGAGACTATAAGGCTTCTTTCAGATGTTGATAAAATATCGATAAGATGCATGCCTGAAGGAACGGTATTTAAAGATTTCCAGCCGGTTATGGTAATCGAGGGAAAGTATCTGGACTTCGGCGTATATGAGACAGCTATTTTAGGGTTTTTATGTCAGGCAAGCGGAATAGCCACAAAAGCGGCAAGGTGTAAGCTTGCTGCAGGGGATAAGATGATTTACAGTTTCGGTGCCAGGAGAATACATCCGGCTATAGCTCCTATGGTTGAAAGAAGTGCTTTTATAGGTGGGATTGACGGGGTTTCTACGACTCTTGGTGCAGAGCTAATTGGCCAGGAGCCGGTTGGAACCATGCCTCATTCCCTGATTCTGATTATGGGTGATACCGTAGAAGCTACTAAAGCTTTTAACAGGGTGATTGATCCAAAAATCAAAAGAATTTCTCTTATTGATACTTTTAGAGATGAGAAATTTGAAGCTATAAGAGTGGCAGAAGAGTTAGGGGAAGATTTATTTGGGGTGAGATTAGATACTCCTTCATCCAGAAGAGGAAATTTTAAAAAGATTTTAGAAGAAGTAAGATGGGAATTGGACATAAGAGGATTTGAAAAGGTCAGGTTAGTTGTGAGCGGGGGGCTTGATGAAGAAGATATTTTAAAGTTGAGAGATATAGCGGATGCATTTGGGATTGGAACAGCTATAAGTGGAGCAGGAATACTCGATTTTTCACTGGATATTGTTGAGATTGAAGGTAAAAAAATATCTAAGAGAGGAAAGATGTCCGGGGCAAAGAAAGTGATAAGGTGCCGGAATTGCTTCAGTGACCGGATTATCCTGGAGGACAGGAAAGCATCCAATTACAGATGTACTGAGTGCAACGGGGTCTTTAAAGATATTTTCGTAGATGCGGTAAGAGAAGGAAAAATATTATATGATTTTCCGGCAGCTTCGGATATAAGGAAAAATGTCATCAGCCAATTCAAATTCTTAACACTTTAACCGGGAATCAGGAAAAAGATTTTATGGGTGTAAAATTATTTTTAATCAGACACGGCCAGACATTATGGAATGAGGAAGGAAGATACCAGGGAGATCGTGATATTGGTTTGACCAGGCTGGGTATCCGTCAGGCAAAGCTTGCGGCAAAGTATCTTTCAAGAATAAATTTTTCCAATATTTACAGCAGTCCGTTAAAACGAGCTATTGATACGGCAAACATCATAGGAAGAGCCAGGAATTTAAAGATAATAGTAAGAGAAAATTTAAAAGAAATACATTTTGGCAAATGGGAGGGAATGAAATTTAACGAGATAAATAAACAGTTTCATGATGATTATCAGAAATGGCTTAAGGATCCTTATAACAGCTGTCCTACAGGAGGAGAAAGTTTTAAACTGGTGCAGGAGAGGGCTGTAGCCGAAATTGATAATATGATAAATGAGAATGAAGATAAAAGCAGCATTGCAGTAGTAACTCACGGAGGAATAATACTTTCATTGCTGGTAAACTGGCTTCAAATCCCCATACTCAGATGGAGGTCTATTATTCAGAGGCAGGGAGCAATAAATATTGTGGTGATTGATAAAGGGTTTCCATATGTTTCGGTAATAAATTACACCGGCCATCTCAAGCCTTTATATGATGAGAGGGAAGATAAAGTCATAGAAATTTATAGCAGCCTGAGGGACAAAGGATAAAATAACTTCTTTTTTTTTCATAAATTTCACTATAATTAATTATTGATTATTGGTTTCAAATGTTATAATATGCCTAATGGTAATAAAGGTGAAAAATTAAAAGTATCTTTTTTATCTTATTATCTTTCTGTTCTACCTTACCGGTAGAACCTAATTTAAAAAATTAGTCCATAGGAGGATCAAGAGATTGAAAAATTATGAATTAGTGGTCATATTTGACCCATCCCTTGAAGAAGAAGCTATCGATAAAGAATTATCTAAAATTACCTCACTAATCGAAAAAGAAAAATGTAAAGTTTCTGATATCGATAAATGGGGGGTTCGGAAGTTAGCCTATCCTATTAAAAAACAGGAAAACGGTTATTATATCATAGTTTATTTTAAGGGCGAAAGCGCCGTTATTTCCGAACTGGATAGAGTAAATAAGATCAACGATAAAATACTGCGTCACCTGGTTGTAAAAAGCGAGTAGTCTTAAATGATTATAAATTAATCAAAAGAAGGTGGATTGTCATGGCTTTTGGTGTTAATAATATAACTATTCTAGGAAATTTAACCAGAGACCCCGAGCTTAGATTTACTCCTAATGGTACTGCGGTGGTAAGTTTTGGATTGGCGGTTAACCGGAATATTCAAAATAAAAATTCCGGTGAGTGGGAAACCCAGGTAGACTTCTTTAACGTCACCGCCTGGTATAAACTGGCGGAAAACTGCGCTGAAAGCTTGAATAAAGGAGACAGGGTTCTGGTTTCAGGCAGGCTTTCACAGGATAGCTGGGAAAGCAAGGAAGGTCAGAAAAGATCGACGGTAAAAATAATTGCCAGTGCTGTGGCACCCAGTCTGGAATTTGCTTCTTGTAAAGTTGAGAAAAATCCGAAGGCCGAAGAGGGAGTATCCGGTGGGAAAGCATCCGGAGAAGGCGTATCCGGTGAAGGCGTA
>Ga0209323_10002190_pt1 | contig 12949 bp, 10 predicted proteins | sample Rifsed19ft2_FD_184014 | JGI IMG/M metagenome (GOLD analysis project Ga0209323, IMG submission 184014) | Soil microbial communities from Rifle, Colorado, USA - sediment 19ft 2 (version 2) | ecosystem: Environmental > Terrestrial > Deep subsurface > Rock core/Sediment | place: Rifle, Colorado...
CCTTCACCTTGATCCCGAGAACGGTGTTGCGATCAAGGTGAAGGTGGTTGCCCACGGGTTCCACTCCGCATCGGCGCAGGATGCGCCAAATCGAACAGCGCATCCACGCGGGTAATCCAGCGGAAAGTTTAACATCTGCATGAAGGTGTCGGTGACCGGGTCGAAGGAATAGACGTAGCCGCGCAGGTCGGCACGATTCCCGGTCGTCTCGGCCGTGCACACCACGCCAACATAGACGAGGCTGTTCTTTACACCTACCCCGAATGGCCGGGTATTGGTGATGGCATCCGGGCAATCCAGAGGCATGGGAATCGGGATGCGGTTGATGTTCCCGGCCGGTGGCGCGACAGGCGGAGTGCCGATGGGAATCTCGTAGAGTTGCCGATCGAATAGGTTAACCACCCACAGCGTCCGCTCATCTTCAGACAGGTCAATGTCGCCCAGGGAAAGCTTGCCAACAGGATCCCAGGCGTTCTGATCGACACCGTAGTTCGGCACACCATGTGGGTCAGCGCCCGCGGAGCCGGGAAACAGTGTGTTCAGATCAAGGAACAGGCTGACAGTGCCGCTAGACCTGTCGATTCGGTAAATGGCTCCGGGGCCGCCTGGACCAAATCCAGTATGCCGCTTCATGAATGCTGCAGCAAAGAGGCTCTCCGACGCACGCTGATAAGCCAGTCCCCAGGTAGTGCCAACCTGCCCGGCAGTCGCTAAGACGGTGTGTGTCGGTGGCTGATCAATGGCTGGCAGCGAAGTGCCGCCTGCCGAGTACGGGAATCCAACAATAACCGGCATAGTGACGCCAATCTGATTGCCGAAGACGTAGCAATTGGTGGCCAGATCAGGGTTGTCCTGGCAGTGGGCACCAGGGGTGTTGATACCCAGATCAATAGTGCAGTTGGGACTCTGCACGAAGGTTACCGTTGTGGTTGAGTCACTACCGAACGGACCCGATAGAAAACTACCTGGCAGGCTGGTGAACTCGACGCGAACATTGGTGGTGTCGGGAACGTTGAGCACGTAGGTTCCATCGGCAGCCGTCAACGTAGACGCGATAGCAACTCCGGTCGCATTGTAAGCCGTGGCGATAACTCCGGCTACACCCGGCTCGTTAGGATTAGCCAGGTCACGAACCCCGTTCGCGTTAATGTCCTGATAGACCGTACCTCCGACATTGTCTGCAGGTCCACACACAGCGATTTGCCTCGCTGCGATGCCCAACGCGATAGTGTTAAGGCTGCTCACCATCACGATCGCTAGAATAATGACCGGTAGCGTCCGGAACCACTTGGGCCCAAGGTATAGTTGGCATAAGTGCGTCACGATTCACCCCCCCAGGTGTTTTGCGGGCAACATCACAGTGCCGTTTGGTGAAGCAGCTTCGGACAGATTGGCGGAAGCCGCATGGGCTTGCTCCTCCCCTTGCCCAGGCGAGCCACTCTGATCCCAATACACCACATGGTACTCGATTTGTCCAAACACGGCAAGCGCTGACCCTTCCGCCCTTCCGCGCCAGGGCTTGTGCAAAGTCCGTCCAGCGAGGTCATGCTGAGCGACCGAAGGGAACGAAGCATCTCCTCACCCGGCATTGCGAGCCATTTTCGCAGAGATTCTTCGCCGCTGCGCGGCTCAGAATGGCACCCACGGGCCAGGTCAAGTGACTTTGCACAGGCCCTGCTTCCGCGCAGGTGCATTTCTGGATGTTGGGCCGCGCTCTTTATATGTGGCAACTGGATGGTTATCATGTGCGGCTGATTCAAGAACAAAAGGACATCATGATTCCGATTTCCAAGCCCTTCATCGGTGAAGCGGAGAAGCAAGCCGTCTTGGAGGTGCTCGAATCCGGTATGCTGGCGCAAGGCCCTCGCGTCGCCCGATTCGAAGAGCGCTTCGCGCAGGTGTGTGGGGTCAGGCACGCGATCGCCACATCATCCGGCACGGCAGCGCTGCACATCGCGCTGCTGGCGAATGGCATCGGGCCTGGCGATGAGGTGATCACGACACCCTTCACCTTCATCGCCTCGGCCAACAGCATTCTCTACGCGGGCGCGAAACCGGTCTTCGTAGACATCGATGAAGAGACGTTCAACCTCGATCCGGCGTTGATCGAGCAGGCCATCACGCCGCACACGAAGGCGATCATGCCCGTGCACTTGTATGGTTACGTGTGCGATATGGATGCATTACAGACTATCGCCGCAAAGCACAGCCTGAAGATCATCGAGGACGCCTGCCAGGCGGTTGGGGCAACGTATCACGGACGAACGGCGGGCAGTTTCGGCACGGGCGTCTTCAGCCTGTATGCGACCAAGAACGTCATGTCGGGCGAGGGCGGCATGATCACCACGGGCGACGACGCAGTGGCTGAAGCCTGCCGCATGATTCGCAATCACGGCATGAAACGCCGGTATTATCACGACAGGCTGGGCTACAACTATCGCACGACTGATCTGCACGCGGCGATCGGGCTGGCGCAGATGGATCGGCTGAGTGAGTTTACCGAGAGGCGGTGCGCGAATGCGGCCTATTTCAATGCCCGGATCGAGAGTGCCGTCACGCCGAAGGTCAAAGAGGGCTACGGGCACGTCTGGCACCAGTACACGATTCGCGCCACCGGCGGACGCGATCGCGATGCAGCGGTGAAGCAGTTGAACGATGCCGGCATCGGCACCGGCATCTTTTATCCCGTGCCGGCTCATTGTCAGGGTTACATGCGCGACATTGTCGGCGAGATCAGCCTGCCGGTCGCCGAGCGCCTGGCGACGGAAGTGATCTCTCTACCGGTTCATCCACAGTTGAGCCAGGCGGACCTGGACACGATCGTGGCGGAAGTCAATAAACTGTAACCCACCTCTTCAGGTGCAGATACAAGAGCGCGCGACTGTTTCGGTCGCGCGCTTTTGTGTCCGAACGGATACCATCAATGGACTGATACCGAACGCACATGAAAACTCCGAGGCGGAGTGCCGACTAAAGTCGGCTCCCCTTCCCCTCTCTCAATGAGAGAGGGGAAGGGGCCGGGGATAGGGTGAGGTTTACTCCTCGCTGCCCAGTTTCGCCTTCAACTTGAGCAGGTCGAGATCGCGGATCACGGTGACTGTCACTTCATCGCCGACTTTGTAGCCCATCAGTGCCCGGTGCAGATCGTCCACCCCCTGCACCGGCTTGTCGTCGATGCCGATGACGATGTCGCCCTTCTGGATGCCGCCGGCTGCCGCGCCGCTCTCTTCCTCGACGCCGTATACGGCGATGCCATGCGTTACCTGAAGCTGGTGATGCTTGATCAACCCCTCGTAGATGCGTGCGCGCTCGCCGGCGATGCCCAGCCGGGGCCGCTTCACGCCACCGGCGATCAGCTGCGCCGCGATCTTCCTGGCGGTGTTGACGCCAATCGCCAGGTTGATGCCCTGCGCTTCCATGATCGACGCGGCGTTAATGCCGATCACCTCACTGCGCGCGTTGACCAGCGCACCGCCGCTCATGCCGGGGTTGAACAGCGCGTCGGTCTGGATCAGCCCGCTCATCACGCGCCCGCTTGGCCCACGCAGCTCCATGCCGACGGCCGAGACGATGCCCGCCGTCGCGACGACGCGATTGCCATCGGGATTGCCCAATGCGATTACGACTTGCCCGACTTTCAGCGCGTCCGAATCGCCCAGCGCCGCCCCGGTCAATCCGCCGGTCGGAACTTTGACGACGGCCAGGTCGGACACGGCATCCGCGCCCAGCACGTCACCCTCGACGTCTTTTCCATCGCCGAAGGTGACTGCGACCTTATCCGACTCGCGCGTGACGTGGAAGTTGGTCAGGACGTGACCTTTCTCCGCGTCGATGACCACGCCGGACCCGTGCCCCACACGGGCGCGTCCCGACCCCCAGTGCCGGTGGCCGCGATGCCGCTGCGTCGCTTCCACCCGCACGATCGCCGGCGAGACTGCGCCGGCCACTGCCGCGACCGCGTTCGAGTATGATTCGAGGAACGCAGCCGCGTCCTGCAAACTACTGGTAGCCATTTGGCTCCTCCTGAGTTTTCGAAGCTTCCGTCACCGCACACCCGCTCACCTGCCGGCTCTCCGGCCGCGCAGGCAGCGCCTTGCGGGCGAATCTTCGAGGATGGAGAAAATATATCGCGGTTCCGCTAGAAGTGTGCTAGAGCGAGGGACGTCAAGCGTAAAACGTGAAGCGTGAGAATCACCGATCAGGTTTCACGCTTCACGTTTTCGGCTCTTCCGGCTTGGGCGGGAAAAAGCCTCACCGCAAAGGCGCGAAGGGCGCGAAGATTTGGAAAACTTGGCGCTCTTGGCGCCTTCGCGGTTCCATTTCCCGTTCGATCCAGGAGAGCCACGTTTTCATTGTGACGGGACGAGCAACTGTCTACGGCGTCACCACAATCGCCGGGTCGTGCTCGATCAGAATACGCGGGCTGCCGCCGATGGGGGCCGAGCCGTCAGTCGTCGCGATGCTGGTGTTCGTCGCAGCGGGCAGCGTCAGCGTGTAGTAACCGTTGACAGGCAGGATGGTCTGTGAAGTCCCGTCGGGATAGACGAGCAATGCCGAAGTCGCCGTGGCGGTGATCGTCACCGTCTCCGACACGTAATTGCGTGCCCACATCGAAATCACCCGGTCGCCCATCTTAGCGTTCTGCAGCGCGATGAGCTCCTGTCCTGGCGTCGGTCGCAGCCGCCAGTAGGGTGTCAGGCCGCTAAGATACTGCGTAGCAGTCTTGTAAGCATTGTACGCTGGGCGCGGCGTCCCATCGCGCGGGGTGCAGGGGCCGGTCGGTGGATTGCGCACTAGGCCGAAGGCATCAAACTGGCAATCGTTGCCTGCGTCGTCGTAGAGCTGGAACCACATCACGCTCTCGGTGTTCATCCAGATGGCATACGTGAACGATTGGATCAGATAGTCGACCTGCTCGCTCATCGTCGCGCGATACGTCGCGGGGCAGAAGACGTAAGGCGGATCGTCGCACACCGGCACGCCGGTCTCGGTCAGCCACAACCGCACGTTGTTCAGCCCGCGCGCGTCGAGGCGCAGGCGATCCTGGTACAGATAGTAGAACGTCTGCCACGACCAGGTGTAGTTGTGCGAGGCGACGGCATCCATGAACCACTGAGCGCTATCGCGGTCCGGGTAAGTGGCGATCTCGTTCAGCACGTCGTTCAGCCAGGTAGATTTCTCGAAGTGCGCCATGCCGCCGAAGATGATCTGCGCGCCCGGATCGGCGTGTTTGGCAGCGAGATAGGCCACTTTCAACACGCGCGCGTAATCGGCCGGCGTGCCGTTGAAGAAGAAGCACAGGTCCTCCTCATTCCAGATCTCCCAGTAGCGAATGCCTGTGTCCGCGCCCCAGCCTCGTTGCTGGCCGAGTGTCCCGCCAGGTCTGTAGCGGTTGACGGCGGCGTTCACAAAGATGGCCCAGCGGTTGTTGGGATTGATGGTTTTGCCTGCGCCGGGCGCGTCGCTGTTGTCGGCAAACACCGGGAGGTATAGACCGGGCGGCGGATTGGCAGCCGGGCCGGTTGTCCCGGGAGCGCACGTTGCGGATGCCGCTCCGCTTCCGAAGCCCTCGTCCTGCAAGATGCGCCATCCCTCGCCCACACGCGGGAGAGATGTGGCGTCTGAACCCGGCACGAACTGCGCACCGGCGAACTGCGGCGGCGTCAGCATGAGAATGGCATCGATATCCAGGCCGTGATTGATGTCGGCGACGACATTGGCATCCTGCGCGCTCCAGTCGAACACGCGCGGCTGATTGACCGGGTCCTTCTCGATGTTCGGCCAGTACATCGGCCAGCGGTTGATCGTCGCTTTCAACGCGGCGGCGTGGCCGTAGCGCGCTTCGGCGGCGGGGTCTTCGGCCGACGAGACGAAGTCGAGGCCGAAGCGGGTCGCCGGCGCGTTGCCGGGCGGAGGGGTTGGTGGCGCAGTATAGTTCTTGCCGACGACCGGCAGGAAGACGCGATGCACTTCCGATACGACGATCAGATTCACGCCGATCGTCGCCGGGCTGCCGATCGTGCTCGTCGGCTCCGCCGTGACCGTTATCGAGCCGGAGTACGTGCCGAGGCCGAAGGGCGCCGAGTCGAGCTGCACCTTCAGCGTGGCATTGTCAATGCCGCCGGGCGGCGTGACGATCGGTTGCAGCGCGCTGGCCGGATCAGCCTGCACGGTCCATGTCATCGGCGTGTCCGACACGAGATTGTCGAGTTGAACGGTGCGCGTCTGCACGCCGGACGCGCTCAACTCGGCTAGGAATGTGATCGATGCCGGTTGGATCGACAGCGCCGGGCTTCCAGCGTAAGCCGATCGCTTGGGCATCGCCGCCAGCGCGTAGAACGCCTGCGCCTTCAGGCGCGAGCGCGGATCGGTGTCGGCTTTGCCGGTAGCGGCCTTATAGATCGAGAAGAACTTGACGTGATCGCACGACCAGCCCTGATTGTTCCAGTCGATGTTGTACAGGAAAATCACGCCCATCCACGGCATGTTGGCATCGGCGTATTGATACGCGCGGACAAGATAATCGGCCTGCTGGGCCTCGCTCACCTTCATCCAACTGAAGTTGTCGGCGAACCCCGGCGCGTAACGCGAATCGTTGCACCAGCCATAGTCCGACCACGGCGGATCGCTGAAGTCCCACGGGTTGGTGACGGGATCGCGCAAATACCCAAACTCAGTCGCCCAGATTTCCCGGTCGCCAATGCCGTAGCCAACCATTAAGTTGTGATAGTATTCCGCCTCACGGAAGTGGAAAGCGTTGCCATTATCGTCGGGGTGTTGCTGCTGGAGTTCGCTATAGCTGATCTCCGGTGGGTAGGGATAGCCCTGTGGATGATAACCGAAGACATCGAAGCACGGCCACTGATTGGGAAATTCGGTGCGCATCGTGTCGAACATGCGCTGGACGAAGACGCGATCGTCCATAACGATGTGCCAAAAAATCGATGACTGGCGGCCCACCGGCGCGATGCCGGCGCTGACGACAATCGCGTTCGGGTCGATGCCTTTGATCGCCGGGTACACACGGCACAACAGGCGCGCGTACTGTTCCGGGCTGACGTACTGCTCGCCCCACATCGGCTTGATGTTCGGCTCGTTGCCGATCTCGTAAGCCTTGACGCCTTTCGTCTTGCCGTCCCGTACTAGCTGCTCGACGTGCGCGACATAGTTCTCGATCGACGCCGGCCAGCCTTCGGCTTTCACGCGGTACAGAATGTTGTACCGGGACGCCTCCGGCGGGAAGTTGAGCGGGCTGGGGAATAGATAGTCGGCTTCGTACATCTTGATCCACTCGAAGCCCAGCCCGTCGGCCATGTCGACATTCAACCTGACGATGACGCCGTAGCCCAGATGCGGCGGCGGGAGCGGGTCGGCCTGCGCGCCCATGCCGAACGATAGGCCTAGCGCCAACGCCACCAGTATGACCACAACTGCGAGTCGAATCGAGATGTGATGCATCATTAAGCCTCCGTTCACCCTGCCTGATCGTACACCGACTGATTACGCCCGCCCGTTACAGGCAAGTGACGACTCGGTTACTGGTCGATTGACCAACCGTGTTGGGTGGGCTATTATTGGCAGCCAGTTTGATGGTTCCGGGGGCGTTGAACAGTGCTTAGACTCTCAGGACAGATCGCGTGGGTGACGGGCGGGGGTCGCGGGATCGGTCGCGCGACGGCAGTGGCGCTGGCCGAACTCGGCGCGGCGGTAGCGATCAGTGCGCGGACCCGCCTCGAACTTGACGAGACGGCTGACGAAGTGCGCGATCGGGGCGGTCGCGCCGGCGTGTTCGTGTGCGACGTGTCCGACTGGCAAGCCGTGATCGAGGCCGTCGGCCAGATCGAGTCGTCGATCGGCCCGATCGACATTCTGATCAACAGCGCGGGCACGCTCGGCCCGCTGGCGCGGACGTGGGAGACGCGACCGCAGGAGTGGGCGCGCACGATCGAGGTCAACCTGATCGGCGCGTACTACTGCACGCGGGCCGTGCTGCCGGGAATGATCGAGCGCGGGCGCGGATCGATTGTCAACATTGGATCGGGCGCGGCCTCGTTCGCCGCGCCGAACTGGAGCGCGTACGCGGCGTCGAAGGCCGGGCTGGATCACTTCACGCGGTCGTTGGCCGTCGAGCTCGCCACGACGGGCGTGCGGGTCAATTCGCTGCATCCGGGCATCGTCGAGACGGCGATGGTGCAGACCTTGCGCACGGCCACGCCGGATCAACTGCCGCCACGACGGCGGAAGTTCTTCGAGGACACCACCGCGAAAGGCGAGGTGTACGCGCCGGAGACGGCGGCGAAGGTGGTCGCGTGGCTGGCGTCGGACGCGGCGGGCGATCTGAACGGTGCGGTGCTGGACGCGCGGGACGACCCCTCGTTGGTCGACCGGGCAGTAAGGGCGAGTCGCTGACTCGCCCCCACAATGGATGATGTATTCAATTGTCGGTCGAGGCGGTTATTCCGCGACTGTCTCTTCTTCGGCGACGATCTCGGTCTCGTCAGGCTTGCGGTCGAGGATCTGCATGGTAGTCGCCACGACGACCGTGCGCGTGTGCTGCTCGCCGGAATCTTTGTCTTCCCAGCGTTCGGAGCGCAGCCGGCCCTCGATGAAGACCAGGCGGCCCTTCTTGAGATAGTCGAGGCAAATGTCGGCCAGTTTGCCCCAGGCATTCACCAGGAACCAATCGGTGGCTTCCTGCTTTTCACCTTCTGCCGATTTCCACGTCCGGTTGACGGCCACGCTAAAGGTGGCATACTTCTTCCCGGTTGCAGTGAAGCGGGCTTCCGGATCGCGACCGAGATTGCCGATGAGTTGTACACGGTTGAGCGCTGGCATGTCGAATCTCCTTTCATGGTAGGTAACGGTTCAACGCTCTTGCACACTTACGGTATCATATATCTGTGACATCTACTGCCACACGGGAGAGATGACCGGCATTCCGAAAGTACCGGTCAGCTGGAAAGACGACCATGACTGACGATTTACTCGAACGCGCACGGGCGATGATCGCCGCGGCGATGGCCGAATCTCAAGCGACTGGCGCGGGGGCGATCTCCGCGTTGCACGTAACGATTTATCCCACGCCTGAGGTGCCACTCGATACGATCCGCGCGGCGATCGACGTGGCCCGGCGCGGCACACTGGCCGAGAAGGCCGAGCTGCATTTCACCGAAGCACCGGCTCGCTACATCTGCTGGAATTGCTGTGGGTTGCGCTTCGAGGGCGGAGACGGCATCTGCCCCAACTGCGGGAGCGAGGCACTGATCGTGCCGGAGGAGATTCTCTTCGCGCTGAATCGGGTGGAAAAGAGTCAATAGTAATCAGTGGACAGTGATCAGTGATCAGTGGGCAGTAAGCAGAGCCTCGATTACTGGTTACTGTTCACTGGCTACTGTTCACTGGCTACTGTACAACGATCTGCGAACCACTTTCCGTCTTCGTCACATCGATGCGTGCGGGGAAAGCGTCCTTCAACTCTTCCAGGTGCGTGATGACGAGGACGCGCTCGAAGTCGGCCTGCACAGCATTGATGGCTTCGACCAATCGCTCGCGGCCCGAGGCATCCAGCGCGCCGAAGCCTTCGTCAATGACGAGTGTCTGCAACTGCGCGCCCGCCCGCCGGGCCAGCAACTTGCTCAGGGCGACCCGTATGGCGAAGTTGACCCGGAACTGCTCGCCGCCGGAATGGTTTTCATAAGGCCGCGTGCCGAGCTCGTCGCCGATCTGGATGTCAAGCGTCTCGACGGTGTCGCCTTTTTGAGTCTCTTTCTGCGTGTCGAAGCGGACGTGCATCCGCCCGGCGGTGATCCGGCTCAATAGTGCGTTGGCCTCGTCCTCGATCTCCGGGATGGCCGCTTCGATGATCATCGCCGGCACGCCCTTCTTGCCGAAGGCCAACCGCAGTTCCTCGTAGATGCCCTTCTCCTCGGCCAGCCGCTTGTGCTCGGCGACTTTGCTCTCGCGCACTTTCGCCAGCGCGTCACACGCGGCGAGTTTCTGCTCTGCCGCGCCGAGCGATTGCCGAGCGTGCGCCTCTTCCGCACGGACGCGATCGTATTCAGCCTGCACCGCCGTCGCGTCGCCCAAATCGCTGCGCTGCGCGCCGATTTGGGCGGTCAGTTCGGCTTGCTTCATTGAATCGGCATCGACCGTCTTCTGCCACTGGTCGCGCCTCGCTTCGAGTTTGGGAATCGACTTGTGCGCTTCGCCGGCGGCTTTCAGCGCGGCGTTCGACTCGGCCTCGCGGCGCTGCAACGGCACGATGTTGCGCACCTCGGCTTCCAGCCCGCTCAACTCCTTATCCAGCGCCGCGATCTCGGCGGCGAGCGTTTTCAAGCGCGCTTGGTTGCTGCGGAACAGATCGCGCCGGCTCTTAATCTCCACTTCCAAATCTTGAATGACGGTATGCCGGTGATCGGGTGAGAGTGGCTGGCCGCAGGTGGGGCACGCCGGATCGGCCGAGGCTTGAAGCGTCTCGATACGCTGCTTCAGCGGTTCCGTCTCTGGGCCGAGCCGATCGTTCTGGCCTTTGAGTTTTGCGCTCTCTTCGGCCAGAGCGTTGCGCTTTGCGCGTGCCTCGTCCCGCCGCGCTTCGCGATCGGCCAGGCGGGCCAGGTCGGCGCGCACGGCGGCGAGTTGCGCCTGGATCGCCGTCGTGTCGGCTTTGCGCCGCGCCGTTTCGAGCTCGGTCAGCACGCTCTGAAGCTCGTGCTCGGCCTGGAGGGTGCGGCCCGACAGTTCGGCAGCCTGCGCTTCGAGGTGGCGCAGTTCCTGCTGAGCCTGCTGTGCTTTCTGATAGCGCGCTTCGACCTCGCGCAGCGTCTTGCCCAGTTCAATCACAGCTTTTCGTGTGGACGAGGCCTCAGCCTCGTACTGCGGCCGGCGCGCGGTCTCGGCGTCGATCTCGCGCAGGCGTACATCGATCGTTGTCAGGTCGGCCTCGATCTCGCGGATACGCACCTTCGCGCGCTCTTCGTAGGCTTCCCACTGGCTCAACCCTAAAATATCGGCCAGCACTTTCTTGCGCTCGGCGGGCGTCTTGACGGTGAACTCGTCGGCGCGGCCTTGCAGCAAGAACGCCGAGTTGATGAAGGTCTCGTAGTCGAGCCGCAGCAGTGAGTTGATCTTAGCCTGCGTCTGGGGGATCGTCGGCTCGGCGATGGTGCGCCATTCGCCTTCCCCTTGAACCTGCACGTCGAGGGTGCTCACGCCGCGTTTGCCGGTCTTGCGCGCGCGGATCACTTGATACACGTTGCCGGCCAGCGCGAAGGTCAGCATGACCAGCATCTCCGCCGCGCCCTGCCGGACAAGCTCGTCGTCGCGCTTGGTCCGCGCGCGGCCCCACAACGCCCACGTGATCGCGTCGAGCAGCGAGCTTTTCCCCGCGCCGTTGTCGCCTGCGATGCAACCGATGTGGATGCCGGCGAAGTCGAGCGTTGCATCGGCGTAGGGCATGAAGTTGTGGAGCTGGAGATTGAGGGGGATCATTGACCCATCAGGTCGTGTAAGCCGGAGGCCGTTCGTGGACCTGGAGTTTCTTCACGCGCGAGCGCACCGGGGCCATTTCGGTGACCTCGATGTAGACCACCGGTCGGTCAGGCTCGTCGTCGGTTAATCTCGAGCGTTTGGATAGCTCGATCGCGTACTGGCTGTATTGAGGATCTTTCTCGTCCAGTAACACAACTTCGGCGTTGTCTGGAATGCGCTCGGCGAACTCGGGATGTTCGGTCAAGTAGCGAGTGAACTCTGTGAACAGTTCGTCGAACTTGACTTGATAGAAGGAATTCATCACGCCATCTCCTTCTCGTATTGCGCTCGATACTTCGGCCAATTCTCCCGAATATCCCTTTGTCCAATAGTCAGCACTTCAGCGTTACTGTAGCCGGGAAACCAATCCTTGGTCTGAGTCCCATCCGGGCGAAGCGTATCTCGATGAGGCTGGCCGTGGGCGCTGTCGTATCTTACCACAGAATACCAGCGCCCTGCGATGAAAGCCTCGTATTGAATCTGGAATTCAGTGACCTGACCGCGTTCCCAATTGTGCCGATGGCGATAGCGGTTCTGGCGCGCTTCGTCCAGATAAATTACGAACAGCTTTTCACCCACTGGTCGCCTCGCCAGACAGAAATGCGATCAATCCAGCTCACCGCTATCTCGCCCTAAGGCCTTCTTCCCGCGTTCGAGTTTCTTCTGCAGGTCTTGCCCCTCGACGTAGCCGAGCGAGGCATAGTAGTCTGCCGTCGTCGTGTCGCGCGTGCGGACGACGACCGGCATCGGCACGGCGTGGCCCAAGATCAGCGCCTGCTGCCGGGTGTCGAGCCGCGCCAGCACGTTGCGCAGCTCGCTCGCGCCCGAAACGCCGGCGAACACCGCGCGGATGTCCTGCTCGTCGTCGAGCAGGCACGTCACCCGCGTGCCGATCTGGGACATCACTTCCGGATCGATGCCGCTGGGGCGCTGATCGACGATCAATAAGGTGACATTGTATTTGCGCAACTCGCGGGCGATCGTCCCGAAAATCGTCTGGCCGGCGATGGCCGGGTCGAGGAACTTGTGCGCCTCTTCAATCGTGATGACCAGCGGGCGCGGCTCGTCGGCCTGGCCGCCCTGCGCCGCTTCTTTGCGCTGGACGTAGGCTCGATGGATGCGCCGGGTAAGATAGTTCGCGACGAGGATGTACGCTTCGAGCGAACTGCCGTAACGCCCGAACTCCAGCACCAGGTGCTTGCCCTGCTCGATGTAGCCGAGCATTTCCTTGACCGCGTTGTCCGCCACGCCGGGTTTCAGAAAAGCGAAGCGCTGGAACAGGCCGAGCTTGCGCTGAATGGCGCCGAGCGTGCCTTCGTGAATCTGTCCCGCGTCGATCATCGCCTGCATCTCTTCGGGGCGCTCGTCGCTCAGGAGGCGCGCGATCCAGTTGTGGCCCAGCCGCCGGTGAATCGCGTGCAGT
>Ga0209323_10002197_pt1:0-5000 | contig 12928 bp, 9 predicted proteins | sample Rifsed19ft2_FD_184014 | JGI IMG/M metagenome (GOLD analysis project Ga0209323, IMG submission 184014) | Soil microbial communities from Rifle, Colorado, USA - sediment 19ft 2 (version 2) | ecosystem: Environmental > Terrestrial > Deep subsurface > Rock core/Sediment | place: Rifle...
GGCCCTGGCAAGTAGCTGTAGTCAGGTGACCTTAAGAATCCAAACCCGTCGGGAAGGATTTCAAGAACCCCCTCTGAAAATACATACCCTATTTTTTCTGTCTGAGCCTGAAGTATTGCAAAAATGATGTCCTGTTTTCTCATTCCGGAAGCACCTTCTACTTTAAGTCCTCTTGCAACCTCAGTGAGTTCTTCAACAGTCTTTTCCTTAAGTTCAGAGATAGAAACGTTTTCCATAATTACTCCTCTTTGGATTTTTCATGGGGTTTATGTTTCCCGGAAGGTCTTTACCTATCCAGGGGGGTTATTACTTTTATGAAGAATCTAATATATACATACCAAAATTAAATGTGTTTGTCAATACCTGAATTATCTGTCAACCATAATAATTTTTTTCCATAGATTTGAAAAGATTTACCATGTTAGAAAGCCCCGCCATTTATGGCGGGTATGAAATAGATAAAAATCTTAATTCCTCATAGAAAGAGCAATGTAAACGCCAAGTCCTTTCTAACAGGGTTTACTGTGTATTTCAGAATTTTATATAATGAGAGTAAATCACCCATGAAGTATGGAGAAAAGGCAATAAAAAAACCTGTATTAGAGATATGGGATAATCCGCATCAAGAGCGCGACTATGAGATAAATATAAGTTTCCCCGAATTCACTTGCCTGTGCCCGCGATCTGGATATCCTGATTTTGCTACAATTAAAATAGTGTATGTTCCTGGTAAAAAGATCGTTGAACTTAAATCCTTGAAACTTTATCTGAATTCCTTTCGTAACGTCTATATATCTCACGAAAAAGCAACTAATACAATATATGTAGAACTCAAAAAGAGATTGAAACCAAGATTTTTAGAAGTTGTTGGAGATTTCAATCCGAGAGGAAACGTAAAGACAATAGTGAAAGTTTCTTCAGAAATAGAATCGGATATTAGAGCAAAGAATACAAAAACAGCCCTCTAAACTCTAACCTTTGAATTTTGCACATGCTTCACAGTCGATTTGCCCTTTCTATAAAGAGTTCCATTTTCTTATGGTCTTTTTTACCCTTTTCTAACTCAACGCCGCTGCTAACATCTACCCCATAAGGTCTAACGCGCCTCACAGCCTCAGTAATGTTATCAGGCGTCAGACCCCCGGCAAGGATAATCCTACCGAACTGCTTGGCATCTACAGCAATATCCCAGTTGAATATCTGGCCTGTTCCACCAAGAATATCAGGTGTAAATGTATCAAGCAGAAATGCGGAGACTTTATCTTTATAATTGATGAGGGGGTCGAGGCTTTCTATGGATTTCACCCTTATTGCTTTTATTACGCGCCTTGAAACATTGCTCATCTCAGGAGGTTCATCACCGTGGAGCTGGACAACGTCAATTTTGGTCAAACGTACTATTTTTTCAATATTTTCTGTTTTTTCATTCACAAAGACCCCTACGGTTGTTATGAATGAAGGAAGCTTTTTTATTATTGCCTCTGCTTTAGTATGCGATATAAATCGGGGACTTTTTCCAAAGAATACAAAACCGAGGGCATCAGCTCCTAAATCAACAGCAGCAATCGCATCATCAAGATTCGTTATGCCACAGATTTTGACTTTAATCCGCATGTCCTGACTTTATTCCACTCTCCCCATAAATTCATCAATCTTCTTCCCTATATCCTCTGCTTCCATGAAGGCTGTCCCTACGAGTATAGAATCAATCCCTGCATTCTCGAGTCTCCTAACATCCTCTCTTGTCTTGATACCGCTTTCACTCACAACTATCTTGTCAAAAGGGATTTCTTTTTTGAGTTTAAAGGTAGTATTCAAATTGATACTTAATGTTTTTAGATCCCTATTGTTAATACCAATTACCTCTGCATTAATATGTAACACCATTTCAAGTTCTTTAAAATCGTGCACTTCAAAAACCACAGATAATCCTATCTCCTTTGCAAGGTGAAGGAATTCCACACTTTGATTTTCATCAAGCATTGAAGCAATTAAAAGAATAGCATCGGCTCCTTTTTCCTTTGACTCATAAATCTGATATTCGTCAAAGATAAAGTCCTTCCTCAAAAGTGGTCTATCCGTTATTTTTTTCACATCAAGCAGATACTCGAGTTTACCTTGAAAATAATCTTCTTCCGTAATGACAGAGATTGCATCAACATTTTTTCTTTCATAAATCGATGCTATTGTAACGGGATTAAAGTCTTGCCTTAAAACTCCTTTTAAAGGAGAGGCTTTTTTAATCTCTGCAACAAGTCTTATAGGTCCGGAGTCTCTCATCAAGGCATTCCTAAAATTTCTTGGCCATTCAACATCAGATGCCCTTGATCTAATCTCTCTTAAAGGAACTTTTGTTTTTAAAGAGTTTAATCTTTTTTTCTTTCTATCAACTATTTTATTAAGGAGATTCATAAACGAATTTTAAAGGAGGGACAAGGGCTTTTGCAACCATCCTCTATGATATAATGGGGTCTGTATGGATGAGAGGCATCGCATAGCAAAGGCAGCAGGCATTATGAGTATTGCTACCTTTATCAGTCGTATTCTTGGTTACATAAAAGACATGATACTTGCAAACTTTTTCGGGGCAACAGGAATTGCGGATACTTTCTTCGTAGCCTTCAGGATCCCAAATCTTTTAAGAGAACTCTTTGCAGAGGGTTCCATGTCTTCAGCTTTTATTCCTGTCCTGACAGAATATCAGACTAAGCAAGGGGCAGAAGAAGCAAGAAGACTTGTCAGAGTCGCATTTACATTTATTCTGACCTTTCTGGGTTTAATTTGTCTCATAGGAATTTTCTTTACCCCTATAATCGTGAGTGTAATTGCCCCTGGTTTCCTCAATAATACTGAAAAATTCTCACTGACAATACTCTTAACAAGGATAATGTTTCCTTTCCTTTTATTTATCAGTTTTGCAGCACTCGTAATGGGTTCCTTGAATACGAGACGAGTTTTTTTTGTTCCGGCGCTTGCCCCTGCAATGCTTAATATTGCAATAATTATTTCTATTATTATAGTTGTTCCAAGAATAGAACAACCTATAATTGCTGTTGCAATAGGTGTTGCATGTGGAGGTCTTTTACAATTTGCGTTTCAACTCCCTTCATTTTTTAAGACCGGCTATGACCTCAAAACCGAATTTAACTTCAGGCATCAAGGTTTAAAAAAAATGTCAATACTCATACTCCCTGCAACAATGGGAATGGCTGTTGCACAGATAAATATCTTCATAAGCACAATCCTTGGTACCTACCTACCTGAAGGAAGTATTACCTATCTTTACTATTCAATGAGGCTTATCCAGTTTCCAATAGGAATATTCGGCGTTGCAATGGGAATGGCTGTTTTACCTACACTATCAGAACATGCAGTAAAAGGAGAGTTTAGTAAATTAAGTGATGATTTTTCTTTTTCCATGAGACTGCTTTTCTTTATCACTATTCCCGCTATGGTAGGTTTGATATTTCTCAGGGAGCCCATAGTGAATATTCTCTTCCAGAGAGGAAAGTTTGATTATACTGCAACCTTAGGCACTGCCCAAGCCCTTTTATTTTATTCAGTCGGAATATGGGCTATTGTTGGAGTTAGGGTTATGACGGCGAGTTTCTATTCTATGCAGGATACTAAAACGCCAGTGAAAATAGCAGCATTTGCATTAGCAATGAATGTAATACTGAGTGTCATACTTATGAATCCTCTTAAACACAGCGGTCTCGCACTTGCCAACAGTCTTGCTTCAAGTCTAAATTTTGCTCTTTTATTTTTCTTTCTCAGAAGAAAGCTTCATCGAGTTGATACAAGTAAAATCTTGCACTCTTTTGCAAAGACCGTTCTTGCATCATCAGTGATGGGAATCTTAGGGGGGATGCTCCTTCAGGGTGAGATCTGGCATATCGATGGCAATACACTTAATAAAACATTTTACCTCAGCGGAACCATTGTATTATGCATCGGAATATATTTTATTTTAAGCCTTATTTTGAAAAATGAGGAAGCCCTTTATATTATGAATTTAGCAAAGCAAAAATTTAAGTAAAAGGTCATAGATTATGATTATAAAAAGCCTTGTTGTCGGTCCACTCGAAAGTAACTGCTTTATTATTGCAGATGAACATTCCAAAGAAGCTTTATTGATTGATCCAGGTGATGAGCCAGAAAGAATTCTGGAGCTAATTACTGAGAATAATTTCAGGATAAAGTTCATTGTCTGCACCCACGCACATTTTGATCATGTAGGTGCAGTACCTGAAATAAAGAAAGAGACAAACGCGCAGATTGTTATTCATCAGGATGAACTGGGTATTTATGAGCACACAGGGGAACTGGCTGCATCTTGGGGATATGAACTTGAGCCTTTGCCCAAGCCAGATATCCTTGTTTTGGAAGGTGATAATTTAAATATTGGAGATTTGCACTTCAAAATTCTTCATACCCCCGGTCATAGTCCGGGTGGAATCTGCCTGTACGGAGGAGGCATCTTGATTTCGGGAGATACGCTATTTGCAGGCTCCGTTGGTAGAACAGATCTCTTTGGAGGAGATATAGGAAAACTAATAATATCTTTTAAGAAATTAATGTCTCTACCAGAGGAGACAAGAGTTCTTCCCGGACATGGCCCACCATCTACAATTCGTCAGGAAAAAGTGAACAATTATTTATCTAGTGAGATATTTAATATTTAATTTAAAATAGCAATATACTTTAAAAATTAAAGATAAATAGAGAAATTGAGTTATATTCCTTACAATTTCATTGATATTTTAATATAATCCGTTATATCTCTTCTTTGACTATCTTTCCAAAAATGTTATTCTTTATTTGGATGGGTGATATTTGAGGCTATGTGTATGTTATAATACTTAGCCAAATGGTCTTTGATAAAATTAGGCTATACTATTTGGTATAGTCTTTTTTATTCTTTTAGATACCTTAGGCTTTAGGAGAGCTGAGGGAACAGCTACATTAAGGGAGCTGATGTGTATATGTAGTGATGCATG
>Ga0209323_10002197_pt1:7500-12928 | contig 12928 bp, 9 predicted proteins | sample Rifsed19ft2_FD_184014 | JGI IMG/M metagenome (GOLD analysis project Ga0209323, IMG submission 184014) | Soil microbial communities from Rifle, Colorado, USA - sediment 19ft 2 (version 2) | ecosystem: Environmental > Terrestrial > Deep subsurface > Rock core/Sediment | place: Rifle...
GTAAAACCGCATGGAGGTCCGAACCGGTGTTTGTTGCAAAAAGCTCGGATGAACTGTGGGTAGGGGTGAAAGGCCAATCAAACCTGGTGATAGCTGGTTCTCCCCGAAATGTATTTAAGTACAGCCTCAGTGCAATCTTATGGGGGTAGGGCACTGGATGGACTAGGGCCTCGAATGGGGTACCAAACCCAACCAAACCGCGAATACCATGTAGATGGTCACTGGGAGTGAGACTGCGGGTGCTAAGATTCGTAGTCGAAAGGGAAACAGCCCAGACCGTCAGCTAAGGTCCCTAAGATAATGCTAAGTGGGAAAGGATGTGGTATTACTGAGACAGCCAGGATGTTGGCTTAGAAGCAGCCATCATTTAAAGAAAGCGTAACAGCTCACTGGTCAAGTGACACTGCGCCGAAAATTTAACGGGGCTTAAGCATTACACCGAAGCTGCGGATCCCGATGTATATCGGGATGGTAGGGGAGCATTCTGTAGACCTGTGAAGGCCCCGAGTGATCGGGACTGGAGGAGGCAGAAGAGATTATGTCGGCATAAGTAGCGCAAATCCTGATGAAAAGTCAGGACGCCGTAAACCTAAGGTTTCCTGGGGAAGGGAAATCCGCCCAGGGTTAGTCGGACCTAAGGTGAGGCCGAAAGGCGTAACCGATGGAGAACTGGTTAATAATCCAGTACCGCCAATGTAGTGTTTGACCGAAGGGGTGACGCAGAAGGATAGTCTGAGCCTGGTGATGGTTCAGGTCCAAGCACTAAGCTGGTATATAGGCAAACCCGTATACCATACAGCGAAAGTGCGATGGGGAAGTCCGTAAGGATGAACTCAGGTAATTCCACGCTGACTAGAAAAACCTCGTAGGGAACTACATGGGTGACCGTACCGCAAACCGACACTGGTAGGTGGGTAGAAGATACCTAGGCGAACGAGAGAACCCTCGCTAAGGAACTCGGCAAAATAGCCCCGTAACTTCGGGAGAAGGGGTTCCGCTGTAAGGCGGACGCAGTGAATAGGCCCAGGCGACTGTTTACCAAAAACACAGGTGCCTGCTAACTCGCAAGAGGATGTATAGGCACTGACGCCTGCCCGGTGCCGGAAGGTTAACAGGAGGGGTCATCCGCAAGGAGAAGCCCTGAATCGAAGCCCCGGTAAACGGCGGCCGTAACTATAACGGTCCTAAGGTAGCGAAATTCCTTGTCGGGTAAGTTCCGACCCGCATGAATGGCGTAACGATCTGGGCGCTGTCTCGGCGAGGGACTCGGCGAACTTGAGATACCGGTGAAGACGCCGGTTACCTGCAACTAGACGGAAAGACCCCGTGCACCTTTACTATAGCTTGGCAGTGAGCTTTGGTGATGTTTGTGTAGGATAGGTGGGAGGCTATGAAGTGAAGACGTTAGTTTTCATGGAGCCATCCTTGAAATACCACCCTTACCTTACTGGGGCTCTAACCTACTCCTGTTATCCAGGAGAGGGACACTGTCTGGCGGGTAGTTTGACTGGGGCGGTCGCCTCCCAAAAAGTAACGGAGGCGTCCAAAGGTCACCTCAGGCTGGACGGAAACCAGCTGTTGAGTGCAAAGGCAGAAGGTGGCTTGACTGCGAGGCTGACAAGCCGAGCAGGTGGGAAACCAGGGCTTAGTGATCCGGTGGCACTGCGTGGAAGGGCCATCGCTCAACGGATAAAAGGTACGCCGGGGATAACAGGCTTATCGGGTCCAAGAGTTCACATCGACGACCCGGTTTGGCACCTCGATGTCGACTCATCGCATCCTGGGGCTGAAGCAGGTCCCAAGGGTTGGGCTGTTCGCCCATTAAAGCGGTACGAGAGTTGGGTTCAGAACGTCGTGAGACAGTTCGGTCCCTATCTGTTGCAGGCGCAGGAGACTTAAGGGGATCTGTCCCCAGTACGAGAGGACCGGGATGGACAGACCTCTGGTGTGCCGGTTGTCATGCCAGTGGCAATGCCGGGTAGCTATGTTTGGATGGGATAAACGCTGAAGGCATCTAAGCGTGAAGCCCACCCCAAGATAAAGTCTCCCGTGGAGCAATCCACCTAAAGGTCCGTGGTAGACTACCACGTTAATAGGCTGGAGGTGTAAGTGTAGAGATGCATTCAGCTTACCAGTACTAATAGACCGTGTGACTTGACCCTTACTTCTTCCCTGTTGTAAGACTCTTTAAAGGGGGCGCTAGCCCCTATTTTTTATTTCATACTGTCGAGAGGAGAAATGAGAGAAAAAGATATTTTTGAAGAAATAATCGAAATAGGAAAGAGACGAGGAGTATTAACCTATGATGAAATAAATGAGGCTCTACCTTCTGAGTTTTTCTCGCCTGATGAATTAGAAGACCTCATGGATATTCTCCAAGACATGGGGGTTAAGGTTGTAGATCAAGATGAGTCTCTTATACCTGAAGAAGCAGAAGAGGAAGTAGAAGAGTATGAGAAAGCAGAGGATCTTGTGCAGGCATATTTCTATTCAATGGGAGACATTTCTATTCTAAAGAAGGACGAGGAAACAGAGCTTGCAAAAAGACTCGAGGAAGGAAAAAAAATTATAAAAGAGATTGTAACTGCCCTTCCCCTTTACAAAAAAATTGAGGCAATTCTGAACGAGGAGGAGAAAGAAGAAGAAGAATTAAGTCCAGAGGAAGAAAAGGCCGAGGTGGCTCTAACAAAAACGGTTGAAATTCTTGAAAATTACATGAGTGAGATTGAAGCTGCTGACAAGAAAATAACAAAATATGGCTCATTGAAAGGACTTAGAAAAATTATTAATGAGAAAAAAACCAAGACAATTAATGTCAATAAAATACAGATTTTAGCAAAAGACGTGGAGAAGGTATATAAGAAAGTAAGTTCAGAAGTTGGAATCAAGGTCGATGACCTTAAGGCAATGTGGGATCGGATAATAAAGGCTAAAACACTGATTTCCACAGCCAAAAATGAACTGATAACACGTAACCTCAGACTTGTTGTTAATATCGCTAAAAATTATGTTGGTAGAGGATTACCCCTCCTTGATCTTATACAAGAAGGAAATATAGGCCTTATGAAGGCTGTTGATAAATTCAAGTACGAAAAAGGTTTTAAATTTAGTACCTACGCAACATGGTGGATAAGGCAGGCGATAACAAGGGCATTAATAGATCAGACAAAGACCATCAGGGTTCCTGTCCATATGATGGAATTCTATAACAGGGTAACAAAAGCCTCAAGGGAATTGACACAACAACTCGGTAGAGAGCCGACAAAAGAAGAGATTGCCCAGAAACTCGGAGTTCCAACAAAAAAAGTTGAAGAGGTTTTTAGGGCAATACAAGATCCTATTGCGTTACAGACCCCTATAGGTGATGAAGATACAGAACTCGAGGATTTTATAGGGGATAAAAACAGTCCTTCACCCTATTCCGACGCAGAGAGGATTGAAACTTCTGAGCATATTCTGAAGGTTTTGAAGTCTTTGACACCCAAAGAGGAAAAAGTTATTCGAATGAGGTTCGGTATAGGTATGGAAAGAGACCATACCCTCGAAGAGGTCGGAAGACATCTCAATATAACAAGGGAAAGGGTCAGGCAGATAGAGGCAAAGGCATTAAGGAAGCTTAAACATCCAAGCAGACTCAGAGTTCTTAAAACATTGATAACTTCTACCTAAATCCTTTTATCTCATCTCCTCTTGAAATCACATCACTGCTTTTTCTGACTATAGCAGTTGCAGTTGACTTTCTGAGGTTTATTGCCTGTATTACACCTTTTTCTTCTCGATGCTTTCCCTGTATTATGGTGAATAAGTCGCCGACCTTAATGCCTTCACTTTCACCTTTATCAATATAAATGATCTCCCATTTTCCAGTAAGTACGCGGAGTTCTTTTGTAGCGACAATATAGCCGTTAATGCTTGGTTTTCTTGGGGTTTCCTCAGTTAGAAAAGGTGGTTCTATTTCGTAATAGTAATCAAGCAGATCTCCGATATTGACCTCCATAAAGGAATCTGTAATTTGCACTTTCGTTTCGTTATCATACTGGTCAACAACCTCAGCAATCCCCGGCACCTCTATAAGATAGCCAAGTAATTTACCTGATTTTGGATGGGTTACTTTTCCTACTGAACGAATAATATAAAACTTATCCCCTATCTTCACAGGATTATCTGTTTTGATATAGGCATAATCATCTTTACCAAGTATCTTTCTCCCTGATGATGAGTCAACTATGGATCCTATGCTGTATACTGAATCAGCAATGTAGCCGCTTGCCATCAAGATATCTCTGGTAACGAGATATTCTTTTTTGAGTGGTTCAATCTTTTTTGCTATTTCTTTTTTAGGCTCTTCTTTCTTTTCTACTTTTGCTTCCGGAATCTGGGTTAAAGGTATCTCTTTCTGCAATAGATAGAGAGGGATCCTGATTTTCTGCCCAGGATAAATTCTATCAGGATTAGCTATTCCAGTATTTTCTTTCCATATCTTCGGCCAGAGAAAAGGGTCTCCCAGTTCTTTTTGGGAGATATCCCACAGGGTATCGCCCTTTTTGACTATATAATCCTTATATTCCTGCATTTGTGCGGACAACTGAAAAGAAAAAACCAGCATGAGAAAAGATACAATGCAGACTATATAAAATATTGCTTTATCTCTTGCCATATGTCTCTCCTTTAAAAATTTAGTTTTAATAAAAATAACGAAGATTAAAGAAACTGTCAAGCATTAATTTACTCAAAGGAGGATCTTCTTTTCCGTGACAAACCTCACATTAATAATACCATTTCCTATGAATATTCCCTCGTTTGCATACAACAGCTTAAGAAAATCTCCTAATTTTTTCTCATGTATGCATAATTTTTATGGTTTTTTCTTCACAGCACCCTACTTTCATTATTCTTATAAATTCTGATATATTCTTTTTATGAAACAAATCAGAATTTTTCTTGTCTTTATTTTTTTATTAGTTTATACAACTGTTTATGCATTAGATGGAAAAGAATTTAAACTGGACAACGGATTAAAAGTACTGATTATCGAAGAACATAAAGCGCCTGTGGCTACATTCCAGGTATGGTACCGTACAGGCTCAAGAGATGAACCTATCGGTAACTCCGGACTGAGCCATCTCCTTGAACACATGATGTTCAAGGGAACCTCTAAATACGGACCGTCAGTATTTTCGAAGATTGTCCAAAAGAATGGCGGAACAGACAATGCTTATACCACAAAAGACCATACAGTATATTTTGAACTTTTTTCCTCCGACAGGATATCACTCCCAATTGATCTCGAGGCTGACAGGATGCAGAATCTAACAATTGATCCTAAAGAGACCCTTCTGGAAAGAGACGTTGTAATAGAAGAACGGAGGCTGAGATATGAAGATGATCCCCAGAATTCCTTATTCGAAGAAGTGGTTGCAGCTGCATT
>Ga0209323_10002198_pt1 | contig 12926 bp, 12 predicted proteins | sample Rifsed19ft2_FD_184014 | JGI IMG/M metagenome (GOLD analysis project Ga0209323, IMG submission 184014) | Soil microbial communities from Rifle, Colorado, USA - sediment 19ft 2 (version 2) | ecosystem: Environmental > Terrestrial > Deep subsurface > Rock core/Sediment | place: Rifle, Colorado...
AAGCATGCACCTAAACCTGCTTTCTGGATGATTATGTTATTAATCAATATTCTGTCTCAATATCCCTTGTTCATAAAAGTATTACTTGAGAATGCCAGTATCTGCCATTATGAATCCCGCTGACTTTACCTTAATAGTAGCTCCGTTGACTTCCCTAGTCGTGATTCTCGTAGTTATCGTTCTGTACATCGCTAGGAATAAAGATCATGCGGACGCACAGATGAAGAATTTGGAGAAGCAGTTGCGGTCAGGCTCAATTGATAAGAAAGATTTTAAGGGCAAAGTGAAAAGCCTCAGGAAAGTTAAGGCGCTTGATGACGAAATGCAAAAGCTAAAACAAATGCACAAAGATGGAAAACTTGATAATGACACTTATTCTAGGTTATGGCAGATTCTAATTCGGCTAAGAATGCAAGAACAAGGATACTCGAACATGGCTACGAATTCTTACGTCAAGAAAATGGATCTTGAAAAAGAACAACAATGCGCTGAAGCTTAAATCATCTTTTCAGCGTATTCTACTGCTTCTTTCAGGTTTTGGAATCCGTATTTGACTTCTTCGAAACTGCGTCTAAACTCCATAACGTCTTTTTTGGCTTCGGAAGGTGTTTTCTTGCCCTTAATCACGCTGAGCATTAAATCGCACAAGTGTTTGACGTCGCTTTCCTTGAATCCTCTTCTTGTCACATCTTGAAAACCAATCCGAATCCCAGACGGGTTCTCTTTGTCCTTCTGATTATCATATGGCAATAAGTTCTTGTTGAGAATGATGTTGGCTTGTTCAAGGTTTTCCGCAATTTTGTTTCCGCCCCCGTATTTTTGAACGTCCGCCACGATTTGATGAGACCGTGTGAAACCTCCTTTTTCACCTAACACTTTAACATCATTTTCATACAGACACTGTCCAGCAGTTTGGGCGTTTTTGACAATTTGCCTTGCAAGGTCTTTGCCGAAAACTTTCATTTCCAACGCAGCTAATCCCACAGCCGGCAACCTTCCAAGGTGAGTGTTTGACGTGGTTAGCGGGAAAACTGCAGTTTGGACGCCTTTTATCCCCGCTTGCATTCTTGCATCTTCACCGTTAGCTAAAATTACGCCGCCTTGCGGTCCGGGAAAAGTTTTGTGAGTCGAGGCGCTTATGAAGTCTGCACCTTCCCTGAACGGGTCTTGGAATTGTCCGCCAGCTATCAACCCTAAAACGTGGGCAGCGTCATACACCACGTAGGCGCCTGCGTCTTTTGCGATTTCGCAAAGTTCTTTGAGAGGATGTGGGAATAGGAAGACGCTTCCGCCGAAAGTCACAATGCCCGGTCTAGCTGCTCTAATTATCATCGCTGACTTGTCAGGGTCAATGTTCATTTTGTCTACGTCATAGGCGTGGTCGATGGTTTCTAACCCGATGACTTTTCCAGCTAAGCCCGTGTAATCATGCGTGATGTGGGCTCCGGAACTAAGCGGCATGGCTACCATTTTACTGTTTTTTGTAGCCATTGAAAGCCCTTTGAAGGTGGCTAGGTTTGCGTGAGTGCCTGACACGAGTCTTACGTCAACCCAACTGCAGTCGAACAAGCCTTTCATCAAATCTGCGGCAGAATCTTCGATTTTAGTCATGTATTTTTGTCCTTGATAATGCCGTCGTTTCACATGTCCTTTCTGATCGTTTTCGCCTTCAGCGTATCTGCACTCTAAGTCCGAGGCTAGACTCATGATTTCTTTTACTGCTGGAGATTTCAGTCCCTCACTTGCTATGAGGTTTATACATTCTGTGCTTCTGTATTTCTCGTGTCTTTCGCTTGCCTCAACCAGCTCAAGGAGCGTTTCAAAAAAGTTTTCCGACATGAACACACCTTTTTGTGCCACAGCACCACTATGAATCTTCTCATAAAAGGATTACGCTCCTCGGGAATTATTGCCTTCTTTGTGATTCTCAAGCTTTGGGGACTTATCTGGAATTCACAACACATATATGTTTTAATCAGAGAATCAGAAATACTGTTAAATAGTAGAATTAATGTCTATATGTAATGGAGACTGGGAATATGGCAACTAAGAAGAAAATTAGTGTTATCGCTATATTTCTTGCTTGCCAAAGAAAAATCTTGCAAATACTACTTCAGAAAGACATCAGCAAAAACCAAGAACTCTTCGACGATTTAGCTAGACTATAAAGTTAATTAAGTCATTGAACAACTTTCCCTTATGGCTATTCTCACACCATCGCCAATTGCTATTAAAGAAATTCATGATACTTTTGTTCGGCGCTATGGCGTAGCAGGTTACATGTGTGAGGGGATGGTAGAAGGATGTCTAGAAAGAGCAATGACCTTTGTATATGAGTTTCAGCCTTTTCCCAAATTGTTTTTGAAGGCTGCAGCATTACTTTATTCAATTATCATATTTCATCCCTTTGTAGATGCGAACAAGCGCACAGCTTTTGAATCTACAAGGATTCTTCTGAGATTGAATGGATACAAACTCACGGTCACTGCCTCAGAAGGTGTAAGTTTTACCAAGTCCATTGCAGAGTTGAAGATCAAAGAGGTTTTAGACATTGCAAAATGGTTGAGGCAACATTCAAGGAGAGACTTAGGGTACATGCTCCAAAGCTTTCTCCTAAAGCCTATGATTCTCAGTTATTCTAAAACCTCAAAAGATCAACTAGCTACATTGCCAAAGCGAACACTGTTACTATTACAGGCTACCCAACTCTATCCCGAATAAGTAGAAAGTATTTAGAATGAGTCATCACAAATAACGCAACAGTATCCGCTCCTCGCGTTCCGCACACGCTACATTGAGAAAATCCCTTTTGATATTTTACAATAAACCGTGCTATCAACTTCCTGAAAGGAAAGAACAAGAAGGTTGAAGTATATGCTACAGGCTCTTGCTAACTTGTTTTGGTTGGCTCGTTCTCAAATTTGAATTGACCAAACCCTATCGATATTTTATGTGTGTCAAGGAATTTCCCCACAGATCCCAAGAAATCCTTGAGTCCACGTAAGAACTCCAGCATTCTTCTCTTGTCATCAGCTTTTTCAGCTTCCTTTATAGCTTCCTTCACTCTGCCATTGAGGAAAAGTAAATAGAGACGATCAAAAGTCTTTACTGCTAAGTCAAGAAACTTGTCGTCTTGCAAGATTTTTTCATCATCTAATCTGGCGTAAACTGTTTCTGCTGTTTCATCCATAAATGAAAGTTTCGATGTGGCGGTAACTACTATCGCTGGCGACTTTTGGAAGTGGAAAAGGTGAAGAGCTTTCTGGTAGTCTTTATCATCTTTAGCCCAGAATCCAATAAACAGGTTTTTTCCTGTCTCCTTACCCCATTTAGCTAAGGCTTCTCGAAGTTTCGGGTTCAGTTGATTCATCCCTGTAAACGCGAAGAGATAAACCTTGCAGTCAGGGTCAACTTCTCCAAGGTAAACCTTATTCACGAATGCCTTAAAGATTTGTGTTGCATACAAGCTAGGCATAAGTGTCAATTCCATGCTCTGCAATTATAAGATTTCCGGTAGATATAACCTAAGAATTACGACCAGCTTGATATTTCAAGTTAAAAGACTTAACATAATCACTTGGCAGAAGCATTTAGAAAAGAAAAAAATCACTGCTCGGCAGTTAAAAGATGGAAAAGCACACTCACCGAGTCAACATTATCTTGAAACCAAAAGCTTTATATTTTATTTTTGTTCTTGATGAAGGGGCTTGTCTTTGAGGAATGATAAATGGGGTATTGCTTTATCGAACCGCTTCCCTGAGAGAATACGTATTTTTGACACCACATTAAGAGATGGAGAACAAACTCCCGGAGTTTCCCTAACCCCTCAGAATAAGCTTAGAATTGCTAAGCAGTTAGATGAGTTGGGAGTTGACGTTATCGAAGCCGGCTTTGCATCTTCTTCAGAAGGCGAAATGGAAGCTTTCAAACTCATCGTCAAAGAAGGGTTAAAGGCTGAAATATGCAGCTGCTCAAGAGGCGTCAAGAAGGACATAGACGCCATAGTGGAAAGCGGAGCTGACAGCGTTCATCTCGTAATCCCAGTTTCCGACATGCATCTACAGTATAAACTGAAGAAAACCAAGGAAGAAGTCCTAAAAATAACAGAAGACTGCGTCCAATACGCTAAAGATCACGGATTAGACGTTGAACTTTCAGCAGAGGATGCTACAAGGGCTGACTTGGATTTTTTGAAAAAAGTTTTCAGCAAAGGCATCTCAGTGGGAGCTAAAAGAATTTGTCCATGCGACACTGTTGGTGTATTAACGCCTGAAAAGGCTTACCAGTTTTTTTCTGATATGAGGGAAACGTTTCCAAATGTTATCCTCAGTGTCCACTGTCACAATGATTTCGGCATGGCAGTAGCCAACTCCATAGCCGCCTTAAGGGCAGGAGCTAATCAGGTTCACGTAACAGTTAACGGATTAGGCGAGAGAGCTGGAAACGCTTCTCTGGAAGAAATAGCCGTGGCTTTGAAGGTGCTTTACGGCTTGCAAATACCAATCAAAACCGAACTTCTCTACAACACATCGCGGCTGGTCTCCAGATTAACTGGCATTGAGGTTCAACCCAACAAAGCCATCGTAGGCGAGAACGCTTTCACGCACGAGTCCGGTATACACGCACACGGCGTATTAGCTAATCCCGCTACATACGAGCCTATTTCCCCAGAACTCGTCGGCGTCACAAGACGAATAGTTGTTGGAAAACACGCGGGAGCACATGGAGTCAAGGCAGCACTTGAAGAGGATGGATTACACCCGACTGAAGAACAGCTAAAAGAGGTATTCTCACGAGTCAAAACCTTGGGGGACAAGGGAAAGAAGGTTATGGATGCGGACTTGTTAGCCATTGCAGAGACTGTTATGGGCTTGCAAACGCACAAGCCAATACAACTTCAAGAGGTAACGGTGGTCACTGGAGACAAGGTTACACCCACAGCCTCTGTCCGACTAATACTCAACGATAAAGAAGTAACAGGTGCAGCCACTGGCGTTGGTCCCGTGGATGCTGCCATTAACGCGGTTAAAAATGCCATCTCAAGCGTTGAACCTATCCTTTTGGAGAACTATTACGTGAAATCAATCACAGGCGGAACAGACGCCATGGTAGAGGTTGCAGTGCGTCTGCGCAGAGGCGATAGAACAGCCACAGCCAGAGGCGTTAGAGAGGACATAGTTAAAGCAAGCGTTGAGGCATTCATAAGTGGCATGAACGTGCTCATGACAGAACGCAACAAATCACATGGTGACATGGCCGGGAGAGAACATGGCAAATGAGAAAAAACGGCGCCCAAAAAACTTTTAAGGCGGCATGCGCTAGAGAAGAAATACAAATTTCATGGGGAAACAGAAATGAGGGATCGATACCTTCATCGGGAAGTACGTTTCTTCTAGTTTACCCCAGTTATGTTCTAACGAATCAGGCGCTTTTTATTCAAGTTTTTCCTATGACAAATTTCACAATATTCAGAAATGTTTAGCAAAAAAGAGGTATGAATGAATATGGCTAAAATGTCAGGCGCTCAAGCTCTACTGGAAGCGTTAAAGCGACAGAAGGCAGAGGTAATCTTTGGCATACTCGGAGGAGCCAACTTACCAATCTACGATGCTCTGCTCGATTCAGAAATAAGGCATATCCTCAGCAGACATGAGCAATGCGCAGCCCACGCGGCAGATGGCTACGCTCGTGCAAGTGGAAAACCGGGAATTTGCATGTCAACTTCTGGTCCAGGAGCCACAAACCTTGTCACAGGCATCGCCAACGCTTACATGGATTCTTCGCCAATCATCGCCTTAACTGGACAGGTTCCCACGTACACTCCGGATTCATCGTACATGATAGGCAGAGACGCTTTCCAGGAAGCTGACATAATTGGGATAACCACTCCAATAACCAAATGTAACTTTCAAGTGAAAACAGCCGCAGAGATTCCACGCACTGTTAAGACGGCTTTTTACATAGCAACCACGGGCAGACCTGGACCCGTCCTAATTGATCTTCCGAAAAACACGCAGGCGGACGTTGCTGAAATGGACTTTTCAGACGGCATCGAAATTCGCGGTTACAGACCCAAATCCGAACCTCATCCATTGCAGGTTAAGAAAGCCGCGGAATTGTTGGTTGGGGCAGAAAGACCCCTAATTCTAGCAGGTGGCGGAGTAATAACATCCAACGCGTCTCAGGAACTTTTGGAAATGGCAGAACTTTTAGTCGCTCCAGTTGCAACCACTCTAATGGGCAAAGGAAGTTTTTCAGAGGATCATCCATTATCCCTTGGATTCATAGGCATGCATGGAATGCGCGCAGCAAACCAACTCATACTGGAGTCTGACGTGTTATTGGCTGTTGGAACAAGGTTTTCAGACAGATCCACAGGGAAAATATGCACTTTCTGCTCAGATAAAAAGATAATACAGGTTGACATAGATTCTGCTGAAATTGGAAAAAACGTTGACATTGACATACCTATTGTTGCTGACGCCAAAATGGCGCTGAAGGCAATCCACGATTTGATAATAAAACAAGTGAAGAGCAAAAAGGACTCAGTGTGGTTTAGAAGAGTTAAAGAGGTCAAGGAACAACTTTTAAACAACGTATCAAGCGAGGAAGGAAAATACTTGAAACCTCAAGCATTGCTGAAAGAACTGCGTAAAATATTGCCATCAGAAGCTATAGTGGCGACTGAGGTTGGGCAAAATCAAATGTGGGCAGCGCTCTTTTACAAGGCGCTTAAACCAAGAACATATATTACTTCAGGCGGTCTCGGAACTATGGGCTTCGGTTTTCCAGCATCACTAGGCGCCAAAGTTGCCTGTCCTGATAAGCCAGTGGTGGATATTGCCGGGGATGGAAGCTTCATAATGACCGAGCAGGATTTAGCTTGCTCAGTTGAGGAGAAAATTCCTGTCACGGTTATCGTGTTAAACAACTCCATGCTGGGAATGGTTGCTCAATGGCAGAGGTTTTTCTATAATAGGCGTTACTCCGCCGTAAAACTGGGACATGTTCCAGATTTCGTCAAGTTAGCTGAAGCCTACGGCGCTCAAGGCGTCCGCATAGGGTCTCTAAGCGAGTTTTCAAAAGCTGTTAAAAAAGCCATTAAGAGCGAGGTTTCAACAGTTATTGATGTTCCAATTTCTCCTGAGGAGAACGTTTTTCCAATGGTTCCTGTAGGCAAAGGTTTAGACGAAATGACGGTTGGGTGATCTGGTATGGGTGAAGAGAAAACTCACATAATATCCGCTATTGTGGAGAACAAGCCAGGCGTGCTCTATAGTGTCGCAAACATGTTTAGACGGAGAGGATTCAACATAGAAAGCATTTCAGTTGGCCCCACAGAACAGGAAGATCTGGCACGAATGACCGTGACTGTTAGGCAGGATGAAAAAACCCTCGACCAAGTGGTCAAACAACTGAACAAGCTGATTGATGTGGTTAAAGTCAGCATTTTAGACCCTGCGAGCGTTGTTACGCGTGAGATGGCGCTTGTTAAGGTTCATGTTTCAGAAACAAAATCTAGATCAGACATAACGAACTATGTGGAAGTTTTCAGAGGGCGCATAGTGGACATTTCACCCGAAACCCTAATGGTGGAAATCACCGGAGGCTCTGACAAGATAAGCGCCTTTATCGATTTAATGAAGACGTTCGGCATAAAAGAAATAGCTAGAACAGGCATAACTGCTCTCTCACGAGGATCAAAAGCAGTCAAGATTGAAGAAGAATTTGGAGGAAAACAAAATGGCAAAAGTATACTACGATAAAGATGTAAGTTTAGAACCCCTAAATAAAAAAACAGTTGCCGTAATCGGATATGGCAGCCAAGGGCAGGCTCAAGCCCAAAACATGAAAGATTCAGGCATACACGTAATACTGGGTTTAAGACCAGATGGCACATCTTGGAAAACAGCCAAGAAAGAAGGTTTCGAGGTTTACCCCGTTTCTGAGGCAGCCCAAAAAGCCGACATAGTGCACATGCTAATCCCAGATTTAGAACAGCCATCTGTCTTTGAGAAACAAATAGCGCCTCACATGAAGGGAGAAAAAGCTTTAGGCTTTTCACACGGCTTCAACATCCATTTCAAACAGATAATTCCGCCACCCAACGTTGACGTGATAATGGTTGCTCCAAAGTCTCCCGGACGCAGAGTTCGAGAAACGTACCTAGATGGCTTTGGAGTGCCCGCCCTCGTAGCGGTTTACCAGAATCCTTCAGGGCAAGCAATGAAAATTGCTTTGGCTATGGCTAAAAGCGCTGGATGCACAAAAGCTGGCGTTCTAGAAACCACGTTCAAGGAAGAGACTGAAAGCGATCTTATAGGCGAGCAAGCAGTGCTGGTAGGCGGGTTAATTGAGTTAATCAAGAATGGATTTGAAGTTCTTGTGGAAGCAGGGTATCAACCGGAACTGGCATACTTTGAGGCTTGTAACGAGGCTAAATTGATAATGGATTTGATTTACCAGAAAGGCTTCACAGGAATGCTGAAAGCGGTTTCGGACACTGCCAAGTATGGCGGCTTGACTGTAGGACCAAAAGTCATTGATGCTCATGTGAAAGAAAACATGCGGAAAGTGGTGAAGTCTGTTCAAAGTGGCGAGTTCGCCAAGGAATGGATGAAAAACAGCAGTAGAGCCCGAGAAATATTGGATGACTTGATGAAACCCATTGAGGAGCATCAAATCGAAAAAGTGGGCAAATTCATCAGAAAAACCGCTGGGATCGAAAAATAACATTTGTCTTTGAGTGATAGGCATAATGAATATTTCTGAGAAAATATTGGCTAAAAAATCCGGAAAAGACAAGGTTAGCGCAGGAGAAATAGTGGACGCCAAAGTAGACATGATAATGGTTAACGACATAACCGCACCTTTAGCCATAGAATCCTTCCGAAAAATCGGCGCCCACCATGTATGGGACAACCAGAAAATCGTCATGGTTCTAGACCATCAGACTCCAGCAGGCTCAGTAAAAGCCGCAGAATTACATAAGATGATGCGCGAGTTTGCGAAGGAACAGAAAATAAAAAGCTTCTATGACGTGAATGAGGGAGGCGGCGTATGCCACCAAGTGATGGCGGAAAAAGGCTACGTTACGCCAGGCACGCTTGTTGTTGGCGCTGACTCGCACACTTGCACTTACGGAGCATTAGGCGCATTTGGAACGGGAATAGGTTCTACTGAGGCGGCAGCGGTATTCGCCACTGGCAAAATCTGGCTAAAAGTGCCCGAGGCAATCAGGATAAACGTGAAGGGTCGGTTTCAAAAGCTCGTCACACCGAAAGATTTGATTCTGTCCATAATTGGGCAAATTGGCGCTGACGGCGCAACATACAAAACTGCAGAGTTTGCGGGTTCCACTCTACGCGATATGAGCATTGGAGGCAGGATGACGCTTTGCAACATGGCTGTGGAGATGGGCGCTAAAAACGGTATCGTGGAGCCGGATGAGAAAACTCGGAAATTCCTAGAGGGAAGAACAGACAAAGCGCTCGAATCCTTCGAATCTCTCAGAAGCGATCCCGACGCATCTTACGAAAAAGTCGTAGAGTTAGACGTTACAGACTTGGAGCCGCAGGTTTCATGTCCATCCTCCGTGGATAATGTAAAATCCGTGTCTAAACTGGTTGGGGTCAAGATTGATCAAGCGTTCCTTGGGTCTTGCACTAATGGACGACTCGAAGATTTGCAGTTAGCGGCTGGAATTTTGAAGGGAAAGAAAATCAAAAACAGCGTCCGATTGCTGGTCAGTCCAGCCTCTCAAGAGATATACCTGCAAGCTTTGAGAGAGGGACTGCTGGAAATCTTTGTTGAAGCTGGCGGTTTCGTCTGCAACCCCACTTGCGGTCCTTGTTGGGGAGGACATTTTGGCGTTTTGGCGTCTGGCGAGGCGTGCATTAGCTCTTCGAACCGAAACTTCATCGGCAGGATGGGAAGCCCCAAAGCTGGCGTTTATCTGGCTTCTCCAGCCACTGTTGCAGCTTCTGCTTTAGCTGGCAAGATCGCGGACCCGAGAGAGTTGGAGGCTTAACGGAAAATGATGGTTTCTGGAAAGGCAGTGAAGTTTGGAGATAATGTGGATACTGACGTGATTATTCCGGGAAAATACTTGGTCTTTATTGATCCGAGAGAACTGGCTCAGCACGCGATGGAAGGGTTGGATCCAGATTTCGTTAAGAAGGCTAAAGACGGCGTCATCATAGTTGCGGGAAAAAACTTTGGTTGCGGTTCTAGCCGAGAGCAGGCACCTTTGGCGCTGAAATATGCTGGCGTCAAATGTGTGATTGCTGAATCTTTCGCCCGAATTTTCTACAGAAACGCCATAAACATTGGCTTGCCAGTTGCTGAGTGCAAAGACATTTCGCGCAAGGTTGAGACAGGCGACATGCTGTCAGTCAATTTGGAGACAGGCACTGTAAAAGACGAGTCGAAGGGCACTACTCTAATTGCAGCGCAGCTTCCACCTTTCATCTTAGAGATACTTTCTGATGGCGGCTTAATAGAGAATCTGCGAAAAAGGATGAAGCAAAAATGACTGGCTACAAGATAGCGTTGATTCCTGGAGATGGAATCGGTCCAGAATTGACCGAGGCGACTTTGAAGGTTTTAGGGGCTGTCAGGAACAAGTTTGGCTTAGGTCTGGAAATTGTTGAGGCAGAAGCTGGAGACGAATGCTTCAAAAGAAGAGGTGCGGCTCTGCCTGATGACACGATCCAAAAAATCAAAAGCTCTCACGCATGCCTGAAAGGTCCTGTGGGTGAAACAGCCGCCGATGTTGTGGTGAGGCTTAGGCTCATGTTTGACCTTTACGCTAACATTCGTCCCATAAAGACTTATCCTTCAGTGCCAGATGTGCAGCCGGGCATAGACTTGGTTTTTGTTAGGGAGAACACTGAAGACGTTTACAGAGGTTTAGAGTTTGCGTTAGGCGATACTACACTGTGTCTGAGGGTTATAACAAGGAAAGGCTGCGAAAGAATAGCGAGAAAAGCTTTCGAAATGGCAAAGAAACGCGAAAGGAGAAAGGTGACAGCGATTCACAAGGCGAACGTCATGAAAGTGACCTGTGGTCTATTCGCCAGTGTTTGCAGAGAAATGGCTCAGCAGTACCCAGACATAGCCTTTAACGAGCAATACGTGGATGCTGCTGCCATGCGCTTGATTAAGGCACCTCAAGAATTTGACGTGATAGTTACTACAAACATGTTCGGAGACATTCTTTCCGATGAGGCTGCCCAACTGGTTGGAGGGTTAGGCATGGCGCCGGGAGCAAACATAGGTGATAGTTTCGCTCTTTTTGAGCCTATTCATGGTTCAGCTCCTACTAGGGTTGGAAAGCACACGGCTAATCCTTGCTCCATGATTTTGGCGGCTAAAATGATGTTGGACTGGCTGGGCGACCAACACAATGACGCGAACTGCTCAACTGCTGCTAAGGCTATAGAAGATGCGTTGATTGAGACTTTGTGCAAGTGTAAAACTGTTCCGGATTTGGGAGGAAACGCCACAACTGTACAGATGGGTGAAGCCATCGCTGCAGAGATTCTGGAGGCTAAGAAAAAGTGAAGCGAGATTCAGGCTACATACGCATTTTTGACACTACGCTCAGAGATGGGGAACAAACTCCAGGAGTGTCATTAACAATAGATGAAAAACTAGAGATTGCGCGTCAACTGGACATGTTGGGCGTGGACGCCATTGAAGCCGGTTCGCCTATGTCTTCAGAAGGCGAAAAGAAAGCTGTAAAAGCAGTAGCGAAAGCAGGGTTGAAAGCTGAAATTTGCGGCTTAGCCCGTGCTATAAGGAAAGATATTGATGCTGCTATCGAATGCGACGTTAACAGCATACACACTTTTATTTCCACCTCAAACGTGCAGATGAAACATGCTTTAGGGTTGACGCCTGAGCAGGTTTTATCATCTACCATTGATTCTGTGGCTTACATCAAAAAGCATGGTGTAATATGTGAATTCTCACCTATGGACGCTACTAGGTCCGAGATGGGATTTTTGAAGCGCGTGTGTAAAGCGGCTGAAGAAGCGGGAGCTGACAGGATAAACGTTCCTGACACGGTTGGAGTTATGATTCCCGTAACCATGAGGAAACTGATTGAGGACCTAAGAACAGTGGTGAAAATTCCCATAAGCGTGCATTGTCACAATGATTTTGGAATGGCTGTAGCTAACTCGTTGGCTGCAGTGGAAGCTGGCGCTGCTCAGGTGCACACAACCGTGAATGGGCTTGGTGAAAGAGCTGGAAACGCCGCTTTAGAAGAGGTTGTAATGGCATTGCATCTGATTTACAAGCGGAAAACTGGCATAAACACCCGATTGCTCTATGGCACTTCAAGGCTGGTTTTCAGGTTGACAGGAGTTCCTGTGCAACCCAACAAGGCAATAGTGGGCGAAAACGCCTTTTCTCACGAATCTGGCATCCACACTCGCGGGGTAACAGAGGTGCCTGCAACCTTTGAACCTATAAAGCCTGAGTTGGTGGGAAGAAAGCGAAGGCTGGGAGCGGGCAAGTTGGCTGGAACTCGCGGCGTCAAAGTGGATTTGGAAGAGGCAGGAATCCATCCCAACGAAGAACAGTTGAAGGAAATTGTGAAAAGAGTTAAGGAACTAGGCGATAAAGGCAAGCTTGTCACTGATGTTGATTTGATAGCCATAGCCGGCGCAGTCATTGGAGAAGTTATCGAAGAAGAAAAGATCGTGGAGTTGCGCGATTTGGCGGTTGTTACGGGCATCAAAGTTCTTCCCACAGCTTCTGTGAGGTTGGTTATGGATGGAAAAGACTACGTGGCTGCTGAGACGGGTGTAGGTCCGGTTGACGCTGCTATAAAAGCCATACAGAAGCTAACGCATAGCCTTGTTAACGTTAGGCTTAGCGAGTATCGTCTTGAAGCTTTGACAGGTGGTTCAGCAGCC
>Ga0209323_10002199_pt1 | contig 12925 bp, 13 predicted proteins | sample Rifsed19ft2_FD_184014 | JGI IMG/M metagenome (GOLD analysis project Ga0209323, IMG submission 184014) | Soil microbial communities from Rifle, Colorado, USA - sediment 19ft 2 (version 2) | ecosystem: Environmental > Terrestrial > Deep subsurface > Rock core/Sediment | place: Rifle, Colorado...
TGCATACGCCGTTGCTGCTGCCCGAGATCTTTACCCGTACAGTTCCATATGGGAGGTGGACCTCTTTTATATCTCGTGTCAGGACAAAGCGCGACATCTTTTTTACCCTGACTCCGATTGTTGTTGTCTCCCTGAATATTAATTCCCTAATGTCATTTAATCTTCCTGCATCTGCTACTACAGAAAGCATTTGCGCAGGCCTGCTCTTCTTCATCACGACCGGGGTAATATAGACATCAAGCGCACCTGCTTCAAAGAGCCTGTCCATCAGGTATTCATAGACCTGAGGATTCATGTCATCAATGTTTGTCTCTATGACACATACTTCATCCGTATTATATAAGGCTGTGTCCTCTCCAATAAATACCCTCAGGACATTCGGCTTTTCGCTTAACTCCCACCCACCTGCGCCGTATCCGATCTTAGAGAGTGTCATCCCGGGCAGCGGTTGAAACGAGGAGGCAAAAGCAGTTATTATAGCGGCGCCGGTAGGGGTGGTAAGCTCACGCTCTATGCCGCTCGAGTAGAGAGGCACACCTTTAAGCAGTTCAGCGGTTACAGGGGCCGGGATGGGAAAGAGTCCGTGTGACATCTTAACACTACCGCTGCCGGTGTCTATCGGGGATGACACTACCCTGTCTATTCCAAGCAGATGAAAGGCATAGACTGAACCTACTATGTCCACAATAGTATCTATGTGACCTACTTCATGAAAGTGTACATCTTCGACCGGACAGTTATGAACAACTGACTCTGCCTCAGCAAGCCGCTGGAAGATTGATATGCTCTTTGATTTGATTTCACTGTCAAGGGCACTGTCTGAGATGATCTCACGCAGGTCTTTTAAAGGTCTTCCGGGCAGGTCAGGACCTTCTACGACAACATCTACCTTGGTTGCTTTTACACCTTTTTTTAAGACGGGTGTGGCAGTAATGGAGTAGCCGTCTATTGACAGTTGTGAGAGGCCCTCTTTGAGCGCATCAAACGGGGCCCCGGCATCAACTAAGGCGCCGAGGATCATGTCTCCGCTTATGCCGCTGGAACAGTCGAAATAGGCTATTTTCACTCGAAAACCCCTTTTCCCCCTCCCCCTCAAGGGAGGGGGAAACACTTCTATCCCCTTGATTTCCCCTCCCCTTGCGGGAGGGGATTAAGGGGAGGGGGGAATTTATGCCTCGCCGATTATATTGATTTTATGTGCCATGCAGGCGGCGCCGAAGCCATTGTCTATGTTCATGACAGCAACGCCTGCGGCGCAGCTGTTCAGCATGGTTAGCAGGGCCGCGACGCCTCCAAAGCTTGCGCCGTATCCATTACTTGTGGGAACGGCAATCACTGGCTGGGAGGCAAGTCCGCCGACCACACTTGCAAGGGCGCCATCCATGCCTGCTGCGACAATTATGACACGGGGTTTCAGTAACGCATCACGGTTATCAAGCAGTCTGTGTATCCCCGCCACTCCGACATCATAAAGTGTGTTGACCCTGCTTCCAAATGCATCAAGTATGGCATGTGCCTCTTCTGCAACAGGCATGTCAGATGTGCCGCCGGAGACAATCAGTACTGTGCCCTTTGTAGGATCCTTTTTCTTATGCAGTATAGTAATGACCCGGCCGTGTTCGTTGTACTCTGCCCTGTCATCAATGGCTGAAAGTGCATCGAATATATCCTGGTCTGCCCTGGTTGCGATGATATCTCCCTTTTTATCAAGTATACTTTCAGCTATCCTGACAACCTGGTCCACCTTCTTCCCCTCACAGTAGATTACCTCAGGCATTCCCTGTCTGAGGTGTCTGTGGTGGTCTATGCGGGCAAAATCAAGGTTTTCATAGGGAAGATGCCGCAGGCGCTCAAGCGCCTTGTCTACACCAAGACGGCCTGCCTTAACTGATCTGAGTATTTTTGCTATGTCTTCCGGTTTCATTCCCCTCCTGCCTCACGCATCATCAGGTCATGCACTACCTGCTGGACATTCTTTTCTTCATAGAGGAGGCTGTATACCTCCTGTGTAATGGGCATTGATACATTATATTTCTTTGCAAGTTCCGACGCGGCCTTTGCTGTCTTAACACCCTCTGCTACCATGCCCCTGCCCGACAATTCCGAGAATGTGTCTTTGAGCTTGACCCCCTGCCCGAGCCTGTACCCAAGTGTCCTGTTCCTGCTTAATTCACCTGTGCATGTAAGTACCAGGTCTCCGATCCCTGACAGCCCGTAGAATGTCGGGGCCTGTGCGCCCAGCGCTATTCCAAGCCTTTTTATCTCTGCAAGCCCGCGGGTAATCAGGGCCGCCCTTGTATTGTGTCCGAAACCAAGCCCGTCAGCGCATCCTGTTGCAATAGCTATTACATTCTTCAGTGAACCGCCAATCTCAACACCGATGACATCAATGTTTGTATAAACACGAAAGTATGAACGAAAGAACAGGGCTTGCAGCTCCTTTGCAAGGGCCTCGTTAGAGGAGGCAATCGTAATTGCGGTCGGGTGTTTCTGTGCCACCTCTTTCGCAAAGCTTGGCCCTGAAATAGCTGCAAATCTCCTGTGTGTTGTTGCTGAAGACATGACCTCTGCCAATACCTGTGAGACGGTTTGAAGTGTGTCGGTAGTTATCCCCTTAGTGGCGCTTAATACAGGGACATCAGGCATGAACTCCTTTAATTCTGTAAATACATCCCTTACTGCATGGGATGGGACAACTGAAAGTATAATCTCAGAGGATTCAACTGCCTCTCTCAGTGAATTAGTAGGATAAATATTGTCAGGCAGTTTAAATCCCGGAAGGTATAAGGTATTCACCCTCTCTTTTTTTATAACCTCTACGAGGTCCTTCTCGTAGACCCATAACCTTATATCATTGTCTTTTTCAGCAAGCAGCCTCGCAAGGGTTGTCCCCCAACTGCCTGCACCTAAGACGGCTATTTTAGTGCTCATACGAAAATCCCTCGATCCATCCTTCGACAAGCTCAGGATGAACGGCGGTATTTAGCAACCAGTCTCACCGTTCATCCTGAGCTTGTCGAAGGATGATAAAGGGGTCTGACCCCTTTAACCCCTTGCTTCTCCTTCATTACTCTGTTTATAATGCATTGATTAACGATTCATGTCAATATTGAGGCGGCCTCTAAATGCTGGTAACCTATCTCTTTATCTTTGTCTCAGGCGCTGTTATAGGCAGCTTCCTGAATGTATGTATTCACCGTCTTCCTGCAGAGAAATCTGTTGTCTCACCTTCGTCTCATTGTCCCAAGTGCAGGACGCCGATAAGGTTCTATGACAATATCCCGATCCTGAGCTTTTTATTGCTGCGGGGGAGATGCAGGGTCTGCGGCACGCCGATTTCAGTTCAATACATTTTGATTGAGATTATGAATGGCGCAGGATATGCCTTAATAGCATGGAAATTCGGACTCTATACAGAAACGGTGTTTTATGCACTTCTGTTTTCAGCGCTTCTTACTGCAAGTATCATAGACCTGTATCACCAGATAATCCCGGATGTCATAACTATTCCTGGGATAATTATAGGACTGGCGGCCAGCGCCTTTATCCTTCCTCCGGGCATAAAGAGCGCATTCTTCGGGGCGTTGCTGGGAGGTGGTCTCTTTTTTATAATAGCCGTTGTAAGCCGGGGTGGTATGGGGGGAGGAGACATTAAATTAATCGCCATGATCGGGTCTTTTTTAGGACTCACAGACGTTTTAATCACCATTGTCTTATCCTCATTCATTGGTTCTGTGGTGGGAATATTGATGATGGTGATGTTCGGCAAGGGGAGGAAGTATAAGATCCCATTCGGCCCTTTCCTTGCAATCGGTGGTATAATGAGCCTGTTCTTTAAGACGGAGATCCTTGAATGGTATCTTGGGATGGACTTATGGCGTTATTAGCCCTTGCGGCTGGTGTAATTGCCGGCGGTGTTGCCGTATACTTTATTCTCCGGGCTTTATTCATGACGCGTAAGAACCTTATTGCCGCAAATTCTGAAAAAATCATTCCTGAGAAGAAAGAAAAGGTCGAGTTTGTTATAGATACCTTTTCATCACTCATACACAAGCTGAAGGAAAAAGAAGACGAGCTGGAGAAGCTGCGGAGCCTGGCGGAACGCCGTGCATCTGCGGCAGAGAGTTATAATGAGGATATCCTGAGGTGCGTGGGGAGCGGTGTTGTAACATTCAATATGGACAGGGTTATAACAACTTTTAATCATGCTGCAGAAAGGATGTTGGGGATAAAACAGGATGATGCCGTGGGATTTCCATGTGTGAATGTCTTCGGTCAGGATAACGCTATATGCCGGATCCTTGATGAGTCATTATTGCTCGCAACAACTATATCAAGACAAGAGGTAGAGTTTCAGAAAAAAGAAGGGACTAATATATGGATCGGTCTGTCTGTATCACCACTGAGGGATAAAGAGGGAAAACATACAGGCGTTATATTTGTGTTCACGGACCTCACAGAGATAAAGATGCTGAGGGAGCAGGGTGAGCTCAGGAAACGTCTTGCCATGCTTGGTGAGATGTCAGGCGGGATTGCTCATGAACTCAGGAACTCTATGGGTACGATAATGGGATATGCAAAGATGCTCTCAAAAAAGTTCCCTGATGAAGATCCTTCACAGGAAGAAATTTCCACTATTATCGCAGAAGTTAATGCCATGGATTTGATAATCAAAGAATTGTTAAATTATGGGAGGAATGTTACGCCTGCCCTTAGCCCCGTAGACTTAGGCGGGTTGCTGACAAAAGCCATAGATACTACTATTGGCAAGTTTAAAGATCATAATATAGATGTTGATTTGAGCATACTTGATTTGCCGGTGGTGAATATGGATGAGGTATTAATGCGTCAGGCCATGCAAAACATCATACAGAACGGCCTGGAGGCAATGCCGAACGGGGGAAAGCTAAAGATAGGTGCAAGAAGCCATGTATCAGAATGCAGTAACGTTAAAGATGAAAAATTCCCCCCCTTAAAAAAGGGGGGCAAGGGGGGATTTGAAGAGGGGGGATTTGAGCGGCTGTCTCCATCTGCTGAAGGCGTTGAGATAATTATTTCAGATACCGGCGTTGGGATACCGAAAGACAAGCTGGATAAGATATTCCTGCCATTCTATACAACGAAACCCCGCGGCACCGGGATGGGGCTCGCACTCGTTCACAAGATCATACTGTCACACGGCGGGAATATCGCCGTTGAGAGCGAGGCATGGAAGGGAACCACTTTCAGGATACATTTGCCATGTAAGTGACCCTGTCATCCTGAACCATGTGCTGAACTCGTTTCAGCATTGTTTCAGGATCTCAAACTTAGCAGGGTCAGGAGATCCCGAAACAAGTTCGGGATGACGGGAGGATTGGTTCGGGATTGCGGTGGGCAGGATTTTCTCGCGAAAGATGAGCTATGGCTACAATACTTATAATCGAGGACAATGAATCAATGGCAAGGATGCTATGCCAGACCCTCTCATCAGAGGGGTATAAGGTCATCCTTTGCAATGACACGCCTGACGGTCTGGGAAAAATTCAGAATGAGTATGTTGACCTTGTCCTGACTGACCTTAAACTCCCGTCGGGAACCGGCCTGGATATCCTGTCATCAGCAAGGGAGCAGAGCCCTTTTACACCTGTGATCATAATGACTGCATTCGGCAAGGTCGAGGATGCTGTGCGGGCTGTAAAGGAGGGGGCTTACGACTTTATAACAAAGCCCTTTGACCCTGACCACCTGCTTCTGCTGATAAAACGCGCACTGGAAAAAAAGCGTCTGCTGACTGAAAATATTCTCCTCAAAGAGGGGAAGGAGAAAGATGTTCCGGGATTAATCGGAAGCAGCCCTAAGTTTATGGATGCACTTCACCTGGCCCACAAGGTTGCTCCCAGCAAGGCCACTGTATTGCTGTCAGGTGAGAGCGGCACGGGAAAAGAGGTCTTTGCCAGGACTATTCATCATCTTAGCTTGAATAAAGACGGGCCTTTCGTTGCGATAAACTGCGCCGCAATCCCGAAAGAACTCCTCGAGAGCGAGCTCTTCGGACATGAGAAGGGCTCTTTTACAGGGGCAACGGACAAGAGGATCGGGAAATTCGAACTCGCTGATAAAGGGACCATTTTTCTTGACGAGATCGGAGAGACGGACATTGGGCTCCAGGCAAAGCTCCTGCGGGTATTACAGGGAGATTCTATTGAGCGGGTAGGCGGGATAAAAAAGATAGAGGTAGATGTAAGGGTAATTGCAGCAAGCAACAGGGACCTCAAAGAGGCTATTAATGATAAGACATTCAGAGAGGACCTTTATTATCGCCTGACTGTCTTTCCAATCACCCTGCCGCCGCTTCGGGAGCGCAGGGAAGACATTCCGCCGCTTGCCTACCACTTTATCTCAACATACAACAGGGAGTTGAAAAAACACATTCAGGATATATCCGCGCCTGCTATGGAGCTGCTGATACAACAGCCATGGAAGGGAAATATTCGTGAACTTGAAAATTGTATTGAACGGGCAATAATACTCTGTGACGGGACCACTATATTACCTGAACACCTTGGTTTAGCGGGTAACAGTGTTAAAGAGACCGGTGTACTAACTGGCGGCCTCGCAGAGTTGGTCGCTGTCTCAACAAGGTCGGCAGAGATAAGGGCAATCAAATCAATCCTGGAGCTGACAAAAGGCAATAAATCAAAGGCCGCAGAAATCCTGAAGGTTAGTTACAAGACTTTATTGACAAAGATCAAGGGCTATGGTATCCACTAATTATCCGCAATTTTTCTCTCCTGCTCTTAGGGTGTTTACATTAAATTAATTTTGAACCCTTAGAGAAAATCAAGAATAAATAACCAATAAACGTAACACCTCGGTGAACAGGGTCATCTTGTCATGCTCTGTACGTCATCCTCTGTACGTCATCCTGAATTTATTTCAGGATCTCAAACGTTGCAGGGGCAGGAGATTCTGAAACGAGTTCAGAATGACAGTTTATATTCTAACGAACAAATCAAATAATGTCCTGTATATCGGCGTGACCAACAACCTTGAACGAAAGATGTTTGAACACAAGAATAAGTTAATAGAAGGATTTTCTAAGAAATACAACCTCACAAAGCTTATTTATTTTGAGATGTCAGAGAATGCGGAAAGTGCAATAAGAAGAGAAAAACAGCTTAAGAATTGGCACAGAGAATGGAAGATAAATTTGATAAACCAATTTAATCCTGAATGGAAGAATTTAAGTGAAAACGTCTTATAAAGTGTTAAAAGAAGAGATGCCGAAACAAGTTCGGCATGACGGAAGAGAAGGATTCACATTCCTTGAAGTTATAGTTGTTCTGACTATCATAGGCATACTGTCAGTACTTGCCGTTCCCGGCTTGTCCGCCTTCACTGACAGAATGCGCATTGAAACTGCTGCTCGGACTATCTCGACAGACCTGCGGGAGGTGAAAATGAAGTCTGTCCTTGACCGCTCTGATTACACAGTCCTGTTTGATCCGGGAAATAGCTTGTATGAACTTCCTGAAAGACAATCGAATCTGCCTCACGGGGTCAGATTCGGTTTTGGCGAAGGGGTACTCGGTCCTCCGGGAAATCCAACATCCATGCCTGACGAAGACGGAGTAACCTTTACCTCCAACAAGGCGGCGTTTTATTCAAGGGGAAGCAATAGTATGGGCACAATTTATATAACTGACAGATACAATGTCACCATAGCCATCAGCATGACCGTTACAGGGCGGATAAAGATATGGAAGTGGGACGGTGTCAAGTGGTCATAATCTGCTCGCTTGGCTTCACCCTTATCGAGGTCATGATAGCGCTTACAATATTCACAATTGGGATATTGGGAATTAGCGGGATGCTTCTTATCGGTGAAAATGGGGTTGCGACAGGCAACAGGTCACTGTCTGCTGTCCAGATAACAAGGGCACAAATGGAACAGTTGAAGGGCGACTCAACTATTGAAGCAGGCAGTGGAGAATGCACTGCACTATTTTCTACTGATATAGAGTGTCAGTGGGAGATCAGAGGGGATACACCTTCAGCAGACCTGTATGAGATCGAAGTAAAGGCTTCATGGAATGAAGGGGAGAGGAAAAGAGAGATTGTGTTGAATACAATAAAATTTATTAAATAATTTATATGAAAATTATGAATAAAGGATACACCCTCATAGAGCTGCTGGTTGCTATGTTTATCTCTCTCCTTGTGACCCTGTCTGTTACAAAGTACTTTGTAACAGAGCATCACATATATTCTGTTCAGGAGGCCAGGGCTGAAATGGTTCAGACCGGCAGGGCTGTGATGAATATGCTGTCATATGAGTTAGTCCTGACAGGATACGGCATTCCTCCTCACATGGGGAGGATAAACAAATTCAGCGGGGACGAGATTGAATTCATGACAAATCTCAGGGATGTCAGAGCCACACTTTCTGTTAATACTGTTGAAGGTGAAACTAAGCTCAATATAAGGGAAGGAAACGGAAGATCATTTGATCGAAAAGACATCATCATCATTTGTAATAATAGTAATTATGAAAAATGCGAAAAACATATCCTGTCAGAAGACGGTAAAACTGATTACCTTAAGACAGAAAGCGGCATGGGTTCCGCTTTTCCTGCCGGCAGTACAGTTAACCTCATAAACACCATTTCTTACAGATATAATTCATCCAGGAAGGAGGTGCAGAGAAAGATAGACAGAGGGAACTGGGAGTCTGTGGCTGAGAACATTGCCGCTGATGGTTTCTCTCTCTCTTACAGGGATAAAAATAACAACGCACCTCTTCTTTCCACTGATATACATGAAATAGATGTCTCTTTAACTGTAGAAAGTTTCAGGCGTGACAACAAATTCCAGGATAACAATGGATTCAGGACTAAGAATGCAAAGACGACAGTCACACTCAGGAACTAACACACCTGTCGTCCCGAACGCAGTAATTCCCGGTGAACCGTTGGGAGATCCCGAAACAAGTTCGGGATGACAGGTTAGATAATTCGGGATGGCAGGTTGAGAATATTTTAGAATGAACTATCAACACACGCGTTTACAACATGGAAGACAGGTGAATTCAGGGGCGGTGATGCTTATTACCCTTCTTTTTCTTCTGTTGCTCACCATACTCGGCACATCATCCCTTTACCTGGCTTACACAGAGATGATACTGTCCAGGGGTATAGAATCAGATGCAAAGGCATTTTATATTGCTGAGTCCGGTATTGAGCAGACACTATATTGGTTTGCAAATCCGGACCAGTTTCATGGCTCTCCCGGTGATTTTTTCAGAAAGCATCTGCTTAATGATACCTCCTTCTTTGATTCTGATGGTGTGAGTCAATATACAGGGACAACAGGAAGTCCGGACATCGTACTGTCAGGGACAGACAGCGAACTAAGGATATATAAGCCCTTTACTCCAGGCGCCCTCTGCACAGTAAAGAGCAAAGGCGCCTCTGGAAGGATAAGCAGGGTCGTGTCTGCAGAGCTGGTTTACGGCCCCTCAGGCACGGAAGTACTGTCCGGCTCATGGAAAACCGAGTGAACCCACCAGTATGTAATCAATTACATAACTATGAAGTCAATTCCACAAATTAACGCCCATCAACAATTCTAATTTCTTTAATTATCAAACAGTTATAAGCTGGCACCTTCATTGCAGAAGCTCTTCTTCGTAAGTATAAGAAGAAAGGGACTTGTCAATGAAGCGGCTGTCTAACCAGAAAGGTTTCACACTCCTCGAGCTTTTAATAGCGCTTACTATCCTCACTATAGGTCTGCTCGGCCTCGCAGGTCTTCACATAGCCGCAATCCAGGGGAATGTCAGCGGTTTCAAGATCAGCACTGCTACTGCGGTTGCTCAGGAGAGGATAGAAGAATTAAAGGCGATGGATACATCGGCTGCGGCCCTGACAGCCGGGGCGCACGCTGATGACGGGAATCAGGTCGTACAAGGCATCACATATAACAGGAGTTACACAATTCAGGATAACACCCCTGTCAACGGCACAAGTACAATTACGCTGACTGTAACATGGGTCGAACCAGGGACAGGTGTAACAAGAAACACTCGTGTATTTACACGTATAAACAAAGGGTGACATGAACACTTTCAGATCACAAAAAGGATTCAGCGCTATAGAGCTTCTTATAACTGTTGGGATAATGGGGTTTGTCCTCGCTGCCCTTTATAACATCATGATAAGTCAGCAGCGCACATATGAGGCACAAAAGGATGTATCGGTAACTCAAAGGGATGTACGCGCATCCATCTCATATATTGAGAGGGATATAAGGATGGCCGGTCTCGCAGTTCCGAGAGGCACGAATCCTATAGCCGCATTCCAGGACGGCATTTTAGGGGATCCTGCGGCACCGGACACGATCAGCATAAATTTCAGTCCGGGCCCCCTGACCCATCTTACTGCAAGCACAGTCACCAATCCGGGCACTGACAATATAATCAAGGTAAACTCTGTCACAGGTTTCATTGCAGGCGACACAGTTAATATTATCAATAATGAAACAAATATTCTTATAGGACAATATGTAGTAAGCGCCGTGGACAGTGTTAACAAAGAATTATCTCTGGACACTAATCCTTTATTAGACGGAGTCATAGACCTGGGATTCCTGATCGCAAGGAATTTCAGGACCATAACCTACAGGGTAGCGGTAAATGCAGGCACAGGTAGGAACACCCTGATAAGGGATGACGGCACAGTACAGTCGGTGATCGTGGACGGGATAACAGACTTTCAGCTTTCATACATACTTGAAGACGGGAACGAAGTTACGGCCCCCACTGATCTGGCTGATGTCAGGCGTATACGTATAGATTTGACAGCGGCTACGATTAAGCAGGCGGCAAGACTGGGCGGACAGCCGACTTCAAGAGAGATTGCCACAATAGTGCCAATAAAAAATATACGATTGTGAGGAATAAAATGTTTAAGTTAAATAATGAAAGCGGAACTGCACTGGTCATAGCAATGATCTTTCTTGGATTGCTAACCACTATCGGATTGTATGCATTACTTAACTCTACGACTGAGCTGACAAGTTCTGCAAGTTACAGGGGGAATAAAGAGGCATTTTATGCTGCGGAAGGCGCGCTGGAATTAGTAATGGGAGACGGACATTATTTTACGACCAGAGGGACATTAGACATCCCTGATAGTAATCATCCGACCGTGGCTGCACAAAATCTCGCAGCAGCAGGGACAGATGCAACAGGCACGATTCAACTCATAAATTTCGGTAATCCGCCACCCGGTGAAGGGTTCAGCTTAAGAGACGCTGTGGCAGGTTACTTTGTTATAGAAGTCACCGGTACATCTGCCTCCGGGGTACAAAGCATACAGGAAGCAGAAGTAGCAAAGATTTTACTAAAAGGGTAAAGGGGGTCTTCCATGAAAAGATTATTGACAGCGATATGCATCCTGATAGTTTTCCCGGTTGTTGTCCATGCAACTGATGTGGAGATATACGGCACAACAACATCGGAGATAAAACCAAATGTCCTTATAATCTTTGACAACTCAGGCAGCATGAATGAAGAGGTCAGGAGCGCCATAGGTTATGATCCTGGATTTCCATATACCGAGGCCCTCGCATGCGGCGGCGGGGACAATGTCCTGTGTGAAACTAACCGCGTATACAGATGGCGCGGCGTTGAGAAGGTATGGCAGGGACACACAACTATGGCAAATGTTGAGTCCCGCTGTACCTCGGCATATAACAATCTGTCTGATCAGGGAACTTATACAGGCCGTCTTTCAACAGCCGGCGCCTGCAGCACCTCATCAGGCACATATGCATCCGGAAATTACGTCAACTTCCTTGTGAGTCAAACAGGGGACACAGACCCTTCACTCCCAAAACTTACCATTGCAAAGAGCGTTATCTCAGACCTTGTACAGACTACAACGGCCGTTAACTTCGGACTCATGAAATTTAATCAATCACAGGGTGGACAGTTGGTATTTCCCGTATCAGACATGTCAACAGGGACAAACAGGGCAACCCTTGTCAGCAGTATCAACGCCCTGACAGGAGATACATGGACACCCCTGGCTGAAACTCATTATGAAGCAATGCGCTACTACAGCGGCCAGTCAAGCTATTTTAACGCCGGCACAAACTATACCTCACCCATTCAGTACGCCTGTCAGAAGAACTACATTATCCTGATGACAGACGGCATGTCCACTGAGGACAGGAGTCCTGTATTACAGACGATATGCAGCAGCGGTGATTGTGACGGAGACGGATACGAGCCTGACGAAGACTCAAGAAAGTCTTATGCCTTCCAGGGTTCAGACTATCTGGATGATGTGGCAAAGTATTTACATGACAATGATATGAGCACAAGCCTTGATGGGACACAGAATGTAATCACATATGCCATAGGCTTCGGACTTCTTGGGGCAGGTGACGGCGCAACACTGCTCCTTGAAGAAACCGCAAGTAATGGCGGAGGCACATACTATGCTGCATATAGATCACAGACACTTAACCAGGCATTCGTTGAGATACTTGGTACAATTGTACAGGACAATACATCCTTTGTTGCCCCTGTTGTGCCGGTAAGTCCTGAGAACAAGACTTACAGCGGAGATTCCGTATATATAGGTTTCTTCAAGCCTGCCGTAGGGGCCTTCTGGTCAGGTAATCTCAAGAAGTATGGATTGGATCTTGACAACGGGACAGTAGTAGACAAAAACGGGACACCTGCCCTCGACAGTGACGGCAATTTTCTTGAGACATCGGTCTCCTACTGGTCTACCCTTGCAGACGGCGGCCTTGTGGAAGACGGCGGTGTCGGAGGAGTCCTCCTTGCAAGGACTGAAGCAAGGAACATCTATACATACCTTGGTACATCCACCACACTTACACATTCTTCAAATGCCTTTACTACAGGAAACGG
>Ga0209323_10002201_pt1 | contig 12922 bp, 14 predicted proteins | sample Rifsed19ft2_FD_184014 | JGI IMG/M metagenome (GOLD analysis project Ga0209323, IMG submission 184014) | Soil microbial communities from Rifle, Colorado, USA - sediment 19ft 2 (version 2) | ecosystem: Environmental > Terrestrial > Deep subsurface > Rock core/Sediment | place: Rifle, Colorado...
TCAAAGGCATTTGTTTCAACCCAAAAATAGCAGTTACACATTTTAGGTGATAATCAATTTCATTTTTAGCCAAAGGTTTATAACAAAGCAAACAATTCATCTTATTTTTCATTGATTATACTTATATCGCCAATACAATCTTTACAAAGTGTAAGCAATAAACTCATTCTGTCTCCTGGGTTTAGTTTCCAATTGTCGATGGCAATTTTCAATAACCATCCCTCAGGTATTAACCCATCAAAAAAGGGGATCATGTTTTTATCTGTAAAAACTTCTAAACGCAAAGGCAGGGTTCTACTAACTCCACCATATATTGGTTTTTTTAAGTACGCCTCATTGTATTGAAATGAATAGCCATTTTCATCTTCCCATACTGTGCCTGCCGGTTTATCTTTTTTATATACCAATCCTTTCTTCATGATTACATCTTTATTGGTCTTCAATTTTCTGAATATCGCTATGCAAAATAGTTTCGGCTAATTTATCGTCAGGATTTTGTTGATACTTTATCACATTGTTGTTGGACACAAATTGCCATGCAATAATTTTATTCTCTTTTTTATCAACGATTTCTTTTATGATAATGCCATACTTTATAACCTTGTTGATTAGCGTGATTTTTACTGCTTTGTTAAAGTAGTTCCAAAAAATGTCATAGGCATCATTTTGTTGTTTCCCCGGTGTTAATTGAAAGCCGAATAAATTTAATACTTGTTCTACTTTGTTTAATTGCAATGTTTCTTTGCCTTGTTCCATTTCACGAATAAAACGGATGCCAACCCCGGATTTTACAGCCAGTTCTTCTTGGGTAAGCCCCAGTTTTTTTCGTTGGTATTTTATGAATGCTGATAAGTTGCTCATTGTTATATTATACCTTTACGGGTACAAATATAGTAAATGTTCACAAACTGCACCCGTTAGGGTATAATTTAATAAAGAAACTGATTAATAGTCCTGAACGGGTGTAGTTTCTGCTCTTAGTTATGTCAGTTCGCCAGATGACAAAAAATAAAAAACAGTTTGCATTCTTAATATTGTTTCTGAGTTGCATACTGATGAACAAGTTGATAATAAAGGGCTTCTATTTTATTTATTCGTTCTGCGAGAGAAAATTTGCTTTCAATTAATTTTCTTCCTTCTTCTCCCATTTTTCTTCGGAGGTCAGGATTTACAATCAATCGTTCAATGGCATTCCTCAATGCTTCAACATCTTTTGGTGGAACCAGAAAGCCATTTACTCCATGCTCAACTACTTCTGCATTCCCTCCCACTCTTGTGCTGATTACAGCTTTTTTCATAGCCAATGCTTCTCTTAAGCTTCCGGAAAGACCTTCCCAATCGTAAGAGCAAATAACATTCATATCCAGCGCAGCCATGATTTGTGGAATATCAGTACGATATCCTGTGAAAACAACCTTATTCCCAAGAGGAGCTACTTCCTTACGGAGTTGTTTTGCATATTCACTGCTATCATCTCCAACTAACAAAATAGCGGTTTTGGAATACTTAATAAGTAGCGGTTTTGCAGCAGCAAAAAAATAACGATGTCCTTTCCATGGTAAAAGGTTGGCAATTATCCCTATCACGGTATAATCCAAAGGAATATCAAATTCTTTACGAACGGTTTCTCCTGAAATTTTCCAGTCGAATCGTTCCAAATCTGTTCCTCCGTGTATTGTTACTACTTTTTGAGGGGGTATTTTTACATTTTTTAAAACCATTTGCCGTAATTCTTCCGCCACTGTAATTATGGCTCCCACTTTTTTCCAGTAAAAACCAAAACGATTTAGATAATTAACCGGTAATGAAACGCCTCTGTTAATAACAAAAGCAGGCACATTTGCCCAGATTGCAGGGAAATATGCAAGCGCATGTGTTGAATCATTATGAACATGCACAATATCAATCTTTTCTTGTTTCATCAGGCGATATAATAGAAGCATGGACTGAACATCAAAGCGATGTCTTAAAGGAAACATTCTCAACCGGATGCCTTTCTCCTTTGCTGTTTGCTCACAGGATGAACTTATTTGAGTAACCAAAATTGCCTTATGTCCTTTGTTGCTTAATTCTTTTACCAATTGAACAGCCTGAGCAGCCCCTCCTCCTATCAATTCTTTTTTGGGAGTGATGTACAGAATGTTTAATTTTTTATCGGAGGGATGCATCATAAATGATTGTTACTTTATCAGAAACTGCTTGATGCCTAAGGCTACTCTAATAAGAGGAGCTAATACTTTGTTTAGTCTTTTAAACCTTTCAAGTTTTTTATAAAAAGTATCATCCATTTCCATTTCTTGAATCCCGATAAAAATCGGGAAACACTTAAACACTTAAATCCCGATGTATCGGGACTCTATGTTGTTTTTAACCTGTTCCTATATAAGTTAAGTTTCATCTAAACCCCGAAGGGGTAAAATTATTATAGCAACATGAAGCAAATACCTAAAAACCCTGAAAGGGTGAAATAATATATCATCCCTTGCGGGATTTAGAGGTATTGTGTTTCTGCTTTTCTATAATAATATCAGTCCTTCGGACTTGTAAGAAGTATCTATAACATTAACTTGTATAATGTCTAATATAAAATGGCATTATAGTATTAAAAAAACTGGCTTTTTCCTCATCCAAAGTCATTTTTCATGGGAAAAAAGTGACTTTCTGTCCATCCAAAGTCATTTTTTATGGGGGAAAAGCCACTTTTCATTCATCCAAAGTCATTTTTTATAAGAAAAAAGTCGCTTTTTCCCTATGAAATCTCAGCTCCCAAATCCTAAATCTTAAATCTTAAATTAGGGTTGTGGTGCCGGTTCTGCTCCACCGGATTGTGGAGAAGTGTTTATTTCATAACCAAAATCACCCATTTTATGTACATTTTCAATGTATTCACCTTCTAATATAGTTCTCCAGCCGCGTTCTGCGGGTAGCACGGTTTCTTTCCACAAAGTGTTTCGCTCTTCTGTCAATGCTTCTGCTTGTCTTCGCAGGGCATCGGCTTCTTCATCGGCTTCTTTGGCTCGTGTTATATCTATCACGGCTTGTTTGATGGCGGCTGTTTTGCCCACAAGTGGTGAAGATGCTCCAAGTGCATCATTTTGAGCATCAATGTTCTTAATTAGGTCTTTGTATTCCTTGACATTGTCAGGAATAGCAATACGATAGTTTTTTTTTGACATAATGGATTGATTTAAAAGGTTAATAATTGATTTATGGGAACAAATTTATTTAAAAAACAGGAAACATGGGATTCTTTTTATTTTTTTATTTTTTGCGCATAAGTATTCTTTATGTATTGAGCTAAGTTTTCACCAATGATTTGATGTGCCTGAGCATTCCACTTATGTCCTTTGTTGCTTAATTCTTTTACCAACTGAACAGCTTGTGCAGCCCCTCCCCCTATAAGTTTTTTTTTAGGAGTAATATATAGAATGTTTAATTTGTTGGTTGATAAATGTAACATGAATTTACTGCTTAGGATATTTCATAGATTCAATCTTGTTTATCAATAAATTTCCGATATGCCGAAGTCATAAAATTTTTTATCTCTCCCGGTATCTTAAAATAAGGATTTATTTTTCTGAAAACTTTAAGTTTTTTATAAAAAGTATCATCCATTTCTTCAAGCCGGTGTTCAAATTTTTCTTTTGCATACTGATAAAGTTCAATATCCAATTGATTGTGTTTTTCTATAACTTTTAGGGTTTCCTTATCTATATCTGCCTTTCTTGGTCTATTATGAGTTACATTACGTTTCCGGTAAAAAGGGTACCACCAACCAAATTTAAGCATCAGCATTATCAGAGATTCATCAAAATATTCCATAATTCCCACCATGTCAAATTGAGCATCAATATTTCGGATAGCCGTTTCAAGCATTTCCCGGGTACAGGTTCCATAAGGAATATCAGGATTTCCAGATAATTCTTTCACCTGACGATTTTCTGCGTTAGGAAAAATCCCATTTTGTACATAATCTTTCAACGAGTAATTATTTGAAATAATTTTTTTATTTGAAGAAAATCCTAAGAGATTATAATAATAATGTGAAATAACCCTATCAATCGGATCGCGCAGCATGGTGATGTAAATGACGTCTTTGTTAAAATGTTTATGAAGCCCCCAAAGTCCCAAAATCCTATGCCCCTGTAATACCTTAATTTTATCCTTTTCGTATTCGGGTAGTGCTAAAAGTTGAGAAATATTTGTTTTGGTAGTTTCATAACAATTACGTTTGCCATATTGGCGATGCATTATTCCTCTTATAGTTGTCCCCCCTGCTTTTGGAGTGTGAACAAATATCATTAATTTATTACTGTTCATTTTAAAAAAAATTGTAACCTGATATTCAAATTATCCCGTGCTAAGTTCTTGTATTGCAAAGGTAAAAAGTTTTTATTCTATATTTGTCTAAAGACCCGACTTTAAGTTGTCTTATCTTTTTATCTTTGTTTTCAATTGTTGAACAACACAAATTTATTATCGGAACTTCATAAAAAAATGGTAGAAAATCCAAAGATTGATTTACACTTTAGAAGCAAAATACAAGGTAGAGAGTTATTAAGAAAAACAGGTCGTTATATTATTTCTTCTCTTTTTGGCTTTAAGAATAAACACGTACTTAACGATATTAAAACGTATTGCATGTTTATAGGACCCGGCAGATGTGGGCATACCTTAATAGGTACTTTGTTAGATGCTCATCCTAATATAATAATATCGGATGGATTGGATACATTAAAATATGTAGAGGCAGGATTTAAAAAGAATCAAATCTTTTCTCTTATTCTTCAACGGGCAAAAAGATTTGCCAGGCAGGGAAAGATAAGAGGTGAATATCATTACCTTGTCCCTAACCAATGGCAAGGGAAGTTCAATAAAAAAATAAGTGTTATTGGCGATAAGCACGCACGTAATACGATACTTAGATTACACTACCACCCTCGAGCATTATCTCAATTGAGAAATACAATTAATGGTGCTAAATATATTCACGCAGTCAGAAATCCTTACGATAATATTACAACAATAGCGTTTCGGGATAAACTGGATATTAAAGATGCTATTGATTATTATTTCGGTATTTGCAGTTTTGTTGCCGAAATGAAAACTCAAATTGATAAAAATGATATTTTAGAAATTCATCATGAGATGTTTATTCAGTATCCAAAACTCTGGTTAAAAAAAACAGGAGATTTTCTGAATGTTGAAATGACCGATGATTATTTAAATGATTGTGTAGGCATTGTATATAAAAGCCCTCGCAAAAGCCGTTACGATATTGAATGGACAGATGAATTAAAGGAATTGGTTAAAAACAAAATGTTACAGTTTGACTTTTTAAAAGAATATTCCTTTGATAATTAAAAATTAATTTTCTATAAAACATGTTTGGCTTATTCAATAAAACCATACGCATTATTCTTAAACTTTGGAACATTAGTTTAAGTGTTGTTTATGGAGATTTAATAGCATACAATTCATATTCACGTTTTATAACCCGCTTTGAAAGAAGATTTGCTGATTATATAGGTTGTAAATACGGGCTTACCTTCTGTAACGGAACTTCAACAATTGAAGCAGCAATTTTTGCACTTGGAATTAAAGAAGATGATGAAGTTCTTGTTCCATCCTATACCTTTCATTCTTCCATATTTCCCGTCATTGCCATTGGAGCAAAACCCATTTTTGTGGATATAGATGAAACCACATTAACAATGGATGCAGAAGACCTTAGAAAAAAAACAACTGACAAAACCCGTTGTATTGTTGTAGTGCATTTATGGGGAAATTCTGCAGAAATGGACAAGATATGCGCTATTGCGAAAGAACATAATCTGAAAATCATAGAAGATTGTTCACATGCTCATGGTACAGCATGGAAAGGGAAAAAAGTTGGCAGCATTGGCGATATAGGGTGTTTCAGTCTGCAGGGGAAGAAACCAATTTCTGCTGGTGAAGGTGGAATTGCTGTAACCAATGACAGGCATCTTTACGAGAGAATGTCTCTGTATGGGCACTTTGGACGGATTAAAGATGAATTACAACACACACAATATAAATGTCTTTTACCGGTGGGTGTAGGCTATAAAAGAAATGCCAATCCCTTGGGGATATGTATGGCAATTGTAGATTTGAAATATATAGACAGAATTAATAGAAACAAGCAAAAAGTTGCTGAAAAGATAGAAAAGATAATAGATGATATTGAAGGAGTGTCTGCGGTAAAATCTTATTCTGAAGTTCAGAAAGGAGGTTTTTACAATGGCTTTCCCATTGTAATAGATAAAAAAACAGCAGAATTCATATCGCTGGAAAAATTAATAGAACAACTTAAACATTATGGGATATCTGCAAAAAAGAATCATTATGAATTATACCATATGTTTTTACATCTCTCCGATTTAGAATATAGAAAAAACATCTTGTACAATACTGATAACCATCAGATAAAAACTCCTGAAAATTCTATTGTACTTCCTGTTACAGAAAACACCTTTAACCGTGTCTGTTTTTTACCTTTGAATGAACATATCACCAACAGACAATTAAAGCATCTTAGGAAATCATTACAAAACATTCTGAATGTTGCAAAAAATAAAACATAAAATAGAAAGCAAAAGGTTCTCAAAAAACACCTTTTGGAAAATCTTCTTCTCCCTGAAAGATTTCTTTTGGAGCATAGGATATCTCCTCTTAAAATCTGTTGAAATACTGAACGCAAAGCCTAAAAATAAATTAAGATATTTGTTTTTAAGAGTCAGGCATTATAAAATTCCCATGTGGAGAAAACTCCAGATTGAGTTACAGTCTTCCTGCAATAGGGATTGCAGCTGGTGTCCGAGATACAATGATAGAACAGGGATACGAAAAGACAGCAATGGAAAAAATGTAGCAGTAAAAATGCCTACAGAAAAAGTTTACGATATTATTGATAAGGCAAGTAAATTAGGCTTTAAGGGAAACATTAGTTTTCACAGATTATCCGAGGCATTTTTGGATAAGAGATATATGGAGATATGGAAATATGCGAAAGCAAAGGGGATGAAATTAGCTGAGGATACCAACGGAGATGTTTTAAGAAATAATATTGAATTGTGTTCTGCATTGGACGAAACGGGTAATAAGCTGAGAATAGGGCTATATGACTCTTACACCGAAGAAGAAAGGCGGAAAGAAATTGAGTTTTGGAAAAACAGATTCAAAAAAGCTCATATATCTTTTAGCGAACCATTGAAACAAAATTTACTTTTAAGAAAAAACTCTCAAATCTATGAATGGGTTGAAAAAGATAATGAAGCGCTCAATTCCCCTTGCTTTATGGGAAGAAATGCATTAAGAATCAACTATCTTGGAAATGCATTATACTGTCAGGAAGACGAGCAAAATACTTTTGATTTCGAAAATGTATTTGAAAAAGAACTGGAAGAAATATGGTGGTCGGATAAACGGGCAGAGTTAAATAATACCTTAGAAAAACATGGAGGGAAATTAAATTTTCCAATATGCAGAGATTGTTATACATCCCAAAAAATAGAAAATATATCAGTCATTTCAGATAGGGTAAAGAATGATACTACTATAAATAGTCAAAAATGGGGATAAAATAATTTTGATGTGCTGAGAAAAAATTTAGTTTTGTTAACGATGGTAATCTGTTCCGTTAGGAACAAAATATCGGTAGAAAATAAGATGATTGATTAACCATAGTCCCGTCAGGGACGAAATATAAAGGATGATGGCAAACACCTACACGCAAATACACATTCATGCCGTTTTTTCGGTGCAAAATCGCGAATGTATTATAGCCAAGCATTGGCAGGATGAACTCTACAAATATATTACAGGAATCCTCCAAAATAACCATCATAAACTACTTGCCATTAATGGGATGCCGGACCACATACATATCTTATTTGGTATGAGAGCTACCCAATCTTTGTCTGATTTGCTGCAAGATATAAAAGGAAACTCATCTAAATGGATCAATGAGAGAAAGTTCGTAAGCAGCAAATTTTCATGGCAAGAAGGTTATGGAGCATTTTCATATGGCAAATCGCAATTGCCACAAATAATACAATATATTGAAAAACAGCAGGAGCATCATCAAAAGAAAACATTTATACAGGAATACAAAGCTTTTTTAGATGCTTTTGATGTCGAATACGATGAGCGATATATCTTTAAACCAGTAGAATATTGATTGGCTATTTCGTGCCTACGGCACTTTTACTGATGGTGTGGAGAACTTTTTCTACCGCTATTTTGTCCCTATCGGGACATTATCACAATCTTTCCAGCACATCAAAATTATATTAATCCCAAAAATGAAAAAAAACTTTGATGTATCAGTCCGAACAATTACAAATTCATCTTGTGCTATTATGAAAACATCTCCGACTATTGACTTTTTTGAAATAGGTCCTCCAAAAACAGGTTCAACTATAATTCGGGAGTGTTTGGCAGAGCATCCACAAATATTTATGTATAAGAAAGGATTTCATTACCTTGAAGATCCTTATTATAAGGATATGGATGAAGAGAAGTTGAAATTACTATTTAGCAAAGCAAAAGACAATCAGTTAAAGGGAGCTAAAAGAGCATTAGCATTGTGCAAATCCGAAATACCTCAACGCTTGTATAACATTAATCCAAAGATGAAAATTATAACCGTTCTGAGAAATCCTATAGATAGGGCGGTGTCGGCTTATTTTTTTTATATTAATAACGGGAAATTCCCATGCATTCCCATTGAGAAAGGGTTACCTGAATTATTAAAGGGAGACATTATAAAAAAATATCCACTCTCATCTGAGATACTTGAATGTGGTAATTATTATAAATACTTACTTAACTATTTAGAGTATTTTGCGATCAATGAAAATATAAAAGTATTTTTCTTTGACGATTTTAAGAAATCATCCGGTTCGTTTATTACAGAATTGTATAACTTCCTAAACATTGACTCATCGTATCAGCCCAATTCTCTAAATACTAACGTACAGCCCAGTATTTATTCCATAAACAGACTAAAGTATGCTACTTTGGGTAACCGCTTCCGGTATATTTATGATAGCAACAATGTATTATTAAAAAAAAACAACAGAACTTTCTTTGAAAGCATAGGACTCCGGATTATAGAAGTTACAGACCATTACATCTGTAAGAATATTTTTTCTAATGCACCTCCCATGTTAAGCAGCGATTTGAAAAGGAAACTAATAGATTATTATTTCCCGGATATTAAAAATCTTGAAAAATTATTAAATAAAGATTTAAGTACATGGCTGGAATATTAGCTGTTAATGCGAATCAAGGATTGGATAATCTCAAAGCGTGTGTCGTCACCCAGAGCTTGTCGAAGGGTGTGGGGAGCATTAAAACAAGAAACTGATATGAAGACAATGTAGGTTTATATACTGGAATGTTCTGATAAATCTTATTTTCAAAATCATACGCAGAGAAGCCATCGCAAATGCTTCGACAAGCTCAGCATGACAGCCCGCAGCATCAAACTTTAACCCCTGTTCGCATTATTAGCTGAGCAGGAAGGATTTTGCTTATACTTATAAAAATCAGAGAGAGATTCCTTTATTCTTTTGTTCAGATATTCAATGTCCTCCTGGCTCAGATAGTCAGTAAATCCAGATACTTTTCCTTTTCTTGTTTTGAAAGACTCTTCATCCTCTTTTTTAAAAGGCTTGAGTATATTTTCTGTTGAATCTTCATTTTGTATCTCCATTTTTCTCATGTTGTCAAAAGACGCGTAATCCACAGCCTGATTAATAGTTTCATCTTTCAATGAGGATATTCCCAGAAAATGCGCAATTCTGCGAAGTTCATGATGCGTATTACTATGTAAATCTTCATAATAAACAAGTAAAAAGTCCTGCGGAATATGCCTGTTTTCAGACCAGATATTGTAGAAGGCAAGCAATGTTTCCAAGCTGCCTGTTTCTTCACGAATGAAGTTCTGCAATGTTTCCTTATAAGGTTTCATCCTGATGGTTATATAGGGCTTTATCCCATTGATTATCCATTCTTTTAAAATAAGCCGCAATGTGGCAGGACGTTCATTAACTCGTTTGCTCTGCTGAAAATAGGCAGATACAATAACATCTCTCGGATCTCTGACAAGAAGAATAACTTTTTTGTTTTTGTATTTTCTTTTTGACTTTTCCAGTTCATAAGGCTTTTTCCAATGAGCATCATCGTCATGATTACGGAGAATATGGATTTTTGGAAGTTTTATTTCTTTTTGCTTTAATGCTCTTGCGTCAAATTCCCTGAACATCAGATCAAATGAATCAGTGCTTTCCAAACCGAAATGAAACAAGAGCGTTTTTTTTAACATCATGTTTAGCCATGTCCGCCCGCACTTCGGGAAAGATACCAAACAGTAATCAGCTTCCTTCCATTCGTTTTTTTTTGCAATATATTGATGATAAATAGATAAAGGGAAAGCAGAAATAATTTTTTGAATAAATTTCATCCGAAAATGATTAGTTAAAAGTTTAAAAGTCCAATGTTGATATTATCTCTCCTCGTCTCCCCGTCCTTCGTCCCATGTTATTTTCATTCTCCTTTGTGTTTGATTTTTGCAATCATGTTCGTTTCAGTTTGTTTTTAAGTTTTAAAGCTAATGTTTCGTCCCGCGTCCCTGTTATTTTCCTTCTCCTTTGTGAGAAATGTTGTACATTCAAAAGTAGAGTTAAAAAAAAGAATATGCAAAAAATGAAAATTTCAGATAACACTTTGCAAATAGTGTAGAAAGTTCATATTTCGTGGCATGTTAAATTTTTAAAACATCATTTCGAATAGTAGCTGAAAAACTGTATCTCAGAGAATTAATTTACATTTGTAATCGTATCATTTTCAATTATACTTTGTAAAATCCAAATGATCAGTTTTTTGGTCACAAAACTCTTTTCCCATGTGTGGTATAGCCGGATATATTGATTTTACAAGACGATCCGACAAAGATACCTTGGTTAGAATGACAAATATGATCTCGCATCGCGGACCGGATGATTGCGGATATGAATATTTGCAGGAAGAAAAAGCAGTTATCGGATTTGGCTTTCGCAGATTGTCAATTATTGAACTGTCAGCACTTGGTCATCAGCCGATGTTTGATGATGATGGTATGCTGATGGTAGTGTTTAACGGAGAGATATACAATTACAAAGAGATTCGTAAGGAACTTGAAAAAGCAGGATATGTTTTTAAATCCAATTCTGATACTGAAGTCATTCTGAAAGCATATCTGCAATGGGGGAAAAACTGTGTTCAGCGATTCATCGGAATGTTTGCCATTGCAATTTGGGATAAAAGAAATAATAAGATAATATTGTTCAGAGACAGACCCGGTGTAAAACCTCTTTTCTATTACTGGAAAGATAATTTGTTTCTGTTTGCTTCAGAATTAAAATCCTTTCATCAACATTCTTTATTTAAAAAGGAAATTGATTTTAATGCACTCTCCTTGTTTTTTCGTCATAGTTATATTGCTTCCCCTCATTGTATTTTCAGAAATACCAATAAATTACCTCCGGGACATATTTTAGAATTATCTCTTTCATCACTATCTGTGAATGTAACAAAGTATTGGGATGTGATTGATAGCTATAATCAACCTCGTTTAGATATTTCCTTTGATGAAGCAGTGAAAGAAACAGAAAAAATTCTTTCCAAATCCTTCCGGTATCGTATGATTTCCGATGTTCCTGTGGGAATATTTTTGAGCGGAGGATATGATAGTTCGGTTGTTGCTGCTTTGTTGCAAAAAAACAGTTCACAGAAAATCAAAACATTTACTATTGGATTCCATGACAAAAAACTTGATGAAGCCGGTTTTGCCAAAAAAATTGCCGCCCATCTTGGTACCGACCACATTGAATATTATTGTACTTCTAAAGAGGCTACGGAAATACTACCTCAACTTCCATTCTTTTATGATGAACCAATGGGTGACTCTTCTGCAATTCAAACTATTCTGTTAAGTAAAATAGCAAGGCAATATGTAACTGTTGCTCTTTCTGCAGATGGAGCAGACGAAATTTTTGCAGGATATCCAAAATATAACAAAATATTAAAATATTGCATATTGCTTGATAAATTACCTGTTTCCATAACAAAAGCTACCGGATCTATTATCAACTTATTGACTCCTGCGGTTACAAGGTACGGAAACTATACTGTTGCCAACTTTTATGATAAAATCACAAGAATATTAAAATTACGAACCCCCGTTTTTGCTTTTAATATTTTTACTGAAAGAATGACATTTCAGGAAACAGAACATCTTTTTCGAATTCCATTAAAACACCTTATTACTCCTTTAGATGAAGATGAAGCATTTAAAAATCATAATGATTTTTTAAGCAGATTTCAAGCAATGGAATACAAAACAGTCTTGTCGGATTTATTTTTGCAAAAAATGGACAGGGCAACAATGTCGGTGAGTTTAGAAGGGAGGGAGCCTTTTCTTGACCAACATATTATTGAATGGGTAGCCCGATTACCATCGGAATTCAAATTAAAAAACAACACAGGGAAAATAATATTAAAGGAGATTGCTCATAAATACATTCCTGAAACAATAATGAACAGACCTAAGATGGGTTTTGATGCTCCGGTAGAAAAGTGGTGTAAAAATGAATTAAAAGACATTTTGTTGTATTATCTTGATGAACAAAAAATAAGAAAACAAGGAATACTTGATGAGCAAAAAGTTTCTTTAATGCTAACTCATTTTCTTAACGGCAAGAAAACGAATTTTCAAAATATCTGGAATTTACTTACGTTCCAAATGTGGTACGAGAAGTGGATGGAATAAGATTATGGTTTCAAGGAACAGGAGAGTTTCTACCTTGTCAGAGTAATACTGCTGTAATTAAGCGAATGAAGGGTGTTGGATAATTTC
>Ga0209323_10002207_pt1 | contig 12914 bp, 12 predicted proteins | sample Rifsed19ft2_FD_184014 | JGI IMG/M metagenome (GOLD analysis project Ga0209323, IMG submission 184014) | Soil microbial communities from Rifle, Colorado, USA - sediment 19ft 2 (version 2) | ecosystem: Environmental > Terrestrial > Deep subsurface > Rock core/Sediment | place: Rifle, Colorado...
TTCTGTAAGTATCCTGTCACCCGCCGTATATTTGAGACCTATGGCATCATGTGCGGTGGTAACATTCTCCCCGATAAGCCCCTTTCCTTCTTCGCCAAGATGCACAATATCAATCCCTCCCAACTGATTGACGATCTTCAAAAACTAATCAATGGAGAAGTTGATTCAAACACTGAGGGTTCCATTACCAAACCGCAAGCCGAACATGTCTATGAGATCTTTGTTAAAACAGCCATTATCGTAGTGCTTTCCACGGGGTGTCTCTATGGGGCATCCTTGCTGGCGTACGCGGCGTTTAGAAATTCCCTTTCTTCATTAGCCTGGATACTTACAGAAACACACGGTGATACGCAGGTATACGGATGGGTTGGTTTGTTTATCATGGGAATTTCATATTTTGCATTACCCAAATTTTGGAATTCCATGCTCTATAGCTCTCCGCTGGCTTATAAATCCTTCTTTTTGATGGTAGCAGGTATTTTTCTCTCCTTTGTTTTTAAGACAATTTCGTATTACTCAGGCCTTTTCTTCTTAAAAATTCCAGCCTTGATTGGTTGTATTTTCCAGGTTGCATCGATAGCCATTTTTATCTACGTTACTTGCAGGACCTACTTCTCATCGGGTAAAGAGAAGTATGAGGTTTACGAAGGATTTCTCCTGTCTAGTTATCTCTGGTTTATTCTTCAGGCAATAGCTTTTGTCGCTTTATACTTCCATTTTACCGTTGTAGGAAACACAAACATCCCGGAAGTCTTTAAGGACCCCATTCGGCATATTCAGATTATGGGGTTTGCCTGCATGGTTATTATTGGAATATTTACAAAGACGTTGCCAATTTTCCTGGGCATAGAGGAGCCAAATAAGAAAAGAAGCACATATGTTCTCTACATACTAAATATCTCTATTGCATTAAGAGTGATATCCGGATTTTACCGGGAATATACTGATAATCTCTATGGTTTTTTTAATGCAGTATTTTTAATGGCTGGGATTCTGGAGACCGTTGGAGTGTTTTTATTTATATATAACTTGAATTTGTTCGACAGTAAAAAGTCAATTAAGAGCAACCCTAATTTACCCACGGGATTTAGAAAGTATATTAGAGCAGCGCTTATATGGCTGTTTGTTTCAGAAAGTGCCCTGCTGAGCTTTACTATTTATGAAACCCTATCGGGGGAGCGGACATCTCATGCCTTGTTTGGTGCATACCGGCATGCCATCTTTATCGGATTCATCAGTATGATGATCCTGGGATGCGCCTCTAAGATGATTCCCCTGAGTAAAGGCGTAAAATTATGCAGTACGAAACTGCTCAACGCAACATTCGTGCTGATAAACATTGGATGCGTGTTCAGGGTAGTGGCACAACCGGTTTCCGAGCACCTGTATCCGCAACTTTGTGCTTTTATGGGCATCAGCGGTTTTATTGAGTATGCCGCCATGTTCTGTTTTGCTATCAATGCCTGGAAAACGATGCGGCTTGACGTAGAAGAAGAGTCGACCGAGCTAATTACCGTCGCAACTGCCAGCACAAACGTCTATCAACTCATCAAACAATATCCACAAACCCTCGATATATTGATAGGGTTTGGATTCAAACAATTGAAGAACCCCATTCTCAGAAACACCCTGGCCAGAACGATCAGCCTGGGGCAAGCCGTGCAAATCAATCCTGTCAACCTTGAGGACTTGTTGAAAGAAGTAAACGCTGCGATAAAGATGTGTATTGGACTAAAGGTAGCCTGAAGTCTGTCCCTCTAAAACACAGGACTCAAGCGATCTGACTATTGGCTGGTTCACTCTTTGTAGATTGATAAAGTTTTTACGGTACTGTGTACTACTTTGTCAGAATCGCAGGGCCAGCCTTGACCATATAAGTAATTCCTGAAACCAGGGTAATGATGACGGTAATCCAGAGCATAACAATGATCCCCTGTTTGATGGCTATAAGGTGCTGGAGGTGGGCAAAGAACAACAAGATCAAGCTGATGGTAAATGACTGGACAAACATCTTTGCCTTGCCCCAAATCGTTGCACCAAATTCAATCCCCTTTGATTCTGAATAGCTTCTCAGACTGTTGACGAGAAATTCTCTGGCTACAATCACGACAACCATCCACGATGGTATGAGGTCATGGGCATGCCGTATGAGCAATATAAATCCGCCGCAGACGATAATCTTATCCACAAATGGGTCTGCAATACGCCCAAAATCCGTGAGAAGGTCTTTTTTGCGCGCCAGGTAACCATCTAACCAATCGGTTGACCATGCCAGGCTAAACGCAATAAGCGCAATAGTGTAACAACGGTACGATAAAAAAATAAAGAATACAATGGCCAGCAGGAGCCTCGACAGGGTTAATCGGTTGGGCAGATTGAAAGCCGTACATCTTGAAAAATCAAAAGAACTCATTTGATCCTCTTTCCATTTTTTAGAGAAGTTGCAGTCAGATCATAACCTGCAGTGCCAGTAATAATCATATTTTTAATATCACCCGCTTTTACATGATTTCCCTGAATAATCACCTTGCTATCCACATCGGGAGCATCCCCGTACGTCCTGCCAAGCCAACCATCATTGCTTTCGTTTTTCTCGTCAACAATAACAGAAATTGAATTGCCCACCAGGTTTTTGTGTTTTTTCAATACAATTTCCTGTTGCGTGAGCATGACCTTCTTTAGTCGTTGTTCTTTTATTTTTTGAGATATTTGTTTTTTGAAGGATGCCGCAGGCGTATTTTCTTCCTTTGAATAAGTAAAAACTCCCAACCGTTCAAACTGAGTAGTTTTTACAAATTCCAAAAGCTCGGCAAAGTGCTCCTCCGTTTCCCCTGGAAATCCAACAATAACAGACGTTCTTAAGAATAGGAGATTGATATGACTTCGTAAATCATCGATTAAACTCTCTATATAAGAATGAGTTACTCCCCGCCCCATCTTTGACAGAATTGTATCATTGATGTGTTGTATAGGCAGATCAATGTATTTGCAGATTTTATCCTGCTGACTTATCACATGAATAAGTTCCGGGTAAAAATGTCTTGGATGGGTGTATAGTATCCGTATCCATTCAATGCCTTTTATTTTTGAAAGTTTCTCTAATAGCACATGTAACTGTTGCTTTCCATACAAATCAACTCCATACGAAGTAGTGTCCTGCGAAATGACATTAATTTCCTTTACCCCTTCACTAGCCATCTGGTGAGCCTCTTCCAGGATATTCTCTATCGTTCGGCTGTAAAAGCTACCTCGTATGCCAGGAATGGCGCAGTAGCTGCAATTATTATCGCAACCGTCCGATATCCTGAGATAGGCATAATGTTTTGGGGTCAGTCTAATCCGATTCCGCCATTCGTCGTTACACTGCGCCTGATGGCCTTTTCCCCTCTTTTGACCGGAACCTGACAAATTAGTTAGTTTATCAAAATCCTTCAGGCCGACAACATGGTCGATTTCAGGGACTTCTTTCTGCAATTCTTTGGGATACCTTTGAGCAAGACAGCCTGTTACAATAAGCTTTTTGCACTGTGCGTCTTCCTTCAGTTTTGCAGCCTTTAAGATCGTATCGATAGATTCTTTCTTGGAATCGTCAATAAAACCGCAGGTGTTTATAATCAGCACCTCTGCATCTTCAGGGTATTGACAGATAATGCTTCCGCTATCTGCTACCCTGCCAAGTATTTCCTCTGCATCTACCAGGTTCTTCGGACATCCCAAATTGATTAACGCAACTTTTTTTGATTTCATGTTTATTTATATTTTATCCATTTCCTGATTCATACGTGCCATTTGGGCATCCCATTCTTCCAGGGACAGGAATACCTCTCTGGCCTGACTCCCCTTGTATTCTCCAACAACACCGTCTTCAGCCATCAGGTCAATCAACTTTGCAGCGCGTGAATAACCGATCTCTAATCGTCTCTGCAAGAGAGAGACAGACCCCCTCTGTGTTTCCAGCACGATCCGCACCGCTTCGTTGTAAAGGTTGTCTTTGGCAATATTCTCTCTTTCTGAAGCTCCTTTCCAGCTTTTCAATTCGGAGTTAAACTTTGGAGCAGAGCGTTTTCTGAGATATTCGACTACATTTTTTACCTCTTCATCGCTTACATACGCCCCCTGAACCCTCACCAACTTAGATGTCCCTGGAGGCAGGAATAACATATCACCGCTTCCCAATAACTTTTCCGCTCCGTTTTGATCCAGAATCGTCCTCGAATCGACCTTTGAAGCGACATAGAATGATATCCTCGAAGGCATATTTGATTTAATTAATCCCGTAATCACATCAACTGAAGGCCGCTGAGTCGCAAGTATAAGGTGAATGCCTACTGCACGAGATTTTTGAGAGAGCCGAATAACAGAAGCCTCAACCTCTTTGGATGCCACCATCATCAAGTCCGCCAGTTCATCAACCACAACAACGATATGCGGCAAATAAAATTGTACATCGTCGAGATTGGCATCGCCCTCAGGATTTAAGCGTTTTCTGATTTCGGTTGTCCCCAGCCTATTATAGGCATTTATATGTTTCACACCAACACTGGCAAGCAAGGCGTACCGTTCTTCCATCTTGTTTACAGCCCATTCCAGCACGGCTGCGGCTTTTTTCATATCCGTCACTACGGGGCTTATCAAATGGGGAATTTCCCGAAATAATGAAAATTCGACCATTTTCGGGTCTACCAGGAGAAGCTGGACATCGGTTGGATGCCGCAAAAATAGAATACTCAATATAATTGAATTAAGACAAACGGATTTGCCGGAACCAGTTGTTCCTGCAATGAGTAAATGGGGCATTGATGCCAGATCAGATATGAGGGGATTACCAGCCGCATCTTTTCCCAGCAGAAGCGGGATAGCCATTTTTTTCCGTATGTCATCGGACGTTTCCAGCAACTCCCGCAGCATCACCGTTTTTCTCTTGGTATTTGGGACTTCCAATCCAATCGATGACTTGCCCGGCAAGGGAGCAACAACCCTTACACTTGGCGCCTTCAAGGCAATTGCCAGGTCATCAGAAAGGCTTACAACCTTCCCCACCTTCGTTCCCGGCGCTAATTCTAATTCATACATGGCGATGACAGGCCCTCTTTCAATTTCCACGACCTCTGCATTCACATTGAACTGTACGAGGGTGTTTTTTAGTACCTGTGCGCGTTGTGTAATTTGATCCCAATCATCTGAATGCTGGTCAACTGCGGGCTTTTCCAGGAGATCAATTGGTGGCAGTTCATAATCACGTTTCTTTTGTTTGATAGTTTCAGTATAGATAACTGCCTCTTCCTCTTCCAGAGATTGTTCTTCATTAGATTGCTTCTGAATATTTTTAAGCGTACCCAAAGATACAGGTTGTTCATTTTCCATTTCTCCTGTTGTATTTGCAGGAATCACATCTGGGTAATTATTGGTCGAAATGGTTGGATTATTCAATGCATTTACTCTTGCACGATAACGGGTGCTAGCATCTTCATTTTCAGAATCGTGTGTTGGTACAGGCCTTCTTTCTTTTGCTTTTGATGCCTTGATAAAAGGAGAAACAGGAGTAACGTTGAGCAAGAGCATGATTGATATAACCAGTCCTGATGCCAAAATAATGATCGTCCCTGTTAGATTGAAATATTCGTAAAGTCTGGAGACAATAACAATCCCGAAAATTCCACCCACATTTGAGGATAGAAGGGATTTTTTAAATGCATAGCATCCAAGCGTCAGCAAAGATGCAACGGAAAATAGCAGCAGAACAGCACCGATCATTTTTACCCAGAGATGTTCAATGTTCTCCTTAAAGAGATATACCACCCCCAGCCATGCCACCAGGACAACAATGAGATAGGAAGTTCTCCCCAGACCCGCCAATGCGTACCCCGCAATTTGTGCCCCTGCTATTCCGCAGAAATTGTATACTGGGTTATTAATGGGATAATCAGCAAAAGGTGGGTCATTAGAAGAATGGCTGAGAAAACTTAAAAAAATAAACAATGCAGAGGCTATAAGGATAATTGCGGTAATGTAACGTATAAAACGTTTAATTCCCATAGTATTATAATTCTACAAACAATTCCGATACGGGGAGTGTAAATCCTGTAAAAATGCCTTCTCCATTCAATATATCGCTACCTCGAAGAAGCTTATCGGGACGCGGCGAGTGATAAACCAAAATAACTTGTTCTTCAGGATTGATTACCCATACTAATTTTGTGTCATTTTCGAAATATTCAACAATTTTTCCATGAAGATTTTCTATTGTGTCAGAAGGTGAAAGAATCTCAACTGCGAGATCGGGTGAACCTTTAAAAAAACCCTTGGGAGGCCGTTTAAATCCCTGTAACCGCTTTTTACTTATAAATGAAACGTCAGGTGAACGAAGGTTCCCTGATTTCATCCAATACCCAGCATTTGAACCAAAAACGGCACCAAGTTTGTGTTCTGAAACAAATCTTTCCAATGCAGCAGAAAGTTTTATTACTATATTTTCGTGTTCCATTCCTGCTGGCACCATAACGAGTTCTCCGTTTATTAATTCATGTTTATACCCGTTCTCAGGTAAAGACATTAGTTCTTTTTCTGTCCATATCTTTTTCGCGACGGTTGTTTCCATAGAACCCTCTTAAAGGAATCAGAACAATTCACGTGATTTTTCTAAAAGTACATAATGTGTTTTTTTCTTTAATGTCCCGTGTGGCCAAACCCACCCGCGCCCCGACGAGTTTCTTCCAGACATTCAACCTCAATCAATTCCGCCCTGAATACCGGCTGGATTACCAGTTGAGCAATACGCATCCCTCGTTCTACAGTAAACCGTTCTTTCCCAAGATTACACAAAATAATACCAATCTCTCCACGGTAGTCACTATCAATCGTTCCTGGTGTATTTGCAATTGTTAATCCGTGTTTTAGAGCCAAACCACTTCTTGGTCTGACCTGTGCCTCATATCCCAAAGGTAATTCTATATGAACACCTGTGGGAATTAATTTGATTTCATGGCGTTCAAGCTGAACTGCCTTATCCACTGCGGCATATAAATCCATCCCGCTGGCAGCTTCACTCATATACTGGGGCAAAGGTAAATCCCCACATCCCTGCTTTCTCATAACTTTTACTTGTATCTTATTCATGAGTATTTATTTGTCCTTCTTTTTGTTGAGTTCCTCATTGATTACGCCAACCATCTTCTCAACAGAAGCTAATCTCCCAATTCCAACACGCCCCGTGCACAAACGGCCTTCTTCCGGTTCGATAATAACATAGCCAAGCTTTGTTAATTTTTTTATATTTTCCTGCACAATGGGGTTCAAGTACATACTGTCATTCATTGCAGGCGCAATGATTACCGTAGAGCGCGCCGCCATAACGGTGCATGTTAGAGCGTCATCTGCTATACCAGACACAACCTTACCAATAAAATTTGCAGTTGCCGGTGCAACTATCACTATATCAGCATCTTCAGCCAGCGATATGTGATTGGGATCATAATTTCCCGTATCAATGAAAAGGTCGGTTATGACTCGATTTTTTGAAATCGACTGAAATGTAACAGGATTTACAAAACGCTGGGCATTTGACGTCATGATAACGGTAACATGATTTCCCTGTTTCATCAGACTTGATACTACTTCAACAGCCTTGTAAGCAGCAATACTTCCAGTAACTCCCAAAACGATACGGTAGGGCATAGTCACACCAAGTTTAGTATTTTACGGATAGTATTTACTGTTACTTCCAAATCATCGTTAACAACACGGTAGTCATATTTATCTTTATATTCCAATTCTTTTTCAGCCGATATCAAACGAAGCGCCATATCCTCTTCTTTATTTGTGTTTCTTTGGATTAACCGATGGCCCAATGTTTTTTTGTCAGGTGGCAATAAAAATATCGATATAGCTTCTGGAAATTTTTCCTTTATCTGTATTGCGCCCTGCACCTCTATTTCAAGCAGATAGAGAATTTCATTCCTGAGTGTTTCTTTTAATGCCTTAATGGGAGTCCCGTAATAGTAACCACAATATATTGCATATTCTGCCAGTTCGTTGCGCTGAATCATTTCCTCGAATTCAGGAGTTGATACAAAATAGTAGGACTCACCGTGCTTTTCGTTATGTCGGGGTGGACGTGTGGTTACAGATACTGATTTTTTCACATGCTGATCTTTTTCGAGTAGTTTGCATACCGTTGTTTTTCCAGACCCTGACGGTCCGGAAATGATTACTAGCTTTCCCATCCTGCCCACGACCTTAAAGATTCAGATAAAAGTAACCCTCTATTCGATGTTGAATATCTGTTCACGGATTTTCTCAATCTCTGTTTTTACATCCACCAAATCTTTCAGCAACACACTGTCATTTGCTTTTGAGCACATTGTATTGGTTTCACGGAACATTTCCTGGACAATGAAATCCAGCTTCCGCCCTACTGATTCGTCTGAATTTATGGTTTCTTGTATTTGAGAAAAATGGCTTTTTAGACGGATAATTTCTTCAGTAATATCACATCGTTCTGCAAAGATGGCAATTTCCCGGCAAAGACTACTATCTGTCAATTCTATATTTGTTCCGCTCAGTAACGAGGAGACCCTGCTTCGTAAGCGTTTACTATATTCCTGGACTATCATAGGTGACATGGCTTCAATTTTGTTGAGTATTGAAAGAATAAATTCTTTTCTCTGTTCGATATCTTTTGCGAGATGCCTTCCTTCAACAGCCCGCATTTCCGACATCTTTTCCAGGGCATCACGAATAAGGGAGATACATAAGGATACAAGGGAATCCTTATTCTTTTGGCCGTTTTTCCCCTTTTGCAGGACCCCTGGAAGCAGTATCAGGGAATTGATTGATATTTTCTCTCTGGAACCGATCTCTTTTTTTATATCGCTTAACAAATGGTAATATTCTTTTAGTCTGTCACTGTTCAAGACATACTCGGGTTCTTGCCGGAGAGATTGATAATTTACATGTAAAAGGACTGTGCCTCTGGCAATTTTTTCCCTGATCGGACGCTCTATCTCAGTTTCAAAGGATTGCAATATTTCCGGCAGTCGTGAATCTATCTTCAAAAATCGGTTATTAACCGAACGAAGTTCCACACGTAACGCGAGTTCTTCATCTTTATATTCAGCGACACCAAATCCTGTCATGCTTTTTAACATCAAGACCTCCTCACTATCGTTCGTGTGTTATTAATTTGAATTATTTGCCTGCTTCTTTCTGAGCATCGGTTGCAGGCTTTTCCTCGACACTTGGTGTTTGTTTCTCTTCTTCGGCGACTTTCTGCATACCCACCTGAGGAGCGTCTTCTGAAACACCGGCGGCATGAGGAACATTTCCCTGTTCGTGTTCATGTTCGCACTGCTGTCCGTTGTGTTCGTGAGTATGCTGTGCATCGGGGATTCCCTGCATAACCATTGTTTCCAAGGACTTTGTCGGGATGGACAATTTAAATAAAAATATGGTAGCAACAATGAATGCTGCTCCTATGAGATACGTAACTTTAGACAAGAATGTGCTTGAACGCGTACCAAAGGCAGACTGATCCCCCAAACCTCCGATAGCTGCCAATCCACCACCCTTGCCAGATTGTAATAGAATAGACCCAATCAAAAACACACATAAAATGGGTAATGCAATTTTTAATCCAATGACTATATTCAAAAAATAGAACGCATTTAATATTCCAAAAATAACAATGATTGCAATTCCCCACTTAAATGCCTTTTCAGCCTTTACCATGTAACTCTCCCGATATTAAAAATCCATTTGCTAAAACATTACTGAATTGATGTTGCATCAATTATTTTTAAAAAAGATTCTACCTTAATACTTGCGCCACCCACCAGAAACCCATCGATTTCTGGCTGTGCTATCAACTCTCTCGCATTCTCCGGCTTTACGCTTCCCCCATATTGAATATACACACTATTGGCAATGTCTTTGCCATACTCATCTGTCAAAAAACCTCTGATAAACGAATGAACTTCATTGGCCTGCTCAGGTGAAGCTGTTTTCCCTGTACCGATTGCCCAAACAGGTTCGTAGGCAATCACGAGTTCTTCTATACGGTTATTTTCGATTCCCAGCAAACCGTTTTTTAATTGATTTTTTACTACATATTCTGTTTTTCCTTCCTCCCTTTCATGGAATGTTTCTCCGATACAAAAAATGGGTTTTAAATTAATGCCTAGTGCTGTCTTTATTTTAGCATTGATAAAAGAATCGACTTCACCAAAGAGATGCCGTCTTTCTGAATGACCAATCAGTACATGCGTACAGCCAACTTCCTGTACCATCAACGCAGAAATTTCGCCAGTATAAGCGCCATTTTTTTCACTATGAATATTCTGTGCGCCAACGCATATACCACTATCCTCTAATACCCTGCATATATCCTTCAAGAATATAAACGGTGGACAAATCCCGCACATGAGTTCATGTTTATTCTGTAAACTATTTTTGAGTGATTTTGCAAACTTTATTCCTTCCTCAAGTGTGAGGTTCATCTTCCAATTCCCTACAATAAAAGGCTTTTTTCTCATTGCCCTCGAATTCTATCCTCTTAATCACACTTCGGAAATGATCCTAAAATTTTCATATCAAAACATTTTTTCGATACTTCTTTAAGGGCTTTTTGAACAATTTCATTCGATGTATGCCCCTCAAAATCCAGATAAAAACAATATTCCCACGCCTTTTTCCTGGTGGGCAAAGACTCGATATTTGTAAGATTAATATTATACGTTTTAAATGGCTCCAATATCTCCAATAAAGCGCCTGACCTATTTTTTGTATAACACATTACTGCAGTCCTGTCTTTTCCGCTCGGTGCGCCATATTCTTTACCAAGAACGAAAAACCTCGTTATATTATTTGGGTTGTCTTCGATATTTCTAAATAGGATATTTAACCCATACTGCTGTGCTATTTCGGCGTTGGCAATTATTGCACAATATTGCCCTTCTTTTACAGAGTTTAAGGTCTTTTCAAAGATACGAGCGGCTTCGGCACTACTGCTGACTTCTATCAACTCTGCATGAGGAAGATTGCTTGACAACCAATTTCTGCATTGAGATAAAATCTGTAATTTAGAGTAAACTTTTTTAATCTCTTCTTTTTTACAGTTCGCCATTAAGTTGTGGTGAATTGGCGAAATAATCTCAGCGCATACTTTCACATCATATTCTACAAACATGTTTAATGTTTCTCTTATACCACCTTCTGTTGAATTTTCAACAGGTACAATCCCGTAATCACTTCTCCCCCCTGCTACATCTCTGAAAACATCGTCAATGCCCCGCGCAGGAAAGTATTCAACAGACGATCCGAACTTTTGTTTAGCTGCAAAATAACTAAAAGTTCCTTCAGGCCCTAAATAGGATACTTTAATGGCCTTTTCCAATACTAGGGAACCTGCCATCAATTCTCGGTATATCGCAACAAGACATTCGTCCGTTAAAGGGCCCTTGTTTTGTGACTTAATTCGTGAATATACTTCCTGTTCTCTGTTGGGGACATAAATTTGCGTCTGCTTTTGCTTTTTTATCTCACCAATCTTCAATACGATTTTGGCTCTTTCATTGAGTAAATCTACTATTTTAGAATCCAGTGTATCAATTTCCTTTCTCAAATAGTCTATGTCCATGGTGACTTTTAGTTAATTCCAATTTTTTTAATAGTATGTTTAGTTATTGATAATAAAGCAGTTAGATTTATATATTTATTAGGGTAAATTTATCAGAATTTGATATAAGAGTCAATAAAATTAAGTTATTTCAGTTTTTTTAATTGACTGTCCACAAAAGACTGATAAAATAAATTTTAAATACAAGTTATCGTTGCTCTAATAATTTGTAAAAAGGTATGTTATGACGTATCCCGTCTTGCGTACTTAACGTTCTTTGAATTTATATAGTATTTTTATTTTACCTACCTAATTTTTCGCAACGTTATTCATTTATTTAAAATTATTTAATTAGGTACTTATACATAATCTTCATAATATTAAGTCTTTATTAGAAAGGAAGATATACATGGTAGGTGGACGAATCAGAGGATCCCAGCAAAGGATAGGGGTATTCGTTGATGTCCAAAATATGTTTTATTCGGCAAAAGCGTTACACCAATCAAAGATTGATTATAGTAAACTTCTCCTAGAAATTGTAGGTGACAGAAATCTCATTCGTGCTATTGCATATGTGGTACAAAAACCTGATGTAGACCAATCCAGCTTTACAGATGCATTGAGCCGCTTAGGGTATGAAATAAAATCAAAGGAGCTTCGACTGAGGCCAGATGGTACGGCAAAAGGAGATTGGGATATGGGTATTGCAATCGATTCTATAGCGATTGCACCAAAATTAGATACCGTAGTTTTGGTGAGTGGCGATGGGGATTTCGTTCCACTTGTAGAAATGTTGAAAGCACATGGTTGTAGGGTGGAAGTTGTTTCATTCAGACGCAGCACGGCTATTGAGCTTATTAATGCTGCAACAAAATACACTGCCATAGAAGAATCGATGCTTTTCAAGGAAAAAAAGTTTCAAAAAAATGATACTCCAAACGAATAATCATTTAAACCCGGAAAAACTTAGTGCGTGTCAATTAGCGTTAGGATATTCATTCCATGATCCCTTCATGCTTGAAAAAGCACTAACCCATACCTCCTGCAGATTGGAAAATAATTTTTCTAACGAACGACTGGAATTTTTGGGAGATGCGGTATTGGGGATGATTATTTCAGACTATCTTTATAAAACCATGCCGCAGTGTAGTGAGGGGGAATTAACAAAGATAAAATCTGTTGTGGTGAGTCAAACCACACTTGCCACTGTTAGTGTAGAGGCACATTTAAAAGATTTTCTTTTGGTAGGCAAAGGTTTAAATGACCGGAATTACCTGCCAAAATCCTTACTTGCCAATGTATT
>Ga0209323_10002209_pt1 | contig 12909 bp, 15 predicted proteins | sample Rifsed19ft2_FD_184014 | JGI IMG/M metagenome (GOLD analysis project Ga0209323, IMG submission 184014) | Soil microbial communities from Rifle, Colorado, USA - sediment 19ft 2 (version 2) | ecosystem: Environmental > Terrestrial > Deep subsurface > Rock core/Sediment | place: Rifle, Colorado...
CCGGACTCAGAGGGTCATCATCGTGCGCTTCTTCATCTCCTCGTACTGCTCGGCGGTGATCTCGCCGGAGTCGCGGAGCTTCGCGAGCTTGGCGACCTCGTCGGCGGCCGAGTAGCCGGATGCGCGCCGCTGCGCCTCCTGCATCTGCTCCATCATCTCCTTGTCCTGCGCGGTCATCTTTGGCCGCGCGATCATGTAGATGAGGATCCCCAGGAATGGGAGCACGAACAACAGCAGGAGCCAACCCGCCTTCGCGCCGCCGGACAGGTCGTTGCGACGGAAGATATCGGCGAACACGCCGATGAACATCCAGATGATCATGAACCAGAAGAGGAAGGCGAGCATCGCCCAGAGCACGTCACTGAGGTCCAACGTGGGCTCCTTTCTCGACCCGCGTCACCCTCGGACGCGGCCGTCCTCGGCACCTTATCGCACCGGTGCAACGCCCGCGAGCCGCCGCCACCGCGGGATAGAGTCCCACCGGACCGAACGGAAGGAGGCGGCGTGGCCGAGATCGAAGCGCGACTCCCCCGGGCGGGCTGGCATCGTCGGCCCTCGGGCGACCCGCCACCGCTGCCGCGCGGCGAGGGCTGGCACCGGTGGGCCTGGGGGGTCCTCGCCATCCTCGTCCTGGGGGTCCTCCTCCACCGCCTGATCGACCCCTCCGACGCCGAGGCCCCGCTTCTGCGCTGGTTCCAGGACCTGCGCACCCCGTTCCTGGTCGACGCGGCCGACCTGCTCGACGACCTCACGCAGCCGCTGCCGCTCTGGATCCTTCGGGTCGCGGTAGTCGTGATCGCGGCGCTCTACAAGCGGTGGCGTCACATCGTGACGCTGCTCACGCTCTTCGTGGTCGTGGACTTCATCGTGACCGCCCTGGCGATCGAGCGCCCGCCGCCGGCGGGCGTCACGGTGCTCTCGACCAACGCCGACACGACCTTCCCTTCGCTCCCGGTCGCCGCACTGGCCGTCACCCTGTTCGGCGCGGCGATCGTACTGGCGCCACCCGGCCGCGCGCGACGCCTCGCCCGGATCGGCGCCTTCATCCTCACCTCGCTCGTCGTGCTCGCCCGGCTCCTCCTGGGCGCCGGGTACGCGGTCGACGAGGTCTACTCCCTCCTGCTGGGCTGGGTGGCGACCGGCTTTGCGTTCGCGTTCTTCGTGCCGGAGGAGGTCTTCCCCGTCTCGTACTCGCGCGGGGGCAAGAGCGCGCACCTGGACCTGGGCGGTGCCCGGGGCGAGGCGATCGTCGAGGCGATCCACGATCAGCTGGGTTTCACCGTGATCGAGGTCGAGCCGTTCGGCCTATCCGGCTCGGGCGGCTCGAGTCCGCTGCGGATGCGCGTCGAGGAGGTCGAGGGCTGGCTGTTCGGCAAGATCTACTCGACGAGCCACCTGCGCGCGGACCGCTGGTACAAGATCGGGCGCACGATCATGTACGGGCAGCTCGAGGACGAGGTGCCCCTGGGCTCGGTACGCCGGCTCACGCTGTACGAGGACTACGCGCTGCGCCTGCTCGACGACATCGGCGTCTCGGTGGCCGCCACCTACGGGATCGTCGAGCTGACCCCCGATCGCGAGTACATGCTCGTGACCGAGTTCTTCAGCGGGTCCAAGACGCTCGAAGACGCCGACGTCGACGACGCGGTGATCGACGAGGGGATGGAGCTCGTCCAGCGGCTGTGGCGGGCCGGGCTCGCGCACCGCGACCTCAAGCCGGCGAACATGCTGGTGCGCGATGGACACCTCCAGCTGATCGACGTCTCCGGGCTCCAGGTCCGCCCCACGCCGTGGCGCCAGGCCGTGGACCTCGCGAACATGATGCTGACGCTCGCCCTGCGGACCGACCCCGACCGTGTCTACGAGCGGGCCACGCGGGTCTTCTCACCCGAGGACGTCGCCGAGGCCATGGCGTCGGCCAAGGGCCTAGCCATCCCTACCCAGGTGAGCGAAAAGCTCAAGGAGGATGGCCGCCCGATCCTCGAGCGGTTCCGCGCGCTCGCCCCGGCTCGCGCCCCGGTCTCGATCCAGGTCTGGAGCGTGCGCCGCGTCGCGATCACCGCCGCTGCCCTGGCCGGCACCCTGGCGCTGGCCGGCATGTTCTGGGCGAGCCTGAAGATCGGGCTCTAGCCCGACCCGTGCCCGGTTCGCGTTCGCGCAACGCTCGGGTGCGGATCATGCTCGTCCGATCGGACCCGGTGGGGTCCTTCAGGGAGGATTCCCGATGGGCTGTCTGCTCGTGCTGATGTCGGCGTTCGCACCACGTTTGGTGTTCATCCTCATCTGGATCGCGCGACCGGCGGTCGTCGACCGCACCTTCGACACGTTCATCTTCCCGTTGCTCGGGTTGATCTTCTTGCCGTTCACGACGCTGATCTGGCTGTTCCTCGGCGCTCCGCCGCTGGGTGTCCACGGAGTCGACTGGCTCTGGATCGCACTCGCCGTGATCCTCGACATCAGCCATTACGGGAACACGTACGGGCAGCGCGACAAGCTTCCGATGGGCGGGGCATGAACCCCTCCCACCCACCGCGACGCCCCCGACGAACCGTGACGCCGGCGGGGTTCGAGGGATAAGGTGCCGCCGTTCGTTTGAACGAAGGAGGAGGCATGGCGATCGGACCGGTCGAGTACATGATCGTGGCGTTTCCGGGCAACAAGTTCAAAGGCGAGATCGCGCCCGCGCTCGCCGAGCTCATAGACAGCCAGACGATCCGGCTCATCGACCTCGCCTTCGTGATCAAGGACGAGGACGGCAACGTCGCGACCCTCGAGGTCGGCGACCTGGATTCGGAGGTGGGCGCCGCCTTCGCGGAGCTAGCCGGCCAGGGTCCTGGAGGGCTGCTGAACCAGGAGGACCTGGAGGCCGCCGCCGAGGAGCTCGACCCGAACTCCTCGGCCGCGCTCCTGGTCTGGGAGGACCTGTGGGCGGCCAAGCTGAAGCAGGCGATCCTGAACGCCGACGGTGTTCTGCTGGACCTCGAGCGGATCCCGCACGACGTCGTGATGGCCGCGGTCGAGTGGGCCGAGTCCAACTGAGCATCCACCACGGATCGGAAGGAAGGAGCCAACCATGATGCGCAGGGGTCCAGGACTGGTGGGGATGGCAGCTCGGACCGCGGTCGTCGCCGGCACGGCCACGGCGGTATCCGGGCGTGTGGCCCGGCGTCAGCAGCAGAAGTACGCGGGACAAGCGGCAGAGCAGCAGGCCGCGGCCGCCCCACCTCCGGCCGTCGATGAGGACGACCCCATGCTTCAGGTTCAGAAGCTCGCCGAACTGCACGCGGCGGGCACCCTCACCGACGAAGAGTTCGCCGCCGCCAAGGCCAAGGTCCTCGGGATCTAGCAGAAGCCCGGCCGTGCGCGGGCCGACCCGCGCGCGTGCGGGTCACGATCAGGCTTATGGGGCCTCGGGCCCCTCGGCCTGCCCGGCTCCGTGGCAGCGCTTCCACTTCCGGCCACCGCCGCACGGACACGGGTCGTTGCGACCGCGTCGGGCGTCCTCGGCCGCCGTGAGCGCCACGATCTCCGACGGGGCCCGACCGGCCGCCAACAGGTCGCCCATCACCCGCATCGGCCGATCGACATGGCCGAAGAACGCCTTGAAGCTCGGGCACAGGTAGTTGAGCCCGGCCTCGTCGTAAGGGTCGTTCCTGAACCGGTCCTTCGGGCAGCCCCCGTGACAGGCGAACCGCACGTCGCACTCACGGCAGTAGCGCGGGAGCGTGTCCCGCTTATCCTGCCCGAACGCCTGCTGTTGCGGGAGCGCGATGAGCTCGAGCATGTGCTTGTCCTTGATGTTGCCGAGCTTGTAGGCGGGCTCGACGAAGTGATCGCAGGAGTACAGGTCGCCGGTGTGTTCGAGCGCGAGCGCCAGACCGCACGTCTCCGAGTGAACGCACAGGCTCGGCGGCTCGCCCACCCAGTTGGCGAGCGCGACGTCGAACATCTGCACGTACACCTCGCCGACGTCTCGCCGCACCCACTCCTCGAACACGTCGATCAGGAACCGCCCGTACCCCCTGGGCGAGATCGAGCGCTCGGTCACGAGGTCGCCCTCCTGGGTGTACAGGGGGCGGTCGAGCACCTTGGCGCCCCAGCCCTCGTTCGCGATCGGCAGGGTCTGCGGGGTGGCGCGCTCCACGATCGGGATGAACTGCATGAAGCGGGCCCCGCAGTCATCCCGCAGGAAGCGGTAGACCTCGCGCCCGCGGTCCTGGTTGGCGACGTGGATCGTGGTGAGCGCGTTCCAGTCCACCTCGTGCTCCTGGAGATGACCTAGGCCAGCCATCACGCGATCGAAGCTGCCCTTGCCGCCCTTGTCCACGCGGAAGCGATCATGCATCTCGCGCGGTCCGTCGATCGACAGGCCGACGAGGAACCCGTGCTCCTTCAGGAACTCCCCCCACTCGTCGTCCAGCAGCGTGCCGTTGGTCTGGATCGTGTACGTCGCGCGCTGACCGGGCTTCAGGTGGCGCTGCGCGAGCTCGACCGAGCGCCGGAAGAAGTCCAGGCCCATCATCGTGGGCTCGCCGCCCTGCCAGGCGATCGTGACCTCGGGGACCGTGCCGTGGGCCTCGATCAACTGCCGGACGTAGGTCTCGAGCAGCTCGTCCGCCATCCGGAACCGGCTGCCCGGGTACAGCGCCTCCTTCGAGAGGAAGAAGCAGTACTCGCAGTCGAGGTTGCAGATCGCGCCGGTGGGCTTCGCGAGGAGGTGGAAGGCTCGCGGAGCGTCGGGCACGGTGAGGAGCCCCGATGCCGTCTGGGCCTGGACCATCGGCCTACCCTACCGGGGGCTCGGCCCTCACTCGGGTGGGACGATCGCGCGCCGAGCCTCGATGACGGCGCGCATCCCGTCGAGCACCTCGTCGGGGAGGGGCTCGACCGTGTGGCTCTTCCACACCTCGAAGACCTTGTCACGGGCGCGCTCGGCAAGGGTCTTAGAGCCGGCCTCCTCCCACGCGTCGCGTCCCTCCCAGGCGAGCACCCGGGGCAACCAGAGCTCGCGGAAGTGCGCGAGCGTGTGATCCTCGCCCAGGTATATCTCCCCCGGCCCGACCTTCGCGATCACGTCGAACGCGATCGTCTCGTCGCTCACCTCGGTCGGCTCGACCGCGAGGCGCGTCATCCGCGCGAGCTCGTCGGCGATCACGAGCAGCTCCGGCGCGAACAGGAGGCCGCCCTCCACGCACCCGGCGTCGAACACCATGTCGACACCGCCTAGCACCGCGCCGAACCCGTAGTACCCCGCCTCCAGCACGGCCTGCTCGTCCATCGCCTTCGAGTCCCCTCCGAAGCTGATGCCGAGCGACGGGAGTCCCCACCGACGGCAGAGCTGGGCCATCATCACCATGAACCGGATGCCATCGGGGCCTCCCACCGTCACGCTCCCGTTGCGCATGTCCATGAGGAAGGGGACGGTCCCCGAAAGGAACGGAAGCCCCGGGTGCCGAAGCTGCGACATCACCAGGCCGGCCAGGGTCTCGGCCGCCGCGATCACGCACGTGCCGGCGATCGTCGCGGGACCGGTGGCGCCCACCTGGGGTGCGGCCTGGCAGCAGACCGGGAGGCCCCGATCGGCCGCCTCGAGCAGCTTGTCGACCGTCTCGACGTTGAACAGCAGCGGGGAGACCGAGTTCAGGTACGGGATCACGAACGGCCGCTCGCGGAGCCCGTCGGCCCCGCCGGCGACCAACTCGGCCATGTCGTAGATGTCGGAGAGCTCCGGCCCTCCGGCGATCAGGACCATGAGGGGCTTCGTGGTGTTCGTGACCATCTCCAGGAACTCCGACTGGTTAACGATGTGAAGGGGGAGCTCGTCCTCGATAGAGCGGGTCACGCCCGGGGTCGCAACGAAGTCGATCTCGGGCAGGGCGTCGGACAGCAGCGTGACCTCGGCGGTGGCGGCGAGCGAGAACTCCTCGACCTGACCCGTACGCGGGTTCAGGTAGTTGAGGTTCGTGACCCCCGTGCCGATGTACGTGTACCCATCGCCGAGCGCGATCGCGGGCTCGCCGTTCCGGTCGTAGAGCGTGAAGTGCGACGGTGCCGTCTCGATCGCGCGCTCGACGAGCGCCCGCGGGATCTTCACCAGGTCCTCGCCCTCGAGCGTGCAGCCGGCGTCGAGCAGGAGTTCCCGCCCCGCCGCCGTCATGATCCGCGCGCCGACCTCCTCGAGGACGCGGAGCGAAGCGGCATGCAGCCGGTCGAGGTCCTCGTCGGAGTACAGGTTCAGGGTGGCGCGGGCCATCGGCCGCATCCTGCCCCAACCGACTACCGCGCGCCAATCGGGCCGGTACACTTCGGCGGACCTCCGGCTGAAGGGACCCGAACGTGCTGATCATCGCCATCATCCTGATCGCCATGGCCACCGGCTGGATCGCCCAGATGATCTTGGGGCGGAACACGCCAGGCAGGAACAACTGGGGCGAGGCGATCGTCGCAGGCTTCGTCGGATCGCTCGTAGGAGGGTTGCTGATCAGCCTGCTAGCCAGGGACAGGTTGGACCTGAAGCCCTCCGGCATCATCGGGTCGGTCGTCGGAGCCGTGATCGTGCTGGCAGTGTGGGGCGCGATCCGCGGCAAGCGGACCGCCTGACAGGTCCGCCTTGACCCGAGGCGTCCGAAGGACTCTCCGTTTCGCGCTCGGCGCCGGGCTGTTCTTCGCGAGCCGAGCGGAGGCCAAGCTAGGCCGTCTTCCGGCCTACGAGGAGAGCATCTTCCGCGCGGCCAACGGCGCGAGCGACGCGATCCGCGTCCCCGTGCGGGCCGTGATGCAGGCGGGGACGTTCGTGACCGTGCCGATCGCTGCTGCGGTGGCGTTCCTCGCCGGTAGGCGGCGACTGGCGGCCAAACTCCTCGTTGGCGGGACGATCGCGTGGTTCGGGGCCAAGACCGCCAAGCCGCTCGGCGGGCGGGAGCGACCCAAGGGCGTGCTCGGGGACGAAGTGAACATCCGCGAGAAGATCGAGGGCGACCTCGGGTGGGTTTCAGGTCACACCGCGGTTGCGACCACGCTCGCGTTCGCCGCCGGAGAGGAGCTACCCGGGTGGACCCGGCCGGTCCTTGGCGGCGTCGTCGGGGCTGTCGGATTCGGCCGGATGTACGTCGGGGCTCACCTGCCCCACGACATCGTCGGCGGCGTCGGCCTGGGGATGATGATCTCCTCCCTGCTCCCCTTCGCTGAAGATCGCTGAGGAGACCCACGTCGCGAGCTGCTCCTTCGCGCCCCTGCGCTGCAGAGTCGCGTTCATGAACTGCGCGGCGACGAACAGGCGGGCGATCAGGAACAGGTACAGCATCATCACGATCGCCATGCTGAGCGAGCCGTACAGGTCCGACGCGTGTTCGAGGCGGGACGCGAAGTAAGTGGACCCCGCCAGGCCCAGGAGTCGCAGCCCTACGCCGAGCACGATCGCCCCCGGGATCACGGCCGTCCACGGGGCATCTGCTCGCGGGAGCAGGGAGAGCCCCCACGAGAAGGCCGCTACGGCCAGGAGAAGCCCGAGGATGAAGTGGACGAACCACGGCACGCCCAGGGTCTCCGACAGCCAAGGAAGAAGCTCTGCAGCGTGAGGAATCCCAGTCCGAACGCCGTCACCAGCAGGGAGCCGCGGAGGGACGAGTAGGGAGTGGCCCTAGCGCGCCAGGCGAGCTGGCTCACCAGCCGGAACCCGCGGAACATCCCGCGGCCGGCCCAGACGGTGAGGAAGGCTCCGAGGAGCAGGAACCACACCCGCCCGTGCTCGGAGGCGGCTACACCTTGAGCGATGGCCGCGGACAGCGCCGCCGTGAGACCGACTTGCCGGGCGAGATCGGCGGGATCGTCTCCGGCAAGCTCGGCCGCCAGCCCGAACGCGCTCAGCAGGAACAGCGCGAGCGGGATCTGCCACAGGAAGATCCGGTAGGCCAGACCGCCCGCGAGCAGACCGCCGGCCCGGGCGCGATCCTGTTCGAACGCCTCGGAGGCGAGCCGGACCGCGACGAAGCGATCCCGGGCCTGCTCGAGGGACTCGCGCGCCCGACGTTCGACCTGGTTCGCGGTCCCGCGGGCCCGTGCGAGCCTGCCCGGCCGGTACGCGGCTCCTGGCGGGGCTCCGACATCCGGTGTTCCGGCGTCCTCGGCTCTGTCCGGCTCACCGGCCGTGCCCCCGTCCTTCCGCCCCGGTTCCGCGACCTCGCCACTCACCGGTCGATCCTCCTAGGGTCCGCGGCCGTCTCGGACCTCGCTGTCGAGGCAGCACCGGTCGGCCGCCGCCGATGCTACCGCGGAGCGCAGGGTTGGCAGCGTGGGACGCATCGGACCATGATGGGCACCCCCGACCACCCGCGAGGGCACATGGATCAGCAACATGCGGCGCCGACGGACCCATCCAACGTCGTCCCCCTTCGTGTGGCCGGTGAACTGCCGCTGCCGCTCGAGGAGCTCGTCGAGCAGGCGCTCCGGATCGCGCTGGGTCTGGTCACGCTCTCGGCCGACGCGCTTTCGGAGGTCGTCGCCAAGACCCTCGGGGGCCAGGCCCCTGCGGAGCCCGGAGGGGCCGGCGGCTCGGCAGCGAGCCTGCCGCTGCTGGCCGGCGCCGCGATGGGACTCGCCGTCGGGGTCGCACGCTGGGGTGCCCGGGCGACCACCACGGTGATCCGCACCGGCGAGATCGTGTTCTCGCCCGTCACCACTTCGGTCCCCTTCCGAGACGGGATGCGCCGTCTGGGCGCCGAGCTCGGTGCGCTCGACGCGCGCTGGCGCGAGGAACGACCCCGCGAGGAGGATGCCGCCCAGGCGTTCGTGCGACTGCTCGTCCCGCAGATCGCCGAGGCCGTGCTCGACCAGGTCGACCTGAACGCGATCGTGGCGGAGCGGGTGGATGTGGATCGCGTCGTCGAAGGGGTGGACCTCGACGCGGTCGTCGCCCGCGTGGATCTGGACGCGGTCGTCGCGCGCGTGGATCTCGATCGGATCCTCGAGCGGGTCGACCTCGGAGCGGTCGTCGACCGGATCCCGCTAGACGACGTCGTGGCCCAGATCGACGTCGACGACATCGTGGCGAGGGTCGACCTCGAGCGGGTCGTGGACCGGATCGACGTCGACGCGGTGGCCGCCAAACTGGACATCGAGGCCGTGGTCCGGCGCCTCGACCTGGCTGCCATCGCCCGCGAGGTGGTCGACGAGCTGGACCTGCCCGAGATCATCCGCGAGTCGATGGGCTCGATGACCGGCGAGACCGTCGGCGGGATCAGGGTCCAGAGCATGAACGCCGACCGCGCGATCTCCAGCCTGGTCGATCGGCTCCTACGGCGGTCCCAGGCCGATCCCGACGCGGAGACTCCGGACTGAGCGTCGCAGTCCCCCCCGCCGCCCGAACGATGCAAGGCCGCCGCGCGGGCGTGGTGTCGCGCGTGATGGCGGACGCGATCGACTTGGCGATCGTGCTGGCCACGCTCGTCGGCGTCTACGTGGCTGTCGCCGCGACCCGGTTCCTGCTTCATCCGCGGCAGTTCACGTGGCCCGAGCCCTCCAGCCTCAACCTCATCACGCTCGGGTGGCTGCTGCTGGTCGCCTACCTCGCGATCGGGTGGGCGAACACCGGCCGGACCTTCGGCAAGACCATCCTCGGCCTCCGCGTCGTGGGCCGTGACGGCGATCGCCTGTCGCTCGCGCGGGCGTTGGGACGCGCGCTCGTCTGCGCGGCCCTACCTATCGGGCTGTTCTGGTGCGTGGTGAGCGCCAAGAACGCCTCGATCGCCGACCTGCTCGCACGGTCCTGCGTCGTCTACGACTGGGAGCCCCGGCTCCCGGTCGTCTCCTAGGCCGCCTCCGCGGGCTCGGGCTCCTCCCGGCGCATCCGCGCCAGCGCGAGCTCCACCACGCCGAGCAGCGCGGCGACCACCAGCAACCCGATCGCCGACAGATCCAAGAAGAACAGCACGAGCACGGCTACGGCCGCCACGCCGAGCATCAGGCCGTCACGGTGCGCCGCGATCCAGCGCGCTCGGTCGGTCTCGGGCAGTTTCGCCCCTCCGACGGCGGCGCCAACGCTCCGCCCCGCATCGCGCAACCACCCGCGGAGCCCGACCGCCCACGGGTATGCCCCTGACATCACCCCGACGAGCAGCGTGACGAGGACGATCGTCAGGAACACGGCGGTGTAGCGGAAGAGACTCTCGGTGAGCTCGTCGGTCAGGACCTTGACGGCGGGGAACTCCTGCGTGTCCACGCTCTCGAACAGGTTCTCGCGGAGAAGGAGCGCGCTCCGTCGAACGAGGACAAGGCCGATCGCACCGCCGGTGGCGAGCTGGATCAGCGTCCGACGCCGACGCGGGGAGATCCACAGGGTGACTGCGATCAGGATCGGGATGAGCAGGATCAACAGCACGAGCAGCTTCTGCGACACGTTGAGCGCCTTCTGGAGCGCCGCTAGGTCGTTGGAATCGTAGACGGCGATCGAGCCGAAGCCCTCGGGCAGGTCGACGCCGAGCGCCGACTCGAGGGCCGCGACCGCCTGATCCGGCAGCATCCCGGGTGTCACCGGAGGGATGGTCACGTCGCGACCCACTAGATCGGAGGCAACCCCCTGGATCTGCACGAGTGCGAGGTTCACGAGCGGCATCAGGTTGAGCAGCACCTTGCCCTCGACGAGGTTCACGCTCTCGGAGTCGCCCTCCAAGATGGCCAGCACCTGCGTGTGGATGAAGCGGTTCGCTTCCTCCCAGAACTTCGTGAACGCGTCGCTCTGCACGACCTTCAGGACCTGCTCCTCCACGAACCCCTGGACGGCATTCGTCATCGGGGCGGCAAGGATCGCGAGGTTCTCGGGCAGCACCCCGGCGAGCTTGCCCTGCACGTCCATGGCGTCGAAGACCTGATCGGTCACCTTGCGGGCGATCGAGGCCTGGACCGCCGGGTCCTCGGCGAGCGGCGCGACCGTGGCGACGTACCTGTCGGTGTTCAGGACGGTACGGTTGCCCCACGCGGCCGGGATCGTGATCGTGAAGAGCAGCACCGTCACGACCACAAGGACCGGCGTGATCACCCGCCGGAACCGCCGGCGTCGCTCGGGTCGGTTCTCGAGCCTCTCTACCTTGGCCTGGAGGTCATCACGCTCGGCCTGCAGCTTCTCGACGTCGGCGTCAGACCCGACGGGCTCCTCGTTCTCACCGTCGTGTTCGCTCATCGCGGTCGCCCCTCCCGTCCCTGAACGGACATGTGCCCGGCCGGACGAACCCGGCCGGGCACGGCCCGACGAGTCGTTCGACCGCAGCCTAGACCGTTGCTCCCTCGCTGGTCATCCGCCGCACCTCGAAAGCCAGGAAGATCTCGGTGAAGCCCCGGAACATCGCGCCGAAGCCCACCTAGAGCAGGATCAGCGCGGCGCGATCGGCCTATCTGATCAGGTCTGTGACCGAACTCGACGGGGTCCTGGGAGCCTCACACCACCGTCACCGAGCCGTTCATGGTCGGGTGGACCAGGCACAGGAAGTAGTACTCGCCCGCTTCCAGCGGCGGGATCTGATACTCGACCGTGACTGGTCCCGTGACCAGCTCCCCGTTGAACAGCTGCGTCGTGAGCGAGCTATCGGTCGCGATCACGATGTTGTGCTGGACCCCGGCGTCTCGGTTGTCGAACGCGATCGTCGATGGCTGCCCGGAGGGGAGCGTGATCGTGCCGGTGTCGAACGCCAGGTTCTGCGCGACCACCGTTGAGGGTTCGGCCACGCCTCCCGCGCTCGGAGGCTCACCCCCGGTCGCCCCGGTCGGCTCCACCGGCGCCGTCTCGCCGGTGGGCGGCTCGCCACCATCGACGCCGCCGGCCGACACCACGACGGCGCCGTTCATGTTCGGGTGGACGATGCACTGGAAGTAGTACTCGCCGGCCTCAAGCGGCGGGACCTGGTACTCGGCCGTCCCCGGTCCCGTGACGAGCTCGCCGTTGAAGAGCTCCTCCGACAGCGAGCTGTCGGTGTAGATCGCGATGTTGTGCTGCACGTCTACGTCCCGGTTGTCGAGCGTGACCGTCGATGGCACGCCCGCGACGAGCTCGATAGTCGAGGTGTCGAAGGCGAAGTCCTGGGCGACCACGGTGGGTGCGCCGCCCCCGCCACCTTCGCCGTCCTCCCCGCCTCCGGCGACCGACTGGATCTCGCCGACCATGGTCGGATGGACGAGGCAGCGGAAGAAGTACCCGCCCGGTGCCAGCGGGTCGACGGCGTAGTCCAACTCCCGGACACCTGTGACCAGCTCGCCCTCGAACAGGGCCGTACCCGAGAAGTCCGCGTTGTCGAAGATGTCGACGTTGTGCTGCACGCCCGCGTCGCGGTTGTTGAACCGCAGCGTGAACGCCTCGTCAGCGGGTGCGACCAGCGACGTCGGCTCGAAAGCGATGTTGAAGGCGGCCAGCACGACGACCGGCCGCTCTCCCTCGCCCCCGCTCTCTTCCTCCTCGGGCGCGACCGCGAGGGCGATGCCGCCGGCCAGCATCGCGATGCCGGCCGTCGCGCCCAGCATCGCCAGGATCGTTGACAGGCGCACCTGGCGACGCGACGCGGCGATCGCCGACACGACCACGATCCCCGAGGCCACAGTAAGCGCGGTCGCCGTCGCCGCGGTCGGCGGGAGCGACAGCATGATCCTCGAGAACCCGTAGAGCGCACCGGCGATCACTACCAGGATCCCGATCGGGAGCAGGATCGGCAGCACCAGCCGGTCGCGAGTGACGGGCTTCATCGAGTCACCCCGCCGCGCAGGTCGCGTTCGACGGGTCGATACGCCAGCGCGTCCCACCCATCGCGCTCCTCACGAGCGTGCCACCGGAAGAAGATCGTCGCGATGAACCCCCACAGGATCAGTCCGCCGACGATCTTCATGACGAGCCCGGCGAGGAGCTGGTCCGTCAGGGCCGACATCCCCCAG
>Ga0209323_10002212_pt1 | contig 12901 bp, 15 predicted proteins | sample Rifsed19ft2_FD_184014 | JGI IMG/M metagenome (GOLD analysis project Ga0209323, IMG submission 184014) | Soil microbial communities from Rifle, Colorado, USA - sediment 19ft 2 (version 2) | ecosystem: Environmental > Terrestrial > Deep subsurface > Rock core/Sediment | place: Rifle, Colorado...
ATTGATGTGGAAGCCATAAAAATTATTGAAAGCTTCGAAGGTGCTAATCTTAAAGGTGATGCTTGGAGTTATACGCAAATTCGCAGAGCCGTGGAGTTAGGACTTGGAGTAAAAAACGAGCAACAATACGAGGTCATAAGCGAATAGACTCTTATTGTCAAGAGTATTGATGACATGCCACAACCGTCTTAAGCTAATATCGCCTCTTGAGAACGTGTGACCAAGTAGTGCCTCACGCAATTCATTACCATTTTAGCCAACGTTTCAATGTCCCTGCTCTAAAGGCTTACAAGTGGTGCACTGACTATGGTCCTCAAGATCATGCGCTCATGCAAGTGAATGCTAAACGAGAAATACTAAACATTTCCGAAAGCACAATTCTCCTGACAGACACATTCTACAGCAATAATGAAAGCGTAAAAAATCAGAAACTTGTCTGCCTCTATCCGAACGAATTATCTTGGACAAGTACTCACCTTACAGGTCCCAACAAGTATTCTCAATTTCTTTACAAAATCGTGCCAGAAAGCAAGAAGACATGTCGGCTTGATTTCATCGGACTCCAAATAGAGTACGATAATGAAAAGAGCTACAACAAGAAAGAGATTGAATTTATTGCCAAGAAATTAAGAAAAGAGGATTCTACAGTTTGGAAGTATCTGGCAACAGAAATGGAGAAAGATTTTAAGGAAAAATGATTTGAAGATTATCTCGAAAGAAGTACAACGATTAGGCCTTCTCCGATCCGAAATAGTATTGACAAATTAATGTTTTTCAGTGAACCACAGTTTTTTATCAAACTTGGTGCGGGGGGTGGGACTTGAACCCACGAAGGCCTGCGCCAGAGGATCTTAAGTCCTCCCCCATATCTTAGGCTTCTGGCCACCTATTTAGACCTGGCTCGGGAACCCCCGCACCAGCCACTAAGGTTGATGTCTGAGTATAGTTAAAGTTTTTTGCAGACTTGGATAAGTTTCTATTCTTTTGCGCGGTATGGGCTCAACGCTATTAGAATTGAGAGAATTTCTATTCTCCCAATAGTCATGGCAGTAATCATTAACCACTTATAGGCAATGGGCATTGCGGTTGTCGTGGCGCCCATGGATATGCCATTTGTTGTTAATGCGGAGCCAATTTCAAAAATGGCGTTAGTGAAGGATACGCCCATGGTTGTGAAAATCACTGCAAAGATGATTAGAGTGGAAATGAAGAGTAGTATGGAAACCACGGCTGAAAGACTCTCAAGATTATTATTCGTCTTGGTCGGTATATTTGGTTCGGTGATCACTTTTTCTTTGATCAAAATACCCTTGATGCTTTGTTTGACTGATTTTGCAAATGAGATTAATCTTGAGACGCGTATGCCTCCTGCCATTGAGAAGGCGCATCCGCCGATAAGCATAAGCACGATGAAAATGGATAAAACGGTGCTATTGGTTCCCGGGATGTTAATGTAATCGTATCCTGTTGAAGATGACATGCTAACAACATGAAAAAGCGAATCCACAGCATCTATATTAGCGAAATAGAAGACCGAATAAGTTCCAAACGCAAGTATGAAGAAGAACAAGACTATTTCCGCAGACAAGACCTTCTTGAGTTTAAGCGTAAATAGGTGGTAGTTGAAAGCGAAATTGACAGAACCGACAAACATTAGGATTATTATGCATATCTTTGGTGCTAGGCTCAGGTACTGCTGAAACTGTTGTGCAGAAGGCTGGAAGCCGCCAGTTATCGTGTCAATAACAAATGAGCCTGTCCTGATCAAGTCTGTAAATCCCAAAACGTAGAAAATTATCGTGAAGGCAATTATATATATGCCGTAAATTATGAAAACTGAGAAGAACATCTTTTTGAGATTACTGTTAAGCTTGTCTATGCCCATGCTGTTGCTCATGCTGTCCAAGGATTTTCTCGACTGAAAGAAAACTAAGAGCAAAAAGACTATACCAACTCCACCCATCAACTCTGTCAAGCTTCTATAGACAAGCAGAGATCTAGGCAGGACTTCGCTGTTTTGTATAAAAGTAAAGCCTGTTGTTGTGAATCCTGAAATGCTTTCAAAATAGCCATTCGTAAACCTATCTGCTAGGTTTGGGCTGTTGAACGGGTCGCTGTAAACGTAGGGTATAGCTCCTAACAGTGGCATGATAATGAAGGCTGCCAAAAAAAGAACGCTTGCAGACTTGAAATCTAACTCTTTTCTCTCGCAAAGAGAATTCATCAGGAAACCACAGCCAAGAAAGGCAACACATGACAAAAGAAGTGGAATCACAGATTCAGTTTCGCCAAAATAGAGCCCAAGTCCAATTGGCAAAACCGTCAGCAAACCAGCAATCTGTAACAGGAAACCTAGATTTGCAAATATGTGGCTCCGCATTTCAGTTCTAGAAATCTCTAGCCTTAGAATTGGCTAAAAGGCTTGTGGATTACTTGTCATTACACGTAAACAGTACATGCGTTTCAGCTTAATTGCCATTACATGCAAACGTTACGGTTATAACACTTGAAAAGCTAAGAGAAATGCTGGGCGGGAAAACGCGGGCGAGTAGAGAGAGTCATGTCAGCTCTCTATCGAAGCTCAGTACGGACAGAGCACCGGCCTCCTAAGTCGGTGGTCGTGGGTTCAAATCCCACCCCGCCCGCTTTATTCAAAAATGACTCATTATGATTGAGTCTTTGGTCAATGGTAGTGTTCAAGTGACCAATGCTATTGTTGGTCATGTCTCTAAGTTTTCTATTGTCATTAGATTTAATGCCTAGGCTTTCGATATAGGCTTTAGACTGTTGATGGTAATAAAACTTGGACTTCTTATTGGTAGGGTCAATTCCGCTATAGTGTCGAATCCTTGCGTAATTGCCTAAGACTTGCAGATATCCCTCTATTCCACATGTCTCACATTTCACTCTCATGTATCTTTCACCTCCTTACTGTTTAGTTTCCACTACTCTATTGGATAGTCTTAGGATATATAGACCATTAAAAAATATTCAGGGAACCTTACAGTCTATCAATAGTAAAGACATCTTATTATATAGCATAAGTTCCATGTTAGTACATAATGATATAAAATTTAAACTTTATAACATTTTATATTCATCTATCTAGACTGCAATATACATCCTATAAAACTACAGTATAGAATATGGTTATAGCGCTTACTTCCTAAGATTCTAAGTTTATTTCTTATGGATAGTATAGTATGAGACTTGATAGGATATGGATTCAACAATGTGGTCAGGATTACAGTCGTAATAGGCTAGTATCCTTTAACATCAGTGTCCAATGTTAGACTTGGATAAAATTCAAAAGTTAAAATCATATAAAAAAAGAATGGAGAGACAAAAGAATGTACAATCTACATCTTATTCTTCTTGTTTTGAATTATCAAGAACTTCCATAGTTTGAACTATCGAACAATCTCGTACATTCTCTATTGCAGACTTATTAAACAGTTTAATTCCGGCTAATTCGGCTCTAACTAATTCGTCAATATAGATTCTAAGCTTCTTCTTGATTCTACTTCTTAATATTCGCTCATTTACTGACATTGGTTTGTTTAGAGGTCTATCGTCATTCTTAAAGTTTTCAATAATATTTCTCTCTTCTAACTCACTGACATACTGTTTCTCTTTGTATGTAAATGTCTGCATATTCCATCAGTCATCCTCTCGTATCAGATTTCTAATACGATTATCTCTTGTCTCAAACAAATCATAATTCAATTTTGAATGTAGGAATATCCTCTTGTTGAGACACTTCTCTACTTGGAATTCTAACTCTCCCAATTCCTTTAACCATTGTTTACGAGTTTTCAGTTTGTCCCGTCTATTAGCCCATAACTGATTCCTTAATTCCTGTATTTGCTCTTCACTATAATCAATATGTGATTGTCTGGACTCATTCCCTATGGGCTTCTTATTCACGATATTTTGATATTCCTTATACAACTGGCAATCGTAGTTTCTCTTGCAATTGTGACATCCAAGAAGTGGAGGCTTACTCTGTATTTTCTCAGTATTTTTAACATTAGTTTCCATTTGGCTATCAATCTGACTATTATCTAAAATCGATTTAGGCTCTGTTTTACTATATGTGGAATTAATATTATATTTAGTAGAAGGTTCCATCATATTCCTATTATTCTTATTATTGTCTATGACATACCCTAAATATCTTCTAAAGAATCTAACAATGTCGTTCTTAGCTTGTACAATATTATTCCATGTTACCTTATAGCCTAATTCTATTACATTTACAAGTAGAGCCTTCATAAGATTCTTAGATGATGGAGTCTTATACTTAGGATTAGAAATAATAACAGTCTTAGGAGTACCTTCAAACTCAGGTGAATCATCATTGAACCGAGCTAAGATTTCACTATTAACATGGAAGTTCTCTATTTCATAGTTAATACAATTCCAATTCTTATCCTCAATAAGTCCTAATTCTTCACAATAGAAATCAGCAGTGTTATTCTTTCCCTTACCTTTATTCTTAAAGTTGAATATTCTACTTCTATCCTTGAAATGTAAATGTAAACTCTCTAATGCCCATTTAGTAGCAAACTCTAATGGTCTACCTTTCTCTATATTCGCTACTCTAAGTTTATATTTTACTTCAGATAAATTGTAAAACTGTGGAGAAGCAACTTCTATACTCATAAGTTGAGACATTTCATTCTCATTCCTTCTCCATCTTCTCTCTTTTTTCATTTATTTCATATTTTCAAGAGATATATTTCATCAAGTCGTTGGACAACTCTAACCTTATCCTTCAGGTTAGAATCTTTGACTACATCAATGAACGATTTATAGCAGGTCTGAGGGTTCTTGAAACTGAACTTTTCCTGTTTCAATCTGACCGCTCTACAATCTGATTCTAGGAATTCCTGTATAACTTTAAGATAGAACCCTGTTATATGCTGTCTCTCTTTAGGGACACTATCAACTTCCTCATAATACTCTGACATTTAACCAAAACCAACCTTCTGAGAATATTTCAAGACCAAATCTGCTGCGTCTTTTAATTTCTGTTCCTTATCGGATTCACTGGGCTTATCTATAGTCTCAGATTTCAAATCAGATAAGCTAAAGACTTTGTACTTTGTTTCTGGTACAGAAATCTTAGTCAATTCTGTAATCTTTGCTTCGAGTTCGTCGATGTACCTCAAAGCTAGGGCAAGCTGTTCTTTTAAATCAGATTCACTCATGTGTCAACAACTCCATCTAGGATTCTAAGATATTTGCTTAATTCAAAGTCTACGGTCTGTTGAAACTCCTTTTGAAACTTCTTCTTCTCCATCTTTTTTAAGAAGTCTATACCGGACTCAGTTATAGAAAAATCATAACTATTCCAAGAACCTTTCCTAGAAATTAGTCCCTTCTTTAACATCCTATCCGTAGCATTTCTGATTTGTTTGTAGCTATAGCCTCTACAATATTTCAGTAAAGTTTCCAGTGAAACATCCTTATTTTCTAATAGAATTAGAATCTGTAGTACGTCAGGTTTTGTGGTGTATGTATAAGTCATGGCTCTTTGCCTTCTGAAAGTATCCTACCAGCTAAAGGCTTGATGACTTTCTCCGTTAGATATTTTTCAGGATCGTTTTCATATGACAACTCTTGTTTGGTTATCTTATCTGCAAACTTAGAGTACTCTTCCTGTCTCTGTCTTAGTCTTTTCAAGCCTTCTGAGAAAGCATAATCCAAGTCCGGACGTTCGTCAGGTATAACATGGTCAAATCCATCTCTAATTGACAAAGCAATATCCCTAAAACCTTCAGGAGTCTCAGTATTGGGCTTAAACTTAGAATCTTCAGCAAGTTGTCTAGCCTTCTCTTTTGCATATTTGGAATATTTGTAATATGGCGAAGAGACTTTCTCATAATAACTATAGTCCCCTTCTTTATCCTGTTTATATTTGGCATAATCATCATATTTCTCTATTCTCTGAAGATAACTTTCTATTTGCTTTTTGTTCTCAGAAAGTAGAGCCTTCAATGTCCTATCTGGAATAACATCTAAAACTTTATCAATATAATCTATGATTTTGTATAGATTAGTAACTAAATTATCAGTATAACTGTCAGCAAGATTGTTTAATGATTCTTCTAGCTCCAAGCAATTATCCACAGACATTTTCAATGATGTTAAGTCATTACTTTTAAGATAGAAATCAAGATTGTCAATAAACTTTGATAATTCTCCACTATCTAAATCAATTATAGCTTGATCGTCTTCAAAACTCAATTCCTATTCACCAACTCCAAGATTGCTTACTTCCTTAAATACTTTTTTATAAATAGAATGTAGTTTCTATACTCTAATATAAGCCTAAAAATGTGATCTAGGACTTTATTCCATGTGTCATAATGTTAATAAACTAATATTCCAAGTTTCCAATATGCAAAGAATCATAGTTACTGAATCACTCTACAATAGATTGAAAAGTCATTGTAGAAGGAAACGTCATTTGGACTCTGGATATCCTAGATGCTCTGTCTGTAAGGAACCTATAGTTGTTAGTCAAGTCATATTTCGAACTAAGAACCATTATATCCATGAAGGGTGTCTAAGTCAATACTGGATTGATATTCCGGACTCTCCGGATGATGATAAGGAATTAGAGACTTTCTTTACCATTACATAGAAAAAAGAAGAGTTTAATGTAGTTTTTTCCTTCTAGCTTTGACATAGACAATGGACGCTATAGCTGCTGTCATCAAGAAAACCAAGCCTATCCAAGGAGCTAGCAGTTGATACTTGTTTATTGGAATCCATTCTCCACCGACTGGATGAACTGGTGGTCCAACGGATGCATAATCACTTTGTATCTCTTCCGCTGTTCTTGCATAGTTGTATACTTTGATTTCATCAATTGACCCTTGAAAATAGTCAGGTTCAGGAATGTAATACCTTCCAACTGTTGCAGTGTACCCAAGCCCAGGGTTGAAAAGGTATTCGTCTGGTATTGCGTTATTTTCCCCTTCTAGGATTCCATCAACATAAATCCTGATAGACACTCCCTTCGTCCAGACCCCTACAATATAATGCCAAGAGTTCGGTGTAATTGGGTTGGAGAATACGTCAACCCAGCTTACACTCCCAAATTTTACACTAAAGCTTGCTAGGTTGGGGTATTGTCCAGATGCTCCATCGAATGCTCTCTGACCATTATGAAGCAAGAATTCTCCGCTTTCTCCATTGTAGAAAATGTAGCCTATTTGGTTCAGTGAAGAATCCATCCAAGCTCCAACTGTCAGTGAGGTCAGACTAGGAAGGTTAAATGATGAAATACTAACGTAATCATCCGTCCCATCAAAATTCAAAGCATAACCGACTTTTCCTGAAACCCATGTAGCTCCATAAACTGTGCCATCATAGCCATTGCCAGAGCTATCTAAAACAGCATTTCCACTTTCTTCATCAAACTTCCAGTATCCGATAAGTGAATCGGTGGCTCTTATTTGCTCCGTGAATGCCAAGAACATTGAAAAGCATAAGAATATAATCAGTATAGTTATCGGTATTTTCTTCATTTCCCTATCTCCTTTCAGTAGTAAAAATGGGCAGTTCACACAATTAACCATTATGAAACCTTCTTCTATTATCATCTGAGTTGAACAATAACATTTATAGAGAAATCTTCTATGGAATATTTGATGCTTAAATCAATCCGTGTGGACATGCATTAAAAAAAGGAATGGATTCTATAATGGCTTATCTGTTAGCTTTTCAATGAATAGTTCTTCGTTTACTACTCTGAGTCTCAAGTTAGTCTCTTTCCATTTGTTATATTCTGGAAATGTTGTATAAGTCCTATCTCCCTTCTTTCCATGTATTTTCTTAGTTTCTATCTTAGTGAAATCAACATTGTTTCTTTCAGCTATCTTCATTATTGCTTTCTCTATGGATGGATAGACACTCTTCAGTTTTCCCAGTGTCTTAATGTCTATCTTGTAAGCTCCCTTAGATTCTTTAGCAATAGCATCAACTATTCCAAAGTAAATACCGGTCTGTCCCTTTCTCTGTGGCTTAGGTAGTTCCTTCACTTTCGAGTATAGCTTTGTAACATCTTTCTCCATTACTGCTTTCGTTATTGTTTTCTTACTCATATTGAAATCTCATTACAAAGATAGCTAGAATTCTCTATATAAAACAACATTAAAGATTCTTTAATAGTGTTCAAATAAAAGATAGAAAAAAGATAGGGATTAGATGTTTAAACTCTGTTCCAAGTCATTCAGTATTACCAATATCGAATCACTAAGAGTCTTAGGATTCTCCTTCAAATAATGCCTTATGAAAATATCCTTAGAGATTCTACCCTGAATCAAATCTATCAGTTCCGAGATTATGCCATGTTTCCTAAGATAGCTTGCATAATAGCTACGCAATTCCTTTAGTCTTAGTTTGATATTTCTCCTCTCTAAGCGTTTGTGAATAGAGGCATAACTTACATAGCTACTGTTTGCTATTTGCTGTATCAAGTCACTAGGAATTATTGAGATGTAAACATTCTTTGTATCTCTCAGGAATATGTTCGGGTACTTGAAATGCTGTAGAATTGACAGATTAGAGTCATAGTATTCGTCAAGTTTACCATTCTTCGATAGGTCTATTATCATGTTGAAAGACTTGATAGCCTCTCCCTTACGAAGACCACTTAGTAGGACAAATCTTAGGAATAGTCTGTAGTTGTCATCTAAGACACCTTGGACAGTCTTATACCATTCTTTAAGGTCATCATGTTTGTTGTTTAGGATATTTAGAAAAGCAGTTAAGTTGTCAGGCTTTAACCATTTAATGCCATGCTGTCTGAGACTATCCTTGAACTGTAGATAGCTACCTTGAAACTTAGATAATGCTATCAATGCCTTTAAGACATTGGCTCTAATAGATGTTGGAAGACTTAGAATCTTAGAAGGGTTCAGATAACAGTCAAAGTATTTTATTGAATAGTTATAGATAGCCTTTGAATATTCTTTTGAATACCCTTTAGACAGAAACTCTCTAAACATTGACCAATTTAATCCTCCTAAGTCGGTGGTCGTGGGTTCAAATCCCACCCCGCCCGCCAAAGAAAACACCCAAGAGGTATAAGGACGTGTTTTGTAGATTTTATGATGCTTGAAATCCGAAATTATTAATACTTTTTGACTTGCATATTCTAATAGAAGGAATTCTATTGGCAGGCATAGAAGATGACTCTAAGAAGGTTCTTTTTATTAGCGGGTCACTGGGGTTAGGACACATAGGCAGGGATTTGGAAATTGCCAAAGCTTTGCGTGAAAAGCACCATGAAATTGATATATCTTGGCTGGCGGAAGATCCGGCAACGACTGTCTTGAAAGAAGCTGGGGAGAAGCTTCTTCCCGAAGCAGAGTTGCTGGCAAATAGTAATGCAAAACTTGAAAACTCTGCTAAGGACTACAATGCCAACCTTGTAAAGTGGGCAATGAACATGAGAAAGGGTTGGTCAGGGAACGCAGCATTGGTCGCCAAAGTTGTGGAGAGAGAACATTTCGACCTAGTAGTCGGAGACGAAACCTACGACATAATTGTAGAAATGGTCAAGAATCCGAGCTTCAAGAAGTTTCCTTTCGTGATTATGTACGACTTCATCGGTTTGGACGCCGTCACTAATCACCCGATGGATCGACTTGCCACCTACATGACGAACAGGATCTGGGTAAAGGCTTTGAGTGCCGAGCCTCGTCTCGCTGACCGAAGCGTTTTCCTTGGCGAGATCGAGGACGTTCCAGACCGGAAGTTTGGTTTCATGCTTCCAAACAGGCGCAGACTCGCCGAGAAGTACGTCGATTTCGTTGGCTACGTGCTTTCATTCAATCCCAAAGATTACGAGAACAAAGACAAGGTGCGTCAACTTCTGGGTTATGGGAAGGAACCATTGGTTGTTTGCTCAATCGGCGGAACCGCCGCTGGCAAAGAACTCTTGAACCTCTGTACAAAGGCATACCCAATAATTAGAAAAGAAATCTCAGACATCAAGATGGTCTTGGTTTGCGGACCTCGACTTCCAGCGGATTCAATTCCAGCCACGGAAGGGGTAAAGGTGAAGGGATACGTGCCAGAGCTTTACAAGCATCTGGCAGCCGCAGACCTCTGCATCGTCACTGGGGGAGGAACGATCACGCTTGAATTGACTGCGCTTCAACGACCTTTCTTGTACTTTCCGCTTGAGCAGCATTTCGAACAAGAGATCGATGTGGCGATGCGATGCGAACGCCATAGGGCAGGGATTAAGATGATGTATTCGAGAACTTCGCCAGAAATCTTAGCCAAAAAGGCAGTCTCCAATATCGGCGAAAAGGTCAACTATGCGTCCATACCAACTGAAGGAGCACAGAAGGCGGCCAAGCTAATAAGTGAGCTTCTTTGACCTCGCATTTCTTGTTCTGCAAGAGTAGTGCCAAGCGCCTCGGGAAAATAAAAAAGAGAGGATTTGCGGGAAATTTCGACATTGAGTGCGAAGTTCAAATTCCACCCCGTCCGCCACAAACAAATTTTAGTGGGTCTATTGGTTTAAGATTACCTTGTTATCACTCAGTGTAAACATGTTTATCTGTAGAATCTTTTGAAGATTCGAGCGACTGTTAAGGCCAGCCATAGTTGCCTTTCTCTTGTCTTTTCGTTTTTCATGTATGCACCCTCTTTTGTGTTTTCAACGTAAGTTATTTTCCACAACCCATCAGATAATTGGTTTTCGACAAGCCAGTTCAGGGCTTTTCTAATGTCTGGATCATCCTTTGAATAACCCATTAATGAAAGTGAGTCAAGTGAGGTCACTAGGTTAGGCCACCAAAAGAGGAACCTTACCCAGTAGCTTGCTGCTTTGTATGAAGTGTATACATCTGGCTGGAAAAAACGTGATTTGAGCAAGTCTGCGGCTTTTCTAGCTTCCTTACACTTGCGATATTTTCGGTGAGCGGCAAATGCTCGAAGAACCATGTCTGTCGAGTTATGGGAGAAGGGCTTTGATCTGTCAGGCTCAACAGGCTCTGCATATTCACTCGTTAGCTTATATTTTGTTTGTCTATCGAATTTGTGAGTTAAGATAGGAACAGTCCATCCGCCATCATTCTGCCTCATCGAAATCAGCCATCTAAAGCCTTTCTCTACGCGTGGATCGTCCTCGTATCCTGCTCTGATGAGAAGAGCCAGTATCGCTCCAGCATAATAAGTGGCGTATTGGTTTGCGAGCATACCTCTGATGTCGCCTTGCTCAGTCTGACATGAGAAAAGGAACTCGGCTGCTTTTCTTGTAGCATTATGTTTCTTCGTGAACTCGTATTGCTTGACTAGTACTCTGAATGTCTTCCACGTTTGGAGTAGCGGATAATGATGCTTTGGATAGCTCATTGTCTTTTTCCCTGTATATCTCCATGAACCATCTGGCTGTTGGTTTCGAAGAATTTTTTGAACTTCGGGCAACTGCCACATATTATTTATCGGTGCTACCTCTTGTTCAAGAAGATCACGTTTCGTGAAGTACACAATAGCCTCGTTACCTGAAGAAAGCAAAATTGGTGTAGGGTCGAATTCGAGTTGCGCCAACCATTTCGCCAATACTTCGTTTCCCTCTTTCTTATGCTAACGCGCGAGCTTTTATTGATTTGCCAAACGAGTGAACTCACTCATGAAAAACTCGTCTGAAGAAGAAAGCGCACACAGCCTGCTAGTACGTACTTTGTCATTGATGAAGAAAGAGCTGGAGTACACCAGACACATATTGGGAATAGAAAAAAGAGAAGCTTGTTGCAGATAACTCCACATGGTGCTGGGTTCAAATTCCACCCCGCGCTCATCATTCATATGACAATAGTAGAACATGAGGATCAACAATGAACATTCAAATGCCCTAGTTGTTGCACAACTTTGGGCGACCATGGTAAGCTTCACACTCAAGACTTGAGTGTACCTCTGGTGAGTTACGGCAACTATTTATTTTCTGCAGAATAGTAGAGCGTGTAGATGCTTCATGGAAAACGGCGTCGAAAGGCTCCAAAAAATCGGGCTTACAATGTACGAAGCAAGAGCGTACCTAACTTTGTTAGGTGAACACGTAACGACGGCTTCGAAAGTTTCAGAGAAGTCAGGAGTCCCGAGAACGAAAATCTATTCTGTGCTGGAGACACTTGCTCGTAAGGGTTGGATAAAAATCTATTCAGGAGTTCCATTACTGTTCAAAGCCGCCAAGCCAACGGATGTCTTTGAGAAGATAAGGCGGGAATATACGAATTTTCTGGAGTCTGTTCAGACGTCGATTGAAGAAGAGGTGAGTAATGTGATAGAGAAGTTTGTAATAAAGAATTTTGACTTAGGTCTGGAGAATCTCAAGGGCGAAATGGCGAAAGCCAAGACCATACAGATAAGCAACGCGACCAATGACTTTCTCAAAAAGGTTAAAGGAGCCTTCGCCAAAACCGCCGCCGTCAAAGTGTTGCTTTTCCCGGGAGAAAAGAAGATTGAAAACGGGGATATTGAGTATAGAGACGCGGAAGTAAAGATCGTGTGCATGATCAGGGGCAAGGAAGTGCCTTCAATCTCTGTTATCCTCGACGAAAACAGAACCTTTACAGCAATAGAAGATCCGGTGAATCACCATTACATCGTTGACGAGATGCTGTATGATGATTGTTCAAAATGTTTCGGAGAATGGTATAATCTAGGATGGAATGCTGCTGAAGCAAATGAGGGATAAAACATGCCAATCGTGGAAGGAAGATACGAAGCCAAACTTTCAACCACTTTCGACACTGTTGAGGAAGGAATAGAAAAAATCAAAAAGAAGATCCAGAAATCGAGACGAATAAGGATAAACAATATTCCCATGAGTCTGCTCAACCAGCTTAAACCAATGCTGGGCAATAAAGAC
>Ga0209323_10002213_pt1 | contig 12900 bp, 10 predicted proteins | sample Rifsed19ft2_FD_184014 | JGI IMG/M metagenome (GOLD analysis project Ga0209323, IMG submission 184014) | Soil microbial communities from Rifle, Colorado, USA - sediment 19ft 2 (version 2) | ecosystem: Environmental > Terrestrial > Deep subsurface > Rock core/Sediment | place: Rifle, Colorado...
CCTTCGCCGATTGCATCCAGACTGTTCTTTGAGGATTCCCCAATTACTTCACTGGCTTCCCGATAGCCTGGGTCAGCCGGGTTTCCGGTTAAGAGACTGGAGTCGCTGACCTTGTTGCTGCAGGCGGTAATTGCCAATAGGGAAACCCCCGCAAGTAAGAACATTAAATGCTTGAGTGGCCGAATCATAGCTACTCCTTTCTTTTGGTCTAATATGTTATCGGTTGCCTCAATTGAAAATTCATCAGAATTCATCTTTTGAGAAAAAGCTAATAGTCAGATCGTACTATCGTCAAGAGAAAACTCTTAGTTAAAAACTTCGAGAGTCCTAATAGTGCCAGCCAAATCATTTGCTACCGGCAAAACAAAAGACCCAGCCCCTTTCAGAAACCGGGTCAAAATCTGTCGGGCGGATATTTTTCTAATACTCAATCTGATACTTCTTCATCTTATCAAACAGAGTCGTATAGTCAATCTTCAAAATCTCAGCAGTCTTTCTTTTGTTACCTCTAGTCTGCTCTAAGACCCGCACAATCAGAGACCTCTCCGCCTCGGTCTGGGCGTGCTGGCCTACTTCTTTTAGGCCGGCTCCTTCTCTTAGGCGGATTTCAGCCGTGGTCGGTATGCGGATGGCTAAGTGAGCCGGAAGAATCTTTTTTCCCTCACATAAGATGACCGCTCTTTCAATGGTATTCTCCAGTTCCCGCACGTTGCCGGGCCAGTGGTACTTTTCCAAGAGAGCCAATGCTTCGGAATTGAGTCTCTGCTGGGGTTTGTTTAACTCTTTGCAGTAGCGCTGGACAAAATGCTCGGCCAAAGGGGGAATGTCCTCCCTCCTTTCCCTTAAAGGAGGAATGCGGACCGGAAAGACCGACAGTCGGTAGTATAAGTCCGCCCGAAAGGCTTTGGCTTCACAGGCCTCTTTCAAATCGATGTTCGAGGCGGCCAGCATGCGGACATCTACGTCAATGGTCTTGTTTCCACCTAAGCGTTCAATCTGCTTTTCCTGTAGAACTCTGAGAATCTTAGCTTGCAGAGAGATGTCCATATCGCCGATCTCATCCAGAAAAATTGTTCCACCCTCGGCCAATTCGAATTTGCCGATCTTGCGGGTGTAGGCTCCGGTGAAAGCCCCTTTTTCCGAGCCGAAGAGCTCATTTTCCAAAAGCTCTCTGGGGATGGCGGCGCAGTTGATGGCCACGTACGGACTTTCCCGGCGGGGACTCAGATGATGGATGGCCCGGGCAAAGAGCTCTTTGCCGGTTCCGGACTCTCCTAACAATAAGACCGTGGTGTCCGAACCGGCCACTTTTTGAATCAGTCCCATTACTTCTTTCATCTTGGGACTGCTACCGATGATCTCCTGAAATTGGTGGTTGGATGCCAAAACTTCCCGTAAAAGAGTGTTCTGGGTGACCAGGCGTCTGCTCTCCAGTGCCTTTTTAGCCAGGACTAAGAGATGCTCCGGGTCAAATGGTTTGGTGACGAAATCGTAAGCCCCTTGCTTCATAGCCTGCACCGCAGTCTCGATCGAGCCGTAGGCGGTCATCACGATGACCTGCGCTTCGGTGTCAACATCTTTCACGGCAGATAGCACTTCTACTCCGTCCAAATCTGTCAGCTTCAGGTCTGTGATTACCAGATCAAATCTGCGATTGGAAATAGTCTGCAGTGCGGAACTGCCATTTTTGGCAGTTTCTACCTGGTAACCCTCCCCCTGAAAAGTCCGGGAGAGCATCTGCCGCATCGAGTCGTTGTCTTCTACAATTAGTATGGACTCCATCTTCACCCCTTCCGGCACAAAAAAGTTGTCAGTAAATATCCTCTCACTTATCGGCAGAAAGGCTGATTAATAAAGGGTTTGAGGCCACATCTTACACAAAAATGATGGCCTTTTTTTGCACAGTAAAAATCACAGAGTTCTTAGTGACCAGTAACTAAAACATCTGGCTTAGTAAGGCAGTGCTACTGCCCCTCCCCTCCTTATCGTATTTCAGTATTTTGGTAACAAGCCAGAGAGAGTATTAAATTAGTAAGGAGAGGTGAGGAGGGAACTTTGATTTATGGCTTGCAGCGCCGACAGGCTGAAAACCCTTTATCTAATGCTTCTTCCCGGCTATCCAATCTTATCAGGTCTTTCTCTTTAGAACCGGCAAGGGAGCGGCAGTCCGGGCGGTGAAAGCGCTTGGAGCCTTTTACGGCTAAATAGAATTCTTCAAGTTCTTTTTCCTCGGACCAAACTCCAACTTTCTGTTGGCGAGCCTTCTTCTGAATCTGGGTGAAGTAATCTGCATACTTGACATTAGGAGGATAAGTGTACAAGACCGCCAGCCCGGCCTTCAGCATTTCCGCATTGACGAAAATGCCATCCACGTAGACGTAGCCCAAGAGTCTGCCATATTTGTCCTTTTCTTGCACATCGAACTCAATTTTGATTTTCTTTCCTTCCAGCAACCGGCGATTGTAATTCTTGGCTTCCGAGTAGAAAGGCTCTTTTTTCTCCGGAGTATCAATGCCGATATAGCGCAGCTTTTCACCGCTGGAAAGCTCGACCGTGTCGCCATCTATGACTTTGGTGACTAAGTAGAGTTCTTCGGTTACCCGGGGGGTGCAGTGCCAGAGAGAAAGACAAGTACAAGCTAGAAATATGAAGAGCGCAAATACTCTCAGACTATACCTCACGGCCTGGCTGGGTTCAGTCATAGGCCAGGTTGGCTTCAATTCGGCTGGTGCCGTCCGGGTTTTCGACCACGTTTATCAAGGATTCAACCTGATCTTTGATATCCTCGATATGGGTAATCAAGATGATCTGGCGAAAGCGGTTGCGCAGATTACCCAAGGCTTTTAGAATGCTCTCTTTGCGCTGTTGATCCTGGGACCCGAAAATCTCGTCTAGGACTATAAAAGAGAATTCAGTCCCGGCTGATTGAGAAATCAGAAGGGAAATCGCCAGGCGCAGGCACAGATTGGCTAAATCTTTTTCACCACCGGAGAATCTTTCCAGACCAAATTTCTGACCGCTGTCGTAGATATAAATTTCGTAATTTTCATCCAGTTCCAGGTCGGTGTATTTCCCTTCAGTCATCTCCGCGATTAAACCTTTAGTAATAGCTGAAAGAGCCGGCCGGATTCTGCCAATCAGATGAAGTTTGAAGTCTGCCATTATCGAATCCAGCCTTTCTAAATATCTTCTCTGTTCTTCTAAATCCTGTACTTGTTTCTGGAAGAGCTGATTTTCTTTGATCTTCTCCTCGATTTGTCTGATCTCCTGGGAAAGAGCTAATTCTGCGAAACGAAAGTCTTTTAAGTCCAGCTGGCTTTGGTGAACCTGTTGTCTCTTTTGCTCCAGTTCAGTCTCTTTCCTTTGAAACTGGCCTAGGTCAAAGCCCAGTTGATTAAGGTTGACCGTGATTCGGGCCAAATCCTGCTCCAATTCCCTCTTCTTATTCTCCATTTCCCGGAGCTTCTTTTCCATCTGCGGCAGGGTCTTTATCTTCTCCGAGACTTGCAAATATTCCTGTTTTTTCCCTTCCACCCTCCGCAGCTCTTCCTGTAGCTGCAGGTGAATTTCAGGCTGGTACTGCTCGGTTCCCAGTTGCTGACAGGCCTTGCTGAAATTATCTAGATTCAGGCTGCTCTGGGCTATTCTCTGCTGCAGGTTTTGCAGCTCCAGGCTGGCTTGCTCCAATTGTTTGAGTTTTCCCTGGTACAAGTCTTTCTGATTTTGCACCTTTTCCTTATCGGCTTTGGTCTTTTGAATGTTTTGGAACTCCTGCTCCCTTTTGCTAGTCAAAGTCTGGCGCTGGCTGTTTAACTTTTCTGTCTCCTCCAGGATATGCTCTCTGATTTGGTCAAAATCCTTTCCCAGAGGACGTAGGCAGCGGTCGCACAGAGATTCTGGCCCCAGCTCTTCGATTCTCTGCAACTGTTGCTGTAGTTTCTTAATCTGGTCGTTGACGGATTTTTCCTCAGCACTGGAAAGGTTAAACTGCTGCTGTTGTTTCTCTAATTCACTTTCTATCTGCAACAGCCTTTGGATATTCTCCTGATGAATTTTCTGTATCTTCTCCACCAAAGCTAGGTCCGACTCTAAGGCTTTTAGTCGATTCTGGTCTTGCCGGAGTAACTCCTGGTGAGCCTTGATCTGTTCCTCCAGGCTTTTCCTGGTGGAGCTCTTTTGCTTTAATTTCTCCTGCTCCAATAAGCCCTGGGCCAGCTGAGAGTGTTTCTCCAGGTATGGCTTCAACTCCTCTTGGAGCGGGATTAGATTCAGGATTTCTTCCTTTTCGTTGACCAAGCCCCTAATCTGTTCAGTCATTCCTTGGAGCTGAGACTGCCTGACCTCGGATTCTTTCTGCAGAGTTGTGAAAGTCTCCCTTCTGGACTTTGAGAGTACGAATTCTTGGGAGAGTTTCCCAAACTCTGACTGAGTCTGCTTTAGGCTGACTTCCTTCTGGCCGATTTTACTTTTCAATTCCAGCTGCTGGCTTTGTTTGATTTGAAGCTGCTGCTGAAGCTGGTTGACATCGACCATAAAGCCGCGGGTGGTTTCCAGCTTGGTCTGGCAGTCCCTTTTATCCTGCCGGAGCATTTTGATGGCAGACTCGATTCTCTCAATCCCCAACATTCTGGAGAGGACTTCGATTCTCTTGGCAGGCTGGTATTCGGTTAAGGCGTTTAACTCTCTCTGCCGGGCGAAAAAACTTACCAGAAATGACTTCCAGTCCATCCCCAGAGTTTTTTCTATCAGCTCAGAAGAAGCAGTAACACCTCTGGCCTGGGGTCTCTGGTTGATAAACACAGCCGCGTCAGCGGTGTTGGAAACCCCTTTAAGTTCGCGTACTACTCGGTAATTATCACCATTCATTTCAAAGTCCAGAATCACATAGCAGGATTCACTCGGGGGGGCTCCCAGTCTTTTAATTTCTTCCTTGGAACTGCGGGCCACCTCGTTTCCGTACAGAGCCCAGGCGATTGCTTCAACTAAAGAGGATTTACCAGCTCCGTTAGGACCAATCATTCCTACCACGCCGTCCGGGAATTCAACAGTTACCTCTTCAAATCTTCTGTAATTGTTTAACTCTAATCTGACCAGATGCATACAATGTACAGTTAAAGTAACATGTTAAGCCTGCTGCAAGCTTAAAGATTTAGATATCACGCACAAACTCGTCAGAACCTAATTCTGATCAGGCAAAATCAGCCTCACTTAGAACCTGATTGACATAACTCAAGCCCATCTCAGAAAGCTTCCTCTTATCTAACCCTTCCACCACAATCGAGTTCAGGTATTCCAGAAGCTCCTGGTTCAATCTTCCGATGCTGGTTGTCTCTGATGAGACTGCCCCGGATTCCTCCTTAAGTTCGAAGCGGAGGTCGCAGAAGAAGGCTTTATTTTTCCACTGGTTGATTTTTCTGAAAGGAAGGAGCTGATAGATATGTTGAGGGAGATTAGTTATTCTCAGGCGAATTATTTTCTCTTCCAGCTCTGGAAGGTCAAATATATTTTCCAGCCGGGTTTCCAATTGAATCTGATCCAGACCGAAAGCGTCCAAGTCAGGAAGGTCAATCATCTGGCGGGCTGGAACAGGATGGAACTTGACTTCAAGCTTAGATGCTCCAGCACTGGATCTGGACAGGTTTACCTCCAAAAAACCTTTCTCCTGGCCAATCTCATTGAAGGAGATTCTTTCAGTGGAGCCGGCGTAGATGACATTCTCCTGCACAGGAGTGTACTTGTGGTAATGCCCTAAGGCCACATAGTCAAATCCCAAGCCAAAATAAGAGTCTGGAATCATCTGCTCCGCGAACTCCCCCATGGAGAATTCCGGTATCCCGGAGACCACCCCGTGCAGCATCAGAATATTTGTAGCCTTCTCACTTATTCTGATTCTCTCTAGTTCCTCTTGAAACAATTCATCGGTGAGACAATGCGGTATGCAGTGGACTAAAACTCTTTCTGTGCCGTGCTCCTTATTCTGCGCAAGGTGTAGCTCTTTAGTTTCATACCTCCCCTTATAGACCGGGTAAATATGGGGAAAGACATCTAGAATAGAGTAGATTGAGCCAATGCCCCTCTGTTTGGGAGAATCGTGGTTGCCGGAGATGATGACCGTGGGGATAAAGGCCTGAGAGAGTTTGATGAGCTGCCTTAGGGCAAAGTCGATGATCCGGTTGGAAGGGCGCACAGAGTGAAACAAATCTCCGCAGTGCAGCACAAAATCCGGCTTGAGTTCTAAGATTTTGTCAATGGCATAGGCAAAGACATGGCAAATATCTTCTTCTCTTTGATTGACACCTGAAGCTGAGAATTTTCTCCCTAGGGTAGCGGCCCCCAGGTGGGTGTCGGAGATGTGGATGAATTTCATTTACGGATCCCTCCCCTTACAGGAGAGGGAAAAATACTCCCTCCCCTCTTAGGGGAGGGTTCACCCTGAAGGTTCTCCCTGAAGGGGTGGGGAGAGGCAAGTTGACATGATTAACTGTAGAACTTTTCATTTACTTCCACTTTTATTTTCTTGCTCTCAGATTTTAGCTGTCGAGTTTTAAGCCAATCTTCGTACAGATGGATCTTAGCTGGTACGGCAAAAGGGGTTGACGGAGAAGTTACCAGGGTTTCCCCAGCCTCTAACATCTGGATTTCTGTCATCAGATCGGAAATATCCTGCTTAGCTGTGGATTTAACTATAGTGCGGTCTCTCTCGTCTGCTAATCCCAGGATGAAGAGGGTGTTGAACTGGGAAAGCAGTTCTTCATCAATCAGTTTGGGCTGCTGGGTGATGGCACACAAGCCGGTTTTGAACTTTCTGCCTTCTCTGCATACTTGGGCGAAGATGTTGATGTCAGATTCCCCTCTCTGAGAAAGGACTCTTTGGGCTTCCTCCATTACAATTAGAGTGGGTGGTGTCTTGGCAAATTCATCCGGTGCTTGATACTTGGCCTTATTGTAGTTAAACACAGTCCGTGTCAATACGGCAGAGATTAGAAGTTCTTCCTGTTCAGACATATTGGAAGTATCCACTAACACAATTTTACCAGTGCTTAGATCTCGGACTATGCTATTGGTAATAGTGAGAGTGGGGTCTTTGTGGATGAAGGGCAAACGGAGAATGTGCTCAGCTCTTCTCTGAATAACACCTAAGGTTGATTCGAAAAAGCTGCGATTGGCAAAGAGCATTAGAAGTTCGGGGATGCCGGCCTTGGCGACTGATTCGAGCCAGTTTTCTCTATAATGGTGAGACAATGCATATAATGCTTCCACCTGAGCCTGGGTGAAGCCGTAGATCTGGCGGATGTCTTTTATTTCAATTTCCCTGGGAGAAATCCTCAAGAAATTATGTGGCCCGGCCAGCTTTCTGGAGCTGTACACTTTTAATCTATCTTGAGCCAGGGGATGGTCAATCAATCCCCGGGCATTTCGCCTGGAGCGCTCTCCCCCGCCGTCATAGTATTCACCGTGTGGGTCTAAGATCAACAGAGAATACTTGCCACTCTCCATAGCGGAGGCGGCCAGCACCTTCATCAAATTTGATTTTCCCATGCCAGTGGTGGCAAAAATCCCCAGATGATAGGGAAACATCTCCCCTTTTAAGCCGACCGTGAAATCCAGCACTCTTTCACCGGAGCGGAGCTGCCCGATTTCTACCTCTCCTAAGTAGGGCTTCAAGAATTCAAAGTCACCTGCGGTCGGCTCGCTAATTTTGGAAAAATGGGCTGGTATGGTCTTGGGCTTGCGGAAAGATTTATTTTTGATGTAACCTAAAGGGACACACTTCCCGATTTTGTACAGTCTTCTCTCTTTTTCCTGCAGCCGGTAAGTCTCTTCTTTGCGGTCCAAAAGCATCATATTTCCGGCGGTGCGCTCGGGCCAGTTGGGGTCAGATGATTCCACCCCGTAGGAGACTTCCACTACTCTTAAATAAAAAATGAGATTATGCTCGGCATCATAGGCGACTAAGATGTCTCCCAAGTATAGGTCGGTTTCGTAAAAAGTACGAAAGTAGATTTCGGTTATGCTTTTGCCGAAGATTCTGCCCTGATAGTCCATATTCCTCTTGTTTTTATTCTCTCAGCCTAATCCTATCGGTTTAAGTCCGCATTCAAAATCAGATGAAAATCCTTGAAAAGCAAGTCCCAATCTGATTCAGAAATCCCGGATTCCAAGGCTTTCCTCTGCAGACGATAGCGAAGGTCCTCGATTTCAGAAGGAGTGATTCTAACCAAGATATGCGTGGCTGCCAGGGGATAAGGATAGCCTAAAAAAGCCGGATCAGAGGAGAGGGCAGAGAGAATACCAAAAGTTTTATCTACGGTTTGTTCTTCCAGCCGGTTTACATCCACCCGGAAGGCGAAGTCAGAGGCCTCTTTGAACTTGGCGATATAAACCGTACCGAACCAGTGGGACTGCTCCAGTTCTCGCTTCAAATCTCCGATTTTGGAATACCAGGCTCTTTCCACTCCACTTTGCTGGGCTTTTTTGACCACAGCCGGCAAAAGGGGAGACTTATCTCCCCAGTACAAGGTTGTGCTTTTGCTGATGCCGACCAAGATAATTCCACGTTCCCAGGCTTTCTTTGTGATCACTTCCAGGAAATTGTCTGGGATTGCCACGGTAGCTCTCAAAGAACCATCCAGCAATAAAAGATCTCCGGGTTCCAACTTGTCCAAAAGCTCGGAAGCCAGGCTCCATTCGGCAAATAGTCTTAGTCGGTCTAAAATCTTGTCCATTTCCGGAGTTTGGCTGGGAGCCTGACCGGTCAAGTGATGATAAGCCTGGGTGTAGAGCTCTTCTTTATTGGCTCGGGTCACTAAGGCAAACTGCAGGGGCCAAACTTCCTCTTCTATTCTTTGTTTCTTGGCAAAAATTGTAAACCCAGCCCGGTATGTTCCGACTAGAAATGAACGTCCGGATAAGATAGCCGCAGAGCCACCATCTACACTAGCGACTTTTCCGCTGAATTGGATTTCTGGAATATTTTCAAATGTCAACTGGTCTAGATTTCGTTCCAGAACCAGGGTTTCCTTTTCTTCAGATTCAGAATCGATTTCCAGAAAAGTGGGAGCTTGGTTTAGGGCTTCTTGAATGAAGCTGGTGATCTGGTTTAATTCGGAGTCTAAGTTTTGTCTTAGGTCTAACATAATCTTATTTAAGAGCCCGGTAACAGGCCACCATTCCTCCGGCTATATTCTGATAGCTGGCCTCTTTCAAACCAGCTTCTCTCATCTTGGTCACCACTTCCGCCTGATGGGGAAACTCTCGTAAAGATTGAGGCAGCCAGCGGTAGGCTGTGCCGTTGCCGGTGATCAAACTGGTCAAGGGGGGGAGCAAATTGTAGAAGTAGAAGTAAAAAAGTTTCTGGACGACCCTGTTCTCCGGATGGGCAATTTCCAGAAAGCAGACAGATTTACTAGCTTTGATGATTCTTTTAGTCTCCAGAAAAAATTTCTCCAGATTTTCTAAATTTCTTAAGGCAAAACCCTGCATAGCCCCGTCAAAGGTATTATCTGGAAAGGGGAGATTCTCGACCTCTGCTAGTAGGAAGGTAACTCGGTCAACAAATCCGACTCGCCTGAGCTTCTCCTTGGCCAGGGCTAGCATATCCGGATTGATATCTACTAGTACTATCCCTCCGGCAAATTCTTTGTTTTTCAGCAGAGCCAAACTCATATCTCCGGTGCCGGCACATAAATCGACGATATATTTCTCTGTTTTAAGATTTTGAACAGCTTGCCTTCTCCACTTCTGATCTAAGTTAAGACTCATCAGCCGGTTGAGGCGGTCGTACAGCGGGCTGATGTCGGAGAACATCTGCCGGACCAGTTCCTTTTTTCGGGGTTGGGCTGATATCACAACTGAAGACGGGATTCTATCTGTTCTGGTTTGTAGGGATGAAGGGATTAATCCTGGCAAGTCTTACTCAAACTTGTAGTCTACAATCCCCCATTTTCCTTTGTGCTTGCGCAGCAACAGCTGCAGCTTCCCTTTCCAAGTTTCAGTTGACTCAGCTCCAATCCGCTTGATTCCACTCAGAGTCAAATCTACTTGGGCAGACTGGACCTTTCCCTCCTCCCGGTAGAGCCGGATGCTGCGGCCAGCCACGCGGATACTCTCAATTCCGGAAGAGAATACAAATTTCTCCATCTCCTCTGAATTCTTGACAATCCACTCTTTGTTTGCAGAAAAGACTGTTTTCAGACTGTCCGGGCTATTTAAGATGATTCCGTTTTCCCAGCGGGTGATAAGATTTTTCACCAGGAGGATTTCGTCCGATTTTTTACGTTTACAGCCGGACGTGACTATGACCAGTGGCAGGATAAGAGCTGAACAGACAAGAAAAGGCACCCACTTCAAGTTACCAGTAGCTCGGCAATCTGAAACAGGCAGGCTCATTTCACTCCATATTCTTTCAGTTTATTACGCAGGGTACGGGAAGTTATCCCTAATTTTTCAGCTGCCTTGGTGCGGTTGTCATTAGATTCTCTCAAGGTTTTCAAAATTAGATTTTTCCCAGCCTGGGCTAAACTTAAGCCTCCCGGAGTCTCTTGGGTTCCCTCACTGGGAGGATAAGTCAGCTCCCTGGGGAAGTCAGACTGGGTCAAGACCGCCTTTTTCGAAATCACCACCGCCCGCTCCATATAATTTTCCAACTCCCGGACATTGCCCGGCCAGTGGTAGTTCATAAATAGTTCCATTACTTTTTCATCCACTTTTTGGACACTTTTCTGAGACTCTCGGTTGTATCTCTCCAGGAAAAAGTCCACCAGAAGGGGGACATCCTCTTTTCTATCTCGTAAAGGGGGGAGATGAATAGGGAGGACATTTAAGCGGTAATACAAATCTTCCCGGAATTTTCCGGTCCTGGTCTGCTCTCTTAAGTCTCGGTTGCTGGTGGCTATCACCCGCACATCCACTTGTATACTGGTACCGGAGCCCAGCCTTTCGAATTCCTTTTCTTGCAGTACCCGCAGAAGCTTGGCCTGCAGGGCCGGAGAAACTTCAGAAATTTCATCCAGCAAAATGGTGCCCCCATGGGCTAACTCAAATCTTCCCAAGTTTGTTTTTATCGCTCCGGTGAAAGCCCCTTTCTCATGGCCAAAGAGCTCGGATTCAATCAAACCTTCTGGAATGGCGACGCAGTTAATGCTGACAAAAGGATAATCTTTGCGGGGGGAGCTATAATGAATACCTTTGGCCACTATTTCCTTACCTGTCCCGGTCTCCCCGGTAATCAAGACGGTCGAGCTACTCTGGGAGACGACCTCAATTTGCTGGAAGACTTTCTGCATCAAAGGAGATTTGCCCACGATGTTATCAAAGCGGTATTTGCCTGTGACTTCTTCAATCAGGCGCTTATTATCTTGTTGCAGTTTTTTGTGCTCCAAGGCGCGTTTGACTACGATTTCGAGTTCATCCGCAGAGAAAGGTTTGGTTACATAGTGGAAGGCCCCCAGCTTCATGGCTTCCACCGCATTTTCCACGGTGCCGTATGCGGTCATCATTACTACTTTAGTTTCGGGTTGAGAGGAAATGGCAGCTTTTAAGACTTCCATTCCGCCTAAGGTCGGCATTCTGATGTCGGAGAGTATTACGTCATAGTCTGAGGACTGGATTTTCTGCAGGGCTTCCTCTCCGGTGGAGGCGGATTCTATAGACAATTCCAGGCGGGAGAGGGCCTCTTTGAGGAAATCCTGCATAAGTGAGTCGTCTTCGACTATGAGGATTTTATGTAACATGTCACATTCGCTAATTGTCAGGGCAACATATTACAGCCCTGCTACTTTTTCGCCTTTCTCAGTGATAATTCCTTCTTATAAACCTGCCTCCTGGCCCGTTCAATCTCGGTTGGTGATACCAAGTAATCATCAAAATCGTGGATGTTGTCTTGATTCACATGTAACTGCCCCTCACCTACATTACCTCGATGCTGCCCTGGTGAATAGTGGGGGCTGTGTTCTACCACATAAGACGGTAATACCCAGTAGCGGATTCTATCCCGCCACGCGGCAATCCAGATGAATAAGTGACAGCATCTTGGTTTTAGCTGTTGGAAGTTCATATCAAACGGTCTGTTAGAATCCGAGTGTAGTGCTTTTAAATATAGAGGGTCATTGGGCCGTTCGAAGTCCACCGCCCTTGACGCTTTCACTTCAATTTTAATTTGGGGGTCTGGCCATAGGTCGTATTCGCCAGTGTATTTCGGGTCGATCTTTTTACTCGGGCGTTTGAGATTGGGTGTTAGCTGAAGAACTTGTCCAACAGCCCACGTATCCCGGAATCCCCTGGGCGCACTAATTTCAAACAGGTACAGGTAAAGATTTCTGTCTATATAATCATTTCTTATTTCATAGTATTCGTCAATTGTTAGCTTGCTAGCTGCTAACAGATGTGAAATTATGTACTCATATTCGCTAAATGGGTAGACAGATTTAAGTTCATCAAGACTCAGGCGCAGCACATCTGCTTGATGAGCTTTGAGTCTATTTATAAGCGTATCGAGTTGTTCCCTTAACTTTTCCACGACGACCTTTACTTTGCACTGTCGCTCTATATTTCTGTGTGCTTTCATCTATAAAAAGGCTGTGCTGTAAACATTCGTATTTAGAAATTGGAGTTCTGCCAAACTCTCGGCTAAATGGATTATCATTTTGCCATCCGGTTCTTCGTGTGTTCCTAAAGTGCTCTAGCCTCCGGATGGTTATTTCGCAGAATATTGGGTCAATATCCATGGTATAGCATAGTCTACGAGAAATTTCGCACTGCAACAACGTAGAGCCGGAGTGAGCGAAGAAATCCATGACTAGTTCACCACGTTCTGAACTGGCTTTAAGTATTCGCTCTATAGCAGCGAGAGGTTTCTGCGCATAGCATCCATTCACATTTTCTTCCATACGGTAGAAAACT
>Ga0209323_10002214_pt1 | contig 12899 bp, 9 predicted proteins | sample Rifsed19ft2_FD_184014 | JGI IMG/M metagenome (GOLD analysis project Ga0209323, IMG submission 184014) | Soil microbial communities from Rifle, Colorado, USA - sediment 19ft 2 (version 2) | ecosystem: Environmental > Terrestrial > Deep subsurface > Rock core/Sediment | place: Rifle, Colorado...
ATATGCCCGTAAAGGTGAAATAAAAAATATCGGATCGGATTCTGTACAATCTTTTGGAAACATCTATAAGCGCTCATATTTCGTTGAATGGCAGGCACTGAACAGGCTAAAGAAACAGCTTCTTCCTTCAACAGACTATTTTATTGATTTTCAGGATACACTAAATCCGTCTATTATTTCCGGAGATGATTTCCGGAATGCACTGCACGAAATTTCCGAAACTCCTTTCAGGCTTCGTCCATGGTTTTTCCCGGGACCCTGGGGTGGAAAGTTTATGCAGGGGCACATGGGTCTCGATCCTGATCAGCCGAATTATGCATGGTCTTTCGAAATGATTGTTCCTGAGAATGGAGTGATTTTGGAAAATGATGGGGGAAAACTGGAATTTTCCTTCGATTGTTTAATGTACCAGGAAAATAAAAGAGTATTAGGGGCTGACGCTGCAAAACAATTTAAATATGAATGGCCTATCCGTTTGGATTACCTGGATACAATCGATGGGGGAAATCTCTCTACACAGGTTCATCCCCGTCCTGATTACATAAGGCAGAAATTTGGTGAAACTTATACGCAGGATGAAACTTATTATATTGTTGCAGCGAAACCCGATGCACAGGTTTATCTTGGCTTGACTGAAGGTTGCGATCCCGAAGAGTTTAAATCAGCGTTACTAAAATCTATTGAAACCGGAAAAGAAGTTGATATTGATAAATTTGTGAACAAGGAGCCGAGTAAACCGCACGATCTTTTCTGCATTCCTAATGGAACTGTTCATTGCAGCGGCGAAGGAAACCTGGTTCTTGAAATAAGCGCAACACCTTATATTTTCACTTTTAAAATTTATGATTACCTGAGAAGAGACCTTGAAGGGAATTTGCGTCCAATAAATATTGAAAGGGGATTTGAAAATATAAGGCTCGAAAGAAGAACTAATTGGGTCAGGCAAAATCTTCTTGCAAAGCCGGTTTTGATTAACGAAGGAAAAGGATGGAAAGAATACGGGTTGTATAACAAGCCTTTCACATTTTATAATATCAACCGGGTTGAATTTGAACGGCTTTATGAAACAAATACAAACGGCAATGCTTTCGCGACTAACTTAGTCGAGGGAGAGGAAGTTGAAATAGTTTCGGAAAATGGGAGAACATCAAAACTATCCTACCTTGAATCTATGCTGATTCCTGCTGCAACCGGGAAAATAAAAATAATTAATAAAAGTAAACGCCCCTGTAAAATGATAATGGTTTATATCCGTCCGGGCATTGGCATTACAGAACCATTAAATGAACCTATGTAAATTACAATCTTGTTTCTTGAACTTACTCTTGCTCTTGAACATTTTCCATCAGTATCAATAAAATGAAAAAAGGGTTAACTGTAACTTACCTTAGATGCGAATACAAAATTAATCCTTTCGGAATAGATGTTTCAAACCCGCGCCTTAGCTGGATAATTGAATCATCCAATTTAAATGAAAAGAGACAGAAGCAAACCGCATATCAAATTATTGTTTTATCTAATAAAGAAAATTTTGATGACGATATTGCTGATCTGTGGGATAGCGGGAAAGTAGAATCCGATCAATCAAATCAAATTGAATATGCAGGCAAAAAGCTGGAATCAAAAAATGAATGCTGGTGGAAAGTAAGAATATGGGATGTGAATGATATTCCAACTGAGTGGAGCCAGCCAGCAAAGTGGACAATGGGACTGCTTTCTAAAAAAGATTGGAAAGCAAAGTGGATTGGATATGATGAATGGGAAAAGGAAGAAAAACAAAAAGAAAAATTACAATTTGAAGCCGGTGAAGATAATTGGATTTGGTATCCTTTAGATAAAACAAAAGATAAGAAAGGAATGGGGAAATATTTCTTTAGAAAGACTTTTGAAGTAAAACAATTGAATGAGATATCTGCGGCGGAAATTCTTATCACTGCAGACGAACGATTTATTCTCTTCTTAAACGGAAAAAAGATTGAGGAAAGTGATGGTTACATTTTTTCGTGGACACGACCAAAACAAATTGATGCAAAACGTTATCTCCGACAAGGGGAAAATGTTTTGGCTGTCGAGTGCATTAACACTTATCTTGAAAAACCCGGATTAACCGCAAAATTAATCTTGATATTGAATAACGGAGAGAAAGAGATTATCAGAACGGATACCGAATGGAAGACATCGGATGATGTAAATGACAGTTGGCAAAAAAATAATTTTGATGATAAAGGCTGGGCGAACGCTCAGGAAATAGCATTAATGGGAGATAAACCGTGGCGGATACCTAAGCTCACTTTGCATCTTCCCCCGCCTCCATACCTGCGTAAAGAATTCCAAATTAAGAAGGAAATAAAATCGGCTTACGTCTATGTTTCATCGCTCGGTTTGTATAAGCTTTTTGTTAATGGGCAAACTATTTCTGAAGACAAGCTAACTCCCGGCTGGACAGATTATAACAAGCGTGTTTATTATAATACTTATGATCTAAAAAATTTATTAAGAAACTCTGTCAAAAATTGTTTGGGCATTGTACTTGCAGACGGCTGGTATGCCGGTTACATCGGGTGGGAAAAGAGGAGGGGATATTACGGGAAAAATCCGCGTGCTTTTCTTCAGCTTGAAGTAGAATATATAGATGGAACAACCGATTACATTTGTACGGATGAATCGTGGAAAGCTTTATACGGACCAATTCTTGAAGCCGATCTTCTGATGGGAGAAACTTATGATTCAAAAAAGGAAAAAGATTTTTCAGGATGGAATGAAACAGGATTTGATGAAATAACTTGGGACAGAGTCGGAATATCGGGTAAATTAAATATAGAACTTAATTCCTATCCTGCACTTCCTGTAAGAAAAACTTTAGAAATAAAACCTGTTAAAATATCTTCCCCGCAAAAAGGAATCTATATTTTTGATCTCGGTCAGAATATAGCGGGATGCGTCCGTTTAAAAATTGATGGAAGAAAAACAGACAAAGTTGTTTTAAAATTCGGCGAGATGCTCGATGATGAAGGGAATCTTTATATGGAAAATATCAGGATGGCGCGAGCAACCGACACCTATTTTACCAAGGGTGAGCTGGAGGAAACCTGGGAACCATCTTTTACTTATCATGGATTCAGGTATGTTGAATTGTCCGGCTATCCTGAAGAACCTGAAGTAGATATGATAACCGGAATCGTTTTTCATTCGGATATTCCTATTACCGGTTCTTTCGAATGCTCGAATCAAATGCTGAATAAATTATATGAAAGTATTTTCCGGAGCCAGCGGGCAAATTTTATGGATATCCCGACCGACTGTCCGCAAAGGGATGAAAGACTTGGCTGGACGGCGGATGCTGTCGATTTTATCCGTACAGCTTCATTCAATATGGATACAGCATCTTTTTATACAAAATGGCTGAGAGATTTAAATGATGCACAGGAAGAAAGCGGTGCTTATACCGCAATTGCACCCCAGCCGGATTTAGGAGTCGGTCCGCTTTATCCCGGTGCGGCTGGTTGGGCTGATGCAGGAATTGTAACGCCATATACTTTGCATAAATTTTATGGCGATAAAAGAATATTTGAAAAGTACTATGAAAATATGATGAAGTATATGGATTATCTCGAATCCGGCAGCAGTGATTTTATAAGACCGGATTATGGATATGGCGACTGGCTTTCTGTGAATGCGGATACTCCGAAAGATCTTATTGCAACTGCTTATTTCGCTTATGATGCAAAACTGATGATGGAACTATCTGAACTGTTGGGAAAGAGCGATGAAGATAAAAGATTTGAAAAATTATTTGATAATGTTAAGGGAGCGTTTAATAAAAAATATGTGAACAGAGATGGCTCGATAAAAAGTGGTACGCAAACTGCTTATGCTCTCTCATTACATTTCGGGCTTTTAGATGAAGAAAAGCAACCGGATGCTTTTAATTTTTTAGTTGATGATATTGTGAAAAGAGATTTTCATATCTCTACAGGCTTTGTCGGGTTAAACTATCTTTTCCCTGTGTTGACTAAATTTGAGAGAAGTGATATTGCATTCAGAATTTTATTGAACGATACTTTCCCGTCCTGGTTTTTTATGCTTAAGCAGGGTGCAACCACTCTCTGGGAAAGGTGGGATAGTTGGACACCTGATAAAGGATTTTTTGATCCATTGATGAATTCATTTAATCATACCTCTCTTGGTGTTATAGGAGAGTGGTTTTACTCCAGTATTGCAGGAATAATTCCCGAAGAACCGGGATTTAAGAAAATAATAATTAAACCTCTTATTGGTGAAGGATTAAACTATGCTAAAACTTCCTATTTCTCAATCTATGGGAAAATTATTTCTGAATGGAAAATAGAAAATGAAAAGTTTTTTCTGAAAGTAACAATTCCTGTAAATACTTCTGCGAAAATATTTATTCCAAAACCCCGGAGTAAAAAAATATCTGAAAAGCCTGACGAAGCCGAACTGGTTGGAGAGAATGGGAAGTATTTTGCTTTTAGTGTTGGCTCCGGAGTATATAGTTTCGTGGTATGATGTTTTGGAACACTTTACTGTTTTAAAGTTACTTAAGCAAAACAAGTTTTTTCATCTCAGTAGATTTATCAGTCTGCAACCGGTAAAAATAAACGCCGCTTGTCAGACCTTCCGCGTTCCACTGTATAGAATGAGTTCCTGCAGATAATTCCTGGGAGATAAGCGATGCCACCTCTCTTCCAATAAGATCAAACACTTTTAGCGATACAAATAGTTGTGATGAAAGACTAAATGAAATTGTTGTGTTCGGGTTGAATGGGTTTGGATAATTTTGATTCAGAACGAATCTTTCAGGTAAATGAGAAGGCTCTTGCGCAACAGAGGTAATCATTTCTTCCAGAGACACAAAATTACAGGTGATTTCTTTGTTCTGCAGGTTATAATTTAAGATTATTACGTTGTTCATACTGTCGGGTAAATCGTCTGCCATTCTCGCTGCATAAAAAGTTATACTGTCTTCAGGAGAATATTCAATGTTAATTTTAGATTTATCACCACTGAAGACAAGAACTTGTATCCCTCTGTTTTTTACCTCCCGGAGAAGAGGATATATGTCGGAGTAGAAATTAGTCGTGTCCATTGATCTGGAACTTGCTGCAATTGAATCTGTAAGCTTTGTTTTAAAGTATTCGTTGTTAATCATCCACATAAAGCGATGATGCAGAAGAATAAGAAACCCGGGTTCCGCAATTGAATCGCACACATTTTTTACCATCTGTAATTGGTCGTCCTTAATAAAAGTGTTTGAAAATCCATCAGCATCGAGCTCAGTATCGAGTACAATGAATGTGACACCATTTCTTTCATAAGAATAAAAACTTTCTCTGCCTGTAAATTCTTTTATAAGGGCGCGATGTCCGCTTTGAACGTCATGGTTGCCTAAACTCCATAAAGTATTGGGACTGCCGAGGTTAAAAAGGTTATCGCAATAGGCAAGTGTTGCACTGTCCTTGCTGGTTGAGTACGTTAAATCGCCACCAAGCATTATCATATCGTACTTTGTAAAATCGATTTTTGCAATTCCCTGGTAGATACTTTGATTTACCTGGTCCTCGGACCGCGGATGAGGTACAAAAATAAAATTTAAAACAGAATCGTTTTGCGGGAATAAATCAATTCCTGAAATAACAATCATTACAAATATTATTACCGGTTTCATTTTTAGAAAAAATCTATTAAAAAATAAAAGAGCTATTTTTTTGCCTGCCTTGTCGGCAGATAGGCAAAACTTTTTGCAGGAATTTTTATTTTCTTTTTATCCTATTGACTTTTTACTTACTTGTCCGGCTCCACCAAAGGTGGATAAATTTTGACGGATTAAAGAGGTTATATTGCATTAACTTATTATTTTAATAGAAGCATTTTACGAATAATTTTGTTCTCCGCAGTTTCCATTTTATAAAAGTATATTGAAGATGAAACTTTTGAATTTTCTTCATTAGTTCCATTCCATATAACTGAATGTTTACCGCTAAATTGTTCTTGTTCAATTAATTTCTTTATTTCTCTTCCCATTAAATCATAAATTATTAATGATACAAAAGAAGTTTTAGGAATATAATAATCAATTTTTGTTGTAGGATTAAAAGGATTTGGATAAAATCTTTTAATAATATTTGTTCATCATTTACATCTGTACTTCCATCACGTTCCACATATATATAAACATAATTAATCGATATGGCATTGCTGTGCACAACCAAAGTATCGGCAAAATCTATATTAGGTTTGCATATAGAACAATAAGGTCGCTCAAATAAGAGTACAGCCGAATCATTTGGTTCAATTGAAAAATATAATGGAGGACCATCAAATAAGAGCGAATAGAAGATAATTGTATCTTTGAGAGTTATTTCTATGTTGTATCCTAAATAGCTTTGAGACTTTGAATACATACTATCTATTATTAATGGATTGGAACCAATATTATAAATTGCAATTTTATTAAACGTAGAATCATATAAGTATAAAAGTTTATTTGCACTTAACCTTATTTCTTGTGGAAATAAATTAAGGTTTACTAAAAAAACTATTAGAGAGAATATAAACTTATACATTTTTACCCCTCTTTTTTGTTTGCAATATAACGGCGTGTTATGTTAAAACACAACAGCCACTTGAGTTCTCTGATTTATTCGTCCACCACTGGTGGAATTATTTAATTAGAAGAAGTAACAGCCTGTTATTTTTATTCTTGACTTTTTACTTATTAAAGATGTTAGAACACACGCGGTAAAATGTTTGATTAACAAATTGAGGCAATGCTTTGTTAGCGGCAGCTTTACAAATCATTACCTAAACTCTTCTCCTTTGAATGGCTCGCCAAAGTACTTAGCTCCGTTGAATTAAATAAGTCTGTATTATTTTTTGTAACAAAATGATTTTCTCCAGAGAAAATGCAAATGTTAGATTTGGAAATATTTCGGTAGATAAATAAAATATGCTCTTCTGGAATTATTATTGCATATAGCCTTTGTAACAGGCAGGCTTTTATTGTCAATCAAAATATTTCTTAATAATACCTACCATTATTTCTTCTGTCAAAGGTTTTGTAATATAGTCAGATACAAAACTCCATGCTTTTGCTCTTGCTACATCATCATCATTATCGGAAGTTGTAAGCATAATGATGATTACTCTGCTTTGTAATTCTTTATCAAGCCGTTCGTATTCTTGAAGAAAATCCCAACCATTCATGCCCGGCATATTAATATCCAAAAAAATCAAGTCAGGAAGCATGTCTATATTTTCTTTTTTTGATTGTAGATATTCTAACGCTTCCAAACCAGTGTTTTTTTTTATTACAATTATTGTAGGGTTGGTTTTTTTAATCTCTCTTTCATGGAAGAAATTATCATTGTGGTCGTCATCAACCAACATAACACACTTTAATTTATTTTTCATAACGTTTAAATTATTGGTATAGTGAAATAAAATGTAGAGCCTTTCCCTAATTCAGATTTAACCCAAATTTCTCCTTGATGCAATTGAACAATCTTTTTGCAGTAAGCAAGACCGATTCCCTTACCTTCAAACTCTTCCTCGGTATTGTGCAATCGCTGGAAGATATCAAATACACGGTCAAAATGGGTCGGGGCGATTCCAATACCATTGTCACTCACCGAGAATCTATAGTTTTCGTTTATTTTCTCTGAACTGATTTGAATTTTGGGGAGTGAACCTTTTTTCTGGAATTTAATTGCATTGGTAATTAGATTCTGGAATATCTGACGGAATTCGATTTCATAAACATTCAGTTTCGGCATTTCTGAAACTTCAATGGTTGCGTTGGAAGATTTGATAATAACTGCTACATCTGATACCACAGAATCAATTATTTCTTTACAATCTACATTGCTTAGCTTTTTATTAATACCCAACCGTGAAAAGTGCAAAAGCGAGTTGATTAGAATGCTCATTCGTTTAACTGAATTATTTATTGTCCGAAGGTATTCTATTATTTTTTCATCCAGTATTGCTGAATATTCCTCATTGATTATCTGTACAAAATTAGCAATTGTACGAAGCGGTTCTTTAAGTTCATGCGAGGCTATATATGCAAACTGCTTTAGCTCTTTGTTCGCAAAGACAAACTGCTCAAGTTCTTTGTTAATAATGATTAACTCTGCTGCCCGTTTTTCTTTCTCTTTGTTTTGAAAGACAAGTTCTTGGTGTGCTTTTGCTAATTGCTCAGCCATTAATTTATTTGCGCTGATTAACTTGGCTACTTGTTTTTCTTTCTCCTCATTGAGAAAAGAAAATTCTTTTTTCGCCTTGATTAACTCATCTGTCATTTCTTGGTGAGCAACAAGTATTTGTGATGCCAGTTCTTGATTTTCAAGAATCAGTTCATCTAATTTTTTTCTTTTTTCCATATCCTGTCCAGATAATGTTATAACAAAATTACGATGATAAATTGAATTAAAGATCTTTTTTTAAGCTTGCCTGTAACTTGTGTAATACGCCATAAATAATTCGTGTATTCTAACGGCGTTATGTATATAACGGCATTGCGGTTAAGCTGCTGCCCATAACAAGAATGCAGCACTGAAACCTGCCTGCCGGCAGGCAGGAACCCAAGCCGAAAATTATTTAAAAACTTTTTTATTAGAACTACTTTGAACAACAAACTTTAAACGGAGTACAAAACATTAAAATTTGAAAATTGCCGAATGCGAACTCGCAGTCAGCTTGAGCCCACAATAACAGCGTTGCCATCAAGTTTTTATTTAATGACAATAGAAATTCGCTGTCATTTCTCAAAATCCTAAAAGTGCGAAAATCAATCATATTCCAACTTTTTCAGATGTTGTCATTAGCAGTTGCTTGTTAGGCACGTACTACATTTTATCTAATATTCCACATTCAATTAAATCGCTTCTTATTTCAGATATTTTTTCAGAAACATTTTTTGAAAAACGTTTTTGAACAATTCCCCCGAAATCAGAGAAAATACTTGTGCCTTCTTTTAATAAAAGCATTACATTCTTTCTGCCAAGTCTTCCGCAAAACCAACCAAGTTCATAAATAACATTTGGACGAGTTTGAAGATATTTTTCACCGTTCTTATCTAATACTTCATCATCGGGGGTAAATATTGCTACAGCATACGAACAAGTATCAGCATAATGTTCAAATTTCTCAATCAATGTTTTTCCGACATCAGCTTGCTCTTGTAAAACTATTGGATTCAAACGAAAGGTACTTTGGAATATATCTTTCAATTCACGCCACTTTGCTTCATCACTTCCATGAATTATAAAAACATTCTGTTTTTGACGAAGAGCTTCTTCTGTTTTTCGTTTGTCTAATAATTCTGGTTGTCGTTGAAAACGGGTAATCGCAGCACCAAGAACTACAATAATATTTTCGACGCTTTTATAAGACGGTGATTGAAGAAAATTTGCTAAACCTTCATAAAAATGACTGCCTATCATTGAAGAATATTCGTTGCTTCCAATAGCATCATTAAATAAATCAATAAGTTCAATAACAATTTGTTTGTAAATAGGGTCATCCTCAGATCGAATACTTATGCTATCGTAATCTTGTTCAAATCTAGATAATATTTTTTCAAGAGTTGATTTATAATCTTGAAGTGTTTTAATAAAAATTTCATTATTCATAAACTTACTTTTTGTTTAGTGCCTAACAGTGTTGCCGCTAACCGGCAGCCCAGAACAGCAATGCCAATTAACCGCAACTACTTTTATTTATAAAAATGCTTCTTAGAACAACCTAACTTAAAGAGCAACTTGTTTTGTAACACAACTTGATGATTACACAAATGCCGCACTGAAAAACGCTGTCCGTGTTGAGCGGCTAGTTATACAACGGACTGTTTTCTTAAGCAATAAAAATCTGTCTTAGGAAAATATATTTTTAATATTGAGTCATCAAAGGTGCATTCCTTATCAATATTTTCTAAAATATTATAATAATCTATCCAATCTTTAAATTTTGTATTATTGTTTTTGTCAAGACTATATTTTGATAAAGAGTTAACTAGTATAAAGCCCATTTCATCGTTTGACATTTGTGCTTGAAGAAAGGTCAAATATTTCCTTTGCAATTTTTCATCTTCGTATTCAGAGATAACATATTTAATAATATTATGAATGAATCTATAATAATGACCAAGATTAAAACTGTGGTATGGAAATATGTTTTCTTCATAAATTTTTACTAATACATTTTTTATTAGTTCTGCTCTTTGTTCTTCAGTATGAGATGCGATTTTGATATTATCAATATTGCTTTGACCTTTCTCCTTAATTTTATCTTTGAACCTTCGGTAAGCGTGATGGAGATATTCTTTACCTTGAAAAGAAGGTTCAATTAATACTTGTGAATCAGAAGTCATTGAATTTATAAGATTAGAAAGATGAGAGAGTAGGCTAAAGTAGGTATTTTCAAATTGTTGTGTCTTAAGCATCTTGCTTTGAAGTGCGGCTAAGCTAGAAGTTTTTTCTAATTCTTGTTTTTGTGTTTTGTATGTCAACCAAATTAAAAATGTTGCAGCCAATGTGAAAAATATTCCGATAAAACCACCAATGAATTCGCCAAATGCAGATAATTTTTGAGCATCAATGTCATTGAAATTAATATGCCCTTTTATCAAAAAGACACTAATTGTTATTATTATTCCAGACAAACCAATCATAACAGAAAATCTTATGAACCTTGTTAGATTAGCTTCATCCAATTTGAATAAATCAATTTTCATAGATACCTTATAAGTTGTATAACTATTACTTATACTGAATTGGCAGTCTTCAATTCAGTTTTTATTTAAGAATTATTTTCTGAAATACCGACCGCCTAAAAAACCTATTTCATTCTCTAATTTCTTCAAATACATACCTTTATAAGGTAACAAAAATTTCAACTTCAATAACATATTTCATTAAGAAAATTCTCATATATCAACTTTTAGTTCATTGGCGTGTTTTGAAAGTGCATAGGGAAGCAGAGCATCAATATTTCCATCATTCAAAACTTTTTTCCTGCCTATGCCTAAACTGCTTCGGCAGGCGGGCTGCATATCATTCCTGATATTAAGGAGTGTTATATGGAAAGACCCATTATTCATTTTATCCCTTTTCCCCACCCAAATACAGAAAAACGGGGAGTTATTAATTATACACTATAAACATAAATTAAATGTTCAATTATTTCAACTGGGAGGAATGAGACTTTGAGACCTTGAGATGATGTAGGAAATGGAAAACTTGTCCGTAGTAGCTTTGGCGAAGACAGATGTAAAATGGGAAAAGGCAGACGGCAAAGGGGAGTGAAGCTAGATACCAGATGCCGGATTCCTGATACAGGATACCAGATGTATCGCATAGAGCGAAGCGCAAAGCGTAAACTGCCGCGTAAATCCTAAATCAGAAATCGAAAATTCGAAACCCGCAATCTCATCATCCCATCGCTCATTATCTCACAGTCTCCCGATTCGGGATACCGGATTCCAGATGCCGGATGTTTCGCATAGAGCAAAGCATAAACTGCCGCGTAAATCCTAAATCAGAAATCGAAAATTCGAAATCCGCAATCTCATCATCCCATCGCTCATTATCTCACAGTCTCTCGATTCGGGATGTCAGGTATTTTTTATCAGAAATATATTCAGGCTTAAAGCAGCTTGTGCACCAATTACAAGAGATTGTTCTATATCCGCAGTTTTGGAAGGACCGGAAATAAAAACTCCATAACCTTCATTAAAATCACTCAAACGTAGAAAAGCCTCGTGCATGTTTTCAACTATGTTTTCACTTTCAAGCACAATAATCAAATGTAAAGTAATAAACGGAAGAGAACGGTGAGTGAAATTTTTATCGGACAACCAGACAGCGCCGTTTTCTGCTACTCCGAATTCTCCTTTAATAATTGCTAATTCAAGCTTTTCCAGTTCTTTTGCAGATGAAATTGTTCCAAGATTAATAGTTCCAATATCAACATCATCAACAAGAGAAATAATTTCTTTAGCATCAGGGAATAAGCTTTTAATACCCCGTTTAATTTCTTCTTTGTTTTCTACTTTAATAATTTTTCCTCCAACCGACCCGACACTCTTTACAAATTCCTCCTCTAAATCTAAATTCGTCCGGAATTTCTTTAGATCAATTTCCGGCAAAAGTTGAAAAGCCGGTTTGTTTGTTCTTATCTTTTTAAGAATATTCTCCCGGCTCATCTTTTTTTGCCAATCACATCTTGTTGACGGTTTTTTTTATACCATTCTGCAAAAGTGTATCCAGGTGTTTCCGGTAATTCTCTTTGTTTTGTCCATTTGCCCGAAAGGTTATTTACCAAAGAGCGGGGAATTGTTCGTAAAAAACCTTTAGCAAACTTGCTGCTCAACTGAAATATTTTAGGGTGTGAAAAAACAAGTCCTGTGGCTTTCATAATAATTTTCTTAGAAAAGCTTACGTGAGTTTTTTCTGTAATAATCTGTCGCCAGTTATAAAGTTGTTTGTGTATATCAATTTTAACGGGGCAAACATCTGCACAGGAACCACACAAAGTAGAAGCAAAAGGGAGAGAGCTATATTTTTGCAGATCGAAACCGGGCGATAAAATTGATCCGATTGGTCCCGGAATAGTTGAACCATAACTATAACCGCCGCTTCTTCTGTAAACAGGACATGTGTTCATACAGGCTCCGCAGCGTATACAATGCAGCGAGCTTCTGAAATCACTTCTACCTAATTGTGCCGAGCGTCCGTTATCAACAATAACAATGTGCATTCCATCTCCCTGTTGGGGAGATTTGAAATAAGAAGAATAAGTAGTTATCGGCTGACCGGTGGCGCTTCTTGCAAGCAGTCTTAAAAATATTCCGAGATGTTCGAACTTCGGGACCAGTTTTT
>Ga0209323_10002216_pt1 | contig 12887 bp, 10 predicted proteins | sample Rifsed19ft2_FD_184014 | JGI IMG/M metagenome (GOLD analysis project Ga0209323, IMG submission 184014) | Soil microbial communities from Rifle, Colorado, USA - sediment 19ft 2 (version 2) | ecosystem: Environmental > Terrestrial > Deep subsurface > Rock core/Sediment | place: Rifle, Colorado...
GGATCGTCGGTGCGCGTTTTTGCCTCGCCCGACGCAGCGTCGTTCAAGCCCGATCGCGTAGACAATCTGTTGGCGAGCCTGGCGGACCGGCAAGACCCGGCCACGGCGAATGAGGCGGAGGAGTGCGCGGCGATCAGTGGCGGCGCGATCGAGCCGGCGCGGCGGCTGGCCTGCGCGCCGATCGCGATCGGCAGCCGCATCGACGCCGCGCTGTGCCTCGTCAATAAGCCGGTGGACTTCATCAGCGGCGACGTGAAACTGATCGCCGCATTGGCCGACGTGGTGGCAGGCTTCCTGGAACGCGAGCGCAGTTACGAGCGCGAGTTGGCCCAGATCAGGTTTCAGCGCGAACTGGAAATCGCGGCAGACATTCAGAGCCGGTTGATGCCGCGCGAGGTGCCCAGTGTGCCCGGCGTGCAGCTTGCGGCGCTGTGGCGACCCTCGCGCGAAGTCGGCGGAGATTTTTACAATGTGCAAGTCCTCCCGGGCAATCGTCTGGCGCTGGCGTTGGGCGACATCACCGGCAAAGGGGTGCCCGCCGCTCTGTTCATGGCGACGGCGCATGGCCTGCTGCGGTCGGGGTTCGCCACCACGCGCTCACCGGCAGAAGCAGTCCGGCAGTTGAACGCGGGCCTGGCGGCGGATCTGGTCAGTGCGGACCGCCTCCTGACGTTGTTCGCAGCCATTTTCGATCCGGCGACGGGCGAATTACGCGCGTTTAACTGCGGCCACAGTCCGATCCTGATATGCCAGGGCGGCGTGGTAAAGTTGTGGGAAGCCGACGGGCCGCCGATCGGTCTGCTGCCCGATCTATTGAGCATCGAGCGCAAACGGTTCCTGAAAAGCGGCGACGTGCTGGTGGCGCTCTCCGACGGGTTCAGCGAGGCGCGTGACGCGCTGGGCCGGCGTCTGGGGATTGAGCCGCTGATGGACGTGGTATGGCGCGCGGCGGCGGGCGAGGCCTCGACGATTGCCGCCGCGTTGCAGGAGCAGGTGGACGTCTTCGAGCAGGGTCGCCCACGCAACGATGATCAAACTTTGATCGTCTTGAAGGTAGAGTGAGGGCGCGAACGGGCATGGCGCACGTGTTCGTAGTGGACGATGATCCCGTGGTCTGCCGGCTGGCTCAATACGTTCTGGAGCGGGCCGGCTACTCGGTCGACGTCTTTTACGATGGAGAAGACGCGCTGGCCGCGTTGGAGCGTGGACGGCCCAACGTCGTCGTCACGGATTTGATGATGCCACGCATGAATGGCCTGTCGCTGCTCCACCGCATTCGCGCGAACGTCGCCTGGTCGGCGCTGCCGGTCATTATCTTCACCGCTCGGAGTGAAGCCCACGAGCTGCAGCAGGCCGAGGAAGCGGGCGCCAATCAGTTTCTGAGCAAACCGTTCAGTTCCGCTCAACTGCTGGATGCAGTCCGACGCTTCGCGTCCCCCACGACTTAGAGCCTGTCTGAAAAGGCTCGATGGTTAACCACCAAGGCACGAAGACCCTAGGAAGCCGCTTCACCGCCAAGACGCGAAGAGCGCGAAGGTTTTCCCTGGGTTTCTTAGCGCACTTGGCGCCTTCGCGGTACAAATCCGAGATTTTCCAGCGGGCTTCTAGGCGAAGGCCGGTGTGCGCGCGACCCCATCGAGGTGGTTCAGCATGTAGCGCCAGGTGCGCGAAAGACCTTCCGGCAACGCGAGGCTGGGTTCCCAACCCAGCCGGTTGCGAATAGCGGTGATGTCCAGCACTGAGTGGCGCACATCGCAGGCGCGCGGCGCGACGTGAAGGGGACGGCGATTGGGGCCGGCGAGCAATTCGTGCAGCCTCAAGATGCTCGTCGCTGCCCCGGTGCCGACGTTATACACGCCGGGGGGCGCATCGGAGCTCAACGCCAGCAGGTTGGCCTCGGCCACGTCGCCGACGTAAACGAAGTCGCGCGTCTGAAGCCCATCACCGTGGATCGTCGGTGTTTTGCCGGACAGGATTTGATGGATCAGCGTGCAGACTACGCCCGTTTCCCCTTGAATGCTCTGGTGCGGTCCGTACACGTTGGCGTAACGCAGGATGATGATCTGAATGCCCGAGGAGCATTTCTGGTTCTGCAAGAACTCTTCGGCGGCGAGTTTGGATTCGCCGTAAGGTGAAAGCGGATTCAGCGGTGCGTCTTCGCGGACCGGGATCGCGCTGGGATTACCATACACCGCCGCCGACGACGCGAACACGAAGCGCTTGACCTGCGCCCGACAGGCGTAAGCCAGCAGGTTCATCGTCCCCGCCAGATTCACCTGCGCGTCGAATCGCGGATCGTCGAGCGAGCGCAGCACGCTGACCTGGGCCGCCTGGTGCACGATGGCGTCAAAATGCTCGCCCGCCAGTTTTCGCGCCAATTGCGGATCGGTCACATCGAGTTGGCGAAACGCCGCCGCCGGGTGGACGTTTTCGATCCGGCCGGTGGACAAATCGTCCAGCACGGTTACTGGGTGGCCGTGGCCGATCAGCCGGTCGGTGATGTGCGATCCGATGAAACCTGCGCCACCGGTGACCAGGATTCTCATGTCATCGAACCTTGTTGGGGGTTAGGGCGATTGATCGCCGGTGCGGCGTCGACGAGCGGGTAGACACTCTCGGCGTAATCCAGGTAATGCAGCGCTTCGGCGAAATGCAGTTGCTCCGGGCTATTAATGCCAAGCGTCTCTTCCTCTGTCGGTGCGACGATCGACTCCACCCGTCCACCCGCGCTGGTGATCAACTCGATCACGTCGGTCAGGTAATACTCGCCCTGCGCGTTGTCGTTGGTCAGGCGATCGAGCGCATCCAGCAGCGCGCAGTTCTCGAAGCAATACGTGCCCACGTTGATCTCACGGAGTGCCAGCGTGGCCGGATCGGCGTCTCGAACTTCGACGACGCGCGTGATGCGACCGTCCCGATCGCGCACCACCCGCCCGAAATCGGGCGGATTCTCCAGGATGATGGTGAGAATCGCCGCCTTCACGTCGCCCTGGCAGCGGTCGATCAGGCGACGCACCGTGTCGGGATTGAGCAAGGGCATATCGCCGTACACCACCAGAACGCGGCCCTCGAAGCGGGCCAGGTGCGGGCGGGCCATCATCACGGCGTGCGCCGTGCCGAGCTGTGGCTCTTGGATGGCATAGCGCACGCTCGGCCCCATGTGGGCCATGACCGCTTCGCGCTGGTAGCCGACGACGAGGATCAGGTCCGTGACGTTCGCGCGCCGTACCTGATCGACGACGTGCTGAATCAGGCTCCGGCCGTGCAACGGGTGCAGCACTTTGGGCAGATCAGACTTCATGCGTGTGCCGCGACCGGCGGCCAGAACGACGGCGATCACGTCCTCCCGTTTGTGCACGCCGGGTGCGCCGGCCTCTGAACGAGCAGTTCCGACGGCGGTCATTTACTTCACCCCATCCGTGAATTGTGTGAGCAATTCTACCAGGCGCTCGCTCCGATTCGGCTCCACTTCGGGCGTGAAGAGTTCGGTGTTGACGCCGACCGGAATCTCAGTCAAATGGGCTACCGGGCACAGCGCCTCCGCGCGCGCCCGCACATCGCGGTTCAAGACGATCACGCGGGTAGCAGCGGCCAGCCCCGTGTACGCGTGGGGCAGGTAGCGGCTATCGCGATTGATCACGAATTCGATGGTGCTGCCGTGGAGCGTGACGACGTACGGAGTGCCTGTGCGCCGTCTCACGCGCGCCGCGATCGCCGGCAGCGGCACCTCGTGATTGACGTGCAGCATGTCCAGTCGATGCCGGCGGGCCAGCGCGATCAGTTGCTCGGTCAGATCATCCATGTAGGCGTCGAGTTGCGCGTCGGTCAACTGCGTGAAGAGTGGCCGATCGGGCGCTTCGACGCGGGGGTAGGCGACGGGCGCTGGGCCGCTCAGCCGGTGAAACCAGCAGGCGGGATCGGGCCGGCGCTGAAAATCGGTGACGATCGTCTCGCCCTGCCCGTGCGTGGCGACATCGATGAACGGATACTCCTCCGGATGATCTTCATAGCACATCAGGAGGATGAAATGACCGCGCGAAGCCAGTGTCTCGGTCAAACGCGCGACGTAGATCGCGCTGCCCGACCCGGTAAGTCCGTAAAGATGCCCGATGCCGATGCGCACAGCCGCCCTCGCTGGATTCAACCACGGACACTTGCGCTGTCCCGAAGGGACAAGCACGCTGCAAGTGTAACACGGATGGGCACGGAGGGGTGAGGTGAAATCCGTGCTATCCGTGGCTACGCTGTGTTACGCCGTCGAACCAGAATCAGCTCCATCCCGTTGGGGTGGCTGGCCATATAATACACGTGGTCCATGACGCGCCGCATGAGGTAGATGCCGTATCCACCAACCCGGGGCACGCCGCCCATATCGGGCAGCCGAATCGTGGCCGGATCGAACTTGCTGCCGTAGTCCCGCACGCGCACGACGATACGCTCGCCGATACGACGGGCCTTGAGGGTGAGATGGTACTCTTGCGCGTCAAGGTAGGCGTGCCGCACAGCGTTCGTGGCGGCTTCGCTGACGGCCAGGACAATGTCGGCCGTGGCCCGCTCGTCTGCTCCCAGCCGACCGGCAATGCTGGAAACCCAGGCGCGGATGCGGCCCACGATCTCTTCGCGGCCATAAACGTCGAAGTGATGAGTCGGCGAGATGTCCACGCGTCAAGCCCTCATTCCGACTTCGGCGCAAAACTGGCGACGGCTTCGGCACGGGTGGCGAAAATGGCGAAGACCCGATCAAAGCGGGTCAACTCGATGATCCGACGCATATCCGGAGGCAGGCAACACAGCCGGACATCGCCGCGACCGATGCGGATGCGCTTGTACAGCTTGGCGAGCGCCGCCAGCCCCGAGCTGTCCATGAAGGCGATGTCGCCCAGATCGATGACGAAGTTCCGAACTCCGCGCGCCACCAGGTCATCGAACACGGTGTGCAGGTCGCTGGCGGTCGTTGTATCCACATCGCCGCCAATAGCCACCACGACGACGTTTTGCGATTCGACTATCTCAATCCGCATGATGCGAGCTCAACTGCCGCACGTGTAGTACAAGTCGGCAGATGGCGCTCCTCCGCGGCCAACGGTACACGCGTTCGGTGCCGACACCCAAACTATAGCCGGATTCGGTGGTGGCAAGTGTTGGCTAAGAGATGAATTTGTGTTTGGGCCGCGTTGTATCGGAATGGCACGGCATGAGATAGGACCAACGCGCGCGACCCCCTAACCGTTGCCCGGCCTTTCTCCTCACAGTATACTCCCGTCGGTTCCCTGATCCACTGCAAGTCCGAATCAAGATGCGATTCCCTGCGGCGGACGGGTGATCGCCGCAAGCGGGGGTGAAAGATGATCCGTCGAGCCTTCTGGCTGGCCGTGTTGATTCTCGCGTCGGTTGCCAGTGCTGACGCGGCTGCACGCTTCCAGCGCGCAGGGCTTGCTGCGCCCGGTGTCGATTGGGAGCCGCTGCCGCCCGGCGCGCGTATCGAAATCGCTCTCCCGCGACTGCGCAGTCCCGCGGCGATGGCCTTTCTGCCGGATGGGCGCTGGCTGTACACCGAGCGCCAGCACGGCTGGGTCGTGCTGGTCAACGGCCCGGCGTCGATCGTCGTGATCCACTTTCCGTCTCTCTCCGAAGGCGAGCGCGGCCTGCTCGGCGTCGCGGTCGATCCGAACTTCAATACGAACGGTTACGTGTACGTCTATTACTCGTCCGCCGAAGATCGGGCGGTGACCGGCCAACTCGATAATCGCGTGGTGCGCTTCACGTTGTCGGGCACGCGAGGCCTGACGCCGACGGTGATGCTGAAAGTGCCGCTCGACTCTAACTTCAATTCACTGCACAACGGCGGTAATCTGCACTTCGGGCCGGACGGCAAACTGTACATGTCGATCGGCGACTACCTCAACGCGGCCAACGGGCAAGACCTGACCCGGACGCCGGCCAAGATCCATCGCTTCAACCCGACCGTTCCGCTGTCCGCCCCGCCCGACAATCCGTTTTACGATGGAGTCGGCCCGAATGTGGACAGCACCCTCGCCTTCGGCTTTCGTAACCCGTTCGATTTTGATTTCGACCCGGTGTCCGGCGCGTTGTTTGCCGCCGATAACGGCGTAGCCTGCGACGACGAGGTCAACCGCGTGCTGGCGGGCTACAACTACGGCTGGCGCTCGAATTATCCTACCTGCGACGACTCCAGCCCGGGCGGCCCCGATCCGAACTTCAACTCCATCCCGCCGCTGATCAGTTGGCCGTACAGCGTCGCGCCGACCGGCGTGATGTTCTATCGCGGCGACTTGTTTCCCGAATGGAAGAACGATCTGTTCGTGTGCCACTGGAAGAACGGCGAGATACACCACTTCAAACTGAATGGCGCGCACACGGCCCTCGTCGCGCATACGATCCTGGCCGACCCGGTGCTGGGCACGAATCTGTGCAATCTGGATATCGAGGCCGCGCCGCAAGGCGCTATCTACTTTATGCGCGACGTGCCCGACATTGCCGGCAAAGAAACGCGCGACGTGTGGCGCATCACGCGCACGGCGACGGTGTACGCCTCCACCTTTGCGCCCTCAACGCCGATCCCCCATGCGGGCGACACGTTGACGTACACCCTGCGCCTGATTCACTACGGCACGCTGACGACCACATTTTCGATCACGTCGAGCCTGCCGCCTTCGACCACGCTGATCGGAAGCCCGGAGGCTGTCGGGGGCGCGATTGTCGGGTCGGAGGCGGGCATCACCTGGAATGGAGCGATCCTGCCCAACACCACACTCACCGCCACCTATAGCGTGAGCATCAGCGATCAAATCGCCGCGCCGACACTGCTGGCGAACTCGATGACGATCTCCACCACTCAGGCCGAGTCGTTTCAGCTTTCTGCTGCGGTCGTCGTGAACGGGCACGCCACGTACCTGCCGATCGCGCTGCGGTCGTTCGCCCCGTGACCATGCTATAATCGCGCAAAACGTAAAGTGTAAAACGTAAGGCGTAAAACGTAATTACGTTTTACGTTTCACGTTTTAAGACTTCGAGGACAACCTTATCAGGAGAACTTGCTCATGCCCAGTCCAAAACCCATTCTGCCGGAAGGCGGCGCGAAGATCACTAATCAGGACGGCAGGTTAAATGTGCCGGACAGGCCAATCCTCCCTTTTATCGAAGGCGACGGGACCGGCCCGGACATCTGGCGTGCCAGTGTGCGCGTCTTCGACGCAGCAGTGCAGAAAGCCTACGGCAGCCGGCGCCAGATCAAGTGGATGGAGGTGTATGCCGGCGAGAAGTCCTTCAACCTGTTCAACACCTGGCTGCCCGACGAGACGGTCGAAGCCTTCCGCGAGTATCGAGTGGGCATCAAGGGGCCTTTGACCACGCCCATCGGCGGCGGCATCCGATCGCTCAACGTCGCGCTGCGCCAGATGCTCGACCTGTACGTCTGCCTGCGGCCGGTGCGCTGGTTCAAGGGCGTGCCCTCGCCGGTGAAGCGACCGGACAAGGTGGACATGGTGATCTTCCGCGAGAACACGGAAGACATTTACGCGGGTATCGAGTTCGAGAGCGGAACCGATGACGTTAAGAAGGTGTCGGCTTTCCTCAAAGAGAATTTTCCGCAGATGTACAAGAAGGTGCGCTTCCCCGACACGGTGGCGATCGGCTTGAAGCCGGTGTCGCGCGAGGGCAGCGAGCGACTGGCGCGCGCGGCGATCCACTACGCCATCGCCAACCGGCGCAAGAGCGTGACCTTCGTCCACAAGGGCAATATCATGAAGTTCACCGAGGGCGCGTTCCGCAACTGGGGCTACGCACTGGCCGAGCACGAGTTCCCGGGACAGACGTATACCTGGTCGCAGTGGGAACGCACTAAAACCGAGAAGGGGGAAGCCGCCGCGAACGCCGAGCAGAAACAGGAGCTGGCGAAGGGCAAGATTCTGGTCAAGGATGCCATCGCCGACATCACGCTCCAGCAGGTGTTGACTCGACCCGACGAATTCGACGTGATCGCGACGCTCAACCTGAATGGCGATTATTTGTCCGATGCGCTGGCGGCGCAGGTGGGTGGCATCGGGATCGCGCCGGGCGGCAACATCAACTACGCCACCGGCCATGCCGTGTTCGAGGCGACGCACGGAACCGCGCCCAAGTACGCCAACCTCGACAAAGTCAATCCCGGCTCGGTCATCCTGTCGGGCGAGATGATGCTGCGCTACCTGGGGTGGACCGAGGCCGCCGACCTGATCATCAAGGGCACGGACGGTGCGATCGGCAGTCGGGCGGTCACTTACGATTTCGCACGCTTGATGGAAGGCGCGCACGAAGTGAAGTGTTCCGAATTTGGGCATGCTGTGATCGAGCACATGTAACGGGGTGATCAACGGACTTGACGCGGACAAGCGGATTGAAGCGGATGCCGCTGCTCGTGGTCATGGCCTGCTGGGTGCTGTCCTGGCGACTTGAAGCGGACAAGCGGATTGAAACGGATGCCGCCGGCGCGCCATCAGGCCTTATCGTGGATTCGTTTATCGGTTACCTATCCGTTGCCTCGCCGCCTTGAAACACCCAGTGAGCCTATTCGGCGATATTCGCTGCCGGCTTGTCTTTCGTCCCGCCGTGTCCTATAATGTGCCCGTAGTCAAACCACATTTTCCCAAAGGAGGGACAGCATGACCACCGTTCGAAGGCTGTTTCTGTACCTGGCCTCATTTATTGGGATGATCGTAGGGTTGACAGGAACGTTCGTCTTGATTGGATTATTGGTCGATCAGGGGTTTGACGCCTTCCGAGGATTTGCTGTTGGCTCGAGTGCAAGCGCGATCGCGCTGCTGATCGCCGGCGGCGTGGCGTGGCGCTTCTACTGGGGCGCCGCCCAGCGCGAAGCGGCGGCCACCCTGGAAGAGCGCGCCTCCGGCACGCGCAAGCTGTACCTGTACTCCACCATGACGCTCAGCCTGATCGGCGCGCTGGTGCTGGCGCAGGCAGTGCTGACCGAATTGCTGGTGCGCCTTCTCGACACCGGCCTGCAGGGTTACAAGCCGTGGACGTCGATCCTGATCGCGGCGATCCTGGCATACGTGTGGTACTGGCACAAAGGCATCGCTGGGGCCGAGCAGGCCAGCGGCGCAGACGGGACGCGCGGCGCAGACCTGCGGCGCAGTTACTCGTTCGGGCTGGCCGCGTTCGGTATCTTCACCGCAGCCGGCGGCCTGATCGCATTCCTCTCCGGCGTGCTGGTCCTTCTCGGCGGGCAGGGCGGATCGTTCGTGCGGCTGGTGCCGTCGCTGGTGCAGATCGTCGTCTGGGCTGTGCCTATTTATCTGTTCTGGCTGCCCTCGCAGAAAGCCGCCGCAGCGGGCGACGGGGTGGAGCGATCTTCCCGCACGCGCTTCACGTTGATCCACGTGGTGCTGTTCTCCGCGCTGATCGCATCACTGAACGGCATGATCGCCATTCTGCGGGACATCCTCAGCCGCTTGCTGATGGGGCCGCGTGACGACCTCCTGGTGCTGACGCTCAGCGATCCACTGGCCTCGCTGATCGTGGGCGGGCTGCTGATCTTCTACTTCTTCCGCTTCGTGCGCCCGACGCTGACCACGCCGCGTCTAGCCGAGTATCTATCCTTAGGCACGGCTTTCGCCTTCCTGGTGATCGTGGCGCAGCAATTGATCGCGTCTGTGTTCCAGACGCTGGCCGGATTCGGACCGCCCATCGAGCAGTGGATCGTTAGCTTCGCCCCGCCGCTGCTGGCCGCCGGCGGCGTGTGGTGGTGGCGGCGACGCTGGATCGAGACAGACCTCTCCGGCGCGGACAGTGCCGCCGCGCGCTCCAGCCTGTGGCGCAAGGTCTATCTGTACTTCTACCATCTCGTCGGGCTGGTGATGATCCTCTTCGGCACGGTCGGGATTTTGCAGCCGGTCATCGCCGCGATCTTCGGCCAGCCGATGGGCAACGCGCTGGCGACGCTGGCCGATCCACTCGCCTTCCTGCTCGTCGGCCTCGGCCTGCTGGTGTACTTGATGCAGCAGGTCACCAGCGACGCGCGGCTCGGCGCGCTGTCGGCCGAGCAGGTGATGCAGCACACGCTGGGCGACAACGTGCCGACGTGGGCCATCGCGGCGGCGATTCTGGCAGCGCTCACCCCGATCCTGCTTTTGTTCGGCGCGTCCTTCAGCTTCCTGGCCAGCCAGATCCTGGGCGGTGGGTTCTAGTCTCAAAACCCTCCCGCGGGCTGCGCAGCGTGTCCAGACTTCCGAGGTCTTGCAGACTTCGGAAGTCTGCTCTTTTGTTTGCCCCACTGTAGCAGGTGAGATATAATCGTCTTCGCTGCGAAGTGACCGGCACTTTACCCCTTTCGGAGTGCCGGTCACCTGTCACCTGACTGAAGGAGGCCCACTGTGTACCGTGGAGGCACAGGCCAATTGACCTGGCTCATGCACCGCATCAGCGGAGTGGCCGTGGTCTACTTCCTCTCGCTGCACATCTTCGAGACCCTGCAACTGGCTCGCGGCGCCCAGGCTTACAACGACGCGACGGCTGTCTATCATCAACCCTGGTTCCGCCCGTTTGAGTTCCTGCTGGTCATGGCCGTGGTGTATCACGCCCTCAACGGCCTGCGCGTGATGCTGTTCGATTACTTCCCCCAAACGACGCGCTATCGCCAGCCCATCTTCTGGATCGGCGTCGCCGTGTTCGTTGTGCTCACGCCGCTCATTGGCTACTTTATGCTGAACAAGCTGATCGGCATGAGCCTTCAGGACATGTTCCGCGATCTGAAAGACGTGCCGTACGCGCTGGTGGTTGCCGGGCCACTGGCGCTGCCAGTGCTGTACCTGCTGTGGCGAGGCACTGCGCTCGGTGAGGGCCGCCGGGTGATCTTGTCGGCGTCCAACAGTGCGCCGGTCCCCAGCGCCAATCGCTTCGAGAAGCTCGCCTGGGGTTTCATGCGGGTCTCCGGCGTCATCATGGTGTTCCTGGTACTGTTCCACCTGTTCATCATGCACATCGAGCGCGACATCACCGAGGTGACGGGCCAGTTCGTCGCGACGCGCTTCCAAAACAACCCGGTGTGGATCGCCATCGATCTGTCGATGCTATTCCTGGCGTGGCTGCACGGGCTGAACGGCGTGCGCATCGTGCTGACCGATTACATGCGCAAAGGATCGCCGCGCAAGATCGTGCTCGGCGTGCTCGGCGCCTTCGGCCTGGTCTGGCTGGTCGCAGGCGGCTACGTGTTGTTCCTGATTCCTTCACTGGTGATTTAGACTATGGCACACCATCATCAATTCGATGCGCTGGTCGTCGGCGCGGGCGGCGCGGGTTTGATGGCGGCGCTGCACGCCTCGAAGGTCGTCAGCACCGCCGTCATCTCTAAACTGTATCCCACGCGATCGCACACCGGCACGGCGCAGGGCGGCATCGCCGCGCCGCTGGGCAACATGGAAGAAGATCACTGGGAATGGTACATGTACGACACGGTCAAGGGCGGCGACTATCTGGTCGATCAAGACTCGGCGGAGATTCTCGCCCAAGAATCGATCGACGCCGTGATCGAGTTGGAGCACATGGGCTTGCCCTTCGACCGCACGCCCGACGGCAAGATCGAGCAGCGCCGCTTCGGCGGGCACACGCGCAACAACGGCGAGGCTCCCGTGATGCGATCGTGCAAAGCCGCCGACCGAACCGGCCACATGATCCTACAAACGCTGTACCAGCAGTGCATCAAGCAGAACGTCAAGTTCTTCGACGAGTTCCAGATGATCGATCTGCTGGTCGAAGGCAACGTGTGCCGGGGCATCGTCGCCGTCGAGATTCTGACCGGCGAGATGCACGTCTTCCACGCCAAAGCCGTTTTGCTGGCGATCGGCGGCTTTGGGCGAATCTATCAGGTCACGTCGAACGCGCACTCGCTGACCGGCGACGGCGTGGCGATCGCGCTGCGGCGCGGCCTGCCGCTGGAGGACATGGAATTCTTCCAGTTTCACCCGACCGGCATCTACAAGATGGGCATCTTGTTGTCCGAGGCGCTGCGCGGCGAGGGCGCGATTTTCATCAACGACACGGGCGAGCGCTTCATGGAACGCTACGCGCCGACGATGAAAGACCTCGCCAGCCGCGACGTGTGCTCGCGCTGCATTTACCTGGAAGTGCGCGAAGGGCGCGGCATCGGCGGCAAGGACTACGTGTACATCGATTCGCGGCCCGAGACGATCAACACATACCGGAGCGGGCCGGACGGCAAGCCGGTCACCGCCGAGCACCTGGAAGCCGCGCTGCCCGACGTGTTCGAGATGGCGCGCGTGTACCTGGGGGTCGAGCCGTTGAGGCAAGGCATCCCCGTCCAGCCGACCGCGCATTACGCGATGGGCGGCGTCCCCACCGACAACGACGGGCGCGTGTTGGCCGACGCGCAGGGCACGATCGTGCGCGGGCTGTACGCGGCGGGCGAGTGCGCCTGCGTGTCGGTGCACGGCGCGAATCGCCTGGGCACGAACTCGCTGGTCGATCTGGTCGTGTTCGGCCGGCGCGGCGGCAAGGCGCTGGCCGACTTTTGCAAGCAAGCCGACTTTGCGTCGTTGCCCGCGACTCCCGAAGCCGAGGCATCTGCTCAGCTCGATTGGATCCGCACCGCCACGGGCAAAGAGAAGCCGGCCAAAATCCGTGACGAGATGCAAAAGGTGATGATGAAGGATGTGGGGGTGTTCCGCGAGGGGCCGACGGTGCAGCAGGCGCTCGACACAGTTCGCGAACTGAAGGAGCGCTACACGCACATCTCGATCGAAGACAAGGGCCGGCGCTTCAACACGGATCTATACGAGGCGTGGGAACTCGGTTGCCTGCTCGACCTGGCCGAGGTGACCGCGCACGCCGCGCTGATCCGCACCGAGAGCCGAGGC
>Ga0209323_10002217_pt1 | contig 12886 bp, 13 predicted proteins | sample Rifsed19ft2_FD_184014 | JGI IMG/M metagenome (GOLD analysis project Ga0209323, IMG submission 184014) | Soil microbial communities from Rifle, Colorado, USA - sediment 19ft 2 (version 2) | ecosystem: Environmental > Terrestrial > Deep subsurface > Rock core/Sediment | place: Rifle, Colorado...
TTCAATCTTTCTAAAAGGCCTTTTTCCTTAATTTCTTCCATTTCTGCCAGCGCCCTAAAATGCCCGTCTGCCATTGAATCCATCATCGCTTCATCAGTTCCTAAATCTGGTCCAGGAGAATATGTGTTATATCCCATAATGCCTTCCATGGTAAGCAAATAGCCTATTTCTCTAAATAACCTCTGTTTTTCATCATTTGCCAATTCAATAGACTGCAGGAATATTTCTCCATTGATATCTTTCAATTCTCCTAAAAAAACTCCACACATACCACCCCCTAATGGCAAAGAATAAAGGGCTAGCTTTAATGTTGTTACAATGGAGAGGGCTTCAATCTCTTCTGTCACCCATTTACAGCAAGACTTCCAGGTTTCTTCGACAGAAGCTCTTTGATCTCTGAAACTATCAAAGGTTTTAAAGAAATCTTTCCCTAAGATTTGCGGGGTAATGAGCATTACACCCCCTTTAGGGGGACCAAGGGCAGTGTTATGGAATACAACAGATGAATACAGGACTATTTTTTGGCCAGTATCTTTATAAAATTCTAAATGTCTTTCCCAGACGCTTTGCGGTTGTTTAAGAAGGGCAAATAGTTTATTACAATTTTTATAAAAGACAGGATCTTTTTCCCTAATTGTATCTATAGCTTCATCAAGCCGATTATGAATACTCTTCAATAACGTATTCGTAATTTCTCGTTTTTTTAACCGAAAAGAAGGATACATTGAAATACCCATATTCTCATAATCTATTGTTAGAAATTTTGTAACAGTTTAGTTTTTTGAAAAATTCCAGTAATAATGTGGTTATTATGCAATGTAGCGGCAATTCATGAATTGCCGCTACATATTGTGTCACAGAGGCATTTTCAACTATTGATGTTTGCAAAAAACTAAACTGTTACGAAATTTTTATATTTTATAAGTATTACAGACATAATTAAAGAGAAAAAGCAATGCATCCGCAATTATAAAACCTACTAAGGGATTGACAATAAATAACATGAACAACTTCATGCCTGCCTGAGCGAGTCCGCTCGCAGACAGGTTGCTGTGCCATCAGGGCTAAAGCCCCGGTACGACGTGTACCCACTAACCCCAGCCTTAAGGCTGGGGGTTACTGACGGTCTTATCGTTCGACTGAGCTCACGACGAAGTCTGAATTGGGCTTTAGCCATGACAGCGTTTGTGCTGCGCCTGGCGAAGCGCCTGATTTTCAAAGTGTCGGACAACAAACCTAATTTATGAATTTATTGCTATAAAATGTTTTGATGTTTTGTTACTGTAGGAAAAGGAAAGAAGTGATATGAATAAACTATTTTACAGATTGCCGTTGTAAGCAATATTGTTTGAGCCGGTCTTAAGAAAGGGCATATACGATGAAATCACATACTTTTAAGCCACATGATTTTCAGTAACGGGAGTCGTCAGGCACATAGGCTTATATTATTTGGCAATTGAGCCTTAATATTAAAGGAACTCCAGTTTATTCATCGTTAAACTACTTTGCAACTTTATAAGCAATAACGTTTACTATTTCTGTTTGATATGTTTTATTGAGGTTCTGTATTCCAATGGCCGCACGAGTCGGACAAGATTTAACAAACTCCCGATAAACAGCGTTCATCTTACCCCAGTAATCCATATTTTTTAGAAAAATAATCATATTTACCACTCGATTTAAATTTGACCCCATGCTCTCTAATGCTTTTTTCAGGTTTGAAAAAACCAATCTATATTGCTCTTTTTGGTCTAATGTCAATGAGTTGTTGTTTATTCTTTTCTTTTTCGGCAAAAAAGTTTTCATATACTAATCCGGCAAGTACGCCGCCGGCAATAGGGCCAAGCCACCAAATATAATGGTTATCAAAATGGCCGGATGCTAATGCAGGCCCAAACACGCGGGCAGGATTCATCGAACCGCCGCTAATTGTGCCTCCAACCATAACTCCGAACAAAACTACCAAACCGATAGCAAATCCGGCAAGGGCAGGGGTTGCCCTTTTGTCAATCACTGTTGCATATACTACAAAAACCAGAAGAAATGTTATTACTGCTTCCATAATGATAGCTTGTAATATTGTAACTCCGGAACCAAGGGTGCATGTCCCCAGATTTATTGCCATTGCCGCGGGAAAAAGCATTTTCAACAAAAACCCGCCAAATACAGCCCCTCCTATTTGCGAAACAATATACAGGAATCCCGTTTTCGCATCCATCCTGTTTGAAACAACCATGGAGATTGTAACCGCGGGATTGATATGAGCACCGGATACATAACCGAATGAATATGCAATAGCAACCACAACAAAGCCGAATGCAATGGCAATTCCAAGCAGTCCAAACCCATTAGAGCCAGATTTTGCCAAATAGTAGTCGGCACACACACACCCCGCCCCAACAAAAATCAGAGCAAACGTCCCCAAGAATTCTGATACATATTTGATGGCATTGCTCACGATGTTGACTCTCCATAAGTACAAAATGACACCTAGCGCAATAATCGTCGGGAACAATAGCCATGCCGATGCTGTTTGTGTTTTTTCAGGTAGCCGATGTGTAGTGGATTCCAACGCGAAGAGCTTGAGTTGATCATTCCAATCAATTATAGGCAATGGTGCGTGGTTCATTTCAGACACATTTTGTGCTGTGCGCTGCAATCCGAACAAAGGGTTTCCTTTTTCGGCGTATTCCCCAGTCTCTGACATGGGTTTTTTATCTGTTGCGTTAAATGCCGTTTGTGCTTGGAGACTATGAGTAAATAACCCTGGCATTGACCATACGGCATGGATGGAAGCAGCCATCAGGAGTACCATTACAATGTGAAAGCGACTCCGTACAGACACAAAGTTACACAGAAAATAGCTACACATACGTATCACCTTTTATTTTATTTTTTTAAATGGATAGAAGTAAGACTTTTGCTTCATTCTAAAACTATTTTGCTACCTTGTAGGCAATAATATTTACCAATTCAATTTGATACGTCTTGTTCAGGTCTTGTATGCCAATCGCAGCGCGAGTGGGGCAGGATTTGACAAATTCCCTATATACGGCATTCATCTCGCCCCAATAATCCATATTTTTAAGGAAAATAATCATGTTTACCACTCGATTTAAATTTGATCCCATGCTCTCTAATGCTTTTTTCACGTTTGAAAAAACTAATTTAAATTGCTCTTTTGGCACGAGGCTAGGCACCTCGCCCGTTGAGTCAACAGGAATAAAGCCTCCGCAACGTATTTTAATTGCGCGCACTTTCGTAAGCCGAACCATATCCTCTTCAAAATAATCGCTCATCAACCCTATTTGCCTTTCCGGTTGTTTTCCAACATTTCTCAAGGCATCTTTAATTATCAAATCTAACAGCTTATCTCTATCACCGAAAGACAATTTATACGCCGCTTCAATCGTCATTGCATCTAAATCAGCCAACGTTTTATTTGCCATACTTACCCTCTTCTAAAATTAATTAAAAAGTTCAATTCAATACAATGCATAACCAAAACATTTTGAATAGAAAGGTCTAACACCAAAAGAGAAAAAACCACTTTTACAGCGGTTTTTTCTCTCCCGATGTAAGAATCATTATGCATCCAACACTTTCTCGGCTTGCTCCTTATCATAATCCATAATGTAACTAATACCCGTTACATCTGCTGCTTCTCTTGTGAGAGAGAAGATGTCATCACGCGTTATATCGGTAACTGACCATCTTCTTGAACCAGCCATAATCTGTCTCAATCCCGTTGCCAATCTTTGATAATAAGAATACATGCCCATAGCGCCGGCAGGAATATTGCCAAATTGTTCTTTAATATTGCCTGAAAAATAAAAGATTTGATCAAGTGTGGCACCGTATTCTGAAACAGGTTTTGGCACTTTACCTTCCGCAACAGCTTTACCGATTGTATTCCCTACCATGGCGGCGCAGATGGTTGATCTGGACATCCCGACCGCTTTAATAAAAGGATGTAAAAGTGCAAATGACTTATAAATGTGGTCTTCCGAAACCAAACCGCCTGCCAGTACTATATCCGGAACATATTCTCCGCGGTCTGCAAGCCTCTTGCAATATTGATAAGTTAAAGCCGCAATATAGACAGTTGGCACTCCCCATTCATTCATCATACGCCACGGACTCATTCCTGTGCCGCCACCAGAACCATCAATTGTCAAAACGTCTATTCTTGCCAACGAAGCAAACTTAATAGCACGGGCTAAATCAGACGGACGGTAAGAACCCGTCTTCAAAAAGACATATTTCGCCCCTGCATCTCGTAAATGTTGCACATCATTCATAAAACCATCAATTGCTCGTGACAGAGCATCTGGGATGGCACACATTCGCGTATGCCTTTCAAAACCTTTTATTGTGCCAGTTTCAAAAGCATGTTGGGTTACTTTGTCTTCTGGATCAGGTATGACAACATACCCTAACTTTTTTAATCGGATGGCCTTTTCAATAGAAGTTAATTTAACCTCACCACCGATATTTTTAGCGCCTTGTCCCCACTTTAATTCAACGGCATCGCTTCCTAATTTCTCTAAACAATACGGCAAAACACCAAGCCGCCAATCTTCCTGATTTGCTTGTATTGCAATAAATCCATAGCCATCTTTCTGGTAACCCTTAAATGATTTAAAACGTCTAACCAATTCCGGGCTATTTGCAACCTTTCCACCAGTAACGGTTGATTTATCATCCATTGCCGCAACATTCTCACCAATAACGATACCCGAACCACTGATTGCTGCACCAATCCCTAATGATTCAAAGTGATTTTGCGCAATCATGGTTGAACCTAGACCTGTGCAAATTATAGGTATTCGTAATTTAAGACCTCTATCACGCCCCATACAGGTTCCAATGTTTGCATTTGTAAACAGGTCATATTCTTTTTGATGATGCCCGGTAATTGAGCCAGTAATATTAAAATGGGAAAAATCAACAGGAAACTCTTTTTGAGCGCTAGCGGTTACTTGTCCGAATGGGCCTGGATATATTGCCTCTGGACCTCGATACGATGATTTCCCAATTTCGCAGAAGCCAGGACAACCATCTAAACACGTAACACACATACCGCTCTGCGGTAACACCTCATCACCTAAACGTGTCCATGTCCCAGTCGCCCTGGATCTGTTTGGAATAAACAAGGATCCCATGAAGAACTCCTTTCTTTAAATTAATTTTTATCTAAATCCTGCAATCAGGTTTTTCCCTGATTGCAGGATTTTAGGTTTTACTTAAAGTACTTCTCGCTTGCCTTTTCTAAACCATTCCATAGTACACTTCTTGTATCGAGGAAATCAAAAGCCCCCTTTCTGATCTTTGCTTGTTGTTCCTCAGTTTGTGAACAGAATTCCAATGAACGTCTGATATTTGCAGCATGCTCAACATCTAATTCGATATGAGCAGTAAAGAAAAGCACATCGTCGTCACTTAATCCTGCATGCTTTAAACCTTCACGGATTATAGTGTACATGGTCGGTACCATAAATTCTGTTCCTGGTCCCAATGCTCCTAATGCTTCAACATAATCCATGTAATGAATATTTAAATATTTTTCCACAAATAGCTTTGTTTCCGGTAACATCACTATTTTATCTAACGCACTCTGCGATGTATCAATACCTGTTGATCTCAAGAATTTGCGGAAAATCGCAGGATGGGTAAGCTCTGCATCCATCCCTTTTTGTTGCTCACTTCTACCACCGTATTCTTCAAATAAATTTTTAATCAACGGAGCCCTGCCTTTCTCATCAGGGCAAATAGCAACTGCGCCTGCCAAATAACGTGAAAAATGCCTCGAAAAACAATAATATTGTTCACCATACAGTTTTGCTGCAGCCTTAGTCGCCCTTTTACTGAATTTTTGTAAATATGAGTGGGTGCTCACCGCTGGGTGTTTTAAAACGTCAGCCTCTAATTTATCAAAAAATGCATCAACGGACATTGCCATAACTTACTCCTTCCAATAAAATATTAATAAAAGTTTTTATTCACAATTTAAATTACATATAAGTGCTGCTCGTTGTTGCATTGCTTGCCCTTGTCTCTTTCAAAAAATAAATCTGTTAGTGTTTTTTTATATATTCCTCCTTGATTTTTGTTTTTATCTATTTAAAATTACAAAATGATCTTATTAAACTAAAAAAGCCTTTTGCATCACAATATTGCAACAAAGCCCGCAAGCAGGATTACTAATTAATGCGTTTGTCTAAAGTTAATTGTTCATAACATTTTCAAATATGAAAAAGAGAAGAGCAATAAATATGCCTAATAATATTTTTCTTCGGGATGTCGTTTTTAACTGATTTGATTAAATGGTTTTATCGAAAAATGTTTTTGTTTTCTATAGAAGGATTTCGATTTAAAAATTTCTTTTTAAGGCTTGTTAGCGAAAAATTTGCTAGATTATAGTAATAATAATTAAATATGGTGAAAAAATTTCGTACATGGCCATGCTTTTAGATTATGGATAAAAAAAATCCCATCGCAATTTTTGATTCTGGAGTTGGAAGTCTTTCAATTATAAAGGAAGTCAGAAAGTTACTGCCAAATGAAAATTACATCTACCTTGCGGACAAAAAACACTTTCCTTATGGGAAAAAAACGCATAGTGATTTGTTAAATATTATTCAAAATACCATAGAATATCTCTCAAAGTATTGTAAGCCGAAGCTAATTGTGCTTGCTTCTAATACCCCGTCTATTCAAATACTTCATAAAATTAAAAAATACGAAACTGAGATTATCGGAGTATTTCCTCCTATACCAGAAGCAGTTAATATTACAAAAACTGGCCACATTGCTATTTTAGCGACGCAAAATACGGTAAAGAGTTTAGAGTTGGATGAATATATAAGATCGCAAAAAATTCCTTCGGAGGTTATAATAACAAAATTTAATGCATCCAGCATGGTAGAGCTTGTCGAAACTGGTTTGTTTTTATCAAATGAAGAGAAAAGCCTCCAATTGATTTCTGATGAGCTTACAAAGTTGGACAAAATTGATAACTTAATTGATACAATTACACTTTCCAGCACCCATCTGCCTTTTCTGAATAAATATTTTAACGCTTTAAGACCAAGCCTCAATTTAATAGACCCTGCAAAAATCGTCTCTGAAAAAGTAAAAAAGTCGTTGGAGGGAAATTTTCAGGACTCGGAGGGAAAAGGGACATTACAGATACTGGTTTCACAAGAAAAGGAATTACTAGAAACAATAATAAGAAAACTAGGAATTTATGAGGAAGTAAATGAAATTTGCCTCGATTTTTAATTATTTTGTGACTTGTGGTAAAAATAGTTACAAAAAATTGATATCTTAAATCTCATAAATCCCGTATTCTGGCAAAATTTTTTCTCGCCTTTTTATCCAGCGTACCCCAATTCACGCAAATTTTTCGTTAAGAAGTCTTTTCCCAGTTGCCCGTCTTTTCCATCCCATTCTTTCAAACAAAAATATAATTACCTTTAAAGGTTTTTAAATCAATACTTACAACAAATATGATCGTAGCCGATTGCTTGCTGGTATGCCAGTTGTTAATTACGATAATTAATTTTTAGTTTGTCCATTAAATGACTTCGATATATGACAAAACCAAGATTGTTGCTGGTAGATGATGATAAGGATGCTCTTGATGGGTTGACAAGCATCTTGAAACGTGATGGGTATGAGGTTGTCGGTGTTTTATCAGGCTATGAAGCATTAAATTTCCTGTCGAAAAAAAGTTTCGACGTCGTCATAACGGATTTGAATATGCCGGGAATGCATGGGTTCACTTTGATTCATGAAGTAAAAAAAAGGAAAGAACCTATAGCGATTGTGATTGTTACGGCTAACAGTTCTGTTAAAACAGTTGTGGATGCTGAAAAAAATATGGGATACGATTACCATTTGACAAAACCTGTAAATATTGAAGAGTTAAAGTCAGTACTGGAGAAATTGTGGAGGAGAATGGCGATTACTCAAAAAATCAAAAGTCATGAAAAAGTATAGGTAGTTTTTTAATGTAACCTTAATTTTATGGAAAGGGAAAAAACGATGAACGTGTTAAAGCTAATTGGCAGGACAACTGCTTTATTGTTGGGTATTGCAATATATTCCATTTCGCCGAATGTTTTTGCTGAAGAAGCGAAACAAACCGAGGTCTGGAATCTTAGTCAGGATGAACAAGATTTAATTAATGTAACGAATGGCGACATCCCAGGAGACCGCGGTAAGGATGGTGTTTGGGAGTTTCACCTTTACACTACAGACGGCTATATAGAAATGACTAACGGCGAATTAGTGTGGATTTTTGGCTATACACACGCCAAGGGCAGCTTCAAGAATGTGGGAGAAGTGACTACAAAAGAGCAGGTAGAACAATTATTAGAGCCTGTTAAGGTGCCGAGTGACCCGATGCATCTTTTTGTTGGTGAGAAGGCGCGGATTACGTTACATAATACGGGCATACATTGCGCAGCGGAGCATTCAGGGATTAATCACGTTGCACACACGATCCATTTTCACGGTCTAGATTTAACTCCCGCAGTTGATGGCGTGCCTTCTCTGCCAGTAGACCCTGTGCTGGAGCATAAATCTTTTACCTACGAACTCACACCTCAATACGAAGGTTCTTTTATGGGTCATTGTCACGTAGATAGCTTTAACCATATTCTAGCGGGCATGTATTTTCCTATCATCATTCATCAGGACAGGGCCAAAACAGCCTATGGTTATAGGTACGATAGGGATTATACGCTCTTTTTCAGCGAATTGTCTTCCACGGCAAATGAACAGTTACAGGAATCGGGTGTTGTTCACGGATTGCAGGACTGGAAGGCTGATTATTTTCTTATTAATGGCAGGACATTCACTGATAATCTCTATCACCCACGTTCTGTGATAAACGATCCCCGTTCAAGGATTGTAGCTTATGAGGATGAGACAGTTTTATTACGCCTTATGGCTTTAGGTGCCGATCATGTCTTTGCGCTCCATCCTCATGGATATCATATGGAAGTAGTAGCATTGGATGGAAGGAAGTTAAAGAGTACTTATGAGAAAGACACCATTTGTATTGCAAGCGGCGAGAGAATTGATGTGCTGGTAAAGATTCCACATTTTGCCAGTCAAAGGAAATGCCTTTCCTGCAATTTGGGAGCCGGTATAACCATCATGCACGATCATAATCTGCGCGGAATGGTGTCAACAGGTAAGTATCCTATGGGCGCCTTGACGATTTTCGATGTAAGAAGTAAAAGCAAGGTAGCGCAGCCGGAAACCCCTTTAAAGGGTGGGAAACCATATAATCCTTTAGAACACTGATTGGATTTGTTATTCCTCCCGTGACCTCCCGTAAGGGTAAAACCCTGCGGGAGGTTTTTTTATTATTCCCAAATGGAAATTATATAAAACATACCTATCCAGGCAGCAGCCAGTCTGGAAATGCGAGTTGGAGTGTACAATGGACTGCACCTGCTTCTGCTGTGCATGACCCAGTGACATTCTATGTAGCGGGAAACGAGGCAAATGCGATTCTACGAATCAGGGTGGACTATATTTATACGGATACGGCTCAAGTAAGCAGTGCCGCTGCGACTCCTGTTACGTCGCCAACTGTATTGCCGACGTTGCCGCCTTTACCATTGACTGGGGCATCGCCGATGCTGCCCCACCACCACCGCCACCACATTGCCGCCGCTACCATCGCCAGTTGCGGCTCCAACTTCGTCAGAGTGTGAGCCTGAATCCATTTCAACTATTCCTGCAAAAATTTTGAAATTAAAACCTGGAAAAAGTATAACGGTAACTGTCACGGTGTCTGGGTCGGATGGTTGCAATCCAGAGGGTATAACAGTGAATGCCGCGATCGAAACAGGGGAAAAACGTGTGACACTTGATCGTGAGAGTGCGACGACTGATGAAAATGGTCAGGCAGCCTTCACAATTACTGCAGGACGGAAGAAGGGTAATGCCAAGGTAGCATTTACCGTAGAAGACGGTGAGGGGAAGGTTTCCAAGACCTTTGTTATTGTGCAGATCAGAAAAAAATTATTTTAGGTAGTTTTTGAAATTTCCAAGGGGGTAATCCAGACCATACTCAGGATTGCCCCTTATTTTTTATTTGATATAAAACCAATGGATGTTAAACTAATGCCATTTAAAAGTGAGAAAATTTAGAAAATGTAATAGTAGTTTCTTACGAAAAATATCTTGACACTTTTAGCTTTGTCCCTGTTTGGGTCTGGCTTGTCCAGGTTAGGTTTTATTGGTTAGGAATATTTATTGATGGTAAAGTTTGCGGCGATTGTTTTCTGTGCGCTTGTATGCTTCTGTGTTGCTGTGAATGGGGATACCGTAGTTCTTAGGAATGTTGGTAAAGATATTGATCTCAAAGTAGTGGGAGTTACTGGTGAATATCTAAATGCGGTAATATCAAAGAAGTCCCTAAAATCCTTGAATATGCAATTTTTAAATCCAGGGAATTACCCCGATATGATTTCCTTGGATATTGCCAATGTAGCTGTGGAATGTAAGATCAAGGAGATTACCGAAGATGCTATTCATGTACTGATTCCCACCTCGAAGATTTCTTCACTTCAAATGTTCTTCCGATCGGATGGCAAGCAGACCGTGACATCTCCAGTTGAGATTGATAATAGACCAAAAGCCACTGAAGTGGTTGAGGAAAAGGGAAAATCAGCGCAGATTGTTGTGGATCGGGGATTAGAACCGAAGGCGCAAGAAGATGTCAGAGGTAAGGGAATAGTCGATGAGATAAGAACGGATCCAATAGAAAAGAAAGAAGTGGGGAAATACTATAGGCTAAAGACTAAAAAGACAAAAAAAGAGAGATTGCTGGAAGAAAATGACCAAATAAATGCTAAGGCTGAATATGTATCGAAGGGTGCGCGTGAGTCCATTATGGAGGGAAAACCACCCGAAGATGAAGATAGTGAGGAAACGTCAGAATCAAATCAAAACTTGCTAAAAGAGTCGCTTGATAAGGAGGAAGTTGGTAAAGCGGTTGAAGAAGATATTAAGAAAGAAGAACCAGGTATTCATGACCGGAATCTTGGTAGCGTTGAGGGGAAAATATTGCGGAGCGGAAATCCTCTTCCGGGTTGCCAGGTAAAGTTGCAAATGTTAGGAAAAGGCGGACTTTTAGCAAAAGGGTATCGCCCGGTGAAGGAGGCTGTAGAGATTGAAACAGTTACAGATAATGAAGGTGTTTATCGTTTTGCGAATGTATCACCTGGTTTGTACAAGTTGTACTGGAAACCTCCTTCGGAAACGTCATGGATCAGGCGATTCAAGATGGAGCCCGATGTGATTATCGAGCCTGGTAAGCTCACAAATCCTAAAGATGTTGAAACCATGAAGAGAACATTAAATTAGTTCCTAAGTTTTTCAGTATAATGGGGATAATTGCATTTTTAACTTATATGAATAGTTTTGTAATACTATATCTGAAACTATCATTGCAATACTGGAATTTTGTTGCAGCTCATAAAGCGTGGAAGATGGTTTATAATGCTTGATTATGAAAAACTAAGAATTTGAAATTTAATTAGTTACATAGATTTTAAATTATTTTTTTGTTTTTTTTATTAAAAGGAATGAATGTTGTTATTAGCTGAATCCCATTGAAAGATTTTCCAAAAAAGTTTATGGTTTCAAATTTGCTACATTATAATTTATCGTGCTGCGCCTTTGTTTTGAGTATAAAAAAGATTATGAGCAGGATTTTTGAATTCATAGTAATTTTTAGAATACGAATATGGAGGGTTATGATGTTGAAAAGGTTGAGATGCTTGGCAATTGTTAGTGGTTTGGCATTCAGTGTAATGGGCAGTGGAGTATGGATAAATAATTTCGCTATGGCACAGGAGAAAGGCGCTGCTTACAAAGAGATCGATGTAAAAGATGGAGGAACGATTGCAGGTACTGTTAAGTTTGACGGTGATGCCCCGGCTGCAAAAATCTTAAAGGTCGATAAGGATGAGCAAACCTGCGGACACGAAAATAAGGTGTCGGAGGAGTTGGTACTTAATGGCGAATCTAAGGGTGTTAAGAATGTTGTGGTCTCTCTGGTTGATATTGCGGCAGGTAAGAAGATTGAAGCAATAACGACTGCGCTAGACCAGAAAGAATGCCTGTTTTCCCCTCATGTCATTGCTATTCCGGTTGGTTCTAGTGTGGATTTGCTTAATAGCGATAATGTAATGCATAATCTTCACTCATGGTCTATCAAGAACGCTGCTTTTAATGAAGGGGTATCTGGTGGTGGAAAGTTAACAAAAAAATTTGACTTTGCAGAAGTGGTGAAGATTACGTGTGATGTGCACAAATGGATGAGTTCTTTTCTCGTGGTGAAGGCAAATCCTTATTTTGCTGTTACGAATGAAAATGGTCAATTTAAGATTGAGAATGTACCTGCGGGTACATATAAGATCGAGGCTTGGCAGGAGAAGCTTGGGAAAAAGACAGGCGATGTAACCGTAAAGTCAAAAGAAGAGGTCGTAGTGGATTTTGTTTTGACAAAGAAATAACTTACAACTGTCAACTTACAACTCTTAACTCAAACTTTTAGTTTTGGTTGCGGCTACGCCGCGCTAGGGAATGTGTAACCTACTTGTTAAAAAAGGCGCACTGCTAATGAATAATTTGAAGATATTGTGGCGTTTCCAAAAAAGAAGCGGCTATATTTTTGTCGTATTGCTTTTCCTTTCCTTTATTTCATTCCTTTCACTTTCGCAGAGAGTTTTTGCAGCCGATGCACCCAAACAAGCGGCAAAAGAAGCCCCGGCGCCAGGCGTAGAATTGCCCCAGTTTGAGTCTGGTCAATCGTCTGCATCTGCAACGCAGACAACAGCAGGAGGACAACCGGCGG
>Ga0209323_10002224_pt1 | contig 12865 bp, 8 predicted proteins | sample Rifsed19ft2_FD_184014 | JGI IMG/M metagenome (GOLD analysis project Ga0209323, IMG submission 184014) | Soil microbial communities from Rifle, Colorado, USA - sediment 19ft 2 (version 2) | ecosystem: Environmental > Terrestrial > Deep subsurface > Rock core/Sediment | place: Rifle, Colorado...
CCGACCTCGAAAGGGGGAGGCAATCTCGAAAGCCTGCCGTAGTTGGGATCGAGGGCTGTAACTCGCCCTCGTGAACATGGAATCCCTAGTAATCGCGTGTCATTAGCGCGCGGTGAATACGTCCCTGCTCCTTGCACACACCGCCCGTCGTTCCACCCGAGCGACTCTTGGGTGAGGCGTGGTCTTCCTTGGCTGCGTCGAATCTGAGTTTCGTAAGGAGGGAAAAGTCGTAACAAGGTGGCCGTAGGGGAACCTGCGGCCGGATCACCTCCTAAGAAAATAAGCGCTGTGCATTGTGCGCTTTTCTGGAGGAGCAAGGAGAACCACAGCAGGAAACGTCAAAGCCCAAAAACACATGTGAACAATGGAAAAACAAATTGAAAACTTTCAGTAACTTTTTGTACTTTTTGTTGCGCTGGGAAAGGAAAAAGAAATCGAAGTTTGAAACTTTCTCAACTTACGATTCTGGGTATAAAATATCGTATCTGACGTCGAATTTCTTTTTCTCGTTCTCTTTTGGGGCAAAGAATTGAAACAAAGTTGATGGAATAGGCAGAAATACGGAGTTTTTTAGAATTACTGTCATAGTCTCGAAACTAGCTCCGCCAGAAGGAATAGCCATTAACTCGTTGAGTTGTATATCATAGTAGAATCCAAAAGTGCCAGAGACATGGCGAAATATGAAGATAATTCTTTGACCGCCCCAAATGATTTCTGTATAATGCGGCTGATAGAAGAATTCGGCTCTGTCGATATACGCTTTCTCGGATAGCCGCAGAAGACCTTTGTAATCAAACATGATTTCTGAGTCTTCTAGTACCAATATTTTTGCGTCTGTTTCGACATCATTACGGAGTATCGCTGGTTTTGGGGCAAAGGCAGAATAGTTTATTCCCCTATTTCTTACTTCTTCTGCCTCAAGCACTAGCTGATTTGATACGATATCAGGCATAACAGATGTGGCTTTCTTTACGTCGCTGACAGACACTACTTGTTGTTGCTTCCTAACTGCGATTAGTGCAGCATCAATTGCTTCGGAGAGCGAAGTTGATCCTTTTGCGAAGTCCGCGATGACATCATCCAATTGCCTCATTTCAGACGAATCGTATTCGAATACATCTCTTTGTCGTCGTAATATTTTCAGAAAAGCTTCGGCTCCCTCCCTTGTACTACTAGGTACAAGATGCGCTATACGTGGGAAAACAATATTTCGCACAAAGTCTTTCGCGAAAGAATTGAATACAAAAAAATCTGAGGTATAACACTGAAGAAGAGTTTGAATTGTGCTATTACTCGGATCCAGCGTTAAAATAGGTGGTGTAACATCATCCTTGATCAATAGAGGCAAATTATGAGTGATCTTGCCAAATTTAATCTGCACAGGCATGAAATAATCTGATCCAAGAACCTGCCCTATTTTGAATGCTAGTGCTGCTTCTTCTCGGTTCCACGAAGTATCGGGTCGGAATGCAAATACTTGAGGTTCACCGGATACCAAATGTGCTTTGCTAAATCTTGCAAGGTACTCTGTTTCGCAACGAGCGCGGGGATTACTGCGAGCAATATAAATTAAAGGTGTTTCTTCCGTTGCTAGGTCTTTTGCAACAGACTCCTGCGTACCATTATAGTAATTGACGTAAATTTTTTCTGACAAGTCACTAACGTCCCTGAGACTCATTCTCTTACCTGTTGGAAGAAGAGCAACTTTCAGGTTTCCAAGCAAGTCAAATCTCTTCCTCTGAGCAGCCCAGCTCATAAAATAGGTATTCATATCTGTATAGGGAGAGTCTGCAACAATCGGAGCTATCATCTGCTCTGCTGAAGAAGTTATTGTTTGAAGGACTTGAACGCTGGCATTTGTCAAAGCATCACGTCCTGCGGTTGGTTGGAGGACTTTGAGATCAGCAACTCCACCGAATGAATAAATCGAGTATACACCGGTTCTAGACAGACCAAAGCCACTTCGGAATGCCATTATTTGTCCAATTCCTTGTTTAAACAGAATGCGCCCGTCTATTGGATTACCGCTTAACTTGATGTTTTCCATTTCAATCCAGATGATTCCGCTTTCTGAAATCTTGAATTTCAGGTCACATTCGAGGGAATCTGCTTTATTGTTCTTGATCTCGCTTGACCATGCAATACCTTCTGGAACTGGACAAGAGTCTTCCAGAGGTTTCATACTGACTTGCTCTTCATTAATGTAAATAGGTATTGGCACGTGTTCCACGAAAGTTTTGAGATATCTGGTTGCCTCTTTGACGTCAATTGCTCGACTAGACGGAAGTTCTGCAATAATCACTGTTCCTGGTTCATTGAGTGGTTCAAGATTCTCGATAGAAATGCAGTCTTCCTCTAACGAAAGTGTATCCTTGTCAGCTCGGCACTTTGTTCGTTTGTTATTGCTTGCAGATTCCGTTATGACAGTTAGCTTTTGGCAAACACCAAAATTGGCGAGCCCACCGATTCCAAAAGTCCCCACGACCCCTGCCGAAATTGCTTCAACATTATTCTTTCCACTGGCACCTGCGCGCCAAAAATGATCTCTAAGATCATCGACGGTCATTCCGATGCCGTTATCTCGGACTTCTACAGATACCGGCGTAATCTTCACATCAATTCTTGGTGTAAATGTTTTAGGGTTCCGATACATTCTCAACAATACGGCATCATAAGCATTTTGCACATTTTCTCTGAGAAGAGCAAAAGAAGAATCATATATCTTTGTTGAAAGAATTTCCAAGATTTTGGCTATTTCAATTTGGTATTTCATTCTTTATTCTTCCTCAAGGCAACTTCCCTTTCTGCTTCTACTCTATTTCGAAGTGCATTGGTGAATCCCTTGTCGAAAGTTAGTGTGTCTCTTTCGCATTCCTGAATCACCAAATTTGCGGAATCGAAATCCTTTTTCTTACAAAGGGCATCCAGTACAACGGAAAGTTCGTCTGGATTCAAAGGTTTCGGAATCAAGCCAATTAAGTCATCCCATCTTCCAAGTGCGTGAAGAGTTTCAATTAAGAGTCTGCGAACAAGCGGGATATCCTGTGGCAGTTTTTTCAATAAAGTAAGAGCCTCTTCAAACTTCTTCTCTCTTAGATACAATTCCGCTTTGTCAACTGAGGGTGAAATATCCAAGGTCTGCAACTGCCTTTTTATTTTTTCTTGAAGCAAAGGAAGATCCTTCATGATCCAGCCTTTTCCACCGAATTCTTGAAGTTTAGCGGAAATTAAGCTGATGTTATCGAACCATTCCCTTACGTGAATCTTCGCTTTGCACTCTACTTCATCTATTTCAATCAAGTTATATTGTCTTCGGTAACCTGGGGGAATTGAGCTTGGGTTTGCGCAAAGGGAACCGCTGGAAATTACTGGCATAAAACGCTCAGGATACAGATGATATGCAAAAGAAACGACGCTGCTTCTATGCTGATGCCCATGGAGACCTATAACGTATCCTTGGTCGATTAATAACGGCAATATTTCATTACGGTTTAAGTGGTCGATACCGTACCCTGAACTCTCTAAACTATGATGCCAAAATGCGATTTTCATTGGGATGTCGGTTAGTTCGGACTTTCGTAGCACTAATCCATTTCTGGCGACGCAGTCTATTGAGATTTTGCCACGATGATCGTAGCAATCATTTCCATATAACGAGCTAAATCCTGTGAACAGCATTTTTTGATCTGCAGTAACAAAATTAATGACCTGTTCATTATCTTCAAGACTGAATCTATAACCCTGTGTTTTGTAGAAATCATCAAAGAATTCCTTAAAATGTTTTAGCCGTGATTTGTAAAGGTCGAGATCTTTTATCCGATATAGCCGTCGATCATCCCAAGACCATCGATAGGGGCTGTTTACTCCTTCGAGAAGTTTCGGTATATCACCCCGGCCTTCTGGTTCTATGGACTCCATAGACTCTCTACAAATCTGCCAACACACGTCATGATTACCTGGCACCACAAATATCTTACATAGGTCTCCGTCAAACAATTCTTCACTTAGCTGCATCAGAAAACTCTTTGCCTCGCGATATTGGGAGATAAGAGTCTTGGAAAAGTCAGCATCATCAGCTGGCACACCCATGATAAGATCCCCAGTTATTACTGCTACATCACATGATGGAATACCTGGGTTTTCAAATTGTTGCTTTTCCAAGTCTTGCAACAAACAGGACAAAAGCAGATCGTTTGATACAGGAGCGTTCGGCGATCGATGCAAATCGGACAAGTGAAGGATGGTAAGCACGGTGATAAGTATTAGACGTCTTTCTATAAAGCATTTTTTCCTCAGTGCCTAATAATGGGGATTCATTGGTTTTCAACCCGTTGCTCTTTTCCAACGGCAATTTCAACTTCCATTTCACGAATTGAGTTCCATATCGTTCTTACAACTCTTTTATTTCTCTTGGAGGCAAGATTGGTTTTGCTCTCATTTTCCGCTCTGTTCTTGCATGTTGTATTTTTCGTCGTAGGCGTCTTGTGTCCACATCATTCCGATGGGACCCATGAACCCGTTCAAGTAAAGGTTTTTCTTTAGCAGAACAGTCCAGAATCTATCTTCAAACTCCTCCTTATTAGCAGACAAGAACGCATGGTCTGCCTCCGTAAAAGATGTTGCCCTTTCAAAATCATAGTTTTCAGGCCACGGCTCACTGAAGAGATAGTTCTGTGACTATTTATAGTATAAATAAGGGGGGTATAGACAAAAAATCGCACAAAAGCCGAACCAACACCACCTCACCAAGCAAAAACAGAATAGTTAAGAATTTCCCAGCCACAAAAAACCATCCTGAAAACACATAACAAACTAAACCAAACAATAAGCCCCATTTTTCCCCTGCGCCCGCATACACACCAAGAGTTTAGTCATACCTCAACCTGAAAAACCGCACTAAACATCACAGATAAGTTTTTTACAGCGAGCTTGCAAATCAACTCAATAATGAAAAATCCCAATAAGGTGTAACACAAAATGAATATCATGTTTTCAAAATCGGGCATAACCAAGATGGCAACCATCGCAATAGCTACCATCATCATTTTGGCTGGTATCGTCGCAGCTTATGTCGCGATATCTCAGATGCCTTCACCCACACCTTCGCCCACATCAACTCCAACGCCTACGCCAACACAAACGCCCACACCAACTCCAACCTCGACACAAACACCAACGCCGTCGCCTACGCCAACGCCCACACCAACCCCCACACCAACCCCCACACCAACGCCCACTCCTACATCAACTCCTACTCCTACGCCTTCACCAACTCCAACCCCTACACCTACGCCTGCTGAAACGCGGTACATGCAAAGCGACATTGATTTTGAGGGCATGTACCAACTCGGCACCACTCAGACTAACTCACCCGAAACTAGCAAAGACCTATCCAGTGCAAATGAAGTAGGTATCCGAGTATGGCGACGCACCTCAGACGGCGAAGAAAACGAAATAACCCCTCGCTTTACAGTAGCTTTAGTTTATATGAGCAACATCGTAGAGTCAGGGGAACTATGGAACACTTGGACGGCTCCAGAGTATGCGTTGAATCCGACAGACCGTATCGTAGTGCGTGTTTACGATGAAGGCGACCGCGCTTTGGCCACGTTCGTAACCGAGGAGTTAGGCGCGAGCAAACTGAACGCTGAAACATGGACTATTTATTACTATTTCGAACTCTTTTTCGACGGCGAATCCTATTACATATACTGGCATTGGGGAGCAAACACCTGCAACAGCCGCATTGAAGGCTTTAGCTACACGGGAGCATGAACGCACAAGACGGCTATTCAATGTAGATTGCTGGTTGACCCGGCATAGCTAACGCAGCCCGTTGCTTAGGGTCATAGCGCGTCTCGTCCTCTTCACTGTAAACCGTGACCTGCGCGTTGAACCGTTCTTTCAAGAAAACCGTTGCGTCCTCGATTATTTCCTTCTCGTTGGCAATTTCAACCTGTGCAATGCGCGTCTTTCTGTCACTGGGCAACTTATTCAGCGCCTTTAATACTCTTGGAACAAACGTGGCAACCGCCTTCATGTTCTCTTTCAAGGCGCTGTCCTTCGCAAGTTCCTTCATAACTTCGTTGACTTTCACTTCGCCCTGAACCGCTTTGCCGAGAAGGTTGCGGTACACTTTCCACTTCCACACGGCAGCCGTGTAATAACATATCCGCGCAGGAGTGATTTTCGTCGCCTTCAAAACGTTCAACGTGTCTTCGATCAAATTGGTTACCAGGTTCTCCCGCTCCTCAGCAAGCACATCCACTTTGCCTTCATCAATCCGCGGCCACTCAGCCGTGGAAATAAAGCCCGCTCCACCCATCTTGCTCCATAATTCCTCGCACACGTAGGGCGCGAAGGGCGCGAGCAGCTTAAGCCACGTCTCCAACGCTTCACGCAGCGCTTTGGCTTCTGTTTTTCCTTTCCTGTGAGCGTACCAGCGGAAATCGTTCCACGTTTCGAACAGCGCAATCTCCAGAGCGGTTCTCGTTTTCAACTCTTCAAGATTTTCGGTGACCGCTGCGATGCGCTGTTGAAGTTTGCTCAGCAGCCACTTTTCCAAGTGCGTCTTCTCATCGCTTTTCGCCGTGTCAATTATGCTTTTGGCGAAGTTGTACAGTGACTCTAGTTTACCTTGAATGTCCGCGGCGTTTTCGCTTCTCCAGTCGGGGTCATCCATTCCTTCGGCTCCCAATAGAAGCGCGCAGCGCGTGGCGTCAGCACCGTATCGCTCCACTGCGTTCTTCATGGTTACAAAGTTGCCTTTCGACTTGTGCATCTGCTTGCCTTCGATCATAAGCATGCCGTTCACGCCGATGGCTCTGGGCCACTGCTCTGGCGGAAACAGCGCAACATGGTGGAAAATGCAGAAGGTCAAGTGGTTCGGCACGAGCTCTTTCGCCGAGATTCTTAGATCAAAAGGGTACCAGTACAGGAATTCCTCATGCATAGCCTTTAGCGTTTCAGTGTTCACTCCCGCCGTTTTGCTGAGTTTTGCCGCGTCGCCTTTCCCGTAGAAAATGTAGTCGAAGACTTCTCGTGTGAGCGCTTCAGGCTTTATGCCATACTTGCGTATGTGCTTGTTTATGGTGTAGAACGCCATGTAAATGGTGGAGTCGCTGAGGGTTTCGATTATCCAGCCTTTGCCCCATGGCAGTGGCGTTCCGAACCCTGTGGTTCTGGCGCACGCCCACTCCTTTAGCCAGTCAATGACTGCGATGAACCATTGGGTGGCGGTTTCAGGGTAGACCTTCATTTTGGCTACTGCTTCTTTGGCTTTTTCCTTCCATGCTGAGTCTGAGTAGTTGAGGAACCATTGGTCTGAGAGGACTTTGACTATGCAGGGCGTCATGCATCGGCAGATCACGGGCTGCGGCAGGTCGTACATGCTGTCGGCGAAGCCGAGCTTCTTGAAGTCGCGGATTAGTATTTCTTTGGCTTCTCTCACAGTTTTTCCCGCATAAGCGCCGCAGTTTTGTTTGAGGACGCCTGCGTGGAATTCTTTCTTGTACAAGGTTTTTGTGGCTTCATCCGCCTTGGGGTCGTGCTGGTCTTTTACGCCCATCCGCTCGACAAGTTCTACTGCAGGGTACTCGCCGAAACCCTCAACCTTAATCAGCGAAATCGGCTCGATCCGCTTCACCACTTCAGCGTCTATGCCAAACTCTCTTAGCGCTTCGGGTTTTTCCTGCAAATCCTTCAGCGCAAGCCAGTCGTAAGGCGCGTGGGCTGGCACGCTGTAAACCACGCCCGTAGCCTGCTTCGGGTCAACGAACCAGCTTGGCAGTATGGGGAATTTGGCTTTTGTGATTGGGTTTTGGAAGGTTTTTCCGATGAGTTCTCTGCCTTTGAACGCTCGTTTTATTTCAACTGTCCGCTTCTGTTCTTTGAGTTTTTCTGCGGCTTCTTGGCTTATTATCCAGTTTTCCTGGTTGACTTTGGCTTCGACGTATGTTGCGTCTGGGTTTATCCACATGTTGGTTACGCCGTATATTGTTTCGGGTCTGAACGTTGCTGCTGGTAGGTACGTTGCCTCGTCCAGTTTGTATTTTATGAGCGTGTATTCTTCGGGTGTGACGCCTTCGCCTATTTGGCGGTCGTGGTCGCCTGTGGGGCTCTTATCTCGTGGGCACCAGACAACCGGATGCGTCCCCCTCGTGACGTAGCCTTTTTCTTTTAGGTTTGCGTATTGCCATTCTATGAACTTTTGGTAAGTCGGCATTACGGTGTTGAATTCTCTTCGCCAATCAATCGAGAAGCCTATGCGCTTCGCGGCAAGGCGTCCTTCGTTGGTGTAGTACTGAGCCATATAAAACGGGTCAACAAACTTCTTGAGCTCCTCTTCGGGCACGCCGTCGACTTCCCGTAAAACGCGTATGTACTCCTGATCGCCTTTTGCCACGCGCTCGCTGGCGCCTAATAGCGGTTGGCCTGTCCAGTGCCACGCCCACGGCCAAAGCACATTATAGCCTTGCATCCGCTTGAACCGTGCACAAGCGTCCACGCGTGTGGCTGTGAACGTGTGGCCCACGTGTAAGGGGCCGTTCATGTAGGGATAAGGAAAAGTTGCTAAGAACTTGGGCTTATTAGGGTCTGGGTCTGCCTCGAATATGCGGGCGTTTTCCCATTTGGTGCACCATTTCTCCTCGATTTGCTTCGTCAGGCTCATGAAACTTGTTGAATTAAGCCATTAACTATTAAGAGTTTTGCTTCCGCAAACAAAGAATATACTCCGCTTAAATCAAAAATTCTCTCTCAAAGCACATCTCAGATTGGAGTGTCATGCATATAGCTTGATTAGTTTTTTAAACAACAACGTAAATAAGATAAGGTATGCCTCGGAAAATGGGCAAAGTCATAGTTGCAGACCTTAAGAGAAGAAGCGAGAAAGGGCTTGAGTTTGCAAAGCAGGTATTGCAGGCAGAAAGAATAAACTATCCGAAACTGTGTAAGGCGCTTGAACACTATATCACGCATTGGGATGATTTCACGCATCCAGGTATGTTCTCAATGGCATGCGAGGCAGTGGGAGGAGACCCGGATAGTATCGCGCCGACGCAAGCGGCGATAGCTATGATGGCGGCAGCGTTTGACGTACATGACGATATCATAGACAAGTCTAAGGTGAAGCATGAGGTACCTACGGTTTATGGCAAGTTTGGCGCGGAAATGGCACTTCTACTCGGTAACGCATTTTTGATAGAAGGTTTCAAACTTTTTGTTGATTCAACAACGATGTTGCCTAAAGAAAAAGGAAAGATGGCGCTTGAAACATTGAAGAGACTGCTGTTTGAGGTTGGCAACGCACACGCTCTAGAAGTTGGCTTAAAAGAGAGAAAGAACGTTGCTCCGAATGACTATATGAAGATTATTGAAATGAAGGCTGCAAGCATCGAAGCAGACATGCACTTTGGCGCGCTGTTTGGTGGCGGAGAAGACGCCGAAGTTGAGGTTTTAGCAAGATTAGGAAGAATTCTTGGAGTATTGGGTACGCTTCGGGAAGAGTTTATAGATGTTTTCGATATTGAAGAGCTTCATCAACGAATCGCTGTCCAAGACTTGCCTCTTCCGCTCTTATTCGCAATACAAGATCAAGAAACTAAAGGAAAAATTATGAGTATAATCTCAAAACCAAAGATAACAAAAAGCGATGTTGTTGAGCTAGTTGACGTTACTCTCGAAGCTGAGCTTGTTGTAAAAGTTAAAGAGAAAATGCGGCTTCTAATAGAGAATGGACTACTTTTAACAAACAGCTTCTCAAATGCAAGACGACGAAATAAACTTAGAGTCCTTTTATCGTTTATGCTTGAAGACTTATAGCCCCTACAGCATTACTCGAACTGGCACGTCTTTCTTCTTTGCTTTCTTAGCCTTCATATCCTCATTCTCCCGTGGTATTGGTGTAGAACATATCTACATATAAACCTTTTTGTTGAACAGAAATACAGAATGTTGATTAACAAGAGTTTTATCCTCAAAACCGCATTTCTTAGTGAGTTGCAGTATGATTCACATAAGAGCGCTCAGAGACAAAACTAATTGGAGAGCAACAGCACCATCGATTCTTCTAGTGCTCAACAGTTTCGTGTGGTTTATGTTAACCTACGCTCTCTTTTCTGCAATCGTGAATGGACTGAATTTGCTCGATTCAGAAAAATTGGGCGTATTCACCACATATTTTGTGGGCGTTGCAGTTTCGGCAATACTTGGGTCAAAGTTTTTCCCACATGCACGAGCCAAGTTTCTAAATTTGTGGCCGTTTACGGGAGCGATTGCGACTTTACTTTTGATTACGGTTTCTAGCACTGGCTTGTTAGCTAATGCTTTGCTTGCCTTTTTTTTGGGTGCTTCGATCGGAATAGGATTGCCTTCTTGTTTAAGCTATTTTGCCGATTCAACATCTGTTGAAAACCGCGGCTTCATAGGTGGAATAATATGGAGTGGTGTAGGATTTTCTGTTTTGTTTTTTGCTTTTTTAATAAACATGCTTGGACAATGGGACACAATTGTCGCGTTGACGATCTGGCGGCTTTTTGGCGGCGTCGGTTTTCTGTTTCTGAATAGAAAGCATGCGCAGCCTGCTGCACAAAAATCTCCTAGCTATTTGGAACTTATCCGTAAGAGAGAGGTGTTGTTGTACTTGTTTCCATGGGTAATGTTTTCCATCATAAATTTTGCAGAGGCGCCAATATTGGAAGGAGTTTTTGGTGCGGACTTTATTTTTGTGCAACTTGTTGAATATGCTTTCATAGGAATCTTTGCAATTGTGGGCGGCATTGTTGCAGATGTCGCAGGAAGAAAACGTGTAGTTATTGCAGGCTTCGTCATGTTGGGTATTGAATATGCTGCGCTGAGTGTCTTTTCTAACTCGCCAGTGACTTTGTACTTGTTTTTGACTTTGGACGGCATAACATGGGGATTGTTTTTTTCAGTCTTCTTAATGGCTCTCTGGGGTGATCTTGGCGAAAATCATGAAAAAGAGAAATATTATACCTTAGGCGGTCTTCCTTTTCTTCTTGCAGGCTTCTTGCCCATACTAATCAAACTCTATGCTAGGGATATTTCCCCAACAGTTATTTCCCCAACAGTAGCTTTTTCTTTCGCAAGTTTCTTCCTTTTCCTAGCAGTTATTCCTTTGATGTATGCGCCTGAGACTTTACCTGAGAAGCAGAGAAAGGACAGGGAGCTCAAGAGTTACATCGAAAAAGCCAAAAAAGTAAAAGAAAAATACGCTTAAAAGCTTGTTTTCGCTTTAAGAGCAAAGCATGTTCTTCCACGTGATACTAACAACCGAATGCAACCTCCAATGCAAGTACTGCTTCGGCGAGTCACTGGAAGACTTCGACGCCGACTTCTCAGGACTTGATGTTGACTATTCTTTGCCAAAAAAAGCCAACTACGATTTCGCCTTACTAACCCAGTTATGCAGACAAGACCCAAACTGCGTTTTAACCTTTTACGGCGGAGAACCCCTACTCTGCACAAGTGAAATAAAGCAAATCATGAACACGGCGAAGCCGAAGCACTTCATGATCCAAACAAACGGCCTGTTCCTAAACCGCCTAAAGCCTGAATACGTTAACCGCTTCCACACCATCCTCATCTCCATAGACGGCGACGAAGCATTAACCGACCATTACAGAGGAAAAGGCACCTTCCAAAAAGTCATCAACAACCTAAACCTAATCGTAAAAAACGGCTTCAGAGGCGAGTTAATCGCCAGAATGACCGTGATGGAGCAAACAGACATCCACAAACAAGTCACATGGCTATTGGACAACAGTGAATTCGCGTTTAGCAGCGTGCATTGGCAGCTGAACGCGGGCTTCTGGGAAAACAATTATGCAAGGCGAGACTTCAAACGCTGGAGCCAAACAAGCTATGTTCCAGGCATAGAACGGCTTGCGCGGTTCTGGGTTGACCACATGGAGAAGAAACGCGTTGTCCAGCGGCTTTACCCATTCTTAGGCATTGCCCACTCGCTCTTGCATAAAGAGGCGAGTCTTCTCCGTTGCGGGGGCGGATGGATAAACTACGCCATCCAAACAGACGGGTTCATCATTCCCTGCCCTACCATGTGGGGAATAAAAAACTACTATTTAGGCCACATCAGCAACGCAGACCCGCTAAAACTGCGGAAAATCCCCATCGGCAACGAGCCTTGCACCGCTTGCGACATCCTCAACGTCTGCGGCGGACGCTGCCTCTACGCGAACATAACCAAACGCTGGAACAGCGATGCGTACGCCACGGTCTGCAGCACAGTTAAAGCGCTGGTAAACGCCATAGAGGCGAAGCTTCCAAGAATCAAGCAGCTTATCACAAATGGGAAAGTGAGCCTAAGCGACTTTGAATTCCTGAAGTACAACGGCTGCGAGATAATCCCATAAGTTTTTTCCGAGCGCATCTTTAGCGTTCACGGTCTTCTTGTGCCGTGGTCATCGCCTGCAACACGGACTCGTTGAAAATCCATTTTACTTCGCCTTCACTCGCTGGTTGGGGGTTCACTGGAACCGTTATGGTGATTGTGGTTCCTTTCCCGACTGTGCTTTCCACAGAGATTTTGCCGCCGTGAGCCTCTACTATGCGTTTGCAAATGGGCAAGCCTAAGCCCATGCCCTTCGCCTTAGTCGTGAAAAGTGGAAACTCATGCTTAAGCTTACTTAATGTTTCTTTTGACATGCCTGTTCCAGTATCTTTGAAGACGATTTCCACGCTGCCCTTCACTGCTTTGCTCGTCACTGTTAAGGTTCCACCTTCGGGCATGGCATCAATCGCGTTAGTGATTACGTTAACGAAGACTCTGCTCATGTTCACGGTGTCAGCTTTGATTTCAAGCTTGCCTTCAGCAGCGTCTATAATC
>Ga0209323_10002226_pt1 | contig 12855 bp, 21 predicted proteins | sample Rifsed19ft2_FD_184014 | JGI IMG/M metagenome (GOLD analysis project Ga0209323, IMG submission 184014) | Soil microbial communities from Rifle, Colorado, USA - sediment 19ft 2 (version 2) | ecosystem: Environmental > Terrestrial > Deep subsurface > Rock core/Sediment | place: Rifle, Colorado...
AATCCGGCATCTAATTCGGATTCTTTGCGCGCCTGCTCTATGTTTTCGGGTAGCTCAAAAGAGCCGTAAATCATTTCTAATTGTCCATAAAGAGACAAGGCTACCGATACAACCACTTCGTCTTTTATAGTCTCGTTCATGCGCACTCCTAGAATATCTGCAACGGGACGTTGTGATTTGCCAGCGCCAGGGCAATTACCGTATCGTCATGGCCTTCGCCTTCGGCGGCCAAGCGCCAGACCTTTGAAACCGGGTGCTGTACTGCCACAAATGTATTTAGTTCATGGCGTAGGATGTGATTATCTTGCAAGCGCAGCCCGGTATGCAGCGACTCATGCAAGGTTGACATAATCCCGGCCTTGCTATCATTGGTGGTTTCAAACGGCTGGATACTCACGCCGTCATTCTGTAGCGCTTCGATGTTCGGGCCGCCGATACTATTGCTCTCTGCGTTCACAAAAGACACATGCCACTTGTTAGCCATGTTTGCAATGCGCCGCCTGAGTTCTGCCCAGGGGAGCGCATTGACGTGTAGTAGGTCTACCATCTGGTGCGTCGTGTGGTCAATCACTATCATGGCGGTATAGTCGTTCGATTGCCCAAAGTCAAGCCCGGCGATGTATCGGTGGTCTTCCTGCCAAGTGGTATCAAGCGGGGCTGTGAATGTCTCGGACAGGTCGCCAAAGTAGGAATTACCGGAAGTCAGGAAACAGCTTATCGGGTCTTCTGGGTATTCCTGGGTAAAGAGCCGCCCAAGTTCTTTCTGCTTATTGCGCCGCCATTTAATCTGTTCTTTTGATAAACCATAGCGGTCGCATAAGCTCTGCTCATCGTCATTAAGCTCGATGTGTTCCGCCACATCAATAGGTACTCGGTAGGCGTCATCCCACCACCAGGGATAGAAGTGGAGTTTCCAAACCCCATCCCCGCGTAACGCTTCCATACAGCGCTCATAAAAATATCCTTGTGCCCCGTTGGGGGTGCTTTCAAGAATGACATCTGGAGAACCGCCCTGCATGGCACCGGCTATGATACGCTCGGCATCCGGCCAAAATGCCACTTCGGAGCCATGCATATCTGTGTAAGTATCACCGCGTCCCACTTCAACACTGCCCGCCGTTGCAATAATCGCGGTGCTGTCAAACTCAGGGTAAGTTGTCAAGGTCGCATTGGCATATTTTCGCGCGGGCTGTATTCCGTTGAAGGTGCAATTCTGCCAAAACCTATCTGCCATACGCCTTAGCTTTTGCGTTGTTTCGGCGTCATGCGCCAGGGTGATTGTAGTCCGTGTTTCCGTGACTGTGCGGCGGTACATCTCGCCTTGAACATAGGTGCTAAAGCCAAGCTGCCGGGCCTTTAGGATAAGGTCGCGGCCTGTCCGATTTGCCGCAAAATGTCGCTGCGCCCGGTTCCAGCGAAACGGAACAAGCGCCTTGTCTTTGTCAAGAATGCGCAAGAAAACGCGGGCGAATTGCTCAGAGTCATTCGCTATCTGGATCGGGGACTCGACTAGCATTGACAAAATCCTTCCATGTCATCTCGCCTTTGATGTTTACGTTTTCAGATACCTTGCCATCGGCGCGATCCATTAGTCCATTCCATAGGCCAGATGTCGGCTCGAACATGAGCGCAGCAAACACGCGGGCAGTAACAAGGTATTTCATTTGCACTTTTTTGGGGAGCTGGGCAACGGCGCGGCCCAGGTCGTTTTCCTTGCCAATAAACGCTAAAATGTCCTCGGGGTACATTTCCCCAATTGCCTTAATAACAGCAGACCAGGACTCCCCATCCTTTGGGCGTCCTGCCGGGTTGCCTGATTTCCCCTTTTGGAATCCATTGCCATTATTCCCGCGTTTTTTCGCGGAAACTGTTGTTTTGTCGTTCTTAGCAACGGACTTACTCTTTACTGCCATCGTTATCTCGTTTACTCTCTATAATGTCGCAATCCGGGCAACTTTCCCGGTGCTTGACGTATTCCCGCCGCGACTTACTCACGGCCTTTTTATCGATTGGCCGCACATTTAGCGCATCGCACCACGCATCATACAGAGACCATGCAGACGGGCGGATTCTAAGGTCGGTCATTCGCTCACTCTTTGCTTTGCGTCTCTCTGCCACTGCCCAGGCTGGGCCGCCATACATTGCGGGCATTCGTCAACGTGATCCCGTAATTGCAAGTAGATTTTACCGTACATCACCGAGCTGTAAAGTTTACGCGCGCCTTCGCTTCGCGCCAGGAGCACGCGCCCGTCTGCGCACATTGCCAGCCGAGAGCGTGAAAAGTCGCGCTTAAACGTAACGACTTGGTGCGCAAGGCTCCCCCTAGCCTTGCTTATATTTCCTGATTCGCGCTCAGACAGCGCGTTAATCAACATGGTATTACGCGCATCCCCAGCGCGCAAAAATAAACGGCAACCTGATGTAAAGACCAAAGGGTGATTGTATTTGCAGAAAGAACGCAAACTTAAACTTCCTATCAATCACCAATAAGGGGATTTTGCTCTCTGACGATTTCGGATTGAGTAATTTCATTTTTCTCCTTTGCGACTCGAGGCGCGTAGTACGATTATGCGACCCTGACTAAATCGCGGGAATCCATGTAGGGCTTGCCGCCTTTTTCGCAAATCATAAGTATCAGGCAGTAGCGGCCATCGGTTGACATATCCAGCCTGTTTTTGTATTGGATGCTGAACATGTGTACCAGCGGGTCAAGTTTATTTTCACGCGTCACAATGGCAACAGCGGGGGGGGGGTCATCCATGTGAAAGCACTTGACATAAACCTTTCCGTCTGTAGTTGGGGCGGTTCCTTTGACGATGTTCCCGCCAAATGTCACGGTTTCAACTTTGTATTGTTCCGCGCTATTTTGCCAACCGCTAGCTTCTTTGAAAATATAGTTCATCCGCTTTTTATCGCCGCCGTTGCACCTGGACACATAATCAATCCAGGGCTGGGTCAGTTTGTTCGCAGAATTCACGCCACGAAAACGAACGGTACAAGGCAAGCCTTTTTCGCCGCGGAAATAGGGCCGCGTTCCTTCGGGCTGTACTCCCGCTTCGATGTCATCTTTGATACGATAGGTATACGGGTATTCTTCTGCGGCGGGCGGTTCAGCAGGCGGCTCTACCGGCGGCGGGGTGACAATTGGATCAATCGTCTTGGTTGCGTAGTATGTCACGCCGTTCAGTTCCATTTCTGCGAGTACATCGGTAGATACCTTCGGCGCGGGGAACAGCGTGACCTTTTTCAATATCGGGATAGCGGGGGTTGGGTCAGGTGGCGGGGGAGGAGTAGATACATTGTATCGGGCATTGAATTCATCCCGCGTGCCGTTGAAGCCGGATAGGTCGATACCCTTGCCAGTGCGTAACCCGTAGGCAGGGCCATCCCCGGTTGATGTGTATTGCCAATATGTCACCTTCGGCCAGGGCTGCGGAATCTTCACAATGGACGGATCCGCCGTGTACCAGGCCAGCCACAGCGGAAATTGAGCGAACCACTCAAAAGACGCCTTCTCGGTGATAGGGTTGGGGGAGTGTGCAAGCCAGTAGTAGTACCCGGTGTAAATGCCGACTTTCGCCCACGGAATCAGGCGGCGGACTTCATCGATAAAAACGGCAAAGTGTTTCCAGCCAGCATAAGGGCCGCCGTAGTTTTCTTCGTAATCACACCACAATTCCATTTCTGGAAATGTGCGATTTGCAAACAGGTTCTTAATTCGCAAGGCTTGGGAGCCCGGGGTATAGCGGCTGTCATAAAACCAGTACACGCCTCGGGGGAATAGCCCGCGCGACGCGTCCCAATGCGACGGAAAAGACGTATCGTCCCACCCGCCTTGCCCCGCCCGGATGATAACTCCTGCCGCGCCGTTGGCTTTCATTTTTAGGAAATCTATATCTGGTTGCCAGAAAGACACATCTGGCACAATAACACTTTTTTGAATGACGGCGCTCTTGGCGTTGAACAACGCGGAAAAAGCCGGGCGGCTGTAACTTCCTGCCCACAGATGCGCTGCTATGTTTGCCAATGAGCCTGGGGTTAGTTTTGGTTTGATATTCATGCGTTTGCCATCTCATGTTTTTCAATCTTCACCCCGCCGTCCTGGTTTGAAATTTCGCGGCGGATTGTAATCGTCACCGGGTCACTGACGCCGAAAAGAAAGAAGGCGTCAAACGACGTGAAATGCACAGTATCCGCGATTAGTTTTGGATCGTGCATAAACCATGCCATTGCTAATTTTGCGGCGGCGTCCCTAACTATGTTATTCATAGCTTCACCCAAATAAAAAGTAAGCAATTATCGCCAAAATGATGACGATTGATATAATTGCTAAAATAGTCCAAGCGGTCATTACGCCTGCCTTCGGCGGATTTTTTGCACGCGGTCATCGACGTGGGCATCGTGGATTTTTATCGCGTTGTGCAAATCATCCATCCGTGCTGTAACTTTTTCTAAAATGCCAATAAACTGCCCGTCTCTTTTTTCCTGTGACGCAAGGAATTGCGAATCCCTGCGCTCTTGTGCCTTGTCGAAACGGTCTTGCATCTTGAATACGATAACGGCAAACAGCACCACTACCGGTAATTGCGCCGCGATTGTTATGGCGATATTTGCCGAATTAAAATCCATACAGCACCCCTAAATAATTTCGATAGCTGCCCGCCCCGCTGTGCCGTGTCTTTTGTGTCACAGGGCGAAACGCGGGGCGGGCAAGCCCCAGGAGATTAACCGCCCTTGCGACGGGCCAAGAACGCGGGCCGCACGCCTTCGAGCAGCGCGGCTTGGTCAGCTTGGAAAAAGCCCAGCAAGAACACAACGGCCACCGGTTGAAGGGCGAGAATCACAAACTTGATGTCGTCAAGCAGGTCAGGAGCGCCATACTTGCCAACGAAATACAACACGAGCGAGGCCACAACATCGATAAGGCCTGTCCAAAACTTGGGGTCAGACGGAAAATTATATTGCATGGTTCATCCTTTCGAGTTTTTGAGCCGTTCGGCGCGTCGTTTGCGCGCCCAGTCGGCGGGTGACATGGCGGCTTTTGCCGGTTTCCATGTCGGATTATGTTTGTGCTGGTATCCCTTTTGTGTAGCGCGTTCGGGCTTGTGGCCGAATGGCTCATAGCGCGGGAATAAATCTTTGATGAATGAAAACGGGAGTTTTTCTCGCATACAATCCTTTCGATAGTTGAAAACGATTTTCATATTCATTGTATCACTTTTCGCGCCCGATGCAACAGCAAGATTGGATTGTATCATTGTACAAAAATACCTGAAACACTTGACAGATTTGATTATATCAGTATAATATAAAGCATAAGGTGATTGCGAACAATCACCACCAAAAACAGGAGAAAACGATGAACAACAACACCAGCAAGTCCGTAAAAATCACCCGTAAGAACGTAGAGAACTGGCTTTCCCGCAACCGCGAAAACATCGGCGTGGACGTCATCAACGGAAACAAGGGCATTTACGACAAGCGCCAGGGCCAGGCCGCCAGCTTCGAAATTCGCGGCGAAACATGGAAAGATGTCCTGCTCAGCCTGGGAGCTGACCTGAACGGTCTCGACCTGCTCGACACCATCGGCGAGTAAAATGGAAAAGCACGGCGGAAAACGGGAGGGCGCTGGTCGCCCTCCGACCGTAAAAGGCAAGAAGCGCGAAATCTACATCGCCGATGAGACCTGGGAGTACCTGGTCGAAATCGGCAAGGGGAACGCTTCAAAAGGTGTGCGGCTCCTGAAAGAAGCCCACATCCAGCAGACAAACGAAATCGAAAGCGCGATAAGCGCACAAGAACAAGGATAATAAAATGTACACATTTTTGTGTAAGTGCGGGAGTTCAAAAAAATACAATAGCAATGTGCTTGTACCGTTATTTTGCGAATGCGGAGATGAAATGTCTCTCTCTGAAGTGGTCGGATTTACTTCGTATTGGTATCGAACGCCATCGGACGGAGAAATTCAACCAGCACCAGAAACACCAAAGGGCTACGTGGCCGTTCAATATCGGGACGAAGGTTATCAGGCGGGAGAATATTGGGCAATCCTGCCCGCCAATTTTACAATGGAAAGCGCTATCGCTCTTTTTGAAAGCGAGAGCCACATGAATGAATTAGTTGAGGTTAATTTCCAGCGCGTTCCAATACAATGGTAGTATCCGATATGGTACCAAATCCATCCGCCGACCTAATCAGTCGGCGGTTTTTTACTCCCGATGCAACACGGGATTTACAACAAAAAGCCCCGTAAACTGACAAAACCTACACGCTAACAGGCGCGGACAGGATGCGATATAATGTCTATATGGGTGATAATAATCCAGAAAGGGGAACTATGACAAAAACAATCGAACGCACATCCAATAATGTTATCTATGTAAAGTTTGACGACGTAAAAAGCGGCTGGGAACAATGGCTGCTACTCACATCCGACAGACACTATGACAGCGCCCACACGGACAGGCAATTACAAAAGTTACACCTTGAACAAGCCAGCGCCAGGGACGCTCTCGTTATCGACAATGGCGATATTTTCGACGCCATGCAGGGACGCAATGATCCACGCGCCAGCTATGCCGAATTGCGTCCTGAGTACGTAGGACGCCCGGATTATTTCAACGCCATTGTCGGGGATACGGCGGATTTCTTGAGACCCTACAAAAAAAATATACTCATGCTTGGCAGGGGCAATCACGAAACCAGCGTCGAAAAGAAAAACCAAATTGACCTGATCAGCATGTTGATTGCAAAAATCGGGGAAAGTGAAATAATGGCGGGCGGATACGGGGGTTACGTAAAATTCGGCTTCAGGCGCGGTACGTGGCAGAAAAGTGTAAACCTAAAATACATGCACGGCTGGGGAGGCGGCGGCCCGGTCACTCGTGGGGTAATTGACACCAATCGCCAGGCTGTATATCTCCCAGATGCAAACATCGTTGTAAACGGACATACTCATGATAGCTGGTACATGCCGATTGCCAGGGAGCGCATCGACCAGAACGGCAAATTGTCACAGGATATTTGTCACTTTATCCGCACCCCAACTTACAAAAATGACTACGGCGATGGTTCCGGCGGCTGGCACGTAGAGACAGGAAAACCGCCAAAACCGCGCGGCTGTGTGTGGCTGCGATTTTATTACTACTCCGAAGATGTACACATCCAGGTTATCCCAGACATAACCGTATAGGCCGAAATAGCGCAAAATCCCCATCAAAAAAGGTGGGGATTTTTGTTTCAGCGGCGCGTCAGGTCGCTCTTTGTATGCAATGTCCCGGTGTGCTGGAATGAACCCAGTTTACATCCCGCCGGTAAGTATTGGCGCAGCGTTTACCCGCTGGCAACCCTGCATGACGCCCTATATCGCGCAAAGCCCAAGATTTCGCGTCGCACCCATATTCTACCATAAAACGCAGCCGCTCCCAATACGGGAGCGGCTTTGTGGAGGGAGGAGAAAGGGAGACGATGAACTACGGCAATCTTAGCACGCGGGCGGGGGAAAGTCAAGCGGCAAAAAGATTGTCCTGTGTAGCCATAAAATCATGGCGGTAGTTTGACCAAATTCCTTCGATTGTGCTCGACCAATTACCGCTAGTTTTTCGCAACCTACTAAATGGTAGCCAAGTAGCTTCAACGCTTTCACACACAATTACTTGACCTGTTCGGAGTTTGCACCATTCGCCAAGTAAAGCATAATCAATTCTCTCACCGGCATAATGCTGACCGTAGGCCACTTGATAGGGCGGGTCTATAAACCAAGTAGCTTCTTGATTTTCAATATCGGCATAATTGCCTTGCGTAATTTTCCAGTGACGAATTTTATATAACTGACTAGCAATGTTTTTCTTTGACTTGTGGATATTTGAATCGGGCTGAACAATCTTTTGCGGCTTTGCGGTACCGCGCCAAACCATAAAACCCATAAGCAATCTTTCGCCTTCGGATAAACTGTAATTATCAATCGATTCTTTATCTTTTGGTTCGGGTAAACCTAAAATATCTTGCTCGCTTGCCTGTTGTAAGTAGTGCCAAATTTTTATAACTACATCGTACCTATCCACAAGCAAAACATCGCGGTCGAAGTATTTCAGGCTGTAACGCGCCGAACCCGCGAACGGCTCAATAATTTTCCCAAACCTTGGGCTTGGGTACAGGTCTACTACCTTTGACTTACTGCCATAATATGAGAACATAATATCTCCGACCAAGCGCCATTTGTAGTAACTGCGGTTGCGATGTCATGATTTTTGCAGCCTGTCTATCACAAATGATACCGCCTGCCATGGGTCTTTTGCCATCATCTCAGGCGTAAACGCGAAAACCGTCCAGCCCAAAGAAGCAGCGGCGGCGCGTTTCCAGTAGTCGTCATCTTGAGTATGCCGTCCGATCGCGAAGGCATACAGCGAACCGTCGCGGCGTTGCTTAATTGCGGCTTTATGGTTTCCGCCGTCAATCTCTACCGCGATTTTGTAGCGGGGCAGTGCCCAATCAAAACAGTATTTTCTGCCGATGGATTCGGCGAACTCGTGTTCGGGAACCCAATCCAGGTCAAGAAAGCGCGTGTCAATTTGGGCCGCAACGATACGCCAGTGATAGAGCCATAATTCCGCCTTATCTTCTTTCGAGCGCGTTCTCATCGTCCCCAGCCTTTCCCGTCCAGCCGATAGGAAAATTCGCACCCGGCCCAGCTTCGCCACATCCGGCGGCGGGCTTTGAGCAGCTTTATATCGCGGCTCTCAAAATAGGGCTTTCTGACTTTGTTGCAGACGGTTCGGCTTGTCATTTTGTCACCCAATCATCCGAGATAACAAAGAAAAATCCAGAGATAAGACTGCCGAAAAACGAAAAAATAAGCAGACTCGTAATCTCCGCTATGGCAGCATAAAGACCAATGTTTAGAAGGACTAGCAGGCATACAAGAAATGATTTTTCAAATATATTCATTTTGTCTCCATCTCTATCGTGTCAATCGGCCTGTACAGCCGGGCTACGATGGCGGATAAGATAATTACAATTATGATAATCGTAATGTGGTTACGGGTCATTTCGCCACCTTTTTCGTATCGAGATAAATCACCTCGGTCGGCGGAAACTGACGAACGACTTTAGCCGTCTCCACAATAAAATCAACGCCGCCTGCCTCCTGATATATAAACTGAACAATTCCCAGGCCGGGATACCAGCGATTCAGCCGGTAATAAGCAGTTTTGGTCTTGATAGCAATTATGGTCATTTCGTCACCGCCTTTGCGAGATTGATTTCTTCCGCCGCCTTTTTGCGCCAATCGCGGGCAAGTCGGCAATCACTTGGTAGATGATACTTGTCTGCAATCTTGCGAGAGTCGGCCTCGGTCGCCAGCCAATACAATTCCTTGTCATCCATCAGCAACCGAGCAGCGGGCCAACGTAGCGCCGAATTTTCCGCGGAATATTCCGATTTTTCCGTATTCTTTCCGCGCGGTTTTTCCGGCGTTTTTCCGGCTGTTTCGCCGTCAAAATTGATTGAGCCAGACATAAACGCACCAATCATCAGCAAGAGCGGCGCGATGGCTGAAAGTCTTGCCCAGCCCGCAATACCAGTCCCCAGGGCGTCAGCCAGGCTTTCCCCGGTCATACGGCTGATAGTATAAGGCGTCAGCAGCTCTACCGCCATGTACATAATAGCAGCAGTGATCAGGATTAGGGCGAGAAACTTTAGATTGAGCATTTTCTTAATCTCTGCCAGGTTTTTATTCTGGAATGACTTCATCAGCCCATGAGACAAGTACATAGCGCCTACCGCATAGAGCGCACCCATCGCCAGGCCAGACAGGGTACTACCCCAATGAAGGGCCGACGATAACCACCAATCCATTTCTGCAACGTCGGCAGATAAAAACATACCAGCAAAGCGGGGGATTTCTACAGCCACGCTTGCGATAATCAGAGTCCATCGCAAATCAAATTTTGCTTTCATTTTTCCCGTTTCCTTTCGTGCTATTGTATGGCGTCCAGGCCACCCCCTCCGCCCCACCGCTGCTATCCGTACCGTTTTTGCCACTTACGGATGGCGTAGAAGGGGTTTCGGGGCGTATTGCCTGAGTGGGGCGGTGCTTTTCAACGTACCGCGTGACAACTTCGATACCACGTTCGTTCAAAATTTGCTTATTTTTCCAGACAATCAGCTTGTTGTTTGCTAGCCAAGCATAAACGCCTTTCCGATATTCGCGGTACTCAGTCAGCGGGCCGGACTTTTCCCACGGGTCAACTGCAACCGATTCGCCTGCTAGCGCCTTCTTTGCCCACTCCAAAACCTTTACGCTATCACCGGGCGGGTCAGGAACGCGGCTAACGCTGTACACGTGCGGGTCATCTGTTTCATTGCGGATAAGCGCCGCCGTTTGTAATTCGTCACCATCCCCGGCCTCGGTGACAGGTTCCGGCTCTACTCCACCGCCATTGACGCGATAGGCCACCGTGACGGCAACGACATAAATCACCGCGAGAATCAGCGCAGACACAGCCACCATGCCGACAATTTGCCAACCGCCCGCAACCATATCGGCCCTGTCAGTAACGGCTTGCTGCTGGGTTGCCGTCGCCATTTGCGCCATAAAGGAACGCGCGGCGGGCGTCTCGGTCATGCCGATGATTGCCCGGCTGGTTTGTGCCGCCTGAACGGTCGCCTGTTCGCTGGATTGCTTTGTCTCGGTCGCCTGCCCCGCTTGCAGATTGAGCGCCTGCTGAGTGGCGAACGCGTCAATCTCTTTTTGGTGTGCGTCTGCTAACTGCAATGCTATCGCGGCTTCGGTCTGGTGCGGCGACAGGTAGCGCATGTCGGCAGTAGGCCAGGGCGTCCCGGTTGCCGTCGGCTCCACCGTCGCAGTAGCTTCGGCCATCAGCGCGATAGGGGCCGATAACGTTGCGGTTATGTTGCCGGGGATGGCAAGCTGTTCTCTAATAGACTGCAAAACCATCCAGCCAGAACCCACTATCCCGCCGCAGACAAGCACCAACGACACGGTAACAATTATCGTTTTCGTGTGGTCTACGCGGCGGTCGGTGAGTTCTTTTTCGTCGGTCATTTGTTTAGCGCCCTTTGCCAAAAGCCAGCGTAGACATCAATCGCGGCCACGCTGGCAACGGCCCGCCGGGATACGTCACCGGGTAGAATTTCGGCAGGTTCGCCGCTGGCTTTTGAGCGCAGGCGCGCATCATAGGCCGCGTCAATTTCGACAAGCAACGAGCGGGCGTAAAGTTCATTCGCAGATTTCGGCTCTGCGCTGTGTAGAAGATTTGCGGCTTCCGTGCGCGCCGCAAGATATTGAGAGTAAAAACTGTCAGCCATGTTATCCCCACACCGCAGCAACAGCCATTCCAAAAAGAAACGTAAAGAACAGGATTACCGTAGTCAATTTCATTTCGTTTCTCCCACAGCTTCCAGCAGCCAGCCAGAGTATTTTTGATATGCGGCGTCCCTTGCGGCGTCCCATGCGGCGTCCCATGCGGCGTCCCTTGCGGCGGCCCATGCGGCGTCCCTTGCGGCGTCCCATGCGGCGTCCCTTGCGGCGTCCCTTGCGGCGTCCCATGCGGCGTCCCTTGCGGCGTCCCTTGCGGCGGCCCTTGCGGCGTCCCTTGCGGCGGCCCATGCGGCGTCCCTTGCGGCGTCCCATGCAACAACCCTTGCAACAACCCTTGCGGCGTCCCTTGCGGCGGCCAAATCTTCCTGACTCGCGTCTCCGTTGGCGTATTTTTCGGCAGTATCAATAGCGGCCACACTACGCGGGTCTGGGCTTTTCACGAGCAACATTGCATCCCGTGCGCACCGAACTGCAAATAAGCGGGCTGATTTCTCATCCCAGGCTTCGATTCTACGAACAAGCCGCGCTTTGTGACAAACGTATTTTGTTGGCGTATCGGTGGATGCGTCGAAGTCGCCCATTATTTCGACTTCGTAAAGCTCCGCATCAATCCATCCTGCCAGCCAATCCGAATCCGTAAAGTGATACCCGCTTTCGCAAAGTTCAATATCTTTGATTTTGCGCGTCCATTTTCCCGGAGTCCACGAGCCGTCATCGTTCTTGCGCGGGAGCGGCCACTTGTATCCGTTTCCACTCGTGGCGGTTCCGTTCGTGCCAGTAAATTTGTAGTATGTCATTTTTCGCCGTCCTTCTCTGCTTCTACTCGGTTGAGATATTGCGTCATCATTTCAACCACAACAGACACCATCGGGCGCGGGTAGGTCGCCTCGGCAAATCTGGCCTTTAGCTCAGCGGGGATGCGCACCTGAAAGTTCTCTAGCTCCCCCGTTCGCCTTACGTAATTTTGTACACCTTTTTTTCTGCTCATATTTTCGTTCTCCTGACAAACATGATAGCACCTAAACATAGCTATGTCAATACTCAATATTGATACTTGACTTATCCATTGTATCATGATAATATTATTGCAACAGGAGAAAATGACAATGAACTCAATCATCAGTATGAATCACTCGGAGAAATGGCAAAAAGCCGACTACATCGAAGATAAACGCGATGTAGCGCAAGCCCTGAACACACGCGCCGCCGAACTGGTACGCCTGGGCTACCTTGACCCAGATTATGCCCGGAAGTGCTTTACCCTTGCCGATGTTCGCAAGGCGGTCAAGCGGGCCGAATCCGAACTTGACACTGCCGCGTTTATCGCCGCCGCGACCGAAGATGAGACGCCTGACCCGCGCTTTCAGCCAGACGCCAGCAACGACATGCTGGCCGCCGCGCTGGACGATGCTGGGTTCGGCGGCTTCGGCCCGCATAGGGGCCTTTCGGCCAAGCGCAACGGTCTATGGATTTCTGTGGTACCTGACGAGCAACATCACGGTCTGGGCTGGCG
>Ga0209323_10002227_pt1 | contig 12855 bp, 12 predicted proteins | sample Rifsed19ft2_FD_184014 | JGI IMG/M metagenome (GOLD analysis project Ga0209323, IMG submission 184014) | Soil microbial communities from Rifle, Colorado, USA - sediment 19ft 2 (version 2) | ecosystem: Environmental > Terrestrial > Deep subsurface > Rock core/Sediment | place: Rifle, Colorado...
GTTTTATTACATCATACTTCAGAGATGTCTGAAATAATGCGTGAAGCAGATGGAAGCCGGTCTTATCCGCGGCATGGAGTGTGCGCTTCCTGCTCATTCCGCCGAACCAGCGGGCCGCTATGCGTCCGTCATCTTCACGGTTCCACGGACAACCCCAGCGCTCTACCTGGATAACCTCTTTTGAAGCATCACGGACAAATGCCTCTACGGCATCCTGGTCTGCAAGATAGTCGCTCCCTTTGATAGTGTCATAGGCATGGAGGTCGTGGGTATCATCCTCTTTCAGAACCGCTGCACAACCGCCTTCCGCTGCAACAGTGTGACTGCGCATAGGGTAGACCTTGGAGACTATAGCCGTCTTTAAGGATGGATTTGATTTGGCAATTTCTATGGCAGCACGAAGACCGGCGCCACCTCCGCCGACTATCAGTATGTCATGCGATAATATTTCCATTAACTTTCTATGACCTTCACCTGAACTTTTCGTTCCCTGGGCCCGTCAAATTCACAGAAGAAAACCGACTGCCATGTACCGAGGACAGGCTCACCCTTGTCAACCATGATATGCACAGAAGAACCGACTATACTTGTTTTAATGTGTGCTGCTGAATTGCCTTCAGCATGAAGATACCCGCTCTCTAATGGAATCAACTCATCAAGTTTATCAATAAAATCTCTCATAACGTCCGGATCCGCCCCTTCATTAATTGTTATACCTGCTGTTGTGTGTGGAACAAATATCGTGCAAATGCCTTCTCTCACACCAATGTCCTTAATAACTTTTCTTACCTCATTGGTTATATCTATTGTTTCAATCTGCTTTTTTGATTTTATTGCAAGAAATTTAATCATAAAGGCAGGGATAATAGTTTGTCAAGAATTTTTTATCATTTCTTCCACCGCAGGTTCGGCTTTTTTACTGCCATGGCCTCGTCAAGCCGTCTGACGACCGTAGTGTGCGGGGCGTTCTTTACTATCTCAGGATTGGTCTCAGCCTCTTTTGCGATGGCAATCATCGCATCGCAGAATGAGTCAATGGTCTCCTTTGGCTCTGTTTCCGTAGGCTCTATCATTATGGCCTCTTCTACAATAAGAGGGAAGTTTACTGTGGGAGGATGGAATCCATAGTCCTGGAGCCGTTTTGCTATATCCCACGAGTGGACACCTTTGGCCTTCTGGTATTTTGCAGAAAAGACGCACTCGTGCATGCACGGTGTATTATTGGGTATGTAATAATGCTCCTGTAAACGCTTCTTTATATAATTCGCATTCAGCACTGCATTCTCGCTGACTTCTCTTAACCCTTTAGCGCCCATCTTCTTAATATATGTATACGCCCTGACAAGGACACCGAAGTTTCCATAGAAGGCATGAACAGTTCCTATACTCTGCTGTCTGTTATAGTCCAGGTAGTATCTGTCACCATTCTTTTCCACTGTCGGGACAGGGATAAAAGGCGTCAGTTTCTCAGAAACACCAATAGGGCCTGCACCAGGCCCACCACCGCCGTGAGGGGTCGAAAAGGTCTTGTGGAGATTGAAATGGACGACGTCGAAACCCATATCACCCGGCCTTACTATGCCAAGTAATGCATTGAGATTCGCACCATCCATGTATAAAAGGGCGCCGGCATCATGAGCCAATCTTGAGATTTCTGCTATATCCTTTTCAAAGAGCCCAAGGGTATTAGGATTTGTCAGCATCACTGCCGCAGTCTCTGTATCCAGTACCTTCTTTAACTCTTCTACATCAACAAGCCCTTCTTTGGACGACTTTATTACGACTGCCTCATATCCAACAAGCGCAGCACTCGCCGGATTTGTCCCGTGGGCAGAATCAGGGATTATAACCTTATGTCTGGGATTTCCATGCGCCTCATGATAAGCCCGTATTACAAGAAGACCGGTAAGCTCTCCATGAGCACCGGCAACAGGCTGTAAAGAGACCCTGTCAACACCGCCTATCTCCTTGAGGAATCCCTCCAGTTCATACATCATCCTCAATGCACCCTGCGACAACTGTTCGGGTTGAAGTGGATGCGCATTCATAAGGCCGGGGGTCTTTGCAGCCTCTTCATTTACCTTCGGGTTGTATTTCATGGTGCAGGAGCCAAGAGGGTAGAAACCCATATCAACACCGTAATTTAACCTTGAGAGATTGGTGAAATGCCGTATCAGTTCTATTTCACTCACTTCAGGTAAATTTAGCGGCGTGTCCTTGATTAATTCTTTTGGAAGCAACCTCTGCAGATCCGCTTCCCGCACATCCAGAGCAGGCAGGGAATATGCCTTGCGGCCCGGTGCGCCTTTTTTAAATATGAGTTGTTCTGACATCGCTGTACCTATTTTCCTAACACTGCAACTAATCTGTCTATCTCTTCTCGTGTCCGCTTCTCTGTTACACATAACAGGAGATGATTTTCAAGTTCCGGATAATAAGACCCCAAATCAAGGCCGCCCAGTATCTTTTCTGAAATTAATCTCTCCTGAATCTCTTTCGGGGGCACCGGGGTCTTTACCACAAACTCCTTGAATACCGGTGATGTAAAAGGTACGGAATATCCCTTAAGTTCACTAATGCGCTGTCTTGCATAGGCTGTCTTCTGAACACAAAGGTTTGCAACATCCCTGAGCCCCTGTTTTCCCATCGCCGCCATATATACGGTAGCAGTAAGTGCAACAAGCGCCTCGTTTGTGCAGATATTCGATGTTGCCCGCTCCCTCTTGATATGCTGTTCTCTTGTCTGGAATGTCAAACAATAGCCGGGCTTTCCTTCCGAATCTACCGTAGCCCCTACTATCCTGCCGGGCATTTTACGTACCTGCTCCATCTTAGTTGCAAAAAAACCGAGGTAAGGACCGCCGTAATTAAGGGGTATCCCCAATGGCTGCCCCTCACCAACCACAATATCAGCACCCAGTTCACCAGGGGACTTCAGTAAACCAAGGGCAATAGGATCCGCCACTATGACGGCAAGTGCACCAGACCTGTGGGCCATTTCTATAATAGTCTTAATGTCTTCGACACAACCGAAGAAATTCGGATATTGTATAACAACCACTGCTGTCTTATCTGAAATCACACGCGACAATTTTTCAACATCAGTTATTCCGTTATTCCACTCTATAGTCTTTACAGGCAGTTTAATCCCGAACAGATAGGTATCCAGCACCTTACGATATCGCGGGTTTATGGCAGAAGATACAACAATCTCATCTCTCTTCGTAATCCGTACAGCCATGAGTGCAGCCTCAGCCATTGCAGAGGCACCGTCATACATAGAGGCATTAGATACTTCCATCCCAGTAAGCTCGCATATCATTGTCTGATATTCATATATTGTCTGGAGGACACCCTGGCTCATCTCAGCCTGATAAGGTGTGTATGCTGTATAGAACTCTGAACGTGAGACTATATGAGGTATTACACTTGGTATAAAGTGGTCATATGCGCCAGCCCCAAGAAATGTGGCATACTCCCCGGCGTGCGCATTCATGCCTCCGAGGGCATTCACATCCTTCAGCAATTCATACTCAGAAAGTGCATCAGGGATATTCAGGTCTCTTTTGAGTCTTAAGTCAGGAGGTATATTGCTGAATAATTCCTTGACAGAAGATACACCGATAGTGTTGAGCATCTCTTTCTGGTCATTAGCTGTATTTGGGATATATTCCATAGTTTAGTTCGTAGTTCGTAGTTCGACAAGCTCACTATTTACTGCAGGCTATTTACTGTTGGCTATTTCTTTCGGACCTTTCTGTAGAATGGGGGCTCCACAACTACTGAAACAGCGGCCTTTCCGCGGATGTCTATTAAAATCTCTGTTCCAGGCTTTGAGTATTGCGGTAGCACATACCCCATCCCTATCCCTTTCTTAAGGGTCGGGGAGAAGTTACCGCTGGTTACAACACCGAGGGTTTTACCGTTAGAGTAAATCCTGCAGCCATGCCGTGGTACGCCCTTCTGCAGGAGTTCAAAGCCGACAAGCTTCCGTTCTATACCCTTTTCTTTCTTTTGCAGGATAGCATCCCGGCCAATGAAGTCTCCCTTATCAAAGTCAACCGCCTTATCAAGATTGGCCTCCACAGGTGTCGTCTTATCGTCCATATCATTACCATAAAGGGGATAACCCATCTCCAGTCTCAGTGTATCGCGGCAACCAAGACCTGCAGGCTTAATCCCATATTCTTCGCCCTGTTTTAATATGGAATCCCATATACCCGGCGCAATCATCGCAGGCAGGAAAATCTCATAACCCCTCTCTCCTGTAAAACCCGTCCTTGCTATGTATGCATCCATGCCACCCAGGCGTCCTTCTACAAAGTACTTCAACTTGACAGGAGACAGATCAACATCAGTAAGTTTCTGCATTATTTCTAATGACTTTGGTCCCTGTATAGCTATCTGAGCTATGCTGTCACCCAAATCTATTATTGAAACATTCTGGAAATCCGGTGCATTTGTATTAATCCAGTTGAGGCACTTATCCCTGTTTGCTGCATTGACACATACTAGGAAGGATGCTCTTTTGAGTTTGTAAATTATAAGGTCATCTATAACACCACCTTCTTTGTTACAAAAGAGTGTATAGCATGCCTGACCTGCACGGAGTGAATCAATGTTTGCACTCGAAAGATACTGAAGAAACCGTTTGGCTCCCTGCCCGTCAACCTGGATCCTTCCCATGTGGGACACATCAAATAAGCCGGCCGCCGTCCTTACCGCCTTGTGCTCTTCAAGCACCCCGGAGTATGAAATGGGCATTTCCCAACCTGCAAACTCGACAAATTGGGCATTAAGCGCTTTATGGGCTTCATATAAAACAGTCCGTCTCATTAAATAGTTGCCTCCCAAGAGTTTTTTACTATAAACCAACGGAGAATAAATTTCAAGTGGTTGAATTTTCAGTTGACCTTAATCATGAACGAACCTACAATTGAAGGGATGGATAATCTTAAATGGAGAAATAATGAACTGGTTACAACTATCTTTTACTATTGATATCGAGGACTTAAAACGTGCAGAGGACGCCTTGTCGAGTGCAGGGGCGCTTGCTGTTACGCTGATGAGCCCGGGACACACGGAAGGATTGCCTCCTGAGGGCCGTATAACAGGGCTTTTCCACTCGCAAACAGATATTGGGTCTACAAGTGCGTTCCTGAGTTCCGAGCTGAGGATTGACCATCTGCCTGACTTACAGACTGAGTTTCTCGAAGACCGCGACTGGACACGGGCGTGGATAGACAATTTCCGTCCGATGCAGTTTGGTAAAAACATATGGGTCTGCCCGAATGGTTTCGATTTCCCGAATCCCTCTGCTGTAAACATTTCAATAGATCCCGGACAGGCATTCGGAACAGGCACCCATCCTACCACAGCCCTTTGTCTCGAATGGATAGACAGGACTGATCTGCGGGGACTGGAGGTAGTTGACTATGGCTGCGGCTCCGGAATACTGTCTATTGCAGCCGGAAAAGTCGGGGCAAGGCATGTCTGGGCAACAGATAATGACCCTGATGCCATCAGGGTGGCTGATGAAAATGCCCGGAAAAATTACGTAGAGTCATGTGTAACAGTACTGCCTCCTGAAACTTTGAGCATAACCAAAGCTGATGTCATTATAGCCAATATCCTCCTGAAACCGCTCATATCACTTGCGCCGAAATTTGCAGGCATTATATGTCCTGGCGGTAGAGTAGTACTGTCAGGACTGCTTGAAGAACAGGTTGATGATATTGTAAAGGCATACAGTACCTGGTTTGATATGAGTACTCCCATAATACGTAATAACTGGGCGCTTGTGGAGGGGAGACGTGTCTCCTCATCCTGAACCGGCACAGTTGCTTGTTGAGTATCTCCCCCTTCTTCCGAAAGGGAAGGCGCTTGATGTGGCGATGGGAAAGGGAAGGAATGCACTGTTTCTTGCCTCTCATGGCTTTGATGTGGTCGGACTTGAGAAGGATGAGGGATCAATCGCCGTATGCAGGGCCGATGCAAAAGAACGCGGACTTAATCCGGAAATCCGACGTACAGACCTTGAAGATCTGACATCATACAAGATTGAAAGCTCTGCCTATGATGTCGTTATCTGCTTCTACTACCTTCAGCGGAACCTTATCCCTATAATGAAAGATGCCCTTAAGCCCGGCGGCATCATGATATACGAGACCTTCCTGATAGACCAGCATTTAACAGCCGGCCATCCAAGGCGCCGCGAGTTCTGCTTTGAACATAACGAACTGCTGCATAACTTCCCCGGCTTCCGCATCCTGTACTACCGCGAAGGCAAAGATGCTAATGGGACGTATAAGGCCAGCCTTGTGGCGCAGAAGAATATTTGAGGAGATTACCATTATAAATCAGATAACATTTTCCGTATAGTTTTCTCTAAGGGAACTAAATCTTCTTCTATTGTCTGCCAGACTATCTCAAGGTCTATACCAAAATATTCATGGATCAGCCTGTTCCTCATGCCAACGATCTCCGGCCATGGAGTTTCAGGGTAATTTCCGAGAATATTCAGAGGGATTTTATTTGCTGCTTCTCCAATAATCTCCATGCTTCGAACTACTGCCTTAATGGTCTTTCTATCCTGACAGAAAGCTTCAAATGACATTCCTCTGATAAATTCCTCTATATCAGTTATGGATTCAATGATGTCATTGAGGTAATCCTGCAACAGCCTCTCTTCAGACATACTTCACCTCCTGAAGTATCCGCTGTCCGATATATGGTTTCAAAGCCTTTTTAGTGACAAGATCAACCTTTATGCCAATAAGCCGGGTAAACATGTTTTCCAGTTTGATGAATCTTACAAATCCCATAGGTCTTTCAAGTTCTATAAGGATATCCAGATCACTTTGATCCCCCTGTTCACCCCGGACGTAGGAACCAAATATACCAATCACCTTGACTCCATACTCTTTCCGTAACTCTTCTTTATGCCTTTGCAGGATCTCTTTAATTTCTTCGAATGTCTTCATTTATCCTCCATTCTATCCCCATCCCTCCACAATCGCGATTTCCTCAGGCGTACCTATTCCTACAGCAGATTCATCAATGACGATTTCCATCCCTTGTAACTTCCATCCCGGACGCTCTGGAAGAATGCAACATAATCATCTGGTGACAGAAATATGAAATAATATCTCTGGGAAATACCATTGGCCTCTAATGCCTTATTGAGATCTTCAAAGTGTCTTGAACCATCTCTATTTTTTGCCTTATTCTTCTTTGAATCATCGTCATCCTTTTTGATCTCCACGACAATAATATCATCATCCTTCTTTAAGAAATAATCCGGGTTAAAGTTATCCTGCCTGACATGGGTCTTTGCCTCTGTCTCAGGTTTATACGAATAGGGGAAAGAGTAAAATGATCTGGAAGGGTTCTTGATAAAAGAGTCAAATAGGTGAATATTATTGAAAAGGTCTTTCATAAACTTACGCTCAGGCTCATGAGTAACATAAACAATGTTTAAGGAGGTTCTAAATCTGGTAATGTCAACTTCTATAATCCTTTCTTTTAGATATCTTAGATCATTCCGATCCCCTCCGAACCTTTCAAAAGATTCACAGAATTTTTCATAGTCTCTGCTGGCGGTTACTTGTTGAGAAAATACGGCCACCTGTTCCCCCTTAAACCAGGCAAAACTGTCCTGGTCATAGAACATCATTCCGTCATTTTTTAATTCACCCTCATTAAATGACTGCAAGGTCATACCTTCCATTTTGATCTCTTCAATTTCATTACTCCTCTGAGAAAGCCTCGGGTTTTCCTCATTCAACCCTCTCATTAACGTCCCAAATGATTGCTGGGCCTTGATATAATTTTCTCTGCTAAGAAATGTATAATCATAACCCTTATCTTTTAGTTCATTTACAAATGCCTTTTTTATCCTTGAAAGTGTCCACCTGTTCGTAATCTCTGGATCTTTCATCTTGAGATACATATGCAGAAAGGAAGCAGCAGATTCTATATCAAGGTTATCCTTCGTCCATATCTCAAAACTATACTCGCCGGATTCAGAAAACCTATCAGTAGTTGTGTACACTTTCATCTGAGGCCCGAAGCCAAATGACTGGGGATCTGAAGGGGGTTTATTCTTAGTCTCGGTAGTTGTCTGGACAGGGGTGTATCTTAAATTGTAAAGAGGGAAGGCATACCTTGTCCTTGAAGGGTCATATCCCCAGGAGAGTCTGTTCTCAATCTCAAGTACATCCCTGTAAAGGTTTTCAATCTGTGAAGTCCATCTTTCATGGTTATTAACTTTTAACAATACCGGGATATTCTTATCTCGTAAAACATTGGGAACCCTTAAGCCCCTCCCCAATACCTGGGCAATGAGAAGCTTTGAGTTAAATGCCCTGTTTTCATGCGGTACCACCTGAAAAACATTTTTGACATCCCATCCCTCTGTCAGCATACTGACAGAAACTATCCACTCAACAGGGCTATCTGCATCATCTACCACCTTCAATAGTTGCAGGTTCCCCTTTCTTGTCTTTTCAGGATACTCTATTATCTTTCTGATCTCCTTCCCATCTTTTGTATCTTTTCCAGGCACACCGGACGTAACCCATATCACCTTCCTTTTTGCCTCATCAAATGGCATCCCTTCCTTCTCTACAATAAAGTCAACCAGTTCTTTCCAGACCCTGATACAACTTACGATCTTTTCTGTAACAACAATCGTTATGGGTCTTAGATATCTGCCGTAAACCTTGTAGTTATTCTTATGTAATTGATAACTGTCCTGAAAATCCCTATCCCTTTGTGTCCCTTCTTCAAACTTATAATCAATCTTTTTAACAACGCCTCTATTGATAGCATCACGAATGGAGAATCTGTAAACAATATCGTAGAAGTATTCATCCCCGATATATGGGGTGCCTGAGAGATTGACAACATAATTGAACCCGTATCCTTCATCTCTGAGAAAATCAAGCCACTTCTTTGTATCTGTATCAGAGGGGCTGAAGATATGATGGGCCTCATCATTGATTACGAGGGCCCTCTGCCCCTTTCCCTTAAAGCTATCTTCAATGGATGACCCTGTCCTTTCATAAACGGCATGAATATTTTCCACACATATATCACCATCTAAGATATGGTTGTTTGAGTTTTTAATGGAGGGATTTTTATAAACGGAATTTAACTCTTCGATGATCTTCTTCAGATCATTCCTGCCTGCCAGCTCTTCAAACTTTTCTGTTAATCCTTCTTCAATGGTAAGCGATGGACAGAGGACAAGGACTTTGTCTACAAGCCCTTCTGCAAGACATATCTGGGCAAGGGCATAAATTACATAGCTCTTACCTGTTCCTGTGGCCAAATCCAGACTGCATGACTTTTTATCTCTTAATTGTAATTTTGTCAGGTAGTCAGCAACCCGCTCAAACTTCTGTCTGAGCTTATCATTGCCGGAATAATTTTCTCTCGCAAGGCCTTCAATAGACTTATACTTATTTGAAAATAAAAATCGTAAGACATTTTTCACGGCCTCTATCTGGAATGAGTAGTCTCCTGAACAGAGTGACGAGAGATAGGTGTCATATTTATTGATAACATTTAAGACCTCCGGAGAGTCATCATTAATTTTTAATACCAAATCGCTGTTCTTGTAAGTCTGTGGCATTTTATCTAAAGTCTTTCTTCTTTATGACCTGCTTTTTCTCATTTCCGTACTTGTCTATGAAAATCACCATCATCTTATCTGTGGCTCTATCTTCAGAAATTCTTATTTCGAGATATTCACAATCCTTAACCATTTCTTCCAGTCTTGAATTTGAAGAGACTCCTTTTCTCTTTAGTTCCACAGTGATAAGGCCCTCTGCCCAGAATACCTGATCCAAGTCAAAAACCTTTCCGTCAAAATCATAATCAACAAGAACCATGGAGAGTGTTTCAAAGTTCTGGAAGTCTTCCGGGTTGGAGAGAAGTGTGTCGGACTTAAACTCCCTGATCCTTATGACATAATCCCTTTGTTTATGGTTCAAGAGATCAACCTGTTCCGGCTTAATCCTGATGTATTCTGTCTTGACTATCGGCTGTGAAATGAAGTCAAAACCGACGGCATCAATGACCTCATTCACATCACCTTCTGAGACCGGCTGTTTAAATGCCCCCTTCTCCTTTTTTTCAATCAGGCGGTAAAGAACGGATATAGGTACCTTCAGGAAGACATAAATGGTATTTCCGTGCCTGATCTCGTCCATCATAAAGGAAAAGCTGACTACAGGTGCTATGAGATAGAATTTATCTCCGGCCTTGCCCCCGAGTGCCTTATGAAGGGATTCAACATACCCCTCATCAAGCATTAACTTCTTATGATCCGGATAATCCCAGATATATGCGCTGTGAACCCCGATATATCCGTCAACCTCAAAACCGTTTATCTTGTGCCTCTCCTCCCTGACCTCAAAGAGCTTGAGGACAAACTCCCTGTACCTTTCCCAGTCAAGATTCAGGATTGCGTCGTTGTCATAAATCCCTGCATTGAAAAGGGTAAATGCCTTTGCCTTCAGAGGCTTTTCCTTTTCTGTCTTTTCCTTAGGCTCCACAAATGAAATGACATAAGTAATTTTACCCCTCTTGATTATCTTTCTCCCATCATCATCTTCCACTAAATCTGAACCTTGAACATTGAACTTCTCTTCCGGACATATCAAAGAAAATTCGCCGCCCTTCTGAACCCTTGAGACTATTTTATGAAGGTCATTAATGAAATCATCTGTGATCTCAAGTTCGCCCTTCTTTGCCTTCTCATTGACAAGAAGCAATGCCTGCGAATTTTTCAGGTGATCATCAAAGTTACTGACCCTTTCATAGGCATTTCTCTCATCCTTTTTAAGAGAGCCTATCTGAGTGGTCAGGTTAAGCATCCTCTTCTGGATCGTGTAGATGGCGAGCTTGCCGCAGTCCATCCCGATCCACCGCCTGCCGAGCTTTTCAGCAACGGCAAGAGTCGTACCGGAACCGGCAAAGGCGTCGAGGATAATATCGCCTTCATTAGAAGAGGCTTTGATGATACGTTCAATGAGCTGTTCTGGTTTCTGGGTGGGGTATTCATTAGTTATCTTTCTCTCCTTAGCAGCTCTATTTGCAAATGCAATATCTGCCCACCAATCTCTTGGTAAAATACCAGGTTTATTATCTAAATAGTCTCTATAAACAAAATCCGGGAACTTTTTCTCAATTTCTGGTGATAATTGTTGCTTCCCAGTAAACTCTCCACTTTTTCCCCTAACTTGATATAATCTTCCATCTTCATCAACAAGATTATATTTTTCAATAGTACCCTCAGAATACTTTAAGGTTACTTCTCTCCAGTTAAAAATTACTTTGCCTTTATCCTTCCTGTAATAAAGTATATAATCATGTTTATCATTCCATTGAGTTTTACTGATTTCTCGTTCCTTATAACACCAAGCAATTTGATTACCAAAATTATGCTCTCCAAACACCTCATCCATTATCGCCTTAATGTAATGCCCCTTTTTCCAGTCGAGGTGGACATAGATGCTTCCATCATCCGCAAGGATTTCCCTGAGAAATATCAGCCGCTTCCTCAGAAACTCTATAAACTGTGCACCGATGATCTTGTCCCTGTACGCCTTCTCCCTGTCCTTCATAAAGTCCTGTTTTGTTGCAAATGGGGGATCTATGTAGATGAGTTTAATCCTGTTCTTTGTCCCAAGCCTGTTCGGCCCCCTCTGGTCTTCATAGATCGTCTTTAATGACATCAAGTTATCGCCAAAGATGAGCATGTTCCGCCACTCCCCTTCACAGGGGTTGTCTGTATTAAAACTCCGAACCTCCTGAAGGGGCGCCTCCGGCGTATCCGCAATGATATCCTCCTTCCTCTTTTTTCCTTTATAGACAAGCTGATACTCCTTGGTAAGCTCTATGTATTCCTTATCTCCGGAGGAAAAGAGTTTTGACTTGTAAACCTCAGGGACAGGTTTCCCTTGCTGCAAAAGCCCTACAATCTTCTCTATGTCTTTATCAGTCAGTCTTGGCATTGTTCACACTGGACCCCATCCCCACTCCTTCGACTTCTCTCAGGACAGACCTGTCCCTCCCCTTGAAGGGGAGGGTATTTTCATTCTCCTTCATTTATTGAAGTTCTCCAATATTTTAATCCCTTCATCAGTCAGGCAATACTTCTGTTTGCTGCTGGTAGGTTTATCGGGAATGGTCATTTCGAGCAAACGTGCTTCTATAAGAGGGTTGAGTACCTGGTGCCTGAACTTGGTGCGGTCAGTTCGCCCTGCTATGGTCATAAGTTCTGTTATTCCGGTCTCAATCAAACACTTACGTAGTATATCAACCTGGTGCCGACTTAGTGCCAACCTGGTGCCGACTTGTGGGGTGACTTGTTCAGTCTTCTTATAAACAGTCACCATAAACCCAGGGGTCATTTCTTTAAACTCAGGTGGAGGAAGGCCATAGTCCTTGAATGCATTGAGAATGCGATTTATTCCTGAGCCATATCTCTCTATCAACCCTGCGGCCTTAAAGACCGCTGCCACCTTCTTGTTGCGGGCGTTTGAAACATAATTACCTTTTAACAGTTTTTCAATGGTGTTCTTGAACTCTACTGTTTCCGATTCACCGGAGGCAATGGACTTTTTGAACCTGACATCTTTTGTCATTCAGATTCTTCCTCCTGGATAATCAGAATGGTCCTATCCGGCACTGATTATTCCTTATGCCGGATATAAATTTGTGCCGTCGCTATACTTTCTTAGCGCTTTGGAACACATCCACTGCCTCTGCCACTGTGCCATTCTCATGAATTATATGGCGTAGCGCTTTAATCATCGGCACCGGGTGCGGGCTTTGCCAGATGTT
>Ga0209323_10002228_pt1 | contig 12854 bp, 9 predicted proteins | sample Rifsed19ft2_FD_184014 | JGI IMG/M metagenome (GOLD analysis project Ga0209323, IMG submission 184014) | Soil microbial communities from Rifle, Colorado, USA - sediment 19ft 2 (version 2) | ecosystem: Environmental > Terrestrial > Deep subsurface > Rock core/Sediment | place: Rifle, Colorado...
CGTTTTTCTACAAACTTGTTCCAGGATATGAGATAGTTACTAAACTGTATGGAATTAATTGGACAGCTGCCATTTTGTACACCACCCTTGTACTTTTTGGGATTCTAGGACTTTACGACGATCTCAGAAAGTTTTACGGTTTCAAACTTTCAGGAGCCTGGGGTCTTAGAATTCGCTATAAATTTTTACTTCAAATAATAATTTCCCTATTTATTGGATATTTACTTTTTAATCATCTGGGTTTATCTAGCGTTCACGTCCCGGTTGTAAACGTTGATCTTCATTTAGGCAGTTTTTACATTATATGGTCTGCTTTAGTTATCTTATCAACGACAAACGCTGTAAATATTACCGATGGGCTAGATGGGATAGCGGTTGGCTTACTTATCTTTGCTTTAACAGCTTTTTGGATACTTTCTGCCCAAGTTGGACTAGGTGATATCAGTCTTTTTATTGCGGTGATGATTGGGTCTTTATTAGCGTTTCTTTACTTTAACATTTATCCAGCTAGGGTTTGGCTTGGTGATACAGGCGCCCTTTCCTTAGGGGCAATGCTTGCGGTCATAGCCTTAATGCTAGATGCTTCGCTAGTCCTCCCAATCGTTGGTTTTATTTTTGTCCTTGAATCTGTAAGCTCCTTGGCGCAACTAGTTGCTAAGGGGCTGTTTAAAAAAAGGATATTTATTGCTGCTCCTTTGCACCATCATTTTGAAGCAAAAGGTTGGGATGAGACTAAGGTGACTATGAGGTTTTGGCTAGCGGGTGCGGTTTTTGCATTCGCTGGCTTGTTTATCGCCATATTTTAAGAATTTAGAACCCATTTTCCTGGTAAGTAAATGATTAATTTTGACGGCAAGAAAGTCGCAGTGATCGGGGCGGGTATCGAAGGAATCTCGACATTAAAATATTTATCAAAATATAAAACTCAAACGTTCCTTCTGGAACAAAAGGATGAGTGGAAGATTGATGCGGAAACTAGAAAATTAACAGAGTCTTTAAACACAAGGCTTTCTTTTGGGAAAAATTATTTGGACGCGCTGGAGAAATTTGATGTAATTTTCAGGTCGCCATCAGTCAGGCCAGACTTACCTCAGCTAGTCCAAGCTAAGAAAAGTGGGGCGTTAATTACATCCCAAACAAAGCTTTTTTTTGATCTTTGCAAAGCCCCTATTATAGGTATCACTGGAACAAAGGGAAAAGGTACGACGTCTTCACTTTTGTATGAGATGCTAGGGGTCAGCGGAAGAAAAGTATTTCTAGCTGGAAACATTGGAAATCCTCCGTTGGAAGTTGTAGAACAGATTACCGAAAATTCATTAGTGATTCTTGAACTTTCTAGCTTTCAATTAATTGATTTAGAAAAGAGCCCAAATATAGCGGTTGTATTGATGGTGACAAGCGAGCATTTGGATTGGCACAAGAACACTGATGAGTATATAAATGCAAAAAAGAAAATTGTTGAAAATCAAAATGAGAAGGATACGGCCGTAATAAGTAATGATTACCCAATGTCTAAGAAAATAGGTGAGGCTGCAAACGGTCAAAAATATTACTTTTCGACAAAAAGCGAGATTGCAAACGGGGCCTATTATAAAGAAGGAAAAATAGTATTGAACACCAAAGATAAAATCGAGCAAATTGATATTACCGGCACAAGCCTTTTAGGCGAGCACAATCTTGAAAATATATGTGCGGCGGCCCTTGTGGCAAAATTGCTAGACCTAACAAAAAATGAAATCGAAAAAGGTATAGTAGGCTTTAAAGGATTGCCCCATCGATTAGAATTTGTTAGGCAAGTAAACGAGGTAAGATATTATAACGATTCAGCCTCTACTATTCCCGAAACAGCTATAGCAGCAATAAACGCGTTCAAACAACCAAAAGTACTTATTTTGGGAGGATCTAGCAAAAACTCAGATTTTTCCACCTTGGGCAAAGTTATCGTCGATAGCAACGTTTCGACCTTAATATTAATTGGGCAAGAAGCAAACAGAATAAAAGACGTCGTAGCGAGCGCTGGTTTTTCTGGTTTGCTTGTTGAAGGATTACGCGACATGAAAGAAATAGTTACTAAAGCAAGTGAAGTTGCAAAAACGGGGGAAGTGGTAGTTCTTTCACCAGCGTGTGCCAGTTTCGGCATATTCAAGAACTATCAGGACAGAGGGGAGCAGTTTAAAAAAGCTGTTAACGGATTATAAATTTATAATTGGATCAAGTTCAAACCTGTATTATAATTAAAATCAACTGGAGACCTGCCCATGAAAAGCACAGCCCAACAACATCGGCCAGATTTTATACTGCTTGGTAGCGTAATAGTCCTAGTTTTATTTGGCCTGTTGATGGTTTACAACGCTTCTCCAGTTACTAGCCTTAGAGATTTTGATGACCCACTTCGCTTAATTAAACTTCAATCGATTTGGGTTTTCATTGGTCTGATAATTGGAACTGTAGTTTACAAAATACCCTATACTTTCTGGCGGAAAATCTCTCCATTTTTGTTTGTGTTGGCCTTGGTTTTATTACTTACAGTTTTTATACCTGGGGCTGGGGTTAAAACTTATGGTGCTCAGCGGTGGTTAAGCTTTGGTTTTATCAGTGTCCAGCCGGCTGAATTTGCGAAGCTTTCTTTCGTTCTCTACTTGGCCGCCCTACTTTCCAAAAAAATCAAACTTTCTTATTTTTTACTTTCAACCATTGCAATCGTGGCTATAGTTGTAGCTCAAAAAGACTTGGGTACGAGTATTATCATCGCTTTGATAGGGCTTTCTATATACTTTGTTTCTGGGGCCGCTTTAAGCCATTTTCTGATCCTGATGCCTGTTGTTGTGTCTGTCGTGGCCGTTTTGATCCTTAGTACCGAATATAGAAAAGCTAGATTTCTAGCCTTCTTGAACCCAACAGTTGACCCTGAGGGGATTTCCTATCATCTATACCAATCTTTAATTGCGATTGGATCTGGAGGAATTTTTGGAGTCGGTTTGGGTCAATCCCGCCAGAAGTATGGGTTTATTCCTGAAGTAACCACTGATTCTATTTTCGCGGTGGTTGGAAACGAGCTTGGTTTTATAGGGGCTGTGGTTCTTATTGGTGTTTTTTCTGTTCTGATTTTTAGAGGTATACAAATATCGAAACGGGCACCGGATAGATTTAGCCAATTAGTAGCCGCTGGGTTGACAAGTTGGTTTGGGTTCCAAACATTTGTGAATATATCAGGTTTAGTAGCCCTGTTGCCTCTGGCGGGGGTTCCACTACCGTTTATTTCCTACGGTGGTAGCTCCTTGATCGCAAGTTTAATAGCCGTCGCTCTACTATTAAATATCTCACGTTATACAAAAAATAAACTTTCTGGGAGCTGATTATTTTTCGCGGGACCGTTTTGAAGTATAATCATAAATATTCTGGAATTTGGTTTTTATTGGAAAATATTTAAAACAAATATAAAATGAAAATTTGTATATGTGGTGGGCATTTGACCCCGGCTCTAGCTGTTATCAACGAGTTAAAAAAAAGAAAAATTGACGATATATTTTATATTGGGCGGTCAACTTCAATTGAGGGTGATGTTGTTCCAAGTGCGGAATCTGTCGTAATCCCAAATCTGGGCGTTAAATTTTACGCAATTAAGGCCGGTAGGTTACAGAGAAAATTCACTAGGTATACAATACCAAGCTTATTAAGAACCCCAATTGGCATCTTAAGTTCTCTTCTGATTTTAAGTCAAGAAAGACCAGATATTATTATTTCCTTTGGCAGCTACGTGGCTCTACCGGTGGTTATTGCCAGTCGGCTACTTGGAATACCAGCTATTACTCATGAGCAGACCATAAAAGGTGGTTTGGCCAATCAGATGATTGCCCGCTTCGCCAAAAAAATCGCTTTGTCTTGGCCAAGATCAATGGATTACTTTCCAGAGCAGAAAAGTATATTAACTGGTAACCCGATAAGAATGGAAATCCTTAATCTGGAAAAAAAGCGGACAGCCCGACCTGTTATTTTCATAACTGGTGGAAACCAAGGCGCCCATTCGATAAATGAAATAGTTTTAGAAATAATTGAAGAGTTGGTCCAAAAATACGAAGTAATTCACCAAACCGGTGGAGCACTCAAGTTTAAGGATTTCGAAATGTTAACAGCAAGGGCTGGGCAACTGCCAAAAAGACTTCAAAACCGCTACAAGGTCTCGAAATGGCTAAATAGTGATGAGTTGGCGGAAGTTTACTCCAGAACCTCACTTTTGGTGGGTAGGTCTGGGGCAAACACCGTTAGTGAAGTAGCCGCTCTTGGAATACCGGCTTTGTTTATTCCCTTGCCTTGGGCAGGTGGTGATGAACAAGAAGAAAACGCCAAAATGCTAGAGAGTTTAGGTGCAGCACTCGTGCTACATCAGGAAAGACTAACCCCAAAAAGGTTGTTGTTTGCAATAAACAGCATAATTAATAATTTGGATGAGTACAAAAAAAAAGCTAAGCAAGCTAAAAAAATAATTCAACCGAACGCAAGTAAGCTAATCGTAGATGAAGCAATAAAATTATTGAATGAAAATAAAGTTTGAAAAGAAAAAAAATCCTGTTTTTACCCCTTCTAAAGAACATTCAAAAAAAAAGCGTTTGATTTTTCTAGTCGAGGTGGTCGCAGTAGTTACTATAGCCTTGGGAACAGCAATTTTTTTCTTGATACCAAAAGATTTTTCTACACAAAAACTATTGAGTACTTTTCGCAATATAATAAGTTTGAAAAAAACAGAAAACTCTTTAGAAGAGAAAACCTTTGAAAATTTGCTAAAGGAGGCAGTAGATGGAAAAATACTGCACGTCACATCAATAAATAATTCTAACCAGGGCTTCTATACCGTAGAGAGCACAGAAGGTTTAAAAGTAATTTTTGATGAAAATAAAAAGTTGGATGGTCAGGTCAGGACTTTACAAACACTTTTGTCTAAGGCTAAAATAGATAGAAAGAAGGTGATTTTTGTCGATTTTAGATTTGACAAATTGGTAATCCGTTATAGTAAGTAGAGTTGATCACTTTCCTGGAGTTGAGTAAGAGAGTCTTATAAAACTTATTTCACTAAAAAGAAAGGCAAAGTGGCTAGAGAAAATGTTTTTGTTGGTATCGATGTAGGATCTTCGAAAATTTCAACTATTATAGCTTCATCAGAGGAAGAAAAACTTACCGTTATTGGGGTTTCGACAGTAGATTCGAAAGGGATTAGGAAAGGCCAGGTGGTGGATATAGATGAAGCAGTTTCAGCAATTGGCCAAAGTTTGGAACTAGCTGAACGAATGGCAGGGGTTTCGGTGTCTTCATGCTTGGTAAGTGTAGGCGGGGTGCATATATCATCAATAAATTCTAGAGGGGTTGTGGCAGTTGCTGGTGGGGAAAACGAAATAAATGATGATGATGTAAGAAGAGTTGTGGAAGCGGCTCAGGCAATTTCGGTACCATCCTCCCGAGAAATTATTCACGTGATTCCAAGAGATTATATTGTAGATTCGCAGGAAGGTATCAAAGATCCTGTTGGTATGACTGGGGTGAGACTTGAAGTGGAGACCCATATAATTACCGGGGCAACTACGTCGATTAGAAACCTAGTTAAATGTATTCAGCATGTAGGGGTGGATGTTGAAGCTTTAGTTTTTTCCGGAATAGCTAGTGCGGAATCTACGCTGACTGATACAGAAAAGGAACTTGGAGTAGCCCTGGTAGATATTGGTGGTGGTACTACTGACGTTGCCTTGTTTGTAGACGGTTCAATCGCGCACTCAGCGGTGATACCAATTGGCGGAAAAAATATAACCAACGATTTAGCAATTGGAATGAGGAGTTCACTAGAATCCGCCGAAAAGATAAAAATAGCTTTGAGTGAAAAGACAGATAGAAAAACAAAGGCTGAGGATGAGGAGACAGAGAGAAACAAAAGAAGCGAGACTCTCGATGTTTCTAAAATTGGGATAACCGAGGATTTAGGAGTTCTTTCGAAAAAGACATTGATCGAGGGGATAATTAAACCGAGATTGACAGAGATTTTTACGCTTGTTGGTATGGAAATTAAAAGGGCCGGTTTCGCAGGCATGCTTCCAGCGGGTGTAGTGATAACTGGCGGAGCGGCAAGCACTATGTTACTAAACCAAGTAGGTAAAGAGGTGCTACGGATGCCTGTTCGAACAGCCTTACCTGATAGTGTCGGTGGTCTGATCGATGAAATTTCTTCCCCGGCCTATTCTGCTCCTGTTGGTTTATTGCTGTATGGACAAAAGGTTTCGGCTTCTATGACCAGACCCGGTATTTCTTTACCAAAAGCTAAAAACTTAACTGATGTGTTAAAGAAACTTGCGGGTTGGGTGCGAAGCTTACTACCGTAAAAGCTAATTGACAAAATATTTTTATTACTGTACTCTGAAATAAATTCCTCTTAATTTCTAACTAAAAGGGCAGGTAATGTTAATAAAGCCAGAAGTCAGCAGATTCGCAAAGATAAAAGTTATCGGTATTGGAGGAGGTGGTGGTAACGCCATTAACTCCATGATTTCTCTGCAACAAATTCAAGGTGTTGATTTTGTAGGTATAAATACGGATGCACAAGCCCTTCTTTCTTGTTTAGCTCCAACAAAAGTCCAAATCGGTGATCAGCTTACTAAGGGTTTAGGTAGTGGTGGTGACCCAGAAATCGGACGTAAAGCAGCCGAAGAAAGCGCCGAAAAGCTCCAAGAAGTAGTTAAGGATGCAGATATGGTGTTTGTAACCGCTGGTATGGGTGGTGGTACTGGTACCGGAGCGGCTCCAATCATAGCCGACATAGCCAGAAAAAGTGGAGCATTGACAGTGTCGGTAGTTACAAAACCTTTTGCCTTTGAGGGAGCTCACCGAAGATTGGTAGCTGACGAGGGTGTGGATAATTTGAAAGAAAAAGTGGACACTATGATTGTAATACCAAACCAAAGATTACTTGACGTTGTAGATAAGAAAATGAGCCTTCTTGAAGCATTCAAAGTTGCCGATTCGGTTCTTGGCCAGGGTGTCCAAGGCATTTCTGATATTATTGTACTTCCCGGTTTAATAAATGTCGATTTTGCCGATGTCCGTACAATTATGACTGATGCGGGTAGTTCTTTAATGGGGATTGGGTTTGGGTCAGGTGAAGGTAGAGCGCCAACTGCAGCAAAGGCAGCGATAGCCTCCCCGCTTTTAGAAGTTTCGATCCAGGGTGCAAAAGGTGTACTTTTTAATATTACTGGAGGCAGCGACCTTTCAATGTATGAGGTGGACGAAGCCGCAAAAATTATTTCCTCAGCATCAGATTCAGACGCTAATATTATTTTTGGTGCAGCTATTGATGAAGATCTAGCCGATCAAGTAAAAATTACAGTGATTGCAACCGGATTTTCAGATAATAAGTTGGTTGCTGCCGAATCAAGAGAAGCGATTGAACACTTACCAAACATAGCAACTGGGTTAGAAGGTAATGGCGCCACTGAAGAGGGTGGTGAAGAAGGTGGTGAGCTTGACATTCCAGCCTTCTTGCGGCAGAGGTAAAAATCCTATTGACAGTGTTTTGTTGAAAAAGTTATATTGATGGTGGGCCCCAAAAACCAAGTCGAACTTGGCTCCCTAGAGGGGCTTTTTTTGTAGCTCATTTTGCTAGTAGTGGTCAAAGAATATAGTTATGGAAAATAATTTGGCGACAAAATTTATATTTGTTTCTGGTGGTGTCATATCTGGTGTTGGTAAGGGTGTTGCTACTTCTTCTATAGCTCTACTTTTAAAATCCAGAGGTTTCAAAGTAACAGCGATAAAAGCAGACCCTTATTTAAATATAGATGCAGGAACCTTAAATCCAGTCGAACACGGCGAGGTATTTGTGTTGGATGATGGTATGGAGTGTGACCAAGATCTTGGTAATTACGAAAGGTTTCTAGACAGTGACTTAAATTCCACAAACTACATGACTAGTGGACAGATATTTAAATCTATCATTGATAAAGAGAGAGCCCTTGGTTTTGGTGGGAAGACAGTCGAATTTTTTCAAGATCCACCAAAGGAAGTAATAAATAGAATTATTGACTGCGCGAAGTCGAACAAAGCTGAGATAGTTTTATTCGAAATTGGAGGTACAGTTGGGGAATACCAGAATTTACTTTTTTTAGAGGCCAACCGATTGCTGAAGCTTCAATTTCCAAGTGACGTATTGCATGTTCACGTTACTTACTTACCAATTCCAGACTCTGTCGGAGAAATGAAGTCAAAGCCTGCCCAAATGTCCATAAACGGGTTGGCCTCATTTGGTATTCACGCTGATATAGTACTTGCTAGATCTTCAAGATCGGTAGATGAGAAAAGAAAAGAAAAAATCGCCTTATCGTCAGGAATTGCAAAGGAAGATATCATCTCAGCCCCTGATATTAATAACATTTACCAGGCGCCTATAAATTTAGAAAATCAAAGATTGTCCGATAAAATACTTGGGAAATTAAATATTCTTCCAAGAAGGAAAGATTTAATGAGTTGGAAACGTATGGTCGATAAGGCCACTCTAGCAAGGGGTGAGGTAAATATAGCTATGGTTGGTAAGTATTTTGCTACTGGCGATTTTACTCTTTCAGACTCCTATCTATCAGTAATTGAAGCTATTAAACACGCCGCGAATTACCAAGGAGTTAGGGCGAAGTTTTCTTGGATTGATTCATCTCAAATAGAAAGGCAGGGAACCAACACCCTTCGTAATTATGATGGGATTGTTGTACCAGGCGGATTTGGTAGTCGGTCAGTTGAGGGTATTATAGACTCAATCACCTTTGCCCGAGAAAATGAAATTCCTTATTTTGGTCTTTGTTTTGGTATGCAACTTGCGACTGTTGAGTTTGCTAGAAATGTAGTGGGTCTGAAAAAGGCGCACACCACTGAAATAGACAAAAAAACCCCCTACCCAGTGATAGATGTCATGCCAGAACAGGAGAAGCTTCTAGTCGGTGAAGAGTATGGTGGTACAATGAGGCTTGGATCGTTTCCTTGTAAAGTAAGGAAAGGAACAATTGCGAGTAAAACTTATGGTAAGGACACGATTTATGAAAGGCATAGGCACAGATACGAATTTAATAATAAATATAAATCAAGACTAGAGAAAAACGGGTTAGTGATATCAGGTACTAGTCCAGATGGAAAACTTGTAGAAATGATTGAACTGGCAAGGCATCCATTTTTCGTAGGTACCCAGTTTCACCCTGAATTTAAATCAAGACCATTGAAGCCACACCCCCTCTACAAGAAATTCATCGAGGTTGTTGTAGGACGTAGCAGGTTTGAGGAAATAAAAGAATTGTCCAAGTCTATTGTTAGAGGTGTTTAGGAACCTAAGACAAAAAAGAACCCCCTGTGGAGGGCAACACAGGGAGTTCGGGGTTAATGTGGAATACACTTAATCTTCTTTTGTGAGTAAGAAACTCACAAAAATGTACAATATTGTTATCAAAACCAAGTTCGAGAGTCAACAAGCAAGCGGCAGATAGATGGTCGTATCAGTGATTTATATGATATTAGATTCGCTAAAATCGGGGAAAATCGCTTTTTGTATATCAACTCCGTTTTTTTCGGAGAGTTCTATTAGTTCAAGTATTGCAGCTACACCTGCCAGATTGACACCTTGTTTGTTCGTAAGGTAGCGGATAAACTGAAGCCTCTTTACATCCTTTTGTGAATATCTTCTACGGTTTGTTTTTGTTCTATAGGGGACTACTAAATTTTCGTTTTCGTAAATCATTAACGTTCTGGGGTGGACACCCATTATTTCGGCAGTAACAGAGAGGGTAAATAATGGTTTGATATCAGTGGATTTCATAGATAAGGTTACTTCAATATACTAACATATAGAGCAGAACGCAAGTATTTAAATAAGTAAACCGGCTCGGTTGTTTGTTGATGTTTGAATTTTATGCGATACAGTAATATCTAAATTGTATTAGTTGTGTGGTCGAACTGATAAGCTAAGACGTCAGTTTTGAGGGCAACACACAACTAGGAAGCCCCCATAAGTGTGGGGGCCTCTTTTTATTGTCCTACCGGGAATAAATAGCGACTTGACAACCCCTTTATGCTATATTACAGTGACGTTGTAAGATATTGTGATACTATCACACTAAAATACCTGCCCCCAGTTGATCTCTGAAGTGTAAAAATTAATAAACAAACCTTGAAAGGGGGTGAAAAGATAACTGTAAGCAGTTAGCTTGAGACAGAAAGAAAATTTTTCTGTCAAGACGTATTGCTTACTAAACTTAAATGGCGATGACAACAGAGGAGGCAGGACGTCGCGGGGGTCTTGCTGTAAAAAAGAAATACGGACCAAGTTTTTACTCGGAGATAGGCAGAAAGGGAGGTTTAGTGACCAAGAAAACTTACGGTCCAGACTTTTACTCAAAAATAGGTGAAAGTGGTGGTGAAGCGGTAAAGGAAAAACACGGTTCAAAATTTTACTCTGAGATCGGTAAAAAAGGTGGTAGATCTAGAAGCCACCAAGCAAACCGTGAGAGCGAAGTGTAAAGGGTCTGAACTTAGTAAATTGCCTTTAGCTACCTAGTAGGCAGTTGCGGTTCGTTTTCAAGAATTCTAGTTTTAGTTGTGCAATAGGAGTTTCCTAATCTTGTACAAACCAAGCCTTTATGGTTTAATTTACCTCGCTTATGTTTAAGCGAGCCACACAAAAAATTGATTTTCCTAAACTAGAAAACGAAATAATAAAATATTGGCGAAAAAAAGGAATAGTTGAAAGGTACCTATCCAAAAACAAAACTTCCAAGAAAAAATTTAAATTTGTTGACGGTCCGATTACCGCCAATAACCCTATGGGTGTGCATCACGCTTGGGGTAGGACCTACAAGGACCTTTGGCAAAGATTCTTCAACATGAAAGGTTTTGACCAAAGGTTTCAAAACGGTTTCGACGAGCAAGGGCTTTGGGTGGAGGTTGAGGTAGAGAAAGACTTGAATTTGAAAACAAAAAAGGACATAGAAAACCTTGTTCCCGGCAATGTCTTTGAAAGTATTGCCAAGTTCGTAAATCTCTGTAAAGAAAGGGTAAAGAAATTTTCTGATGTTCAAACGGAGCAAAGTAAGCGTTTGGGCTATTTCATGGATTGGGACAATTCTTACCACACTTCCTCTGACGAAAATAATTACGCGATTTGGCATTATCTGAAAACAGTTCATGATAAAAGGTGGCTTTACAAAGGCCGCGATTCTGTTCCCTGGTGTCCGCGTTGCGGTACGGCCATCTCCCAACACGAAATTCTGACAGAAGAATATCAAGAGATTACTCACAAAGCTTTGTTTGTAAAATATCCAATCGTTGGTAGAAAAAATGAATTTCTCCTGGTTTGGACAACAACGCCCTGGACACTTCCTGGGAACGTGATGGTGGCAATAAATCCGGAGGAAAAATATGTAACTATTTACGGTCACGGTGAAGAAAAGTTGTGGGTGATGAAAAGCCGAGTAAATATTTTTGACGATGTGAGAAAACCTCCCGAACCACTGGATGGAAAAAAGGGAAAAGAATTAATTGGTTGGAAATATGTAGGACCGTTTGACCAATTAGAACGGGTTAAAAAGGCAAAAGCAGAGAAAGAATTACACAAAATAATTGCCGCTTCCGATTTGGTCACTGCCGAAGAAGGAACTGGTTTAGTTCATATAGCTCCAGGTGCAGGTGAGGAAGACTTCAAACTTTCACAAGAACAAAAATTCCCAGTAATTGAGTTAATAGATGAGGAGGCTACCTATCTGGATGGTTTAGGAGAATTTTCTGGACAAAATGCAAAAAAACATCCCGAACTAATAATAGATTATTTAAAAGATAAGGACTTTTTATTCGCAGAAGAAAATTACAAGCACCGTTACCCGACTTGCTGGAGATGTAAAACAGAGCTTGTTTGGAGAGTAGTAGATGAATGGTATATCAATATGGATGGGAAAGATAATAAAACTAATAAGACTTACCGCGAAATGATGAAGGATGTAATAAAAGATATTAATTGGATTCCCAAATGGGGTTACGATAGAGAGCTTGATTGGCTGAACAACATGCATGATTGGCTAATCTCCAAAAAGCGCTATTGGGGTTTGGCCCTGCCAATTTGGGAATGTCACAAATGCGGCAACTTTGAGGTAATTGGTTCGAAGGAAGAACTTAAGGAAAAAGCTACTGTAGGTTGGGATAAGTTTGATGGGAATTCCCCTCACAGACCTTGGGTGGATCAGATAAAAATTAAATGTAGCAAATGTTCGGAGACAATTTCTAGAATACCTGATGTAGGTAATCCTTGGTTAGACGCCGGAATCGTTCCTTTTTCCACTTTGAATTATTTTGAGGACAAAGATTATTGGAAAGAATGGTTTCCAGCTGATTTTATAACTGAATCATTTCCTGGGCAGTTTAAAAACTGGTTCTATTCATTGATTGCGATGTCTACAGCTCTTGAGAACAAAGCACCATTCAAAACCCTACTTGGTCATGGCCAAGTTCGTGATGAAAAGGGTGAAGAAATGCACAAATCCGCGGGTAACGCCATTTGGTTTGACGATGCAGCCGAAAAAATGGGTGTTGATGTAATGCGCTGGATTTACGCTACTACCAACCCAGAAAACAATGTTAACTTCGGTTATCATGTCGCTGATGAAGTGAGGAGGCGGTTTTTCCTCATACTATGGAACGTATATGTATTTTTCGTTACTTATGCAAATATAGATAAATGGCAAACTTCGAAAACCGAAACAGCTGACCTTTTGGACCCTTTGGATAGATGGGTAATTTCACAGTTGAACATTTTAATAGGTACGGTTACAAAAAAATTGGAAAGGTTTGAC
>Ga0209323_10002229_pt1 | contig 12848 bp, 11 predicted proteins | sample Rifsed19ft2_FD_184014 | JGI IMG/M metagenome (GOLD analysis project Ga0209323, IMG submission 184014) | Soil microbial communities from Rifle, Colorado, USA - sediment 19ft 2 (version 2) | ecosystem: Environmental > Terrestrial > Deep subsurface > Rock core/Sediment | place: Rifle, Colorado...
TAGCGGCCCTCCACTTCCAGCACCGCTCCGCGAGGGGGACCGAGTGCTACTCGTGTCACGCCAACTACGGGGTCCACGGGACCTTCGAGGCCAAGATGATGGGGCTCCAAGACGTCTACAAGTACGTGACCCGCACGTACCACCTCCCGATCAAGATGCGGGCGCCTTACGAGAACACGCTCTGCCTCAAGTGCCACAGCGAGGCCAAGCGTTACGTCGCATCGGGCCATGGGATCCATGTGAAGCTTTCCGACCATCTCCGGAGGGGACAGATCAAGTGCGTGGGGTGTCACATGCCCGCCCATGACATTCCGAAGATCGAGCAGGCCGCACGGCTTGGGGAGGCGAACTAATGTTCGGCCTGACATGGAAGGTGCTCCCGGGACTGCGACGAGGGGATTGGCGGTCAAAGCTGATCGCGATCTCCCAGATCGCCATCGGATTCGTTGCGCTGCTCAGTATCCTGGGCATGTTGACCCGGGATCCGCTCCTGCTCCTTGGCTTCACAGCGGCGCAAGGGCTGATCCTCCTCGGCGTCGTTCTCTTCGTGGTCGTCGCGATCTTTGCCCAGCGGACCATGGTCCTGGAGGAGTTCGGTCCGGGTGAGGTGATCTTCCGCGAGGGGGACCCGGGCCGGCACGTCTACGTGATCAAGTCCGGGACCGTCGAGGTCTTTGTGAAGCGCCCGGACGGCTCGCAGGAGGTGATTAACCGTCAGGGTCCGGGCGATCACTTTGGAGAGCTAGCGCTGCTCCGCAACGCTCCGCGGACCGCGACGATCCGGACCCTCACGGCGGTGCAGGTCTTCAAGATGAGCCCCAGCAACTTCGTCGCCCTCTATACGAGCCTGCCGGGATTCAGAGACCATTTTAATCAGATCATGGAGTCCCGTCTCGACGAGTTCGAGGCTCGTCCCCATCAATGACCTCATAGCCACCTGCTAACCTCAACGGCGAACGTGGAGGCGATTCATGGAAGTTATCTCCAGGAAAGAGAAAATCAAGGATGGTGAGGCCATCCTAGAGGAAGGCACCTGGGCCTATTATGCCTATGTTCTGAAGGCTGGCAAGGCAAAGGTGTTCAAAAATATCGATGGCAAGCCAGTACTGTTAGGCACACTAAACCAAGGAGATATCTTCGGGGAAGTTGCCTTCCTTGGGGGAGCCAAGAGAACCGCGTCGGTGATCGCGGACGGCGATGTAGAAGTAGACATGATCCCCAGGGATAGCTTTTTCGACGCCCTGAATCAACTGCCCCGGGGCCTGCGATCAAAGCTAAACGCCTTAGTCAGTGATCTGACATTCATGGATGAAGTCAGGGGCCGTTTAACGGCCTTCCTCCATGAACTGCAGAACGTGCGGGCGAAGATGATCGATCTGAAGTCTTTCGAAAGAGAAGTCGAGAACATGCCCGAGCTTCTGCGCCGTGTGGTCATCGCGTTTGCTAAACGTCTCAATGCATCCGTTGAAGGCTGCACCGAACTCGGGGCCCAGGCCGAAGAAACGGTGAAGGTGATCGACTCGCTCTCGTTGCCGTTAACAAAATAAATGCAGCGACACCCGGCATCCATCTTCTGGCTCATGCTGCCGATTCGCGTTGAGGGGCAAACGGAGGCGTAGGCGAGGGCGAGACCCGTCGCATGGCTGAAATAAGAGGGCTACCATGAGAAACGACATCACCGAGCGCAAGATGGCGGAGGAGACCTTCCAGGTCCTATACCAGGCGAGCCTTCAGATCCAGGAGCCGCTGGGGCTTAAAGAGCGGCTCGACCGCTTCCTCCAGACGGGCCGGGAGGTTCTCCACTTGGACCGGCTCAACATCCTTCTCGCCGATCCCAAGGGCCAGTGGCTTCAGGCGGTGGCGAGCACCGAGACTAAGGACGCTTTGGAGGCGATCCGGGTCCCGATCGGGCCGGAGGGCGGGGGGCTAGCGCAGGCCTACCTCACCCAGCAGCGGATCATCTCTGATGGCCACGCCCCGGTGCCGGAGGATTTCCGGCTCAAACCTCCCTATGACCGGATCGAGGCCTTCCGGTCTCGGGTTTTCGCCATCATACCCCTGGTCGTCCAGGGCCGGGCGATCGGGGTCCTGGGGGCGGATCGGAAGCAGAGCCGTCGGCCCTTCGAGTCGGCCACGCTGGAGCTGCTCCAGCTCTTAGCGACCCAAGCGGCCCTAGCCATCGAACACGACCGGCTCTATGCGGCGGCCGCCCAGCAGGCGGCCCGGTGGGAGGCGCTCTTCCGGCTGGGTCAGCTCCTGAGCCGGTCCCTTGAGCTCACGGAGGTCTACCCGGCCTTTGCCGAGGCGGTTAAGGCGAACCTCCCCTACGATCGGATCGGGGTGGTGGTGCCGGAGGGGGAGCAGCTGGTTATGGCCCTGTCGGTGGCCGAGCCGCCGCTTCCCTCCTGGCAGGGGGCGTCATGGCTCCAGACGGAGGGGACCGCCGTCGGGTGGGTGCTGGACCAGAAGAGCCCCCGCGTCGTCCGAGATCTGGCGACGGAGCAGACCTTTTCGGATGAGGGGTTTATCGCCCGAGAGGGGGTCCGCGCGACCCTGATGCTCCCCTTGCTGGTCGGGGGGGAGGCAGTCGGGGTCTTCTTCCTGGACAGCCGGACACCGGGCGCCTATACGGAGCGGGACCTGGAGCTGCTGGGCCCCTTGGCCGAAAAGCTTGCCCTTGCCCTCCAGAACGCCCGCCTGTTCCAGGAGCTGCAAGCGCGGACCCGCGAACTGGCTCGATCCGTGGAGGAACTGAAAGCCTTGGGGGAGGTCGGCCAGGCGGTCAGCTCCACCCTGGACCTCCAGAAGGTACTCACTACGATCGTTGCCCATGCGGTTCAGCTCTCGGGCACAGACGGGGGGGCGATCTATGAGTTCGATGAGACAACCCAGGAGTTCCAGCTCCGGGCGACCCATCAGACGAGCCAGGAACTGATCGAGGCACTCCGAGAGGCGCGGATCGGCCTCGGGGGACACACCACCATGGGTCGCGCGGCCCTGAACCGTGTGGCGGTGCAGATCCCGGACATCCTGAACGAGCCAGCCTATCCCTTTCGGGAGACCATGGAGCGGGCCGGTTACAGGGCCTTGCTGGCGGTCCCGCTCCTGCGCGAGGACCGAATCATCGGGGCGCTGATCGTCCGGCGAAGGGCGCCTGGCCAGTTCCCAAAGGAAACGGCGGACCTCCTTCAGACGTTCGCGACCCAGTCCGTCCTCGCCATCCAGAACGCGCGGCTCTTCCGCGAGATCGAGGACAAGAGCCGCCAGCTCGAGGCCGCCAGCCGCCACAAGTCCCAGTTCCTCGCCAACATGAGCCACGAGCTCCGGACTCCGCTGAACGCCATCCTGGGCTACACCGAGCTGATCCTGGACAACATCTACGGCGAGGTGCCCGGGAAGATCCGGGACATCCTGGAGCGCCTGGGCAAAAGTGGGCGCCATCTCCTCGGCCTGATCAACGACGTCCTCGATCTGTCCAAGATCGAGGCGGGGCAGCTCACGCTCTCCCTGACCGACTACTCCATGAAGGAGGTCGTGCAGATGGTCATCACTGCGGTGGAATCCTTGGCGGCGGAGAAGAGCCTCGCGCTGAAGGTCGCGCTGCCGCCGGACCTGCCCCTGGGCAGAGGCGACGAACGGCGGCTCACCCAGGTGCTCCTCAATCTCGTCGGCAATGCGATTAAGTTCACCGCGGTCGGCGAGGTCCGGGTGGAGGTGCGGGCATCCGACGGGGCCTTCCTGGTCTCGGTGGCCGACACCGGCCCGGGCATCGCAGAGGCCGACCAGCAAAAGATCTTCGAAGAGTTCCAGCAGGTCGACAGTTCCAGCACGCGGCAAAAGGGCGGGACCGGCCTCGGTCTCGCCATCGCCAAGAAGATCATCGAGCTCCATGCAGGGCACATCGGGGTGGAGTCGAGCCTCGGGAAAGGATCCACGTTCTGGTTCTCGCTGCCGATTCGCGTCGAGCGACGGCCGGAGGCGACATGAGCAAGCGGATCCTGGTGATCGAGGACCAAGAGGATAACCGGCGCATCGTGCGCGACCTCCTGACGAGCGTCGGCTATGAGCTGATCGAGGCGGTCACCGGGGAAGAGGGGGTGGCCATGGCGGAGATGCATCGCCCCGAGCTGATCCTCATGGACATCGAGCTCCCGGGCCTTGACGGGTACGAGGCGACGCGTCGGATTAAGGCCAACCCGGCACTGCGCCAGATCCCGATCATCGTGGTGACCTCGTATGCGCTGAGCGGCGACGATATCAAGGCGCACGACGCCGGCTGCGATGCCTACATCGCGAAGCCCTTCAGCCCGCGGGTCCTCTTGGCGAAGATCCGCGAGTACGTCCCTTAGGCGATTCCTCGGGAACTCATGGTGAGAACGCCGCCACAAATCCTCATCGCGGACGACAACCCCGAGAACCTGGACATCTTCCAGACTCGCCTCGCCGTCCACGGCTACGAGATCCTCACGGCGACCGACGGGGAACAGGCGCTTGCTATCGCCCGAGAGAAGCAGCCAGACTTGATCTTGCTGGACGTTATGATGCCCAAGATGGACGGGATCGAGGTCTGCCGACGCCTCAAAGCAGACCCCTCCTTCCCGTTTGTACCGATCATCATGATCACCGCGAAGGCGGGCTCGCAGGACGTCGTCGCTGGCCTCGAGGCGGGCGCCGACGAATACTTGACGAAGCCCGTGGACCATACGGCGCTGGTCGCCAGGGTCAAGTCGGTGCTGCGGATCAAGGCGCTCCACGATAGCGTCCAGGAGCAGGCCGCTCAACTCGAAGCTCAGACGGTTCAGCTCGCAGAGTGGAACAGGACCCTGGAGCAACGGGTCCAGGAGCAGGTGGCCCAGCTCGAGCGCCTAGGGCGGCTCAAGCGTTTTTTCTCGCCCCAGCTTGCCGAGCTGATCGTGGCTGGCGGGGCCGAGGACCCCCTCAAGAGCCACCGTCGGGAGGTGACGGTGGCCTTCCTGGATCTCCGGGGCTTTACCGCCTTCGCCGAGACCTCCGAGCCCGAGGAGGTCATGGGGGTCCTCCGGGAGTACCATGCCGAGATGGGCAAGCTGATCCTCGCCTACGAGGGGACCCTCGAGCGCTTCACCGGCGACGGTATGATGATCTTCTTCAACGACCCGGTACCCACGCCGAACCCGGCGGAACGGGCGATTCGCATGGCGCTGGCGATGCGGGACCGCGTGGCGGAGCTGATCGTCAAATGGCGCAAGCGAGGGTACGAGCTCGACTTCGGCGTCGGCATTGCCCAGGGCTACGCGACTATCGGCGCCATCGGCTTCGAGGGACGCTGGGACTACGGAGCGATCGGCACGGTCACCAACCTCGCCGCGCGCCTCTGCGGCGAGGCCAAACCCGGCCAGATTCTGATCCCGCAGCGCCTCTTGGGAACGGTGGAAGCGCTGATAGAGGTGGAGCCCGTCGGCGAGCTCACCCTGAAGGGTTTCCAGCGCCCCGTCACCACCTACAACGTCCTGCGCCTGAAAGCGTAAAGGCCAGCCCTGCCTGTCTCACATCCTCTCCGGAAGAAGAACTGATGATGAATGCCGTCCAGAGCGAAGGCCAGTCTGGTCGGGGGCCTGATCCCCAGAGGACGGGACCGATCGTCGTTCGGGACGTCATCTGTCCTGGGTGCGCCGATCTGTGCGATGATCTGGAGCTCACCATTGAGGGGGATCGGATTGTCGGCATGCAGATCGACTGTCCAGGGGCCCGGGAATTTTTTCTGGATTACCGGATAGAGCAAATAAGCCCCATAGTACGGGGGAACGAGGTCACGTCGGAGGAGGCGTTGGAGGAGGCCGCGAGGATTCTCGCCAAAGCGCGATACCCTCTCATCATGGGACTCAGCGCGACCGCCGCCGAGGCGCAGCGCCGGGCCGTCGAGCTGGCTGAGGCTCTCGGCGGTTGCCTCGATGTCCCCTATTCCGCCTTTTACGGCGCGAGGGCGCTGGCCCTCCAGGAAGTTGGGGAGTCGACGTGCACCTTGGGCGAGGTCAAGAACCGGGCCGATCTGGTCGTCTTCTGGGGCTCGGAGCCCCGTGACACGCATCCTCGCCATTTGGCCCGGTATGCAGTCCATCCGCCTGGGATGTTTCTGCCTCATGGCCGGACAGATCGAACACTCATCGTCGTGGATGTGCGACAGACCCCCACGGCCGAGGAGGCCGACCTCTTTCTCGAGGTGCGCCCCGGCGAGGATTATGAGATTCTCACCGCACTCCGGGCCAGGCTGAAAGGGAGGGAGCTGGACAGGGCCGAGGTCGCCGGCGTCCCTCTCAAGGAGCTGGAATCCCTCCTCGCGCGGATGAAGCGGTGCCGGTACGGGATCGTCTTTTACGGGACAGGCCTCAGCATGTCCCGGGGCTGGGAGCAAAACATCCACGAGCTCCTGCTCCTCGTGAGGGAGCTGAATGCCTTTACGCGATTCTCTGTGATGGCGATGCGGGGGCCGTTAGCCCACGGGAACGCGGCCGGGGCCTTCAAGGTCCTTTCCTGGCAAACGGGATACCCTTTCGCTCTGAGCTTTGCCCGCGGCTTTCCCCAGTACAACCCCGGTGAGTTCACCGCCTCCGAGCTCCTGGACAGGGGAGAGGTTGACGCCGCCCTCGTGGTCGGCGCCGATGCGTTGAGTTTTCTTCCCCCCCGGGCGGCTGCTGCCTTGAGAGAGCTTCCGACCATCGTTCTGGCCCCCCGGCTCCACGCGACGGCCCAGATCGCCACGGTCTTCTTCCCGACGGCCACCTACGGGATTGGCGCGAAGGGCACCATGTTCCGCATCGATCGGATCCCGCTCCGGGCGCGGCGGGTGGTTGATTCTCCTCTCCCCACCGACGAAGCGGTCTTGCTTGAGCTTCTCTCCCGCCTCCGGGATCGCCATGTGAATTTGGCGCCCACGGCGAGAGATGAGCTCCGAGTGTCCCTCCGGCACTTGAAAGAGATGAGAGGCCTGCGTTGAAGCATTCCGGCAATCCGCGCCGGGCGGACCTCTTCGGGCCATGAAAAAGACTCTTGATCCTTACCTCTAGGGCAAGGTTTACCCTGGCATCCGGGAGGAAACAAAATGGGCGAAGGGACGCTCAGCATCCGGCAGGTAGCCCAGAAAGCGGGAGTCTCGTCGAAGACCCTCCGCTATTGGGAGTCCCAGGGGCTCATTGCCCCGGCCGGGCGGACGCATACCAACTACCGCCGTTACACGCAGGCCCACCTAGAGCGGGTCCTTTTCATCCGGAAGGCCCAGAGCCTCGGTTTCACGCTGGCCGAGATACGACAGGTGTTCGAGCTCGCCCGGTCCCGACAGGCTCCCTGCGACGCCGTCATCCGATGGGCGGGAGAGAAGGCCCGCGAATTAGAAGGGCAGATCCGGATGCTACAGGATCTAAAGGCGCGGCTTCAAAGGTATCGGCGACGTTGGGTGGCGGAAAAGAGGCCCTCTACCCTCGGCCCGGATGAGGTCTGCCAATGCATCGAGTCGGTCGCTCTCGAGGACCTGCGCGAACCCCTATCGCCCCTTCCCGGAAAAGGAGGTGAAAAAAGTGGAAGCCAAACAGATCGTGAGTCTTTGCCCCGCCTGCGACGCCTGTCCGGTCGTCGAGGTCTATGAGGAGGGAGTCCGGATAGGTGAGGCAAACAATCAGGTGGACCTCGCCAAGGCCGCGTGGAACGCCCTCGTCGAGGCGATCCTGGAGAATAAACTGACCAAACTTTGACGGCCAGGATTGGGGCGAGACAAATCACTTAAACGCCCTCCCCGTCTAATGTGGGCTGGGAGGGCGTTTTGCTTCATCGATCCCACGAAAGGGGGTTAGCGGGCGGCGAGACGGACCAGGCGAGCCTCCTTGTCGAAGAGACTCGTCGCCGCGGCGATGGTGACGGCGGAGAAGGCCACGAGCACGCCGAGATTCGAGGCCAGGGGGAAGTCCGGGCCGAGGGTCATCGCCTCGACGGGGAGGAGGGCGTGCTTGAACAGATCAATCCCGTAGGCGAGGGGATTGACATAAATTACCCACTGGAGCGTGGCCGGGAGGAGCTTCACCGGATAGAGGCCGCCGCTCAGGAAGAACATGGGGAAGACGACGAAGTTCATCACCCCCGCGAAGTTTTCCAGGGAGTCAATGCGGGAGGCGAGGAGCATCCCCACCCCCGTAATGGCCACTGCCGTCAGCAGCACATAGACGGTGAGCAGGAGGATCTGCCCGAGCCCCAAGGGAAGGCCGATCAGCGGCGCCAGGCAGAGGAGGATGGCTGCCTGGAAGAGGGAGAGCAGCGAGCCGCTCGCGACCTTGGCGCTCACGATCGTGAGCCGCGAGATGGGCGCCACGAGGATGAGGCGCATCACGCCGAACTCCCGGTCATAGACGGTCGACAACGCGGAATGAATGGAGCTGAAGAGCACGACCATCCCGAGGACGCCGGGGAAGAGGAACTGCAGGTACGAGACCCCGGCGGGTGTCTCGACGATCCGGGTGATACCGGTCCCCAGGATGAAGAGCCACAGCAGGGGCCGGGCGAGCGCGCTGAGGAGGCGTCCGCGCTGCCGGAAAAATCGCTTGAATTCCCGGACGACAATGCTCTGAATGGGGCGGAGCGGGATCATGGCTTAAATTCCCGTCCCGTGAGATGGAGGAAGACTTCGTTCAGGGATGGGCGCTGGATGTTGATGCCCGCGATCTGGTCCCCGAAGCTCCGGATCAGCATCGGCAAGAACGCCTCTCCGTCCGTGACCTCCAGGAGGAGACCTCGGTCGGTCACCTGGGGCGAGAGTTGGAATTCCTCGCGAATCGCCCGGGCCAGCTCGTTCAGCCGGTCGCTTCGGATCTGGACCACGTCCCCTTTAAATACCTGTTTGAGTTCCTCGGGGGTATCGAGGGCAATGAGGCGGCCGTGGTCAATGATCCCCACCCGGTCACAGGTCTCTGCCTCCTCCAGATAGTGCGTGGTCACGAAGAGGGTCGTCTCCTCCTGCCGGCGCAGCGTGTCGAGGAATTGCCAGATCTGTCGACGGGCCTGCGGGTCGAGGCCGACCGTCGGTTCATCGAGGAAGAGGATCCGCGGCCGATGAAGCACCCCGCGGGCGATGTCGAGTCGCCGACGCAGACCGCCGGACAGATGCTTTGTCATGTGATCCTTCCGATCGGTCAGCTCGAAAAGCCGGAGAATCTCGGCAATCCGCTCGGTGGCGACGCGGGACGTCAGGTTTTGCAGGCAGCAGGCGAACCAGAGGTTTTCGTACGCCGTCAGGTCTTTGTCGAGGGTGCTCTCCTGAAAGACGAGCCCGATGGCCCGCCGGACCGCCCAGGCCTCCTTCACGCAATCATGGCCCGCGACGCGGGCGGAGCCGGCGGTCGGCCGAAGCAACGTGCACAGCATGTGAATCGTGGTGGTCTTCCCGGCGCCGTTGGGGCCCAAGAAGGCGAACAGCTCTCCCGGACGGACCTCGATGGTGAGCCCGTCCACCGCAGTGAGATCGCCAAAGCGTTTGACCAGATTTTCTGTCACGATGGCGGGCACGCTTTTCCTCACACCCCCCACGAGACCAATTTCGTTTCCAGAAAACTCTCGAGACCCATCTGACCCCCCTCCTTGCCGATCCCGCTCGCCTTCCATCCGCCAAAGGGGGCCTGGGGGGTTCCCGGGAACGGGTCGTTGATCCCTACCACCCCGAACCGGAGCTGCTCCGCCATGCGAAAGACCCGGCTGACGTTCCGCGTGTAGCAATAAGCGGCCAGCCCGTACGGCGTGGCGTTCGCCGCCGCGATCACGTCGGCTTCCCCGGAAAAGGAGAGGAGTGGAGCGACCGGACCAAAGGTCTCCTCTTGCATGATGACCATCTGGTCTGTCACTCCGGTAAGTACGGTTGGCTCGAAATAAAATCCTCCGGCGAAGGCTCCGCCCGTGAGGCGGCGCCCTCCGCAGAGGACTGTGGCTCCCTTGCCGCGGGCGTCTTCCACGTGGTGCGCGACCTTTTCGTAGCCCTCCTTGTTGATTAACGGTCCAACCCTGACCGTCTCGTCCTGGGGATCCCCGACATGCAGCGCGCGGGCCAGCTCGGTGAATCGCGCCGCAAAGGGCTCGAAGATTCGCTCGTGGATGTAGATCCGGTTCGCGCAGATGCACGTCTGTCCGGCGTTTCGGAATTTGGATGCCACGGCGGCCTGGACGGAAGCCTCGGGGTCCGCGTCGTCAAAGACGATAAAAGGGGCGTGTCCCCCGAGCTCCAGGGTAAGTCGCTTGACCCGGTCGGCGGCATGACGCATCAAATATCGTCCGACTTCGGTCGAGCCGGTAAAGTTGATTTTCCCGACGGCGGGATGCTCCAAGAAGGCCTGTCCGATCGCCGGGGCATCTCCCGTCACCAGGTTCAGCACTCCCGGCGGCAGCCCGCTCTCCTGGAGGGCCTCGCAGACTGCTATGGCGCTGAGGGGTGTGCGCTCATCCGGTTTGACGACGACGGTGCACCCGGCGGCCAAGGCGGGGGCGACCGGTCGCGTGATGGCCGCCGCGGGAAAGTTCCAGATGGTGATGGCGGCAGCGACGCCGATGGGGTGCCGCAGCGTCAGGAGGCGTTTGGAGGGGGAGGAGGCGGGGATCGTTCGTCCCCCGATCCGTTTGCACTCTTCGGCGGCGAACTGCAGAAAACCAGCAGTGTATGCGATCTCGCCCCGCGCCTCGGTGATCGGCTTGCCGGCCTCGGCCGTCAGAAGGCGAGCCAGCCGTTCGCGATCGGCGAGGAGCCGGTCAGCCGCGCGCTGCAGAAGACCTGCGCGCTCTGCTGCCGGGCGTTCCGCCCAACCCGGAAAGGCTTTCTGGGCTGACTCAATGGCTCTTCCCGCCTCTGCGGCTCCAGCATAGGGGACTTCGGCCAGCCGCTCGCCGGTGGCCGGATTGATCACCGGGAACGTGCGACCGCCCTCCGCCGGGAGCCACTCGCCACCGATCAACATCCGCTGGTGACGGCCCACCCATTTTGCGTATGGCACGTCAGTCATTGCGATTCCAAAACGGACTTCAAGATTTGCAGTTCTTTCCGAACGTTTTCAACGAGGGTTTCGAACAAGCCAGGCGCAGCACCAGGGGGCTCGAACTGCGTAAAGATATACAGGACCCCGTCCCCGGTTCGGAAGAGTCGGCTTGGGGAGCACCGATACTGCCCATCCCGGCCGAAATGGAAGTCGATCACTCCCGTGTTGTGATCTGCCCGGATAAATAGATCCAGTTCACCGCGGGGGGTCCGCACCCGAAAGGTGTCCCCGCGCGGCTCAGGTGGGGCGAGCGCGAAATCGACCGTCCAGAGGTGCAGACTGGTGGGGTCCGTAAGAAAGGCCCAGGCCCGATCGAAGGGAACTTTCATGGCGATGGATAGAGTTTCTGACCGCTCCACAGTTCTGTCCCCTTGCCGGGGATCGCCCAGGCAGTTTGCGGCCTTCGCGCCCGCACCGCCTGCAGGTCAATGCGGGGCAGTGAGGCCTGACGACGACTATAGCGGACCGATGCCCCCAAGGCAAGCTGTCCAGCGGCCGGCTGGCAGCCGTCCGCACACAGTGCTGAGGACTGAGGGCTGAGGGCCGAGCCGGAGAACAGGACTGAGGACTGAGTGCCGAGGTTTGAGCCTCAGTCCTCATGGCTGCCCTTGGCTCAGTCCTGAGATGGCTGACTGCCTATTGCTGACTGCTACGGGGTGGGCCGGTCGGAGATCAACTGGATCAGTTGATTTCGAGTGGTGGGGTCGCTTCGGAAGACGCCCAACATGGTGCTGGTGACGGCTTGGGCATTAGCCTTCTCCACCCCACGCATCATCATGCAGAGATGGGCAGCCTCGATCACCACCGCCACCCCGCGCGGTCTGGCCATCTCCCACAGGCTTCTGGCAACTTGGGCGGTCAGCCGCTCTTGAACGTGCAGCCGGCGGCAGAGGCTATCGATCAAGCGGGCCACCTTCCTAGGACGCAAGACCTGCCGGTTGGGGATGTACGCGACGTGACACCGCCCGAAGAAGGGGAGGATGTGATGTTCACAGAGGCTTGCAATCGGGATGTTGCGGACGAAGATCATCTCGTTCCGCCGCCCACTCTCGAGCTTCGCAGGAAGGGTTACCTTGACGCCCCGCAGGCCTCCACTCGTCAGATGCTGCAGAGCCCGGACAAACCGAGTCGGAGTCTGTCGAAGGCCTGCACGGTCTGGATTTTCCCCCAGGGCCCCGATGATCTTTCGGACCAGTGCCTCCATACTATTCCCGCGGGCACGGATACGCGACGATCGGGCGGATTTGCGTCTGGCGTTCATATCCACGGTCCACCGATGGGGATCGCACTCGTTGGCATCACGGCCTCACGCCTGGACGAGGCTTCCTCCTCCCCAAGGGTTCGACGTCCTTCCCGGACATCTTGAGGATTCGCAAGAAGGCGGTCGGATCACTCAGGTCTGATAGAAGATGATCAGGATTCGCAGCCGCCAACGTCTCATAGGAATCACCCCCGCTCGCCACTGCCACGGTACTGATCTTCAACCGCTTCCCCGCGGCGATGTCGAGGACCGTATCGCCCACAAGGATGACTCTGATCGGATGGCGCCGGCGCGGCAGGAGGGCCCTTCCGCGATCGATCGCCAGCCGCACGAGGGTTTCCCGATCTGCCGCATCCGACCCGAAGGCACCGAACCGGAAGTACGCAACGAGGCCGGCACGCCGGAGTTTCAATCGTGCGGCCCCTTCGAGGTTGCCCGTGGCCAGGCCCAGGGCGATCTTCGGGTCGGCGGTCAGCGTGTCGAGGAGGTCCGGGACGCCGGGCAAGACCTGGAAACCGGGCGACGCGGCCAGCTCCTCCTCTAGGTGGGCA
>Ga0209323_10002235_pt1 | contig 12828 bp, 12 predicted proteins | sample Rifsed19ft2_FD_184014 | JGI IMG/M metagenome (GOLD analysis project Ga0209323, IMG submission 184014) | Soil microbial communities from Rifle, Colorado, USA - sediment 19ft 2 (version 2) | ecosystem: Environmental > Terrestrial > Deep subsurface > Rock core/Sediment | place: Rifle, Colorado...
GGCGCAGAGATTTGAAATTCCTCCTGCTCACAGGACGTCGCCTGTTGCAAGCGTGTTCCCAAAAAAGTGACCGGCACTTGCACAGTGCCGGTCACTTGGACCCCGTTACGAGACTGTCAGCACCATCGCCCCGTTGACCTCGCTCCGCTTGATTCTCCTCAGCGCCGTGTTCGCCTCTCGAAGCGGCAGGGTTTCGACGTCGGTTCGGATCGGAATCTCGGCAGCCAGCGCCAACAGTTCCCCGGCATCGCGGCGCGTGGCGTTGGCGACGCTCCGCATTGTCCGCTCGCGGTAAATTAGATCATACGGCATTTGTGGAATGTCCGACATGGTGATGCCGGCCAGCGCGAGCGTGCCGCCCGGTTTCAGAGCGCGCAACGCCAGGGGAACGAGCATCCCGGCCGGGGCGAAAATGATAGCGCTATCGACCGGCGCGGGCGGCGTGTCCTCGGCCCGGCCCGCCCAGACAGCCCCCAACTGAATCGCATGGCGGCGATGCGCTTCGCTGCGCGTGAAGACGTATGTCTCGCAGCCCCAGTGCCGCGCGACTTGGATCGCGATGTGCGCCGACGCGCCGAAGCCGTACAATCCCAAACGCTGCCCGGGCTTGATCTCGCTCAACCGCAGGGCGCGATAGCCGATCACACCTGCGCACAACAGCGGCGCAGCCTGAAGATCGTCGAAGCCGTCCGGCAGGCGATAGACAAAGGCTTCCGGCACGACGACATACTCCGCGTATCCGCCATCGACGTGATAGCCGGTGAAGCGTGCGCTGAGGCACAGGTTCTCACGGTCGCTGTGGCAGTACTCGCACTCACCGCATGTCGAGTACAACCACGGCACGCCGATGCGATCACCGTCGCGAAAGAGACTCGCTCCGGAACCGCGCGCCTCGACTACGCCGACGATCTGATGCCCCGGCACGATGGGCAACCTGGGATGGGGGATGTCCCCTTCGACGATGTGCAGATCGGTGTGGCATACGCCGCAGGCGCGCACCCGGATACGGACTTCGCCCGCGCGCGGATCGGGTATCGGCCGATCGACCGGTGTGAGTGGCTGCCGGTCGATCGGCGCGGGTTGCGAGAGCTGCATAGCGATCATGGTGTGGCCGGTGTTTCGGGTGTGACGGGTGTGGAACTTGACTCGATATTCGGAGCCGATGTCGGCGTCTCGAGCGTCTCGGCCAGGGTCGACGTGGGCCGGGTTGTGCTGGTTGGAGTGGGCAACGGCGTCGGCGTGGATGTCGGCAAAGGCGTGCGGGTTGCCGTCGGCTGCGGCGTGCCCGTCGCGGCTGGCTGGCCTGGCACGTTAGTCGATGTCAGGCTTGGAGTGGGCGTGCGCGTCCGGCTCGGCGTCCGGCTCGGCGTCCGGCTTGGTGTGCTGGTCTGCGTCGGGGTTGAAGAACGGCGCGTAGGTGAGATCGACCCGGTTGGCCTTGCACCGCCGGTGCCGGTCGTGCCCAGGCGCGCCGTAACGCTCGGCGTTGGGCTGGGCGAATAGGTCGCCGTGGGTGTTGTAGCAGTCGGCGGCCTGAAGGTGGATGTGACGGTGGCTGTCGTTGCCAGTGCAGAGGCCGACCCGCCCAATCCATTCGTCAGCCCGATCACGCCCACGATCAACAGCACGACGGCGGCGAACGGCGCAACACGCCGTGTCATCGTGCTCCGATCGATGGGCAGCCACTGCGGCAACCGGCGTGTCAGGCTGGTCCCGCCTAGCCTAAGCCGCCGGGCCTGTTGCAGTGCCGTGCGCATCTCCGCCGCGCTGGCGAAGCGCCGCGCGGGCTGAAGTTCCATTGCACGCAGGATGATCCGCTCGGTATCGGCAGAGATGTGCGCCCCCAGCAGGCGCGGCGATTGGAACGATCCGGGGTCGGCCACGCGCTGAGTGGCTGTGGCCGGTGCGCGGCCGGTGAAGAGGTGATACAGCGTCGCCCCCAGGGCATACACGTCCGAGCGCGGGTCCGTGTGGCCGAGGTGCGCATCGTATTGCTCCGGCGGCGCGTATTCGGGTGTGCCCAGCCCGTGCATGATCGTCGCGGTTTTGAGGTTGGACGCATCGAACAGCTTCACCAATCCAAAATCGACCAGGAAGATGCGCCCGTCGGGGGTCAGGCGAATGTTGGACGGCTTCACGTCGCGGTGAATGATGCCATGCCGATGGATGTAATCGAGCGCGGACAATAACTGATCGGCCCACGACAGCACCAGGTCTTCGACCAGGCCGCCGCCGGCTTTCTCGCCGACCTCGCTCAGCGACTGGCCTTCCACATAGTCCATCACCAGATACTCGAGGTTGTCCATCTCGAAGAAATCTGTGACGCGGGGGAGATTGGAATGATCGAGTGTAGCCAGGATTTGCGCTTCGCGCTTGAACTGCTGGCGTGCTTGCCGGACGGCTTTTTCGCTGGCAAACGGATCGGGTCGCAGTTGCTTGATCGCCACCAGTCGATCCAGCGTGCGATCGTGGGCGCAGTACACGGCGGCCATGCCGCCCTGTCCCAGCAGGCCGACGATCCGATAACGCTCATGCAGAACTTGGCTGGGCGTCAACAGCATGACTACACTCACCGAATACAATTGGGCCACAGAGCCACGGAGGCACACAGGTTGTCATTTTAATCTCCGTGTCTCTGTGCCTCTGTGGCAAGAACCTATTTCCCACGACGACCGAGCAACAACACCGCGCCCAACGCGGCCCCGAACGCCGCACCGAAGATCGCCGCGACCGGCGGCTTCACCTGCACCTGCGCACCGCCTTGCACCGTGTCGGCCACGGCGATCAAGACCACCGAGTCGTTCATCTCGACACGATTCGACACTAGCACGGCCACCCCCGACTGATCCAGGTGCGCGTGGTCGCGTGCGACGACGACCGCTGACATGCTCTCCTCGATCGCGGCCTTATTGGCAACCACGCCGATCATCTGGCAGCTCGGGCCGACGCGCACCGTTTCACCCTGTACCAGCCCAATGGCGGCTACCGCAATCTCGGCTTGTTCGGCCGTCACTCGTGCTGCGCCCCCTTGCTTCACCACCACGGACTGCGCTTCGACCTCTTGAACACCGGCCAGCTTGACCGTGACCGAATCGGCGCTCACCGTGCGCGCGCCGCCGCGCGAGATCGTCACGGTGTCCGCGTACACATCTCGCACGCCGCCATTCCGCAAGTTGACCGTGCCGCCGCGAAGATCACCCGCCTGTGGATCAAATGAAGTTTCCGACGTTTCCATTGCGCGCCTTTCGTTGTTTTTCGGTTAGGACAGGCTGCTCTTAGTATACTCCCAATCGCAATCTCTTACACGCTGGTGATTGCACACATCTTGAATGCTCGCCGACCGCGTCCGCGCGGGCCTGGAGCACTTGTGGATAATCACCAGCTTACACGATGCCTTCGGCCCTGAGGATATCGCGGATGAGCGCTTTGCGCTGCGCGCCGCCGAGCAGTTCTAACCGGCGCACACCGAGCGGATCGATCATCTGGCGCAACAGGCGCACTTCTTCGCCGGTGGGTGGCTCGGTCTGGTGCACGTCGGGCGCAACCTCCAGTGGGAAGCCGGTCTTGGTCTGAATCCTGTCGATAGGCTCGCCCGCGTGAAAAGTCGTCAAACGCATTCGGCCATGGGCATAATCGAACTGCCCCAGGTTGCTGACCAGGTAAATCGGCCCGCGGCCTGCCTGCCGATCGGGCACATGCCCCAGCCCGCTCACAAAATCGATCGGCTCAGCGAACACCGCTCGCGAATGGCGCGGCACGTACAGGCACGCTTTGTCGTTGTAGCCGGTCACGTCGGCGATGCCGCCGCTGCCGGGCAGGCGCATCTGGGGGTGGTCGTATGTGCCGCCGATGAACACGTTATTGAAGTTGCCGCGCGAATCGACCTGCGCCGGCCGGAAGAATTCTTTCAGTTTCACGCGCGGCAGGAACTCGCACGCGATCTGCGCGAAGGTCAAGAAAGCCAGCCCCTTGTTGATCCATTGCTCTTCGACGCGGGCTAGTCCCAGCGAAGCCCAGTCCCGGCATACCGATTGGCCGATCGCCGAAGCGAGCAGGATGTTCGGCGCGTGTGTCAGCTTCGCCAGGATGACACCGGCCATCACCAGAGGCGTGGCGATCCCCTGACCCACGGTCTCGCCGTCCACAATCTGCCGGGAAATACATACGCACATCAACTCGTCGCGGGTGTAGTCAATTGAGGCTGGCATGGTAAGCGGTTGGATGGTTAGGTGGTTGGACGGTTAGATAGTTGGATGGTTAGATGGTTAGATGGTTTGTTGTGGGAATTGTGATGCAGATGGCGGTCGGCGTCAACTGTCGGCAGGTGCAGTCTGCCGTCTGTGGGTTTCAAGGTGTCGATTCAGCACGTGCAGCCCCAGCGCGGCACTCAACCCGACCGACATGATCCACAGCCACGGCAGCGCCGGCGAGTTGCGCACCACCGACTCGCCATACAGCGCACTGCCCAGCACGTTGCCCAGGCTGCCCCCCAAGGCCAGCGCCACCGCGCTTACACCGAAATACGATCCGCGCGCCTCGGGCCGGGCCAGCTCGGCGATGACGGTGTTTTGATTCGCCAGCGCGATCAGGTTGCCCAGTGAGAACACGGCGATGCTCGCCAGCATCAGGGGAAATGTCGGCATCACAGCCAGGCTGCCGAGGCCGAGCGCCATCACCGCCACGCCCAACACCAGCGCCGTCATCGGGCTGAGCCGATGCTCCAGCGCACGGACGATCGGGATCTGCAAGAAGATCGTGATCAGCGAGTTGACGGTGTAAATTAGGCCGACGCTGCTCTTCTCGCCGCTCAGGGCTTCACCTTTCAACGGCAGCGAGATGGTCAACTGTACCCACATGAACCAGTACCCCATGAGCAGTGCGGTGAGCACGAGGAAGGCGCGATCGCGCAGCGCCAGCCGCACGCCGTATGCGAGCGGTTGATCCGCCTCGCCGACCCGCACGGCCGGAAGCCCGACCAGTGCGATCACCAGCGCGGCCACGTAGCAAGCCGCACTCAGATAGGCGACGAGCGCGAAATCGACTTCCAGCAACGCGGAGCCGATCAGCGGCCCGGTCGTCAGGCCCAGGCCGGTGGTCACACCGCGAATCGAGTAGAAGCGCGGGCGCTCTTCTTCAGTCGTGAGCGCCGCGATCGCCGCGCCGCTCGGTGCGTCGAACAGCGAGCCGCCGACAGCGGCCAGGATCGCAGTCACCAGGAGCGTCGAGAAGTCAACCGCCCCGGCCATGCCGGCGAACGCGATCGTGCGGACGACCAGCCCGATGAGGATCAGCTGCTTCGCGCCGAAGCGATCGGCCAGCGCGCCGCCGATGACCGTCAGCGTCTGCTGCAAGAACTGGCGCACGCCCAGGATGATGCCGATCGACGCTGCGGCCCAGCCCAGATCGTCCACGTAGTGCAAGGACAGCACCGGGATGATCATGAAGAAGCCGGACCACATCAAGTACGTGTTGATCAGGAGGATCATCAGGCCGCGCCGGCGAACACGACGCGGCAGCAGTCGTTGGGGCGATTGCGGTGCGAGCGGCATGGCAGCGCATTGTAACGGTCAGTGGCGATCGGCGCAACCCTCCCGCGGGTCGGTGTGCACTCAAGGGTTGTCAGCAAATCTAACGCTCGCGGGGACGCGGGCGTTGAGCCGCCTGACATGTTTTGCGTGCACACGCAGGTCGATCAGCGTGCCCGTCTTCCCGCGCGGTAGCGCGCGAGCAAGCCGTCGCGCGGGCCGAAGATCAGCGCGAGGACGAAGAGCACAGTGCAGGACAGGACAATCGATGCGCCGGTGGAGACGCGAGCGTAGTACGAGACGTACAGGCCGATCATCGACGACAGCACGCCGATTGCCGCTGCGACCAGCATCATGTGCGACAGTCGCCGCGTCAGCAGCGAGGCCGCCGCTGCGGGTGTGACGAGCATCGCCGCCGCCAATCCGACCCCGACCATTTGCAGCGACACCACTACAGTCACGGCCACCACGATGATCAGCAGATAACGCAGCCCGCCGACCGGCAACTTGAGCGTCGCGGCGAAGGTCGGATCGAATGCGAAGATCAAGAACTCTTTGTACAGCAAAACGATCGCCGCCAGCACCAGTGCCCCGAACCCGATCGTCAGCAGCAGGTCGCGGTCGCTGACGCCTAGCACGTTGCCGAACAGGATGTGCGTCAAATCCGTCTGATACGACTGTGCACTGCTGATCAGCAGCACACCCAATGCCAGAGCGCCGGAGAAAATGATGCCGATCGCGGTGTCTTCGCGCACCCGGCCTCGTTGGCTGAGGTAACCGATCCCCACGGCGACGACAATCGACATGATCAATGCGCCGATAAACAGATCGCCGCCCACCAGGAAGGCGATCGCCACGCCGGGCAGTATCGCGTGTGCCAGCGCGTCGCCCAGAAACGCCATACCGCGAAGAACGACGTAGCAGCCGACGATCGCGCACAATGCACCGACCAGCGTCGAGGCGATCAGCGCTCGCTGCATGAAGGCGTAGCTAAATGGAGCGAGGAGAAAATCTAACATGCGTCAGGCATAGTGCGTGAAGCGTGATATGCAAAGCGTAATGCGTAAAACGTGATGCGTAGGCTCTCAATCCGCAATCGACAATCCACAATCCGCAATCACGGATGGTGTCCGTCCGTCGCGGCCATGATCCGATCGCCGCTGGGCATGAGCGTGATCTGCGAGCCGAACACGCGGCGTAGAATCTCAGGCTTGAACACATCTTCGGCACAGCCACACGCCACGACGGTCCCGTTCACCAGCAGCAAATCGTCAAAGTGTGAGAGCGCCTTGTCGAGATCGTGCGTCGCCAGCAACACCGTGATCCCCCGCGTCTTGAGGTCATCGAGCACGATGTAAATCGCGTTCTCGGTCGGTGCGTCCACGCCGGTGAACGGCTCATCCAGCAATAGGATGTCGGCTTCCTGCGCCAGTGCGCGCGCCAGGAATGCGCGTTGCATCTGCCCACTCGACAGCTCGCCGATCGGCTTGTCGGCCAGGTGGAGAATATCCAATCGCTCCATCGCCCGCTCGACGGCGAGGCGATCCGCGCGACCCGATCGCCGGAACCAACCGATCCGCCCATATCGCCCCATCATCACCACGTCGCGCACGCTCACCGGGAAGCGCAGATCGATGTCCTCGCGCTGAGGCACATAGGCGACCTGCACCGCGCGCCGGCCGGGCGGCTCGCCGTGAATCAAGATGTGGCCCGACCGCAGCGGGAGCAGCCCCATGATCGCCTTAAACAGTGTCGACTTACCCGCGCCGTTCGGGCCGAGCACTGCCAACCGCAGGCCGGACGCGATGTCGAGCGTCACATCCCACAAGGCGGGCTTGCCGTTGTAGCCGACGCTCACGCCGTCAAGATGAACGGCGGTATGCTCGGAATGAGAGTGTGTATTTAGGTTCGTAGCGCAGCCTCCCGCCGCAACTAAAAGGCTAACCACGGATGACACGGATTGCACGGATGTTTTGATTTCCCATCTGTGACATCCGTGAAATCCGTGGTTCCAAATCTTCGCGGTCATGATAGTTTTTCAAAGGTAATACACTATCGGTGAGATCGGCTATCGGCTCAATGCCGTCACAATCGTCGTGACGTTGTAGCGGATCATTTTCAAGTACGTGTCAGCGTCACTGCCCGGTACTCCCAGCGCATCGGTGTACAACGGCGGGGCCAGCGCCACACCGGCTTCGGATGCAATCTGCTCCATCAACTTTGGATTCGAGACATTCTCAGCGAAGATCGCCGGGATGCCGGCTGCTTTGATGTCGGCGACCAACTGCGCGATCTCGCCTGCAGGCGGATCGGCCACTTCCGTGGAAATGGAACCGAGCGCCGTGCCGACGATTTCAAATCCATAGCGCGCGGCGAAATACTGAAACGTGTCGTGCGAGGTCACCAGCTTACGGCGTTCTTCGGGCAGCGAGTTCACCTGCTCGGAGACCCACGCATCGAGATTTCGCAACTGAGTGACGTAGGCAGCCGCGTTCGCCTGATACGTTTGGACGTTGCCCGGATCGGCTTCGGCGAGCGCATCGCGAATCATCTCGACCATCCGGATCGCGTTAGTGACATCATGCCACACATGCGGATCGAGCCTGCCGCCGTCTACCTCTATCGGCGTGACGTTGCCGGTGACGGCGACGCGCCTGGCATTCGATCCGGAAGCGGCATACAGATCATCCAGCCACATCTCGAATCCCGACCCGTTCTCGAAAACCAGCGCGGCTTCTGCGAGCGCGGCGGCATCGATTGGGCTGGGCGCGAACTCGTGCGTGTCTCGTCCCGGCCCGACGAGCGTTTGCACATCGACCTTGTCGCCGCCGACAGTCTGCACCCATTCGCCGAGGATGCTGAACGTGGCTACGACTTTCAGGCGGCCGGCGTTGGCGCTGCCCGGTGCTGCCGGACGGGCGCACGCTGCCACCAGTGCGACGATCAACCCAAGAATGCCGAGTGTCTTCGTCATCTCTTGCCCTGGCATTCCGGACAACGACCGACTAACTCCAGCCAGTGCTTTTCAATCGTGAAACCCGTGCGGCTCTCCAGCCGTTTGAGCATCGCGGTCATGTTGCAGTCTTCGAACTCGATCGTCGCGTGGCACTCACTGCAAATCAAATGATGCCCGTGCTCGGCGGACGCCGGTGCAAAGCCTTCGCAGCCGTCGTCGAGGTGCATACGGCGGATAGCGCCGATCTCGACCAGAATGTCCAGCGTGCGATACACCGTCGCCAGGCCCAGGTCGCGGCAATTGCGCCTGGCTTGTGCATAGACCTCTGCCGGACTCATGCGAGAGTTCGATCCGGCGATGGCGCGCAAAACTGCCCGGCGCTGGCGGGTGATCTTGAACTGCCGCTCTGATAACTGTTGCGTCACACTGTCAAGGTCAAGCATGCCCATCCCACTAATTGAGAAAGTTTCTCATTTAGCGCAATTGTAGCATATCCGCAGGTGGTGGTCAAGCGAGAGCCGCTTTCACTTGCACTGTGTGTCTGCATTTGCTCTATCATTTGTTGATTGCTATAATTTTCGTGCCTCTGCACGCACAGCAAAAGATCGAATCGGCGTTCTGCATCGTGAACGACAACCGAGATGATCCATCGACGGCTTGATCAGCGCACCGCCGATGCCGTATTCTCTATTTCATAGGACTTATACAGGTGGCAGTTTTCTCACCGCAACCCCCAAAGGGGGCAGGCGAGCGCAACCCTGCAAACAGATGCAGGGCAGGCGGACGCAAAAAAGCCAGAAAATCTTTGCGCTCGCCTGCCCCGCGCGCTACTGGCGGGGTTGCGACCTTTGCGGTTAAATTGCATCGAATGGTGTAACTCTTATTTCATCGAGGAGCGAGTATGGGAGACTTCGCCGTAGAGATGCGCGATGTGGTCAAGGAGTTTCCCGGCGCAGCGCGCGGATCGGATCAGGTACTGGCCGTCGATCACGTGACGCTGCAAATCCGGGACGGCGAGTTCTTCTCGCTGCTCGGCCCCAGCGGCTGCGGCAAGACCACCTCGCTGCGCATGATCGCCGGCTTCGAGCTGCCCACCGGCGGCGAGATTTACCTCCACGGCAAGCCGGTGGGGCGCACGCCGCCCTTCCAGCGCCCGGTCAACACCGTCTTTCAGAACTACGCGCTGTTCCCGCACATGAGCATCGGCGCGAACGTCGCCTTCGGCCTTCAAATGAAGCGCGTGTCCAAAACCGACATCGAGCAGCGCGTCAAGGAGGCACTGGACATGGTGCGCCTGCCCGGCTACGAGAAGCGTCGCCCCAGGCAGATGTCCGGCGGGCAGCAGCAGCGTGTGGCGCTGGCCCGCGCTCTGGTCAACCGGCCCGAAGTGCTCTTGCTCGACGAGCCGCTCGGCGCACTCGATCTGAAACTTCGCAAAGAGATGCAATTGGAGCTGAAGACGCTGCAACGCGAGGTCGGCATCACCTTTATCTACGTTACTCACGATCAAGAAGAAGCGCTAACGATGTCCGACCGGATCGCGGTGATGGATCACGGTCGCGTGCTGCAAGCCGGCACGTCGCTGGACATCTACGAAGCGCCGAACTGCCGTTTTGTGGCCGACTTCATCGGCGAGACGAACTTCATCAGCGGCACACTGGTATCGGTCAACGGGCAGGAAGGCGAGTTCCAGGCCGACGGCCTGAAGATCATCGCGATGGTCGAGGCGAATGTGAAGCCGGGCATGCCGGCGACGCTGGCGGTGCGCCCGGAGCGTGTCCGGCTGACTCCAACAGCGCCCGGCGATACTCCGAACGCATTTGTCGGCGAGATCGTGGAGTCGATCTACATTGGCACGGACACACGCTTCGCCGTGCACCTGACGCCGACGGTCAGCGTCCGCGTGCGCCGGCAAAATGTCGAGCCGATCGGCATGCCGGCGCTGGAAGGCCCGACCGGCGTGAAAGTCTGGGTGTCGTGGCATCCGGAAAGCGCGCGTGTGCTAGCCAGCTAAGAGACTGCCTGAAAAGGCTCAATAGTTAACCACCAAGGCACGAAGACACCAAGAAACACCGGGAAGACCGAGGATCGCAATCATGATTCAGCGCCTGCGCCAACACAAGTCGCTCCAGGGCAGCCTGCTCGCCTCGCCAGCCCTGCTCTGGATGATCGTCCTCCTGATCGTTCCCCTCCTCCTGATCGTGATCATCTCGTTCGGTGGGCGCGACGCCGACGGCAACGTCATCTATACCTTCAGGCTCGACAACTACATCCGCCTGACCGGGTACACCGACAATTGCCGAAGCGCGGGCGACTACTTCAGCGGGCTGTGGCAGGCGATCACCAACCCGGCGGCCTATGACGAGACCACCAACCCGGCCACGCGCTGCTTCGACCCGCTGTATTTGCAGATCCTGTGGCGATCGGTCTCGCTGGCTTTGCAGACGACCCTTGTCGTGATCCTGATGGGTTATCCACTGGCGTATTACGTGGCACGCTCGTCGATCCGGCGACGCAATCTGTTGCTGTTTCTGATCCTCGTTCCATTGTGGACCAATTTCGTGATCCGTGTGTATGCCTGGATTATCATCCTGCGCGGTCAGGGCGTGTTGAACGGCCTGCTCGGCTCAGGCGCGTCTGCGCTAGGGTTGCCGTTCAGGCCGCTCGACCTGTATCCGTCGGCCGGTGCGGTGCTGGTCGGCATGGTGTACGAGTTCCTGCCGTTCATGATCTTGCCGATGTACACTTCGCTGGAGAAGATCGACACGTCGTTGTACGAAGCCGCCGCCGATCTCGGCGCGAACCCGTTGCGCACTTTCCTGCGCGTGACCCTACCGCTGTCGATGCCCGGCGTGGTGGCCGGGACGATTCTGGTGTTCGTGCCGGTGATGGGCACCTTCGTCGTATCCGACATTTTGGGCGGCAAGCAGTTTGTTCTGGTCGGCAACCTGATCCAGCGCCAGTTCCTCGACGCGCGCGATCGCGCTTTCGGCTCGGCGGCCTCGATCATTCTCATGGTGATGACGCTGCTCGTGACGGTGTATTACACGCGCCGGTTCGGCTTTGGCGAGGAGATCGCGCCCGTATGACTCATCGACGCTCGCCGTGGCTCCGGCTCTTCACGCTGCTGGTGTATGCGTTTCTGTACGCGCCGATCGTCGTGCTGATCGTGTTCGCCTTCAACTCGTCGCGGACCAACATCACCTTCGAGGGCATCGTCAACCAGGAGCCTTGCGGCCCGTTCTACTGGTTCTGCAAGTTGTTGAGCAACCGGGATGTCGTCGATGCGGCGCGCAACACGCTGACCATTGCCACGGTATCCACACTGGTCTCGACCGTCATCGGCACGATGGCCGCGCTGGCGCTGCAGCGCTTCTCCTTCCGCCTGAAGGCCTTTACCGAGTTGTCTCTGTACGTGCCCATCATCATCCCCGAAATCGTGATGGGCATCAGCATCCTGGTGTTATTCAATCAGGTGTTCAACTGGATCAACACGACGTTGGCGCTGGCTCCCGACAATCGACTGTCGCTCGGCCTCGGCACAGTCATCATCGCGCACATCGCGTTCAGCATCCCCTTCGTCGTGCTGGTCGTGCGGGCGCGCCTGCACGGTTTCGACAAGAGTGTCGAAGAAGCCGCGATGGATCTCGGCGCGAACGAATGGGTCACCTTCTGGCGGGTGACGCTGCCGTTGATCATGCCGGGCGTGTTGTCCGGCGCGCTGCTGGCCTTCACGCTCTCGCTCGACGATTTCATCATCACCTTCTTCACCACCGGCCCCGGCGCGACGACCCTGCCGATCTACGTGTACGGGCTGCTGCGGCGCATCATCACGCCGGAGGTCAACGCGCTATCGACGGTGTGGATTCTGATCGTGCTGGTCGCGCTGTTGATCTCACAGCGTCTACAGAGGAGGAGCACCTGAGCAGTGAGCAGTGAACAGTGATCAGTAAACAGTGATCAGTGAACGGTGAACAGTTGCGGTGAGCAACATACATCGAATCGAATGGAGGAGAGGAACATGCGCAAGCTCAACATCACAATCTGGAAAGCACTGGCTGCACTCGCCATCATCGCCCTGCTGGCGACTGCTTGCGGAGGCGGCACGACTCAGGCCCCCACGCCCAGCGCGGGGCCGACCGCCGAATCTGCGGAGAAGAAAGTGACCGGTTCGGGTTTTGTATGTCCAGAACCCGACCCGAAGCTGGAGGTCACCTCGACGACGCTGAACCTGTATGGGTGGACGGAGTACATCCCGCAAGACCACGTCGATTGCTTCGAGATGGTCTACGGCGTCAGGGTCAACCTGGAACTGTACTCGTCTAACGAAGAGATGTATGCCAAGTT
>Ga0209323_10002238_pt1 | contig 12825 bp, 12 predicted proteins | sample Rifsed19ft2_FD_184014 | JGI IMG/M metagenome (GOLD analysis project Ga0209323, IMG submission 184014) | Soil microbial communities from Rifle, Colorado, USA - sediment 19ft 2 (version 2) | ecosystem: Environmental > Terrestrial > Deep subsurface > Rock core/Sediment | place: Rifle, Colorado...
ACTGATTTCAGTAAAGGAGCTATGGGTTGCGATACATTATCCACAATGAACCGCCGGATGCGGAGCCGCATGTCCGGTGGTGTGGGGATTGGGAGGCGTTAATCTACGACCTCCCGATTACCCGATTCATGCATATGGATTTATGCTCGAAGAGGCACATTTAGAAAATTTGGCAAATAATATTACAAATGTCTAGCTACAGTTTCTATCAGTAATAAATAAGTATTGCCAGGCTTCTGGTAACGCAACATAAGCGGTTTCGCTTTCACCCAAATTACATCAAAACTTCGTTTATGCCGAAAATGTCATCTACTTGCTCATTGGTAAGGCGGAGATTATGTCGGTTGCTGGAAAAAGATGAGATGAAAAAGAAAATGAGTTTCAGACGTTCATCAGATAAAATCTAACAAGGCGGAACCACAGACTTCGTCGTGAGCGCTCAGTCGAACGATTTCTCAGATTACGCAGACAAAAAGATGCGAATTAATCTTTGGCATTCTTTAATTAGTAGATATTGGAACGCATGATGAGGTGTATTAAATACCATAATTAAAAATAAGGTATCAGTTCACCCCCTCCCCTAACCCCTCCCACCTGGGGCGGGGAACGCTTATTACCACCATATTTCTTCCCCCTTGATGGGGGAGGGCAAGGGTGGGGGTGAACTGTTACCATTATTCAAACAGGAGGTATAGAATGCAAGGAACGAGGTATATTCTCAGTGAGTATGTAGAACAAGCTATGGCACAAGCCCTCTACGATAAGCTTGAAGATAGTACATTTTCAGGCCGTATTCCGGTTTGTAAAGGGGTTGTGGCGTTTGGCGCTACATTGCGCCAGTGTGAGGATGAATTACGTTCAACGCTTGAAGATTGGATTTTGGTTGGGTTGAAATTTGGCCATACTTTACCAGTGATTAGAGGAATCGATTTGAATAAGGAGCCAACCCGTGAGCCGATGGACGCCGTGTAAACGGAGAGATTTTATTCGCCGTTTATAAAAATAACAAATATATTCACATGAATGGACTTTCAGGTATGCCTATTGTTGAAAATTATACCAAAAAGTTTAATAGGGTATTCAAAACGAGAAAGAAAACGAGAGAAAACATACTTCAATAGACGGTTAAATGCGTTGGATATTTTACAATGGCCGTAAAAGAATATATAATGAGACGTATAAAAATAAATATTTAAAGGGAGATATGCCATGAATATTCTGGAAAGGAAAAATACTGATTTAATTAAAGAGTTTAACCGATATGTCCGTGAGCATCTTGAATTTGCTGATAAAATTCCCAATAATGCTGTTATAGTTATGCAATTAGAGGGTGACGATGAGTTCAATAAATGGAGTCTTAAACTGGGCAGGAAACATGCTGAAAAGGGACAGCCCGTAGTATGTGTCAGGATTAAAAGGATAAAACCCATTAGCTCACGCATCGAGGAATTAGAAGTTGAACAACAAATCGCTCTATGAGGATTAGTTTCTTAACAAGAATATTTTGACATTTTTAGCAAATAAAATGTAGCGCCGATCTCTTGTGGTCTGCCAATGGCGGGGGATAAACCACCCGCGCTACGGATTCCAACTGTATATTTATTAATGGGAATAATCGCCTTGTTTCGTAATCTCTGTGCCTCCGTGTTTCCGTGGTTTATTATCCACAGAAATTTTTGGTTCTTTATCTGTGCAATCTGTTTAATCTGTGGTTCCGAGCCTTTTCCCTGTAAAAGTTTTGCCGTGGGGGATGTATCGAAGTTTACCTTTGTGCATCTTCAATACGACGGTGGAAACTGGAATCCCAGGCCTAATGCTGGGAAACGTCTGATGTGGGAGCTTATTAAACGCACCAGTGTCGAGGCGAGAATCGAGACTATGACCGTTCGCGCTAGCGATGCAAGTCTCTTTGAACATCCATTTCTTTACATGTCGGGTGATCAGGAGTTTCCTCCGCTCAGTGAAAAAGAAATCGGCAATCTAAAACTTTATCTTGAGTTTGGAGGCACGCTTTTGATTGACGACAGCATTGGAAAGAGCGATTTTGGGTTCGACAAATCTGTCCGGCGCGAAATAAAACGGTTGTTTCCGAATAAACCACTCGAAAAGCTGCCCACGGATCATACGGTCTTAAAATCTTTTTATTTGTTAAATCAGGCATACGGTAGAGTCATGGAAAAATCTTATCTGGAAGGGATAACACTGGAAAACCGTACCGTCTTAATTTACTCGCAGAACGACCTGGGCGGCGCCTGGGCTAAAGATCCACTGGGAAGCTGGGAATACGAGGCAATCCCGGGCGGTGAGACGCAAAGGGCCATGGCATTTCGTCTGGGCATAAATATTGTCATGTACGCACTGACTGGCAATTATAAGCAAGACCAGGTACATCTGCCGTTTATTTTGAAAAGACAGATGTAAGACGTAATACTAAAAAAGTAATTATTCGGTAAACACGTCTTACACAGGTCATTCCCGCATGTATCCCCGTTTTCACGAGGACAAGCTTAGCGGGAATCCAGGCGTGTGCTGATGGGCGGTGGATTCCCGATAAAAGCATTCGGGAATGACAACCTTGTCCTCACGAAAGTGGGGAATGGGCAGGGCATAACGTCTTTACCGAATGTTTACACTAAAAAAATAGACAGAATAAATAAGACCGTATCTTATAAATCCTGTTAATCCTGTCTTAACAAGAACAAATATGGAAAATCTTACACAGTGGCATCTCACATTTGTTGGCATTGAAAACCTCGGTTTAAGGTCGCTCGTGGTGATTCTGGCGATTACCGCATTATGGTTTTCATGGCTCAGTATAAAAAGTATCACTCCCGCTGCCAAACGACTGCTCCTTATCACACTCAGATTCGCTGCTGCGGTGCTCATCGTTCTTCTCATTCTTCAACCTCAAGTTGAGCAGAAAGAGGTCTTAAAATTAAAAAATAAGGTCGTATGCCTCATAGACAATTCACAGAGTATGACTCTCAAAGGAGGCGATACGGGCATCCCCCGGTTCCAGCTTGTTGCCGGCTTCTTTAAAGATAACGCATCCTTTATTGAAGAACTACAAAATAACTTTGATGTCGATTTTCTATCCTTTTCTGACACGATCAAAGAGATTTCTTCTGACGACATCAAAAATGGTCTTGTCCTTGATGGCACAAATACCGACATCGCCCGAACACTCAAGCTCCTGAAAAAACGTTATGAGGGCAAATCCGTTAAGGGATATCTAGTATTTTCTGACGGTGCGGATACGGTCGAACTTCCCTCAAGTGTAAACAAGCTCGAAATCATTTCAAATCTTGCAAAGGAACTCTCTGCTCCATTCTTTACCTTCTCGCCTGGCGGTAATATGGATGTCAGGGATATTGCCATCAGTAATATCTCTTACGATAGCTTTACCTTTGTGAGGAGTCCATGGAAAGCTGACGTAACGATAAAGGTCTTAGGGTATAAAGACCTCAAACTTCCCATTACCCTAAAACAGGGTAACGACATTATTTCCTCAAAGATTTTAAATACCGGTGAGGAGAGCGAACTTCACATAGACCTGTCTTTCACACCTTACACAACCGGGACGTACTTATATACCATATCCATTCCCGTCCAGCCTCATGAGGCAATCACAGAAAATAATCAGGTCAGTTTTCTGGTAAAAGTGGTGCGGGATAAAATCAGAATTATGCATGTATGCGGACGTCCGTCCTGGGACGAGCGTTTTCTGCGGCGGGTATTAAAAAGCGACCCGAACATTGACCTCATATCCTTCTTTATCCTGAGAACGCCAACTGACGTATCAGAGGCGAGGAATGATGAACTCAGCCTTATTCCGTTCCCGGTGGATGAGTTGTTCACACAAGCGCTTGGCAGTTTTGATCTGGTTGTCTTTCAAAACTTCGATTACCGACCGTATGATACATCGTTCTTTCGGTTTTCGCATTATTTAAACAACCTTCAGAAATTTGTAACAGATCAGGGCGGCGGCTTTATGATGATTGGCGGTGATATTTCGTTTTCACAGGGCGGATACGATGGTACGGCAATAGAAGACATTCTCCCTGTAAATCTCTATACAGAAAAAGACAGCATCGATACCACCCGATTAAAGGCAGTAATTACCAATGACGGCATGAAACATCCTGTAACCACTCTTGATGACAATGCAGACAGGAACATCGCTATATGGAAAGACCTTCCGGAACTGGACGGATGTAATGTAACCACCCAGCTAAAATCAGATGCCGTACCCTTAGTAATATTTCCGACAAAGGGAAATCCACCCCTTGTTTCTGTTCGGGATGTGGGGCTTGGCAGATGTATGGCTATTACCACCGATTCTTTATGGCGATGGAATTTTTTATCCGTTGGGGAAGGTGGAAGTAATAGACATTATATAAAATTTTTGCAAAACGCCATAAAATGGCTTATCAAAGACCCCACCTTAAACCCTATCCGTATAACGGTAAATAAAGAAACTTTTTTGCCTGATGAGGAAGTGCAAATTAAGATAGAAGTACTTGGAAGAAATTATCAGCCCATGGAGGGTGTGCAATTAGGCATAGATGTTACAAATGAATTTTCCGGGGAAAGCATATTTGTTACACATGCGACCACTGATAGTAACGGCCAGTACAAATTTACCATCAAAAATAATAGAGAGGGCTACTATATCGTCAAAGCACTGGCAAAGAAAGAAAATGATGAAATCGGACAAGATTATACCGTCTTTAACATTGCCCTAGAAAATAAGGAATTTAAAGATACCTCCATCCGAAGAGACATCCTGGCAAAATTGTCAGAGGTTTCTGGGGGAAAGTACTTCGACCTTCCCACAAAAAATATCGAAGAAAAGTTATTTATTGAAAATCCATCCATTGTTAAACTGGTTGGCAAACGTCAAATCTCCCTGTGGGATAACGGCTACGTTTTCATGATGATACTGGCAATTGTTTCTATCGAATGGTGGATAAGGAAACGGAGCGGCTTAAACTAAGCAAAAAACACTTGCATTAAAATACTTCATTTAGTACACTTACTTATTCCTATTTCGTAAAAATACCTCAATTGGACGCTATTATAACAGAAGATACACAGGGAGGTTTCACTTGATAATAGCGATAGATGGTCCTGCAGGTTCTGGGAAAAGTACCGTTGCCAAGATGCTGGCAAAAAGGCTGGGTTTCCGATATCTCGATACGGGTGCAATGTATCGGGCGCTTACATGGAAGGCAGTGCAGAAGGGTGCAAACCTGGAAGATGAAAATGCCTTGTGCCGGCTCATAGATGAAACTACTATTGAATTCCGGGGTAAGGATGAGAATTTAAATATATTTGTAGATGGTTACAACGTCACGAAAGAAATTCGTTTACCCTCTATTACGAATAATATTCATTATATCTCAAATAAACTCGGCGTTCGGCAGCGTATGGTAAAGCTTCAACAAAAGCTTGCAGCAGAAGGAAACATCGTCGCTGAAGGTAGAGATATGGGCACGGTTGTATTCCCAAATGCAGAAAGAAAGTTTTTTCTGGACGCAGATATTGAAGAACGCGCCAAAAGACGTTACGCTGAGTTTAAGCCGTCGCATAAAGAAGTTTTTTATGCCGATGTTATAAAAGATATAGAAACACGCGATAGGCGAGATACAACAAGAAATAATTCACCCTTAGTAAAAGGGAGTGATGCAATATATATTAATACAACGAAGTTCGCCATTGACGAAGTGTTTAGTATGATGCTCAAAGAAATCGAGTCTGTCGAGCTTCAATAAGGTTTTTAAAGTAAAGCGTAAAACGTATTTTATTTCATTCATTTTTTTTAATTTTTATTTCGGAGAATTCATCAAATTATGGATCGTGATATTTTAAAAGAGTATAAAATAAATTTAGCCGACATTGAAAGAGAAGTTGAAGCAATTATGGGTGGCGAGGATAACAAAAAGAAGATGGAGTCAACGTGTTATGATTCTATCCAAAACTTTGAGATCGGCTCAGTTCTGAAAGGGCGTATTTTAAGCTCCATTGGTGATAATGTTGTCATAGACTGTGGATATAAATCTGAAGGTATGGTTCCCAAGTTTGAATTTGACGATCCTTCCGAAATAGCGATTGGCGAAGAGGTAGAGGTTTTATTAGAAGCAGTAGAAGATGATTCGGGACTCATTAAATTATCGAAACGCAAGGCTGATCGCATACGTGGATGGGAAAGGGTTATTGCAAAATATAAGGAGGGCGATATTATAACGGGACGTGTTACGAGAAAAATTAAAGGCGGCCTTCTCGTGGATATGGGCGTTCCGATATTCTTGCCAGCCTCACAGATTGATGTAAAACCACCCGGCGATATTGCTCAATACATTGGACGTGAAGTCACATGCAGAATACTAAAAATAGATGAGGCACGGCAAAATATTGTTGTTTCCAGAAGAAAGCTTATCGAAGAGGAACGCAATAAGAAGAAACAGGAATTGTTGACAGAAATTGAGGTAGGGCAGGTCAGAAAAGGCGTGGTAAAAAACATTGCCGATTTTGGTGCATTTATAGACCTGGGCGGACTGGACGGACTCTTACACATTACCGATATGAGCTGGGGAAGAATAAGCCACCCCTCAGAATTGTTGGCAATTGACGATGAAATCGAGGTGACGATACTCGGCATCGATAAAGAAAAAGAAAAGGTTGCTCTGGGACTAAAGCAAAAATCAGAAAACCCATGGATGCACATTGAGGAGAAGTATCCTGTGGGCTCCAGGGTAAAAGGGCAGGTGGTTAACATAATGTCCTATGGCGCCTTTGTAAAACTGGAGACAGGAATCGAAGGTCTTGTGCACATCTCCGAGATGTCCTGGACACGCCGTATCAATCATCCATCTGAAATAGTAGCTATCGGTGATATGGTAGAGGTCGTTGTTCTTAAGATTGATAAGGAAAAAGAAGAAATCTCACTCAGTATGAAACAGACGGAAGTTAATCCCTGGACGGTAATCGAAGAAAAATATCCAGCCGGAACAAAAATTAAGGGTCGTGTCCGCAATCTGACTAATTATGGTGCATTTATTGAGATTGAAGAAGGTGTTGACGGATTGCTTCATATTTCAGACATGTCGTGGGCAAAGAAGGTAGGCCATCCCTCTGAAATTGTTAAGAAGGGGGATAAAATCGAGGCTATTGTACTCTCAGTTGACCGCGAAAAGAAGCGGGTTGCTTTGGGTCTAAAACAACTCTCTGATGACCCATGGACAAAAGAGATTCCCGACACATTTAAGGTAGGTGATATAATCAAGGGTAAAGTCACTAAGCTAACCAACTTTGGCGCATTTCTGGAACTCGGTAAAGGAATCGAAGGCCTATTGCATATTTCAGAATTTTCCAATGAAAAGGTAAACAATCCTGCTGATGTTGTTAATATCGATGATGAACTGGAAGTCAAGGTTATTCGAATTGAACCTGATGCAAGAAAGATAGGGCTCAGTCTCAAAAAATTATCCGATTCTTCAACGGGAGAATCCCAACAGCAACCATCAGATGAAGGCACGGATGCGTCTGAAAAGGAAGCGAGTGCAACAGACGCTTAGTGACGCTGTAACAAAAAGGAAGGAGATACACGTACGGAATCTGCTTTACAAACATATCTAAAAGAAATTAATAAAATTCCGTTGTTATCTCTTGAAGAAGAACAGGAAATAACAAAAAGGGTGGCAGAGGGGGATGCGAAGGCACGAGAAAAACTGATACGCGCTAACTTGCGGCTGGTTGTTAGTATTGCAAAACAATATGTTCATAAAGGGCTTTCCTTCTTAGATTTGATCGAGGAAGGGAATATCGGTTTGATTCGTGCCGTTCAAGGTTTTGACCCGACGACTGGCTTTAAATTTAGCACGTATGCAACCTGGTGGATAAAACAGGCGGTCCGCAGGGCATTAACGGATAAGGCAAAGACAATTCGCATACCCTCTTACATGCTTGAAAAAATATCCAGACTAAAAACCACAGCTACTGACCTGTTAGATAAACTTGAAAGACCTCCCAGCCTGGGTGAGATTGCAAAAGAGATGGATATCACTGCAAAAAAAGTGGAATCCATCGAGCATGTTATACGCTCGACAGGATCACTCAGCTCGACAGGAGTCACAGGTTCAGATCTTATTTGGGCGCTGAGTAGTATTCTACCTGATAAAAAAACACCTACGCCTGAAGATGAGTTGGAAGAAACTTATGAAAGAGAAGCCCTGGAAAAGCTCCTGGATATTATCGATAAAAGAGAAGCAACGGTAATAAAATTACGGTATGGCTTGGCTGACGGTGAGCCCAAGACCCTGGAAGAAATTGGCAAACTGTTGCATCTGAGCCGTGAACGCATACGACAAATAGAGAAAGAAACCATTCAAAAATTACATTATATTCAGACAAAAGAGAAATAACGCATGGACAATTTAAAAAAACTGATTCGTGACGTACCCGACTTTCCCCAAAAAGGTATTATCTTTAAAGATATTACTACACTCTTGCAAAATCCGAAGGGACTGAGAGAAACCGTCGAAATAATATCTAATCAGTATAAAAATAAGAAAATCGATATTGTCGTCGGTGCCGAGGCACGCGGATTTATTCTGGCTCCCACGATTGCCTTTAACCTCGGTGCAGGCTTTGTTCCCATTAGAAAACCCGGGAAACTTCCTTATGAAAAGATTAGCATGAGCTATGCCCTTGAATACGGGACTGATACCCTTGAAATACACAAAGATGGTGTCATGAAAGGACAACAAGTACTCATGGTAGACGATTTGCTGGCAACGGGTGGGACTATGGCGGCCTGCTGCAAACTGGTTGAATCGCTGGGTGGAAACGTTGTCGGATGCGCCTTTTTGATTGAGTTAACCTTCCTCAATGGCAAGAAAGCGCTGGATAAATACGATATATACTCGCTTATAAAATATTAAGAAGCGGCTTGTTTTTTGTACTCAGTTCCAAAAGTACAGTATCGTGAACGTAAAAGGAAAGCGGCGATTATTAATTCAGAACTATTTCAATCGATTGACCTTCCCTCCAGACTTGATTAAACACCTTTGCATTTTTTAATGCCTCCATCACCTGTTTTTCAATCCACATAATCACATCACTATAACCGCAACTAAAACACCTGACCATTGTGGAGCCTTTCAGCGTTTTTACAATAACTGAAATGGCTTCACCCTCACAGTTCGGACATTTAGTCGAAGAAATTACGGCCTTATATTTTTCACTAATTTCCTTATTTGAAAAATGGTCTGACATTTTCATACTCCTTTAAAAGAACTGTTGAGTATACGGAAGTTTCAATTTTAAAACACATCTTTTTAAACAAAAGTTTCCCATAATTTATTTTATTTGAGTTACTCGTTGCGAGTCTGAATAATCAATGAGTTTTTTCAAAAGGTATGGTGGGCGCTAGTGGATTCGAACCACTGATCCCTTGCGTGTGAAGCAAGTGCTCTAGCCACTGAGCCAAGCGCCCAAATTAATAATTAATATTCTATTAAATAATTTTACTAAATTCCATTAAAAATAATGAACGTTGTGTCTTTTTTTGCCATCTCAAAATTCTTTGACAAAAGATTTCTATTTGGCTAGAATCAATTTTAGTGTATTAATTATTTTTATGGAAAGGGGTGGATACTATGAATGCCAAAGACAACCATTTTTCCCGCAGGGATTTTTTGAAACATACTGCCCTTGGTGTTGTTGGCGCTGGAATAGGCATGAACGGTTTTAGAAACCTGCAAGCGGCCTTTGGCGCTGACGATCAACTTCCTTCCTTTGACAGAAGCAGGGTAATTGCCATTAAAAACAGTGGGATTATGAGGAACGGTAAACCGGACCCAAAAATTATCCAGAATATGATGAACGAGGGTATGTTTACTCTCACGGGGAAAAAAACGACAGCGGAGGCATGGCGTACCTTCTTTACCCCCGAAGATGTTGTGGGAATTAAAGTGAACCCGATTGGCGGGGTAAAGCTCTCTACCCGGCCAGAAGTTGTTAACGCAATCGTTCTTGGCCTGAAATCCGCCGGGGTAAAAGAAAATAATATTATTATCTGGGACCGTTTTAGCTACCATCTGATTACCGCCGGTTTTCCCGCAAATCACGGAAGCACCGGGGTTCGCAGCTATGGCACTGAATCGGCGGCTGGTTATGATAAAACGATATATTATGAATCGCTGGACGACGATTACACCCTGCGCCAGGACGATGGGGTGCGTTCACTCTTTAGCAAGATTGTTACCCAGCACGTCACGGCAATTATTAACGTGCCGGTTATGAAGGATCATGGAATTGCAGGTGTGACCTTATGTCTCAAGAATCTTGCCTTTGGCGCCGTCAATAACACCCAGAGATTCCATCCGACGCCGTACTTTTGTGATCCAGCCTCGGCAGAGATCTGCGCACATCCCGTACTCAGCGGCAAGGTGCGTTTACATATTGTTGACGCATTACAGGCCTGTTTTGATGGCGGGCCAGCCGGCATGAAGACATGGACGATGTGGAATGAGGAACGGCTCTTTTTTGGAACTGACCCGGTATCAATCGATAGGATAGGGCTTGAAATCATCGACAGGAAACGTAAGGAAAATAATTATCCATCAGTATTTCAAAAGGCCAGACATATTGCCACCGCAGAGAAAAAAGGGCTGGGCATTTATGACAGGAAAAACATTGAGTTAGTGGAACTCAATGTATAAAAATCTCCTGTTAAATTATACAGGTTTTTTGTCTTGTTCGTCCAGCGTTTCTACAGGACTCCTTGTGCTTTTGTCGAGTGGTGAGAGTTCTTCTATTTCTTTTTTACTTCCTGCCCCCAGCACCTTAAACTTTCGGGCAGATGGGAGTACACGACCTTCAAAGGATGCTACGGCTGCATTAAATGCCTCTACAGCCCTTCCAAGAGACCCTCCAAGTTTTGTGAGATGTTCAACCATCGTGGCAATGCGTTCATGAAGTTCCTGTCCAAGCTCACTGATCAACTGGGCATTTTCTGCTATCTGCTCCTGCCGCCAGCCATAATGCACTGCACGCAGGAGCGAAATCAGGGTTGTGGGTGTTGCCAGGATGACGCGCTGATTAACGCCCTCTTCAATCAATGACGGGTCTTGTTCCAGCGCTGCGCTGAAAAACGTTTCACCAGGCAGGAAGAGAATTACAAATTCAGGCGTCGGCTGAAACTGATCCCAGTAAGATTTTGCGCTCAGTTTCTCCATGTGAGACCGAATCTGTTGGGCGTGCTCCTTAAGCTTGTACAAACGCTGTTCATCGTCTTGAGATTCCAGTGCCTCAAGGTAAGCCTTGAGAGGCGTCTTCGCATCGACAACAATATTTTTATTTCCCGGCAGCCGCACGATTACATCGGGACGCAGTCTCCCGTCTTCCGTTAGTACCGTTTGCTGCTGATCAAAATCACAGTATTGCAGCATACCGGCAATCTCAACCACCCTTTTCAATTGTATTTCTCCCCAGTTGCCCCGTACCGTTGGCGCCCTGAGCGCCTTGACCAGATTACCTGTTTCTGATTGTAATTTCTCCTGTGTGGACATAAGGGACTTGATTTGCTCCGTGAGACTTCCATACGCAAGCTGGCGGGCATTCTCTAATTCACGGACATGGGTGTCCACCTTTTCCAGTGACTGTTTTATGGGTGTTACGAGGTTCTCTACGGCCTTTTGTCTCTGTTCGAGGTCGCCCTTTGCTTCAGCCTGGTATTTTTCCAACGTTGCTTTTGCCAGCTCCAGAAAGGATTGATTGTTGCTTTTTAGCGCTTCGGCGGAAAGCGCCTGAAATGCATCGCGAAACTTTTGAGTAAAATTATCAAGGATAGCCTTATTTTCTTTATCTGCCCTGCGTTCGTGTTCAAGCGTGGTTTCCAGTCGTACTATTGACTGGTTAAGTTCAGAGATTTTTTCATTCTTTTGATTCAGGTCTGCTTGTGCATTCACCAATTCCTGCTGAACCGCGACAAGTCTCTCTCTGAGCATCACTCTCTGTGACCTGCCAATCAGCCAAAGGATAATGCTTCCAGCAAAAACTCCACCAACGGCGGCGATAATTAACCAAATAATTTCCATATTAGTTTACAATCCAATGTACGTGTAAATTAAACGCTGAAGAATTTAGCAGTAGGGGCGGGTTTGAAACCTGCCCCTGCCCCTGCACATGCATTATAAAGAAAAAGTCTCTGCCAAAGACAGCCAAAATTATCCTGAAGAAAAACTCATATCTAATTTTATTCGCATTTTTGATAGTTTCGCAGCCGGGTGGAATTGCCTTCGGATTTATTGTATAATGTAGCTAAATAAAGGTCAATTATTTAAAAATAGACATCTTCATAGCTTGGGAGTCTATCAGACTATGGTATTGATAAGAAAGTTATTATTTATTATCACTATCCAAGCAACCGTTTTTTTTATTCAAGAATGGTTCGCCCTAGCGGATGACACCTGGCAACTGAACGATGATCATGCAGAAATGAGCGATGCTGATGAAATTGCACTTGGTAAAAAAGTCGATGAATATATACAACATCAATTCTATCTGCGTAATGACCCAGAACTCAACAAAACACTTAACGACATAACACACAGACTCTCCGCCGTATCTGAAAGAAAGACGCTCCCATTTACCTGTGATATTATCCAATCGTATTCCATCAATGCATTTTCGGCTCCGGGTGGGCATGTCTATGTAAGGCGGAGTTAATAAATAAAGGTAGCAACTCGGAGAAGTATTGGCTATGATGTCATGGTATGAAAATCATTGCTCCGCTACAGCAGAAATTTGCAACCGTCTGGC